>ERZ1643247.624-NODE-624-length-41736-cov-8.349320_pt1 | contig 41736 bp, 25 predicted proteins | sample MGYA00579264_ERZ1643247 | MGnify/ENA primary metagenome ERZ1643247 (study PRJEB29033, sample SAMEA4952262) | chicken gut metagenome | biome: Broiler Chicken; feature: Gastrointestinal Tract; material: Caecum | place: Ireland | collected 2018 | study: Broiler... | reverse complement strand
CGCAGATACAGAACCGCGAAATGGCGATGAAGATGCTGCGCTCCAAGCTCATCGAGCTGCGCGAAAGCGAGCGGCTCGCAAACGAACAGAACTTAAAGGGCGAGATCAAAAAGATCGAGTGGGGCAGCCAGATCCGCAGCTACGTCTTCTGCCCGTACACGCTCGTCAAGGACCACCGCACGGGCTGCGAAACGGGTAACATCCAGGCGGTCATGGACGGCGACCTGCAGCCCTTTATCATCGATTACCTTAAAAAGAGCTGACCATGAAAAAGTACTACCGCTTTACCCGCCGCCGCACGGAAACGGCGCGCTACGTCACGATCGGGCTGGTGTTCGTCGCGCTGGGCGTGCTCGCGTACTTCTACCTTACGGGCGGCGCGATCTGGTGCGGCGTGCTCGCGGCGGTCGGCGCGCTCATCGCCGTGCTGCCGCAGTTCGTCATCCATGCGCGCTACGGCGTGGAAGGGGACACCCTGTACTATACGAAGCGCGGCGTTCCGCGCAAAACGCCCGTCTCCGAAGCGAAGGCGGCGCTCATCTGCGTACACGACGAGTACCGCGGCATGCGCGGCTATACGCCCGCCCTGTCGGACAGGAATTATTCCGAGGGCGCCGTGCCGCTGCCCGCGATCCTGTTTTTGCGCGGCGTAAAGACGGACGAGCTCGACCTGTGCGAAACGCGCACGCAGGCGAAGCTCGTGCATAAGGGGCAGGTGCTTTTCGACGCGCTGCTCGAACTCGATTTTCTGGACGATCTGATGAAGTCCTCCTTTGCGGGCAAGCTGTATGTGTCCGAACGGGTGTACGGCATGTACAGGCGCGTGCTGGACGAGATCGTCGGCGAAGAGCGGCTGGAGGTCTACGACCGCATCCCCGCCGCATTCAAAAACCTGCAGAAATGAGGGAGTTTCCCTCTTTTTTGTTTTTTCGCAGCCTTCGCCGCCCTGCGGCGAGGCATCATCGGGGCTTGTTATGGAACAGTACCTCTCTTACGCGCAGCGCGTAAGCAAAAAAGAATATGCCGCCGAGCCGCTCATCCTCGGCATCGAAAGCTCGTGCGACGAAACGTGCGCCGCGGTTATCCGCGGGCGGGAACTCTTGTCGAATGCAGTGCTTTCCTCCGCCGCCGAACAGGCGAAATACGGCGGGGTCGTGCCCGAACTTGCCTCCCGCGCGCATACCGACGCGGTGGGGAAGGCTGTCTTTGAGGCGCTCGCGCAGGCGGGCGTGCGGGGGGAACAGCTCTCCGCCGTCGCCGTCACCTACGGCGCGGGGCTTCTGGGCGCATTGCTGGTCGGGCTGTCCTTTGCAAAGGCGTACGCCTTTGCGCTCGGGCTGCCGCTCATCGCGGTCGACCACATCCGCGGGCACATGGCGGCGGCGTACCTTGCGGATACGGCGCTCGAACCGCCCTTCGTCACCTTGCTCGCAAGCGGCGGGCACACCGCCGTGCTGTACACGAAAAGCTATACCGACTTTGAAATTTTAGGCTCCACCCGCGACGACGCCGCGGGCGAGGCGTTCGACAAAGTCGCGCGCATTTTGGGGCTGCCGTACCCCGGCGGCCCGTCGGTGGAAAAACTCGCGCGCGAGGGGAAGGCGCAGATCCCGCTCCCCAGAATGTTCGCGGGAAACGGCTACGATTTTTCGTACAGCGGGTTAAAGACGGCGGTTTTGAACTACTGCCACAACAAAGAGCAGCGCGGGGAGAGCTACAGCCGCGCGGATGTGGCGGCGTCCTTCCAGAGCGCCGCGTGCGGGGTGCTCGCCGAACGCGCCGTCGCCGCGGCAAAGGCGAAGGGCTGCGATACGGTCGCCGCGGGCGGCGGGGTCATCGCCAACGGGTACCTGCGCGAACTGCTTGCAAAAGAATGCGCGCGCGAAGGGCTGCGGCTCGTGCTGCCCGAAAAAAAATTCTGCACCGACAACGCCGCGATGATCGCGGCGGAGGGGCTGGTGCAGTACCGCGCAAAAAATTTTGCGCCGCTCACCCTCAACGCCTGCGCGCATATCCCGCTCGGCAAAAAGGGAAAGCAGTAGCCGTCCGGCGGGGGGCGGAGGACAGGGAACAAAACGTTTTTCAGCGGCGGCGGGCGGCGCAGAGACCGACCCGCCGCCTTGCAGTCGGAGAAGACCGACGGGCGTAAAGGCTGTCGGTCTTCTTTTTTTGCTTTTTCGGGGCAGGCGTATCGCTTCGGGTGCGTTCGGCAAAACGGCGCGCAAGGGCGGCAAAACGTGCGCGTACAGGCGGTAAAACGCGTACGTACGGGCGGCAACAAAGGGAACGGCCGCCCTTTTTGTTGTTGTACGAAGGGTGCGCAAAGGAGGCGTTTTTTCGGGTAAAAGGCTTGAAAAAGTCAATAAAACGAACTTTTTGGCGCATATTGCGCATTGAAGCTCCCTGCGAACCATGGTATGATACAGCTGTAAAAGGGAGACTGGAAAAAGTATGGTCTTACGTGAGTGGAAGGTACAAATAGACGGACGGGAGTTCAGCGGCATCGTGCCTTGCACGGTTTTTTCGCTCCTGCGCGGAAACGGTCTGCCCGAAGAGCTGTACCGCGGTACGAACGAGCGGCAGGCGGAGGCGTATTTTTATGCCAAGCCCGTGTTCTCCGCCGAATTTACGGCGGACGCCGCCACGCTCGCCAAAAAGCACGCCGAACTGCGCTTTGCCTGCCTCGATACGCTCTGCGCGGTATACCTGAACGGCGTTTTCCTCGGCAGGGCGGATAACTTCCACCGTGTGTGGCGGTTCAACGCGAAGGGAGCGCTGCGGGAAGGGAAAAACCGTCTCGAAGTGCGTTTTTCCTCCGCGCTGCGCTATGCGGAGGGGCGCATGGAACAGCTCTATGTGTGGGGCAACTCGCGCGAGAACGGCACGCTCCCCGGCATCTCGTACGTGCGCAAGCCCTACTATACCTTCGGATGGGATTGGTGCCCGCCTTTCCCCGACGCGGGGATCCTCGGCGAGGTACGCCTTGACGCGTACGATCTGCCCCGCCTTCGCGGCGTGCTCGCGGAACAGGAACACACGGACGGCAGGGTGATACTGACCGTCACGGCGGAAGGGGAGGGCGATACGGAAACGTCGCTGTACGCGCCGGACGGAACGTGCATAGGCAGCGCGCGGGGCGCAAAGGTGCGCTTTACGGTGGATCAGCCGCAGCTCTGGTGGCCGAACGGGTACGGCGCGCAGCCGCTGTACACCCTGCGCACGGCGCTGTACTGCGGCGGCGCAAAGGCGGACGAGAAGGTGCAGCGCGTCGGGCTGCGCACGCTGGCATTGGATACGGCGGAGGACGGGTGCGGCAAGGCGTTCGCCTTCGTCTGCAACGGGGTGAAGCTCTTTGCCAAGGGCGCGAACATCATTCCGTACGACTGCCTGCTCTGGCAGGATACGGCGGCGCGCGAAGAGCGCCTGCTCCGCGAATGCGCGGCGGCAAACTTCAACATGCTCCGCGTATGGGGCGGCGGGTACTACGGTTCCGACAGGTTTTACGACCTGTGCGACGAGCTGGGCATCCTCGTCTGGCAGGACTTCATGATCGCCTGCGCGCACATCCGCCTGGACGAGGAGCTGGAAAAAAACATCCTCGCGGAGGCGGAGGAGAACGTGCTGCGCATCCGCAACCATCCCTCGCTGGCGCTTCTTTGCGGGAACAACGAGATGGAGCCGTGCGCGTACGATCTTTCGGTGCGCAAAAACTTCCCCGACGCGGAAAAGATCGTCGCCGACTACCTGTATTTATACGAAGAGGCGCTCCCCGCGCTGACGGCGCGGCTGGCGCCGCAGACGGCGTACTGGCCCTCTTCTCCGTCGGCGGGCGGCAATTTTTATGAGAGCGGTTCGCCCGACTACGGCGACAGCCATTTCTGGGGCGTATGGGGCGAACTGCAGCCTGCGGAGGCATACCGCAAACATGCCTTCCGCTTCCTGAGCGAATTCGGGTTCATCGCCTTCCCTTCTGTACATACGCTGGACGCGTTTTCTTCGGAGAAGGACAGGAACATCTACTCCGAGGTGATGGAGTGCCATCAGAAAAACGCGGCGGGAAACGCGAAATGCGCCTATTATCTGCGCGACTATTTTTTGTTCCCCTCCGATTTTGAAACGCTGGTGTTTGCAACGCAGTATGTGCAGGCGGACGCGCTGGAAACGGCAATCGCGCACCTGCGCTCCCACTACGGCAGGTGCATGGGTGCGCTCATCTGGCAGCTCAACGACGCCTACCCCGGTATCACCTTTTCGCTCATCGATTATTACGGGAGAAGGAAGCCCGCGTTCTACGCCGTGCAGCGCGCCTGTCGAAACGTTTCGCTGTTCGCGGCGCGGAAGGAGAGCGAAGTGGCGCTCACCGCAGTGAACGAAACGGCGGAGGAGCGCACGCTCACCGCCTCGTTCTGGCTGGCGGACGCAAAATTTGACCGCGTATACGAGCGGGAGATCGCTGTCCGCTGCCCGCCTTTTTCGGCGCAGGAGGTGTTCCGCGGCGATTTCGGCGCACAGCTTAGCGGGCGTGAGCGCGAACTCTTTTTCGGGTACAAACTCACGGAGGGCGCGGCGGAGCATGCGCGCGGGTCGCTGCTGTTTGTCCCGCCCAGGCTCTTCCGTTGGGCGGAAGGGGAGATCGGTATCCGCGAAGAGGGGGATACGGTCGCACTTTCCGCAGACGTATTCAGAAAATTTGTCAAACTCGAAGGGGACGACGAGCTGCTTCTCAGCGATAACTGCGTCGACCTCATCGAAAAGGGCGAAACGGTCTTGCAGTTGCAGGAAAAAACAGGGGACGCGGGCGCGCTGCGCGTGTCATCCCTGCGCGATATAAAATAAACAGATCGGAGGATCGGACATGAAAAAAGGCTTTTTTAAGGTGCTTGCCTGCGTATTGGCGTGCGGCCTGGTCTGCGGTGTCGCGGCGGGCTGCGGCCCGGGCGGCGGGGTCACGGTCGACAATACGCGCACACAACTGTATGTCGGCAACTATGACGGCGGTCTCGGCAGTATTTGGCTGGATGAGTTCACCCGTTATTTTGAGAATAAGTATGCCGACGTTTCGTTTGAAGAGGGACGCGTCGGCGTACAGATCGTGCCGACGAGTGACCGCACGTTCGGCGGCAATACATTGCAAACGACCATTGCAAACAAGCAGGCGGACGTCATCTTCGGCGAGGACATCGTCTATTACAACTACACGAACGGGCTGACGATGGACATCACAGACCTTGTGGACGGCACCTGGACGTGGACGGTGGAGGACAGGGACGGCAACCCCGTCACGCTCGGCTCCACCTATGACGACAGCACCGATACGACCATCTACGCCAAAATGAACGAGTCCGAGCGCGCCTATTACGACGCGGACGGCAGGTTCTACGGTGTCCCTTACTACTACGGCAATGTGACTATCACTTATAACGAAAATATTTTCGAGAGTGCAGGCGCCTTCTTCAAAGAGGGGAAGTCCGCCGCCGATTTCAGCGAGAGCGCGCAGAACTGGGACGAGATATTCGGGCAGAAAGCGGACGGTCGCTCCGCCGGACCGGATGGTCAGCCCGAAACAAGCGACGACGGGCTGCCCGCCACATACGACGACTTTTTCCTGCTGTGCCGCTTTTTAAAAGATGAAGGCAGCGTCAACGGCAAAAAGATCATGCCGCTCGTCATCTGCGGTACGTATAACGGCTATCTGCTCGACTTTTTGGAGACGATGCTGGCGGATGCCGAGGGGGCGGAACAGTTCAATCTCAATCTGACGGGCGAAGGAGAGGCAAAAACACTCGGCACGGTGGACGGCAGCGGGAATTTCGTCCCCGACGCGGAGAAGACGCTGATCGGTGCGGCATATAATAACAGGAATCAGCTGCAGAGACAAAAGGGAAGATACGACGTGCTTAGGTTCGCATATGAATTTGCGCATTCCAACAGTTTTGAAGAGTCGAGCATGAGCTCTTCCGGGTATACCAATATCGTTGCGCAGAATTTGTTCATTAACGGGAACAGTAACTATGCCTATGCGATGCTGCTTGACGGGAACTGGTGGGAGAGCGAAGCGACGAGTACCTTCAACAGGCTCGGCGAGAATGCGAAACAGAACTTTAATTTCAAGTCGATGCCGATCCCTAAAGCGTCTCAGGAGGACGTCGATGCGGACCAGGGCGCACGCACCTACGTTTCCACAAACTACAACAGTGTCCTTATCAACAACAACATCGCCGATAACGAGATCCGCAAGAATCTTGCGAAATTGTTTGTATATGAGTTCCATACTAACGAACAGCTTTCGCAGTTTAACAGCATCACAGGGCTTGTTCGTCCGTACGAATACGAGATCGATAAGGAATCATCGTATTGGCAGAATATGTCACCCTATGCGCAGAGCATGTACAAATTGTATGTGGAAGATCCCAATGTCACGCTGCTGTTCGGGCAGACGAAACTATCCATTGCCGATTCGAGTTACGAGATCGATAACTGGATGTTCTATTCGAAAGTAGACGATGATACCTATGCGAACCCTATCAGGAGTTTCTATCAGAACAGCTCGCTGACGGCGGCGGACTATTTCAAGGGGCTTTTGACTGCGCACAGTTAAGAAGGAAACAGTGATGAAAGCCAAACAACAGAAAAATTCCTTCGGGATGTTCGGGAAAAAGGCGAAGATATTCTATGCTCTTATGTTGATCTTTCCCGTCGCGCAGTTTGCCTTTTTCTATATCGGAGTGAATTTTAACTCCTTATTAATGGCGTTTCAAAGGTATGAGCCCATCGACGGGCAGTTGCAGCTGATGGGTGCGGGGTTCGAAAACATTGCCGAGTTTTTCCGCTGGATCGGCAGCGGAGACGCGTTTTTATCGCTGCTCGGGAATACGATGATCATTTATGCAATCGGTTTGGTCATCGGATTAGGCGGCGGGCTTTGCTTCTCCTTCTATATCTATAAACGCCGTTTCGGCAGCAGAGTTTTCCGTGTCGTGCTTTTTCTTCCTTCTATTCTTTCGGCGATCGTTCTCTCGCTCATGTGGGAAAAATTTCTCAATGACGGTGTCATCAATATCGCGCGGGATCTGTTGAACGATCCGGAGATCCACGATATACGGTATACGGCGCAGGGGCAGTTCTGGATGGTCGCGGGGTTCAACGTACTCATGTGCTTCGGCAGCAGCGTGTTGCTTTTCACGGGCACGATGGACCAGATCGACGAAAGCGTGGCGGAATATGCAAAGATCGACGGCTGCACGCCCTTGCAGGAGTTTCTTCGTATTACGCTCCCCATGGTCTTCCCGACGGTACGCACTTTTGTTATCATGGGCGTGGGTGGCATCTTCATCAACCAGGCATATATGCTGAACTTCTATGCGCTCGGCGATACGGGCGACGCGGCGGCGCCGTACAGCGTGTTCGGGTACTTCTTCTTCCGCGACATGTACGATCCGACCGCATTGTTGACAAGTTATCCGTATATGGCTGCGATCGGCGTCATCTTTACGATCTGTGCGGCTCCTCTCACGTTCGGCGTCAAATATCTGCTTGAACGGTTCGGGCCGAAGGAGGAGTAAGTATGGAACTTTCCGTTAACGAAACAAACGAACGGCAGAATGCCGCGCCTGAGGGCAAAGAGGAAAAACCGCGCAGGGCAGGAAAACCGAAAGAAAAGTTCGGGGTGTTCAACGTTGTTTTGCTTGTGTTTCTGTGTCTGTTCAGTTTCGTATTGTTCGTCGTTATCTTTTGGAGTTTGATCGCGTCATTGACGGACGGAACAATGTATGAAATTGAAGGGGTCAAGTACGGATTTCCGATCCAATATTTTACGCTTGATAATTACATCAATGCGTATATAAATTTAAAGGTGACGATCTCGTCTGCGCAGGGGAATACAGAGGTTTATACGCTACAGCTCCTGTTCAATTCACTTGTGTATGCGGTCGGCAGTTCTTTGATCATGACTTTTGTAACCTGCACGATGGCGTATCTGTCTGCGAAATATCCGTTCCGGTTGAGTAAGATCATTTACAACGTCGTCATCGTGGTCATGATTATCCCCATCGTCGGCGAACTGCCGTCCATGTCGCGGATGCTCACCTATGTCGGGTTGTATAACAATATAGTCGGTATGTACCTTATGCGCGCAGGGTTTACAAATATGTATTTCCTGGTGTTCTATGCAACGTTCAAAAGCGTTTCCTGGTCATACGGCGAAAGCGCGTTCATGGACGGCGCCAGCCACCTGCGCGTGTATGTAAGTATTTTTCTTCCGTTGGTCAAATCTATTTTTTTCACGGTGTTTCTTCTGAATTTCATCGTGTTCTGGAACGAGTACCAGATCCCGATGGTTTTGCTGCCGTCCATGCCCACGATCGCACAGGGCGTGTACGAGGCAAAACTGAGTTATGACATTGCACTTGCGTTTACACCGTCAAAAATTGCGGTCGGTATGCTCGTTTGTGTTCCCACGCTTGTGCTGTTTGTTGTGTTCAACAAACGGCTGATGGGCAACCTTTCGGCGGGCGGTCTTAAGGGCTGAACCGGATGAATGTATCGGTGCACAGAAAACAAGGAGGAAAATGAGGAAAATCATGACGAAATGCAAAAAATGGCTGTTCGCGCTTGTGTTTGCGGTCTGTGCTGCCCTAATTGCCGGAGGAGTCCTGCTCGGGGTTTCGGCGGCGTCGATATATACGACGGAAGATATTTTTTCTTTCCGTAATATTGTCAGTTACCGCGGGCAGGCATTGGATGATTCAGACCGTTCTGCCCTTGCCGTGACAACGGGGATCGGCGGAGAGGTCTTTGTCAACGGCGAACAGTCCGGAGCGTTTTCCTGGGAGATAGGCACAGAAAAGATCTCCTCATATGAAGTCGTTTTCGCGGATGTTGAGAGCGGAGATGCGTTTTCTTTTGAAGCGAGGCTCTCCGGAGCGCGCGCTATTGTAACGCTTTCTTATGTTGCGGACGGGAAAAGCCGTGAGGTTTCATCTGTCACGGGGCAGAATGCGGCAAAGATCAATTATTTGTTCGATCCTTCCGATATGTCCGTACGCGTTGCATTCGAGTCCGGCGGACAGGATTTCGGTGTCGATTGGAACGACTGTTCCGAGTTCGCGCGCTATGATGTATCGCTGCGCGTTACGGGTGTTTCCGGGGAAGGCATCGTGAATATATATTCGGTCTGCGGTTACGGGTGTATTACCGACAACATGTACGAATCGAATACGTTTGCACCCTCCCTTTATGCAAAGGCGGAGACGAATGCCGTCGTCGGGGGGGGGGTACGCCTTGCCCGTCCCGTATGCGTCCGTCCTCGGCGGCGAAACGATTTCGCAGATCGATGCGGAGGTATATGAAAACGGATCGCTCGTGGCTGAGGGCACTGTTCCGGACGAGCTCAGCACGGTGACGTTTACGGAGAGCGGCAATGCGGAAATCACGTATACCGCAGTTTCGGCGAACGGGGTCCGTTCGGTCAAAACAGTAAGTATAGAGGTTATGGAGGCGGACGATGTCACCAACACATTCGCTCCTTCTTCAGATTGCACGGACATCACCATAGGCACAAATACCGAACACCTCCTGCCTTATGTCGAAAATGTTTCTACGTTTAATGTATCGGAAAATCGTCGCACGGCTTCGATCGTCACGGTGAGAGACGGAGAAGGGAATCCTCTTGAAGGATGGGACGGAATTGTGAACAGTACCGGGCAGACGATTCGCTTTGAAAAGGCCGGCGAATACACCGTGACCTTTGCGGACCGTTCCGGATTTGGGAATACGCTTTCCTATACGGTGACCGTTGATGACGAGAAGGTCGGTATCGACGGGATAGAGACGGAAGAATTTTATGTGAGCGGTTCCGAATTTGAATTGCAGCAGGCGAATTTGTATTACAAGGGCGAAAGCAAGGCGGCGGATGTTTCTGTTTTTGCTCCCGACGGGACGGAATATACAGCTGCATTTACCTTCGGTATGAGCGGGATTTACCGTCTTGTTTACAGCGCGGAGTTGGGCGGAAAAGTCAGAACGGTCGAAATTCCGCTTACAGTGTATGACCGCTCCGACAGCTATTTTTCCAGCCGTACCAGCGAGGTAGCGTACGAATCATATGGAGAGGACGATGCAGGAGTGGTGATTACCTCTTCCTCCAGCGATGAAGTCGTCTTTGAGCGGGTCATTGACGTTTCCGGCGCAAAGGTCGAAACGGAGCTAATTACGACGGAGCCAAACGGCAGCGAAACGTTCTTGCAGATCAAAGACAAGGATAATCCGTCCGGTTACTGTCTGATAGATTTGCGCGGTAATAATTCGAGTGCTTCGACGCTTGATTTTTCCTGCATCTATATTCGGGTGACCGATCTGTATGATGAAAACAATTATTTCGAAATCCGTGTTTTGGACGGGGCATATTACAATACTCCCGGAAGCTTTATCCGAGCGCGGGCGTCGGGGCAGAGCTTTGGCGGACTTGCCGTGCGCAATAACCGTTACAACGAAGAGGGACAGGAGCAGCTCGGCGTTACGCGCGATTCATTCAATCCGAGCGGCGGTTTCCTGATGAGCTATAATTTCCTCACTGACGGGTATAACCATAACCGCCATCTCCGTTTGTATTACGACAATGAGGAAAAAGCCCTTTTTGGGGCCACGCAGTTGCAATTTGCGACGCTCATTTATGATTTTGACGATCCGAGATTTTCGTCGAATCCTTGGGACGGCTTTACGACGGGCGAAGTTAAAGTGAGTGTGACGCTCAGCAATATCAGCAATTCGGCATCTCTCGTGTTGTTTGAGGTCGGCGATTATGATCTGACTTCTGAATATCAGACGGATACGACCTCGCCGGTCCTTACGTTGGACGAAGCGGCGGAGGTGCAGACGTATGCGATCGTCGGCAAGCCGTTCAGAGTGTTTGATGCGGGTTCTTCGGATAAGAACTGGTCCGACGTCGTTGTGCAGGCTTATCTCGGGGAAGAGGAGATCCCCATCGTCAACGGAACATTTACGCCTGACCGCCCCGCCGTATACATGCTCATGTATTATGCGGTCGATGCGTTCGGTAACAGATCGGAGCCGGAATATGTGTCCGTTCGTGCGCAGAGCGCACAGCCCGGCATCGCGCTGACGGCGAGCGGGCGCGAAACCTCTGCCGTTCTCGGCAGGAGCTATACATTGCCCGAGTACGAACTGAGCGGCGCGAGCGGACAGATCACAGAATTTTACGGGTATCGTTTAAAAGGGAGCGGAACGTTCATCGGCGTGGAAAACGGCAGGATTGATTTCCCTGCTACGGGGACGTATGAGATCCTTTATAAAGTGACAGATTACCTCGCGCAGAGCGTGCAGGATCTGTATGAAGTCACTGTCGTAGCATCCGATGAACCGCTCGTGGAGGAAGAGTTCTCCTTCTATCCCGTGTTGTACGGCGGCTTTGCTTACGAGATCCCTACGCTTCCGGCGTTTGTTTATACGAATCAAGGAACGGAACAGGCGGAGGAAACTGTTGCGATTTATGACGGCGATACGCTGCTGGCACAGCTTCAGCCCGGCGAGAGCTATACGCCTTCCGCGTCGCTCGCCGGAAAAACGTTGACAGTGCAATATAGTATCAGCGGAGCGGCGCAACTCCGTACGTATGAGTGCGAAGTGCGGGCTATGGACGGAAACGACAAGTCTGTATATTTTACAGCTGACGAAGGCGTTACGTATAGGCAGGAGAATTTGCTGGAGGATGCGGAGGCGGTATTGGGGACCGGTGCAAGACCCGTGTTTACGATGTCTGCCGATGCCGGGGTCGCGTTCAAGAAGGAATTGCTTGCGGAAAATTTCAGCGTGGTGTTCTATTTCCCGCAGGGGGCTGAGTCCGTTTCGTCGGTAAAGTTGACCATTACCGACAGCAGGGATCCTTCTGAAGAGATCGCGATCACGCTGCAACAGCAACCAAGCGGAATGGCTGCCACCTTGGACGGTTCAACGTGGATCGCATGTGCGGGGAGTTGGGCGGATGTATCGGGTGTGCTGATCGCCTTTTCCGCGGAGGACGGGGTCTTTACAGACGGCGTCGGTAATTCCATCGGATCTCCTGTACAGACGACGGACGATGGATCCTTTACAGGATTTTCAAGCGGGAAAGTTTATTTCCGTATCGATCTTACGGGAGTGACGTCCGAAGTGAGCCTTTGCATTGCGGAGATCAACAACCAACAGATGAGCATGTCGGTGGACCGCGTTGCGCCCGAGTTATTCATTCAGGGCTGGTATGACGATTACGATCTCGGCGATACGGTGACGGTCCTTCCCGCTGTATCAGATGACGTACTGAATCAGGCGACGACTCCCACGGTCAGCGTGCAGTTGGGCGGTACATATCTGAAAGATCTCAACGGTCTGACGCTGCAGAATGTTCCCGCCGACCAAACGTATGATTTCCGTATAGAAGAGTATGGTACATATACCATTCTGTATTCGAGTTCGGATACCTCATCCCGCGGCAATCTGCGGACAGAGACGGTTTCCTTTATCGTCGTGGATAAAGAGCCGCCCGTTGCCGCGCTTTCGCAGAGCAGTCTCACCGTCTCAGCGGGAGAAAGTGTCGATCTTGCGGCAATGCTTACGGTCAGTGATAACATAACGCCGTCGGGCGAGCTTCGTACGGTCATATCCGTCAGGAAAAACCGTTTGCGCGAGTATGTCGGGGAGAGCGGAACATATACCTTTACCGAGGCGGGGCGCTATTATGTTGATTATCTCGTGCGGGACGGTGCGGAAAACCTCGTTATCGTCACGCTGACAGTCACGGCAGAGTAACGTTGCGGATCGACCAGGAGAAATAAACATGAAAAAGAAATTCATCAGATTTTTAGCGGTAGTGCTGTGCGTTTTGCTTGCAGCCTCGTTCGCAGCGTGTGCGGATACGACGGAAACGGAAAAGGGAGAGGACGAAACGACGCTCGTTAAAACAGAGTACAATCTGATTGAAAACGGTTCTTCGGAGTACCAGATCGTCGTTCCGTCTGTGTCGCAGTCCTGCGAGCAGTTAGCAGCGAGCGAATTTGCCTATTTCGTTTATGAGGCGACCGGTGTACAGCTGCAGACGATCACCGATAACGAGGCGATCGGACGAGATGGCCGTTATATTTCGCTCGGCGCTACTGCGCTGCGGGAGGAACTTGCGCCCGATTTCGATGAGAGCGGGTTTAGCTATTCCGGCTTTGCGATCCGTACCGTGGGAGATACAGTGCTGATCTTCGGGAGCAACGACAGCCGTTCCTATGGCACGGCATACGGCGTATATGATTTTCTGCATTATACGATCGGGCTGGAATTCTATGCGAGCGATGAGATCTATTTTAACGAGTACGGTCCCACAGACAGCGTCGCTTTGTATGATCTTAATTATGAAAGCATTTCCGATATACAGCTCATGGGGTTCGGATCCTCGTTGATCACACAGGATTCCATGTATATGCGCCGTATGAGGTTGCAGGGACTCTACCCGACCGATTATTGTATCGGACCCGTCCATTCGACTGCAGGCTACTTTATGTCGCCGAGCAATTATCCGGATCATCCGGAATGGTTCTGGACGTTCAACGAGCTGAACGGGATCTGCTGGTCTTCAGACGGGGTCGTGGACGCAATTACGCAGGAGATCATTGCTGCAACGGAGGATTCGGACGCACGCTATGTGTTTGTTACGCAGCCGGATACGGAGGTATATGACTGTGATTGTGCCGAGTGCGAGACAAATCTGCAGAAATATGAAACGGAAAGCGGGTTGCAGCTTTATTTTATAAATCGTGTCGCCGAAAAGGTGAAAGAGTATTATGATGCAGTGCAACCGGATAAAGACCTGTCTCTTGTTGTGTTCTGCTATCGCTTTACGCTCGATGCGCCGTCCGACGCGACATTTGCGGCATATCCGGAATTGCAGCCGAAGGAGAATGTGGCGGCGTCGTTCATTCCTATCGGCATGAACTTCGAATATCCGATCACTGACCCTGCGAACGCGGCATTTTATGAGTACATGATCGACTGGTCGGAGATATTCGGGCAGAAGAGCCTGATCGTCTATACATACGGTACCTGTTTTTCTAGCTTTTTTGATGTGTTCAACGATTTCGGATCGGTAGCGGGTTCCCTGAAAGCGTATTCCGATCTCGGTGTCGAACTCATAAACGAACAGGCAAATCTCGAGTCGAACATGGGTTGTTTTGAGGAATTGCGCATCTATCTGCGCTCCAAGCTGGCGTGGGATTCCGGGCGTGATGTGGATGCGCTGATAGAGGATTTCTTTGCACACTATTATAAAGATGCGTCCGATACGATGTTGCAGTATTTTAACTCCATTACGGCATATACTTCGGCGCTGTTCCGCGAACTCGGGTTGACGACGGGTATCTACACTACAGTTTATGATCGGATCGATTACGGAACGTTGAATTCGCTTCGCGCGCTTTTGGACAGGGCGGAGGAAGACATCCTGTATTTGCAGAATATTGATCCTGAGCTGCATGAAACATTGCTTGACCGGATCAAAAAAGAAAAGCTCACCGTCTATTATGCGTTGTTGGCTTCTTATTCTTCGCGCCTGGGCGACGTTGCGTATCAGGCGATCAAGAGCGAATTTACGGAATACTGTACGAAATTCAACATTGTGCGTTACAGGGAAGGACAGACGGTTGATTCTTTCCTTGAAACGTTGGATTAAGGAGGGAATGGCATGAAAAAAGCATTGACAGCTATTATGTTGGCGTTTTTGTTGGTGTTTGCATTTGTCGGTTGTGCCGAAGAACCGGCGGGACCGCCTTCCGATTCCGATCAGCCGTCCGTGACGCCGCCCGATGATTCCGATGAAGAAGAGATTTTACAGCTCTCCGCCGATTATATCGTGCTCGGGGTGGGATTGACGAAACAGCTTACGCTCACGTATGACGGAGAAGAGATCGCGGCATCTGAGGCGGTTTGGACGGCATCCGGATCCGCCGCGACTGCCGAAGGCGGGTTGGTGACGGGCGTTTCCGAAGGGGAATGTACGGTCACGGCAGAGTACGGGGGCGAAACGGCGGAGGCGTCGGTCACCGTCACCGTGATCCAAAGGCTGACCGTTTCCGAAAGCGAGGTCGTGATCGCGCTCGACGGGACCGCAAAGCTTGAGGCAAGCGTCGGCGAATTGCGGGACGATGCGATCGCGGCGACAGACGAGGCGGTCACCTATTCCTCGGGGGATCCGTCGGTCGTGACGGTAGACGGGGAAGGGAATCTTTACGGCGTACAAAGCGGCGCTACGCGCATATTGGTGCAGAGCGGCGATCTGAGCGTTTCAGTGGCGGTGACCGTCTGCGAAGAGATCAAGACCGCGGCGGAATTCCGCGAAAAACTGACGGCGGATCCCGACGGGACGTTCCTCATCACGCAGGACATCGATTTCTCGGGCATGCAGTATTTTGCTCTCACCTCGTTTTCCGGTACGCTGTATGGCGGCGGACACAAGCTTACCAATCTGCTGCTTGTCAATCATCTTTCGTCTGCGGCGACAAACTACGGCGGTGCGCTCTTTGAAAATCTTACCGGCACGGTGTGTGATCTGTACATAGGCGCGCGGTATGAGGCAGTCGTGCGTGAAACGGATCAGGTGTTGCACGAGGGCATCGCACAGTTCGGCGGCGTGGTTGCAAATCTGTTGTATGGTACCGTTGAAAACGTCTATATCAATGTGGATTATCAGATCTATCCTTGGTACTCACAGAATTGGAACGAATGCGGCGCCGTATGCGGCAGGCTTCGCGGGAATGCGGAGATTCGCGGCTGTATCATCGAATATTCCTGCGCTACGCCGGAAAGCACGCTTGGCAGCGGGCTGGCGGATATTCACACGATCTACGGCATGACAGATTCGAATACCCAGACGCCCGTGATAGACAATGTTTACATTCTGAACAGCGGAAGTTATAAGAAAGACTACCGCAATACCACAAGCGACTATTTCGGCAGTATACAGCCCATGTTCAACGGTATCTACGAGTTTGAGGAGACACAGGCACTTGCCGAAGCCGTTCAGGGCACGGCAATGCAGACGGTCTACGAATATGCACAGGCGTAAAATAATCAAGGAGGGAAATGATGAAGGTCAGATTCAAAATACCGGCGCTTTTGGCAGCGCTGACAATGGCGATCGTATTGCTTTTTGCCGGGGTTGCCTGCGATACGGGCAGTGAAGGGAGTCTGTCTCTTGACAGAACGGAAGCACAAGTCGATACGGGAAAGAGCATAACGCTCGTTCCGCGATTTGAAGGGTTCGGGGAGAACGGCCCTTCTGCGGAAGATGTGAATTGGCGTTCGGCGGCTCCTGCGATCGCGCAAGTCAGCGGCGGTGTTGTGTACGGGGTCAGTGAAGGCGAGACCGACATTACGGCGTCTCTTACGTTTGAGGATGTCGATTACAGCGCAACCTGCACCGTCACTGTTTTGCCGGGCGAAGAGGAGCACGATGTAACGATCGTCCTGGACGAGACGAGCATCACATTGACGGAGGGGGAACAGACGACGCTTTTGCCGACGGTCACGCTGGACGGCAATGTGCAGGCGGCGCCCGAAGTTTCCTGGCGGTCGGAAAATGCACAGATTGCCTCCGTTGCGGGCGGGGTAGTTACTGCCGTGGCGGCAGGCAATACGAATATCGTTGCCACCGTCACCGTTTCAGGTAAAGAGTACAGCGCCGTATGCGCCGTCACCGTGCTGGCGGCGCCGCAGACAGTGATAAGGCTCGATTCTGCTTCGAAGGAGATTGATTGGGGCGAAGAATTCACGCTGACCGCGACCGTTACAGACGGCAAAGGAAATCCTGTTGAAGATGCAAATATAGTGTGGGAGAGCTCGGACAGTACAGTTGCTACCGTTTCCGACACGGGGACCGTGACGGCAACGGGCAGTGGATATGCCGTTATCACGGCGACGGCGGAAGGCGTTTCCGCCTTCTGCGACGTGACCGTGAACGACGTGTATGACGTCACGTTTTCCCCGCTCGATGCGGAATTCGGCGCCGCCTATGAGCTGACGGAAGCGGCGGTACAGCTGCAGGACTTCCTCTCCGATCATTTCACGATACAGGTAGAACGCAACGGCGACCCGATCACCGATCTCAACGGGCAATATACTTCGTTTGCGGTCACGGCAGACGGGACTTCCGTTTCCGTGACGGACACGGGGCTGTCCTTTGCAGCAGCCGGTACAAGTACCGTGACGTTGCAGCTCGGCAAGAAGTTGGACGGCAGCACGCTTGCCTCCGTTTCGATTCCCGTCACGGTCTGCGACCAAATCATTGATTCCGAAGAAGAATGGCTCGGCATTGACGGCACAAAGTATTATGTACTCGCCGCCGACCTTGATTTTTCGGAAGGATATACGCTCGGTACGGGCGTCAATCTTACGGGCACGCTCGACGGCGGCGGACATTCGATCACGGCGACCTTTGCGACGGGCGCGGACAACAATACGGGGCTGTTCCGCTGGATCATCGGCGGCACGGTGAAAAACCTCTCCCTGACTGCGACGTACGGCACGTTGCAGGCGAGCCGCATCGGGGCGCTCGCAATCGTCGCGCAGAATGCGGTGACGGTTGAAAACTGTTACATCCGTACAAACTATACGGAGGTGTTTGGCGGGGAAACTACGGGTATCACGGGCGTGTTCGGTTCGGTGGCAAGCAGTACGTCGGCACGCTCGGTGGTCATCCGCGATACGATCGTAGCGGTGAGCGCGCCGGCGGAAGAGGACGATGTGTTCGGGCTGAACAGCGACAGCACATGGAGCAATTATTACACGTTGCAAAACGTGCTCGTCTACACGTCGGGCGAAAATGTGGCGGCGATCGGGACGAACGGAGCGCCCACAGCGACGAATTACGAGGCGTTCACGGGCGGGCTTGACAGCGAAACATCCGAAGCAGCGCGGACGGCATTGCTGGCAAAGGCAGAGGAGTTCGGGCTGAGCAGTTTTGTGCGCGGGGAGTTTGAAAACTCCGTTCTCATCGAAAACGCGTCTATCGCCTTTACGAACGCAAGCGAAACGCTTACGGAGCGCGGCACGCTCGCGCTCCCGTTCACGGCGACCGACCTCACGACCAACACGCCCATCACGGCGGAAAACATTGTATGGAAAACCGATAAACCTGCTGTCGCCACCGTCGAAAACGGCGTGGTCACGGGCGTTTCCGCAGGCACCGCCGTCATCACGGCAACGGTCACCGTCGGCGGCAAGTCGTATTCGGCGACCGTCTCCGTCACCGTCGAAGAGCTGATCACGGCAAGCATTTCCTTCGCGGAGGGCAACCCCACGCAGGTAAATGCACAGTCGCAGATAACACTGGCGGTCACCGCCCGCAATTTGCTTGACGAAACGGATATTCCTGCGGATAATATAACGTGGACATCTTCGAACGACGGCTATGCGACGGTCGCGGGCGGCGTGGTCACGGGCGTGGCGCCCGGGGAAGTCACCATCACCGCGAGCGTGACCGTAGAAGGCAAAACGTATGAAGCAGAATGTACCATAACCGTTCTGGAAGCGGTCGCGGACGTGTATGAAATTTCGCTCGCCTTTGCGGAGGAAACGTACAACTTCGAAGTCGGCGGCAGCTACACGACGGAGGCGTTCACGCTGGACGTCACGGCGACGAAAAACGGCGAGCCGTGGGACGGCTGGGCGGAGTATATCTCCTTCTCTTCGGGGAACGGCGAGCTGCTCGCGATCAGCGAAAACAGCGTCACCGTGCTCGGCACGGGCAGTACAACGGTCACGGTGAACTTCTCCTATGAAGATATTTCGCGTACCGATACCGCTGCGGTCGAGCTGTGGACGCAGCTCATCGACTCGGAGGAAGAGTATTCGGCGCTGGGGAACAGCACTGCGCAGTGGAGCGGGCGCTATCTTCTCACAGCCGACCTTGATTTTTCGGAAGGATATACGCTCGGTACGGGTGTCAATCTTACGGGCACGCTCGACGGCGGCGGACATTCGATCACGGCGACCTTTGCGACGAGTGGGAGCAACGATACGGGGTTGTTCAACTGGATCATCGGCGGCACGGTGAAGAACCTCTCCCTGACCGCAACGTACGGCACGCTGCAGGCAAGCCGCATCGGGGCGCTCGCGATCGTCGCGCAGAATGCGGTGACGGTTGAAAACTGCTACATCCGTACAAACTATACGGAGGTGTTTGACGGAACGACGACCGGCATCACGGGCGTATTCGGTTCGGTGGCAACCAGTAATTCTGCGAGATCGATAGCCATTAAGGATACGATCGTAGCGGTGAGCGCGCCGGCGGAAGAGGACGATGTGTTCGGGCTGAACAGCGACAGCACATGGAGCAATTATTACACGTTGCAAAACGTGCTCGTCTACACGTCGGGCGAAAATGTGGCGGCGATCGGGACGAACGGAGCGCCCACAGCGACGAATTACGAGGCGTTCACGGGCGGGCTTGACAGCGAAACATCCGAAGCGGCGCGTACGGCGCTGCTGGAAAAGGCAGAGGAGTTCGGGCTGAGCAGTTTTGTGCAGGGTGCATTTGAAAGTTCCGCGCTCGTCTGAAAGCATGTTGGTTTTGAAAATATATTTGCAAAATAAGGAACAGAAGAAAAAAGGTCATACCTCGGCAGATGCCGAGGTATGACCCCGATACGGGGATTTTTATGGCTGAATGCAAAGTAAAATACGATATTTCCACAGACGTCGAATACAACATCCGCAACGGCGATTTTTCCGTCGTGCACACGCATACCTATTGGGAGATCGTGTTCATCGTAGAGGGCGCCATCGACAACCGCATCGGCAACGAAACGACGCGCATCCCGAAAAACTGCGCCGTGCTCATCAAGCCCGACGACGCGCATTCTATCCGCATCGCCGAAGAGAATACGATGTATATTAACCTCGAAGTGCGCAGCTCGATCTTGAAAACCTTTCTGGATGCGGTCGAAACGGGCCTATACGAGCGTATTTTGCAGGAGAAAAACCTCATCGGGCGCTTTTCGGCGGACTATGGCGAAAACGTCAACAAATTTGTGCGCGATATCCTGCTCTACGGCACGGCGGAGGAGGAGCAGCGCGGGCTGCGCAGGCTTATCTTCCGCATCGTTTTCGACATGCTGCCCGACGTCGACGAAACATTGCACGAGCATTCCGGCGAAAACGACGTGATCAAAAAGACGGTCGCCGTCATGGAGCAGGAGGAAAACGTCAGGCTGAAGCTCGGCGATATCTGTAAGATCGTCGGCTATTCCGAGTCGTACCTCATCCGCCTGTTCCGCTCCAAGCTCGGCACCACGCCCAACCGCGAATTCACCAAAATAAAAATGCGCTATGCGGCGAAGCTCCTCCGCAAAACCGATTACAGCGTCGAGCGCGTCGCGCTGATGGTCGGGTATTCGAACAAGGGGCACTTTTACAAATTGTTCGGCGAAGAGTACGGCATGCTCCCGTACGAGTACAAAAAGATGAAGGGGGAACGCGGATGAGCGGCGAAGAGCGCAAGGCGGTGCACTGCATCGCAAACGCGCACGTCGACCTCGTGTGGCAGTGGACGCGCGAAGAGGGCATTGCCGCCGCGCTTTCGACCTTCCGTTCCGCAGCCGACCTTGCCGAGCGGAACGCCTTCGTGTTCTGCCACAACGAGTCTTTTTTATACGAATACGTCGAGGCGTACGAGCCCGCCTTGTTCGCGCGCATCAAAGCGCTCGTTGCGGCAGGCAGGTGGCACATCATGGGCGGCTGGTTTTTGCAGCCGGACTGCAACCTGCCCTGCGGGGAGAGCCTCGCGCGGCAGATCGAAGAAGGGCGGCGGTATTTCTCCGAAAAATTCGGCGCCGTTCCGACCGTCGCGGTCAACGTCGACCCGTTCGGCCACTCCCGCGGGCTGGTGCAGATCCTGCAAAGGAGCGGCTTTACGGGCTACATCGTCGGGCGACCGAGCCGCGGGCTGCTGCCCCTGCCCGCCGAGCAGTTCCTCTGGGAGGGCTTTGACGGCAGCCGCGTCGCCGCCGCGCGCATCGGGCGGTACGCCACGCTGATGGGGCATGCGGCAGAGCACATCGCGCAGGTCGAACGGGAAACCGCCGAAAAGACGGCGCTCGCCTTCTGGGGCCTTGGCAACCACGGCGGCGGGCCCTCCCGCAAAGACCTTGCCGACATCGCCGCCGCGCAGAGCGCGGGCGCGCGGTGGGTGCATTCCACGCCCGAACGCTTTTTTGCGGACATCGCGCCGCAGGCGGTGTGGAAGGCGCCGCTCACGCACGTCTTCCCGGGGTGCTATTCCTCGCTTGCGCGCATCAAACGGCTGCACGCCGCGCTGGAGAGCGAGCTGTACAAAACGGAGGCGATCTGCGCGCTTGCCGACCTTCGCGGCGTATATGCCTATCCCTCCGAAGAGTTACATAGCGCGCTGCGCGATCTGTTGCAGCTGGAATTCCACGACGTGCTCGCGGGCACCTGCACAAAGACCTGCGAAGAGGCGTCGCTCGCCCTCGGCGCGCACGGCATGGAGAGTTTGCGCCGCGCCTTCGACGGCGCGTTCTACGCCCTTGCAAACGGCTCGCCCGCTGCGGCGGAAGGGGAGTACCCGCTGTTCGTGTTCAACCCGCAGCCGTACCCCGTCCGCGCGTGCGTGGAGGCGGAATTTACCCTCTGCCCCTCCAACGACGAAGAAAACGACGACAGCCTCGTCTTTGCAAAGGACGGGGCGGGCGCGGAGTTGCCCGCGCAGGTGCTCAAAGAGGAGAGCAACCTGAACTGGGACTGTCGCAAGCGCGCGGCGTTGCTGTGTACGCTCGCGCCGCTCGGGCTCACGCGCCTGTCGCTCACCGCGCGGCGCGTCGACAAAAAGGAGCGCCGGCGGCGGGTGCGCCCCTTTGCGGGCGAAGTTGTCCGCGCCGCGGTCGAACCGTCGGGCGGCAGGCTCATACAGCTCTCCTTCGGCGGCGAAGAGGTGCTCGCAGGCGGCGTCGCGCCCGTGCTTTTCGACGATACGCCCGATCCGTGGGCGATGGGCGAGGCGCAGCGCGAACACATCGGCACGAACGCGCGCCCCTTCCTGTTTGCGCGCCGCCCTTCGGGCGCGTTTGCGGGCGGCAGCGGCTGCCGCTGCATTGAATCGGGCGCGGTGCTCGAACGCACGGAGAGCTTTTTCCGCCGCGAACAGTGCGCCGTGCGCATGGAATACACCTTTTACCGCGCCCTGCCGTACGTCGATATCGCCGTCACCGTGTTGTTCAATGCGCGCGACAGGGCGGTCAAACTTGCCCTGCCCGTCGCCTTTGACGGCGCGTTTGTCGGGCAGACGGCGTACGGCGCCCAAACACTGGAAAAGGGCAGGGAATGCGCGGCGCAGCGCTACGTCGCCGTCGTGCGCGAAAACGGCATAGCGCTGCTCCTCCTGAACAGGGGAAGTTACGCTTTTTCCTTCGACGGCACTGTGCTCACCGCAACGCTGGTGCGCGGGGCAACGTACTGCGCGCACCCCATCGGGGAGCGCGAACTGCTGCCGCGCGGCCGCTACACCGAAAAGGCGGACCAGGGCGAACACCGCTTCTTTTTCCGCCTCGCCTACGCCCGCGCGGAGGACGCGGAGCGGCTCGCAAACGAATTCTGCCGCGCGCCGTACGCTTTGAACCCGTTCCCCGCGGGGAGCGGCGGGGGCGCCCCCTTTGCGCTCACGCTGAGCGACCCCGCCGTTACGCTCTCTTCTTTCCGCAAACGGGAGGACGGGTACCTGATCAGGCTGTTCAACCCGACGGGCAAGGAGCGCCGCGTCTGCGTGCGCTGCGGGCAGGCGGAACGCTCTGTGCGCCTCGGCGCATACGCGATCGGAACGGTGCTGTACCGCGATGGCGAACTCTTCGAACAGGAGAGCATGCTCCCGCGCGGCGGAGCCGGCATATCGCCGTGAGCGGGCGGGCGCGGCAGAATCTTTCGCCGTTTTTATAAAAATGTTTGACATACCGTCTTTTGTTCGGTACAATGAAAATATCTATAAATGTACGGAAAAAAGAGGGAAGAACATGGAAAACGGAGCTTACGGTTCCCCGAACGGTTCCCCGGGCGGCTATCCGAACGGGTACCTGGGCGATCCCGGCGCCATGGAAGCCGAGGCGCTTCGCAAGGAGATCGGGCGCAGGCAAAAAAAGCTCATTCCCGTCAACATCGTTGTCATGCTGCTGTGCCTTGTCGCCGTCTTTTCGCTGCTGTTTCTGCCGCTCGTCAGCATTGACGCAAGCAGCCTTGCGGAGCTGATGCCCGCATCGGCGGACAGCGGTACGGACGGAAGCACGGACGGCTCCGCTCCGTCGGAGAGCGACGGGACCGATGCGCTCGGGGCGATCCTCGGCGGCGTGGAGCTGCACCTTTCCGTCACGGGGAAGGATCTTCTGCGGCTCGGTTTTTCCTCCGCGCCCGACGACGTGCTGTTTGACATGATCGACGGCACGCTCTCTTCCGCCGCCGAGGCGCTTGCGGCGAACATGATCGCCCTGATGGGGCTTTCGGGCAGCGAAGGCGCGGACGCGGCGGCAGTGGAGACCGACCCGCTGACCGACGCGCTGCGCGCGCTGGAAACGGCGCAGGGCGATGCGGAGATCGACGCGGCGATCTCGTCGCTCGTTTCGGAATTGCAGGCGCAGCTCGGCGCGGACGTCATCGACGACGCGACGGCGGCAGACCTGCGTGACGGCGTGCGCGAACAGTACGACGAAACGGTGCGCTACAACGACGGCGTGTTCACGACCGAAGCGTTCGTCTGCGTCGCCGTCTCCTCCGTGATGAACGAAGGGGGCGAAGGCGAGGTGTACACCACTTTCGGCGACCTTGTCGCGGCGGCGGTCGGCACGCTGGCGGAGGACGGCGGGGAGGACCCGCTCGCAAGCGACACGGTCAAGCTCGTTTGCCTTGCCACGGCGGTCGTCACCATCTTTTTCGCCTTTGTGTGGGCGGTGCTGTTCCTGTTCGCGTTTTTCCGCCTGTTTGCAAAGAACAAGCGCTTTTTAATGTGGTATGTAAAGATCTTCGGCATCCTGCCCTGCCTGCTGTTCGGCGTGCTCCCCCTCGCGGCGGGCGCGCTGATCGGCGGCGAGATCGCCGCCGTGCTGGGCATGCTCTCCACCATGGCGTGGGTCAGCGGCGGGTGCTATGTGCTCCTCTGGCTGGTCTCGATCTTCTGGGCGTTCCCCATCAAACGGAAGATCCGCGCGCTCAACAAACAGCTTGCGCAGCTTGGCTGACGCCGCAGCCCTGCTTTTTCAAGAAGAAAAAACACAGGCGCGCCTCCCGTGCGGGAGGCGCGTTTGTCTTTGTCGCGGAAGAAAACCGCGCCGAAACCTGCGCGCCCCGCAGCGACACGCGCCCCGCAGCGACACGCGCCCCGCAGCGACACGCGCCCCGCAGCGACACGCGCCCAGCAGCGATACGCGCTCCGCAGCGACACGCGCCCCGCAGCGACACGCGCCCCGCAAGTGACACGCGCTCCGCAGCGATACGCGCCCCGCAGCCGAACGGCTGCGGGGCGCGTGTCCTTTTTCCGTGTTTTCGGGCGGCGTCAATGCGGGTTCTGGTTCCGCTTGCGGTATTGGGTGGGCGAAACGTTGTAGGTCGCCTTAAAAATATGGTTGAAATGGCTCAGGTTCGTATATCCCAGGGCGGAGGCGATCGCGAGGATAGACATATCCGAATGGATCAGGTAATTGCAGGCGCGCGCCATTTTTTCGTTCGTGATGTATTGGATGGGCGAACAGCCCATGTATTTGTTGAACTGCCTCGTAAAATAGGAATGGCTGTAGTTTGTGGTGCGGATAAAATCGTCCAGCTGCCAGTTCGCGTTGTACGGCGAGTTGATCCGCTGCAGCAGCTCGTTCAGCCATTTCGGCTTTTTGCTGTCCGTGAATTTGTTCTGGTAGAGGATCTTTTCCAGGATAAAGAACAGGATCAGGCGGGAAACGAGGTCGTAGTTCGCCTCGTCCTCCTGGTACTGTTCCAGAAGGGACGTGTAGTTGAACAGCTGCTTGGTGTGGATCTCGTCCAGCAGAACGGGCACGCCGTTCCCTTCCAGCAGAGAGCCGTAAACGCCGGGCGCAAGGCAGTCGCAGACGGAGCGCATCAGCCTGTCGCGGATGAGAATGTTCAGGTGGCTCGCCGACGCCGTATTGTTCCGCAGGCTGTGTACGTCGTTCGGCCGTATCAGATAGGCGGAATTGACGTTGACGACGCCTGCCTGTTCGTTCAGGGTGTGTTTATACGCACCCGTGATCACAACAAAAAATTCCCAGTAATCGTGATTGTGCAGCAAAGGATAGTCCCTGTATATGTAATGGAAAGTCATGTCGTGTTTATATTGCGACGAATCTTTAAAAAACGTATTCATGCCGTTTCCCCCGCAATAAGTATACCCGCAAAGCGGAAAAATTGCAAGCCTTTTACAGGTATGGGAAAAATAGCACAAATATAGCCCCCCCCCTCGTTTTGAAAAAAAGTCAAAAAAACACAAATTGAGGGCAAATATCGACAAGACAGAGGCAAGTCTGCGATGTACAATAAAAGGGAAGAATACAAAAATACCGCAAATCCGGGCAGCTGAGAGGGGCCGTATGGAAAAAGTGTTTTTAAAGAATTGGACATTGCAAAGTGAACGTTTCGGTACGTTCCCCGCGTCGGTCCCCGGCGACATCAGTGCGGACCTGCATGCCCACGGGGCGATCCCCGATCCGTTCTATGCGGACAACGTGTTGCACTGCCGCGGGCATCTGAAGCAGCCCTTCACCTATGCCTGCACCTTTGCGCTGGGGCGGGAAGCGCTTTCGCACGCGGCAGCCGTCCTCGTATTGGAGGGGGTCGACCTGTTTGCGGAGGTGTACCTCAACGGCGCGCTGCTCGGCAAAACGGAAAACATGTTCCTCGCCTACGAGTTCCCCTGTAAGGAGCTGCTGCGCGAGGGCGAAAACGAACTGCGCGTGCGCATGCTGCCCGTATACGATTTTCAGGACGCGAACAGCCCCGTCAAGGCGCTGTTCCACGGCAAGGGGATCGCGCTGCGCAAGGCGCGCTGCCATTTCGGGTGGGATTGGGCGCCCGATTTCCCCGGGTACGGGCTGTGGCGGCCCGTGTACCTCCGCTTTGAAGAGGAAACGGAGATACGGGACGTGTACCCCGTCTGCACGCAGAGCGGCAAGGTGACGTTTATCACCGAATGGACGGGGCGCGCCTTTGAAGAAGGGGAGCCCTGCGGGCTGACCGTCGAGATCGAAATTTATGAGGGAGACGCCCTCGCCGCCCGTGCGGAAAAGGAGCTTTGCGCCCTGCGCGACGTGACGAACCTCTTTTTGGAGCGCCCGCGCCTGTGGCAGCCGAACGGCAGCGGCAGCGCCTTCCTGTACGGGTACACGGTGCGCATCCGCGAAGGAGCGCAGACGCTTGCGGAGCGCAGCGGGCGGTTCGGCATCCGCGCCGTACATCTCGCGGAGGAGCCGCTCGATCAGCGTAAGATCGGGTTCGCGCTCGTCGTAAACGGGCAGACGCAGTTCGTGCGCGGTTCCAACTGGGTGCCCGCCTCCAACCTTTCGGGCAGTATCCCCGAAGATACATACCGCACGCTCATCGCCGCGGCGAAAGAGGCGGGGTACAACATGCTCCGCGTATGGGGCGGCGGCATTTACGAGCCCGACCTCTTTTACGACCTCTGCGACGAGGCGGGCATCATGGTCATGCAGGACTTCATGTTCTCCTGCTCCGACGTGCCCGAAGAGGACGCCGCCTTTCTTGAAAACGTAAAAAAGGAGGCGGCATACCAGCTGCGGCGGCTGCGGGGGCACCCCTGCGTCACCGTCTGGTGCGGCGGCAACGAACGCTGCGGCGGGCATACCTTTCTGTTCAAGGTGCTGCTGCGCGGGTTGGTCGGCGACGCCGTGCGCGACGCCGTCTATCTGTACAATTCGCCCTGTTCGTGGTCGTCCGTCGAATGGGATGCCGACACGGGCGATTACCACGGCAGCTGCTTCGAGCGCGCGCTCGTCGAAGGCGATTTCCTGCATTTCCGCCGCTACATAGAGGGGCACAGGCGGCAGTTCCTGTCCGAATGCACCATGCTCGGACCCTCCCGCCTGCGCAGTCTGAAAAAGTTCATTCCCGAAGAAAAGCTGTGGCCGCCCAACGGGCTGTACGATCTGCATTTCGTCAAAAACCCGTATTCGCCTATCAAAGACAAGAGTTTTGTCGACTTCGAATACTGCATGGGCGAAAGTCTGTTCGGCAAAATAACGGGGCTCAACGACTTCGTCAAAAAGGGGATGCTCGCACAGGCGGAACTGATGAAAGCGGAGGCGGAATACGCCCGCTCCAACCCGCGCTGCGCGGGGTTCATGAACTGGATGTTCAACGACAACTGGGGCTGCGGCACATGGGCGGTCATCGACTATTCTTTTGAAAAAAAGCCCGCCTATTACGCGCAGAAGCGCGCCTATGCGCCGCTCGTGTGCGCCTTCTGCGAAACGGAGGAGGGGGTGTTCGCCTACGTGCGGAACGATTCCCCTGAGAGGGCGGAGGGCACGTTCACCGTCCGTTTCGAACGGTACGGGGGCGGCGTGCTGTACGAGCGGAAAGAGGCGCTTGCGCTCGGCGCAGGCGAAACGGCGCGGTTTTTTGCAGACGTTCCCGCCGAGGAATGCTTCGGCTACTGCCGCTTTGACGGCGGCACGGGCTGCGAAAACGTGTACCACCCGCACTTTCTTCCGCAAAAACAGTGGCAGACGGCGCTTTCCGTGCAGGTCGGCGCGGGCAGGCGGCATGCGGGCGGGTACCGCACCGCGGTCACGCTTACTGCGAACGCCTTTGCCAGGGCGGTGTTTTTAGACACGGCAAACAATGCGGGCGTCGTGTTCGGGGATAACTATTTCGACCTGCCCAAAGGGCATACGCGCACGGTAGAGGTGGATTCGGCTTCATGCCCATCCCCAAGCCGACGGCGGACAAAGTGGGCAAGGGCGTGACCCTTTTAAGCCAGGCGAACTCGCTCGCGTTCATCCGCTCCACCACGGATAAGCTCGACCTTGCCAAACTGTTTTTGCAGTTCATGCACACCGACGCGGAGCTCTCCGCCTTTACCGCCACCACGTCGATGACGCGGCCCTTCACCTACGAGATCGGGAAGGAAGACAGGGCAAAGATGAGCGAATATGCCGAATCGCTGTACGCTATACGTTCGGAAGCAAAGGTCGTACAGCCCTATTCCAAAACGGAATTGTTCATGAACAACCAGTCCTTCTTTGCGGTGGACGCGTGGAGCTGGGAGACGAACGTGGACGGCAGGCGCGCAAACAACCCGTTCATCGCCTTCCTTGACGGGTCCATCACCTCGGCGGCGGATTACTTCAACGGGCTGTATACCTATTACAGCACGAACTGGATCGTACGGTGATCGGAGGATCCCATGAAAAAAAGTTTTGCGGCGGCGCCCGGCAAGGGGAAACTGCGTGTAAACCGCGACCAGCTCTTTTATATCCTCTTGCTGGCGTTCCCGCTGGCGCAGTTTTGCATCTTCTATATCGGGGTCAACTTCAACAGCTTCCTGCTTGCGTTCCAGACCTACAACACGCAGACGTCCGCCTTTCAGTGGGACTTCGGCGCAAACTTTTCGCAGGTGTGGCGGGAACTGACCACCTCGAGCATGCTTTTGGATATGCTCAAAAACTCGCTCATCGCGTGGTTTTTTGCCACCCTGCTCGGCACGGTGGGGGCGGTGTTCTTCTCCTACTACATCTTCAAAAAATTCCCGTGTAAAAACGTGTTCCGCGTGATCCTGTTCCTTCCCTCCGTCCTGCCCGGCATCCTCCTTGTCATGCTGTTCCAGACCTTCGGCAACGAGGCGATCCCCGCGTATATCGAGGTGTTGTTCGGCACGGAGATCGACCCGCTGTTCATGAGCGCGGATACGCGGTTCATCATGGTCATCGTGTACAGCGTGTGGATCGGGTTCGGCACGCAGGTGCTCATCTACACGGGCTCGATGGAGCAGATCTCGCCCTCCGTCATGGAGGCGGCAAAGCTGGACGGGGCAAAGCCCCTGCGCGAGCTGTGGAGCGTGGTCATCCCCGAGGTCATGCCCGCGATCAATACCTTTCTTGTGACGGGCATCGCGCAGATCTTTGTCAACCAGGTCAACCTGTGGAGCTTTTTCGGGGAGAGCGCGCCGTACCAGGAAATGACGCTCGGCTATTACATGTTCTACCTCGTCAACCGCGAAACCGCGGGCACGAAGCTGTACTATTACGGCTATGCGAGCGCGCTGGGGCTCATCTGTACGTTCATCGCCATCCCGCTCACGTATGTCGTGCGGCACTTTTTGGGCAAGCTGGAGGATAAGTAAATGGCAAAGGCAAAAGAGGTCGGCAAAACAAACAGCGTTCTCAAATGGGTGCTGTTCGCGCTCCTCGTCGTTTACGTCGTCACCCTGCTTCTGCCCCTCCTGTGGGCGCTGATGACCAGCGTAAAGGACAACGCCGAATACGCGATCTTCGACAATAAGATCGGCTTTCCCGGCTCGTTCGCCATCGGCAATTTCGCGCTCGCGTGGGAGAACGGCTATGCCGATGCGCTCATCAACGGCGAGCTGTGGTACTTCAGCATTCCCGAGCAGTTCCTCAACTCCGTCCTGTATGCGGGAGGGTGCATGCTCACGGCGACCTTCATTCCCTGCATCACGGCGTACGCGGTGGCGCGCTACAAGTACAGGTTCGGAAAGGTGGTGTATACCATCGTCATCGTCGCCATGATCCTGCCCATCGTCGGCTCCCTGCCCAGCGAGATCCAGATGACCCGCGCGCTGGGGCTGTACGATACCTTCTGGGGGCTGTGGATCTTAAAGGCGAACTTTTTGGGCATCTACTTCCTCGTGTTCCATGCGCAGTTCAAAATGCTGCCGTACGACTACACCGAGGCGGCGAAGATCGACGGCGCGTCCAACCCGCGCATCATGTTTTCGGTCATCCTGCCCCTTGCCAAGGGCACCATCTTCACCGTCATGCTGCTCACCTTCGTGCAGTTCTGGAACGATTACCAGATCCCGATGGTCTACATCCCGTCGCACCCTGTGGCGGCATACGGTATGTTTCAGTTCAATCAGCGGCCTACGTCGGACGTGCCGACCAAGATCGCGTACATGCTCATCGTGGCGCTGCCCATCATCATTGTGTTCGTCGCCTTCCACAAGCGGCTGATGACCAACCTGACCGTGGGCGGCATCAAAGCATAAACAGAAAAATAAGGAGGAATCAAATGGTGAAACTTCGGGAACGGAGGCGCAGCGGCTTTATCGTTCTGCTGCTTTTGCTCTGTGCGGCGCTGTGCTTTACGTTTACCGCCGTCTTTGCGACGGAGGCGAGCGACCCCGCACCCGCCGCGGAGGAGATCTTCCTCGGGCAGGTCGTGGAAACGGAGCGCACGCTCTCCTACGGGGGCGAACAAAAGCAGGCGGAGGTGCGCATCACCGCGCCGGACGGCGGCGTGTTCACGGGAAAGCAGTTCACGGCGGACGCCGCGGGCAAATGGAGCGTCGTATACAGCGCCGATTTCAACGGGCATACCGTCACCGAACGGGAGGAATATCTCTGCGTGCTGCGGCCCGTCGATATTTTGGAGGGGAATAGCGCGGCAACGGTCGCAAACGGCGCCTTTTCTCTGGATGAGAGCGCAAAGGGCCTTTCCGTCGAGTTCCGCAGCGGCGGCGCGGTGACCTTCACGCAGTTTGCCGACCTTTCGGGCAAGACGAAAGAGGATGCGCTGCTCTCCCTGCTCGTCGACCCTTCCGAACAGGGGAAAACGGACTTTACCATGCTCACCGTCACTCTGACGGACGTGCACGATCCGTCAAACGCGATCACCGTGACCATCGAGGACGCGGGCGAGATCAACTGCGACGGGCGCGCAAGTTTCGTGCGCGCCGCGGCAACAGGGCAGACGGCTGTCGGCATAAACGTGGACGATATCCGCAAGGGCACGGGCACCGAGATCCGCCACAGCTTCCGCGGCTGGCCGCAGAATGCGCCCCTCAACATTCTCAGTTTGTATTACGACGAAGCCGAAAACGCGCTCTATTCTTCCGTTGCATGGGACTACCGTTCGCCGAGCACGACGCTCGTCGCCGATTTTGACGACGCGGCGTTCTTCCCCGGCGCGGTCTGGGGCGGGTTCACCACGGGCGAAGTGGAGATCCGCGTCGCCGCGGGCGGCATGACCGCCGTTTCGGCAAAGGTGCTCTTTACCGAGGTCATGGGCTATGACCTTTCCGCCGAAAAGTATGCGGATACGGACGGCCCCGTCATCACCGTCGATTACGGCGGCGAACCGTCGGTGCCGAGCGGCTATGCAGGGGCGACCTACCCGCTGTTTGCCGCCTCCGCCAAGGACGCACAGGACGGCATCCTGCCCGTATCGGTGCAGGTCTATTACGAAAATTCACAGGGCGACCGTACGGACGCAACCGTTGCGGACGGCGCGTTCCGCATCGACTACATCGGCACCTATGTCATCCGCTACGAGGCGACGGACGCGGCGGGGAACACCGCCTTTGAAGAGGTGCGCGTGCTCTCCGTATCGCAAAAGACGCCGCTTTCGCTCACCGTGCCCGACATCGCGGCGCAGATGCAGGTGTATGACCGCATCGAACTTCCTTCCGCGGCGGATGCGACGGCTACGGGCGGCACGGGCGTGCTGCACGTCGTGCGCACCGTAAAGGACCCCGACGGGAACGAAGTCGAGCTCGCGGGCAACTCCTTCCGCCCCGACATGCTCGGGCTGTACACCGTCACCTATACCGTGACCGACTATGTGGGCGACAGCATCGAAAAGACGGTCACGATTGATTCGCAGCCCGGCGAAAAGCCGATCTTTGTGGAGACGCCCATCCTGCCCGAAGTGCTCATCGCGGGATTCACCTACGACCTGCCCGACGTTCCCGCCATGGAGGCAGTGAGCGGCGACATGACCGCCGCCGAAGTGCGGAAGTTTGTGAACGGCACGCAGGTCACGGGCGGCAGCTTCACGGCAGGAGGCTCGTCCGTGACGATCCGCTACGACGCGGTCGGGCAGACGGGCACAACGCCTTACGAGGTGACGATCCCCGTTGTAGAAGCAAACGGCGGCAGGAACCTTACGGCGTACTTCCACGGCACGTTTGCGGCGGCACAGGGCAGTTCGGGCGTGGAACTCACCTCCGCGGGCGAAGCGGCGGCGCTGTTCGCGAACAGCCTCGGGCGCAGTTCCTTCTCGCTGGAATTTTTCGCGGGCGAATACGCCGATACGCTCAAAAACTTCACGGTCACACTGCAGGATTCCGCCGACCCTTCCAACACCGTTTCGCTGCATATCAATTACGCGCCGGACGGCACGGTCACGCTGGAAAACGGCGGCACGTCCGTTACACTGACGGCGCAGGGCGACAGGCACCGCTTCCTCTACACGAACGAAACGCGCGGCGTGGCGGACGAATACGGCAGCGGCGCGCTGACCATCGCCCAAAACGACCTCGGGCAGCCCTTCGGCGGGTTTGCCGGCAGGGTCTGGCTGCGCATCTCCGCCGAAGAGAGCGGCACGGTCACCATTGCGCGCATCAACAACCAGTCCTTCGGCAGCAGCGTGGCGGCGAGCGGCGACCGCATCCAGCCCATCGTCTGGTTTGAAAACGCGCTCTCCGTCAAACAGCTCCTCGGCACGACGATCGAAGTCGCCCCCGGCGAGGCGAGCGACGTGCTGAGCGACATCGCTTCCTTCACCGTGACGGTGACCGACCCCGACGGGGATGTGCGCGTCAGCGGCGCCGCCGACACGGCGTACGAGCTGACCTTCGACAAATACGGTCAGTGGAACGTGGTGTACACCGCGGTCGACTCGGCGGGCATGACCAGCTCGAGCCGCAAGATGTACCGCGTGAACGAAACGGAAGCGCCTGTTCTTTCGGTGAATACGGACAGCCTTTCTGGCAGTTATTCCGTGGGGGACGGCGTGGCGATCCCGTCGTATACCGTATCGGACAACAGCGGCGCGTATACGCTGGATATCTACCTGCTGCTGCCCGACAACCAGATGCGGCTGTTGGTGCACGAAGTGAGCGGGAACAAAACGTCCTATTTGAGCCGTGAGGACGATACGTATCCCTCGTCTTTCAAAGTGGACGAGAACACCTTCCGCGCCGAAACGGCGGGCAGCTATACGCTGATCTTCTTTGCCTATGACGAGGCGTACAACTGCACGACCGTCAAAGCGGACTTCACGGTGCGGTAAGCAGGGGGGAGAACAAAATGAAAGCAAAAATCAGAAACGCAGCGAAATTCCTGGTGCTGGCGCTTATCGGTATCGCGATGGTGTTCTCCGTTGCGGCGTGCGAGGTCGACGTGCCCGATACGCCCGACGGCCCCGACCTTCCCGACGAAACGGGGTACTCCCTCGTCGAGGACGGGATCAGCAGCTATCAGATCGTCATTCCCGAAAACGCGCCTGCCGATATTTCCTATGCGGCGAAGGAGCTGAACGAATTCCTCGGCGCGGCGACGGGCGCATACCTGCCCGTCGTGACGGACGCGCAGGCGTCGGGGGAGGCGCTCATCAGCCTCGGCGAAACGTCCGTCGCGGCGGAGCTCGGCATCTCCGTTTCGGAAGAAGAGGCCCTCGGCGCTTCGGGGTACAAGATCGAAACGAGCGGGCAGACGGTGTGCATTTTGTCCGCCCCGGGCGGCTCGGGCGAGGGCTGCATCTACGGCGTGTACGACTTTCTTGCGGACGCCGTCGGGTTCAAAGTGTACGCCGCGGACGAGATCGCGTACGAACAGAAGGCGACGGTGCCGCTGTACGACTACAATGAGACGGCAGACCCCTCCTTCGATATACGCTCCATCGGGTACAGCATCCTGATGACCGACCAGAACTATCTGCGCCGCATGCGGCTGATGGACCATTATTCGGACGCGCGCTGGGCAGGATTCGGGCATTCGCAGGTGAGCATATTCCTTCCTACGGGCACATACGGCGACCATACCGATTGGTACAGCACGACGAAAACGCAGCTGTGCTGGTCGGCGGGCGACGCAATGGAAACGCAGTTTGCAGAAAACGCGATCGCCCTTTTGGAAAGCAGTCCCGAAGTGGAATACCTCATGTTCGGGCAGGAGGATAACCAGGTCTATTGCAATTGTACAAAGTGCCAGACCAATCTTGAAAAATACGGCAGCTATTCGGGGCTGCAGCTCGTGTTCCTGAACCACGTCGTGGAAAAGGTCGAGGCATGGCGCACCGAACATGCGCCGGAGCGCGAAATCAAGTATGTGTTCTTCGCTTACCAAGGCACGATCGCGGCGCCGGTGCGCACCGAAAACGGGCAGGTCGTTCCGTATCATGACGATATAACGCCGAACGAACATTTATATGCATACTTTACCCCCATCAACGCCGACTATTCGCAGCCGCTGGAAAATACCGCCAACGAAAACGATTACATCGCGCTGCAAAACTGGTCGGCGATCATGCCCGGGCGCATCCTCGTGTACAGCTACGATATCAACTTTTACAACTACTTTGTAAACTTCTGCAACTTCAACACCTTCAAAACACAGCTGCAGACCTATTACGACTACGGGGTCGACTACTTCTATTCGCAGGGCCCGCTGTGGTCGGTCGTGCCGAACTTTTCGGAAATGCGCATCTTCGTCGAGTCGCAGCTGATGTGGGATATTTCCCGCAGCTATGACGCGCTCGTCGACGAATTTTTGCAGGCGTACTACAAGGACGCGGCGGATGCGATGCGCGATTTGTACGATACGATCTGCATGCGCTATGCAACGTATACGGTCACCACGGGCGCGTCGATCGGCGGCATCTATTCGGCGATCGGCACCAGCGCCATCTGGACGGAGCCCGTCGTCAGCCGCATGGCAGACTGCATCGAACGGGCAATGGCTGCGATCGAGCCGCTGCGCACGACGGACAGCGCACTGTATACGACCCTCTCCAACCGCATCCAGCGCGAAAACCTGAACGTGCTGTACCTGCAGCTTTCGCATTACGAGTCTTATTTTTCGGCGGCGGAGCAGGCGCAGATGGTGGAGGATTTCTATTACTACGCGAATCTGTTCGGCATGAACGCCAACCGTGAAAACGGCTCGCTGGAAGGCCTGTTCGATTGAGAAAGGGGGAATCATTTATGAAAAGAAAGTTGTTCATCCCGCTGCTCGTATGCCTGTTTGCGGCGCTGTTTGCCGCCGCCTTTACGGCGTGCGCCGAAGAGGAGCAGCCGCCCGAAGAGCCGGGGATCTCCTTCGCCACGCCCACGCTCACGCTGGAGGAGGAGCAGACCTATCAGCTCGTATTGCAGGGTGCGGAGGCAGCCGCCGCCGAATGGCGTTCGGACGATCTGACCGTCGCCTCGGTCAGCAGCGGCGGGCTTGTCACGGCGAACGCCGCGGGCAGCACGGTCATCCGCGCCACCGTCGGCGAGGACACGGCAATGTGCCAACTCACCGTCACGCCCTACCGCCCGCAGGCGGTGCTCAGCCTTTCGCTGAACAAAACGCAGCTTTCGCTGTATGAAACGGATACCTTCGCGCTCGTGTGCACCGCGCGGCTGGGCAGCGAGGAAGTTACGCCCGACTCCGTAACGTATGCAAGCTCGGCAGAGAGCGTCGCCACGGTCAGCGGCGGCACGGTCACGGCGGAAGGAGTGGGCACGGCGGAGATCACCGTCACGGCTGTGTACGGCGGGCAGACGGCAGAGAGCACGGTGTCCGTCACCGTCTCCGAGGCGCGTACGGTGCTCGTCGCCGACTTTGTCGACCGCGAAGTGCTTGCGGGCGAACCGCTTCCCCTCGCCATGACGGTCATGAAGGGCAAGGAGATCGTCGAAGACTATGGCGGCGTCACCTTCACCCTCTCCGACGATACTGTCGGCGCCGTAGAGGACGGCGTGTTCACGGGCACGCAAAAAGGCAGCACCGTTATCACCGCAAAATGCACCGTCGAGGGCGAGGAGCTGTCGCTGCAGATCCCCATGCGCGTACGCGAGCAGTACACCGTCACCTTTATGAGCGAGGGGCAGCAGGTCGCGCAAGCCACCGTTTTAGACGGCGAAACGGCTGCGCTTCCCGCCGATCCGACCCCGCCCGCGGACAGAACGTTCAGCCGCTGGGTATGGAACGGGCAGGCGTTCACCGCCGAAACCGAAGTGCAGCAAAACGTGACCGCGGAAGCAACGTGGATCGCCGCCACCTCGTATTCGTTTGCAAACGCAACGCGCGTGAACGTGCACGAGTGGTCGAGTATCGGCGAATTCGCCACGGATATTCCCTATTACAACGACAGCTGGCCGGACGGCAACGCCGTTTTGCAGCCGCAGGATCTTTCCACAAGCTGCCCGCCCAAAGAGGATTGGTATGTAATCCTCCCCGGTTTCAACTTTTCGCTGTACAACGGCGTGTACTTCACGCTGATGTACAACAAGTCGGGCGGCAAGATCAGCGTCATGGGCGAGCAGGTCATTACGAACACCGAAGATAAGCTATACTTCCTCTTCGGCGTGGTGCAGCAAAACGGGCAGTGGGTGCTCACCATGGACGGCAGCACGGTCATGACCCTGTCTGACGAGATCGCTACGGGCGAAGAGGGCATCCGCATCGATCTGACGGTTTCCACCGAGGACAAGTACGCACAGATCGAGATTTCGCCGCTGTTCTATAACCTTGTCGACTACATGGAAGCGGCGGAAGCCGCCCTTGCGGCGATCCCCGAGGCGGCTTCGCTGACGGCGGAAAACTGCACGCAGTACGAGGACGAATTGGAAGCGTACCTTGCCGCGGCAGAGCTGTTTACCGACTATGAAAAGACCGCGCACCCCGTACCCGAAAAAATAACCCGCTTGCAGGAACTTCTTGCGGCGGCGGAATAAACAATCAAAAAGGAGGAGAAAGATGAAAAAGGCAAAATTTCTGGTGATGTCGTTGGTGCTTGCCGTGCTCATGCTGGCGGCGGGCGTGCTGTTTGTCGCCTGTGACGAAGGCGAGGAAGAGCCGCCTGCAACGCATACGCACACCTGGGCAACGGAGTGGAGCAGCGACGGGGAAAGCCACTGGCACGCCTGCACGGGCGAAGGCTGCACCGCCATTGCCGACGAGGCGCTGCACACCTGGGACGAGGGCGAGGTGACCACCCCCGCCACCTACGATGCCGCGGGCGTCAGAACGTACACCTGCGAAGTCTGCGGGCGTGAGCGGGAAGAGGCGATCGCACAGCTTGAACACACCTATGCAACGGAGTGGACATACGATGATGACAACCATTGGCATGCCTGCACCGACGAAGGCTTTGAAGATCTGAAAGCCGACGTAGCCGCGCACGACTGGGGTGAGGGCAAGGTGACCACCGAACCTTCGTATGAAGCGGCGGGCGAGCGGACGTACACCTGCGAATGCGGCGCGACCAAAACGGAAGATATCGCGCAGCTCGTACATACCTATGCGGATGAATATTCGTACAACAGCACGCACCACTGGTACGCCTGTGTAGACGAAGGCTACAATCAGGAGCCGGGCGACAATGACTATGCCTTCCTGCGCAAGGACGAGGCGTACCACGTGTTCGGCGAGGGCGTGCTCTCCGATGACGGAACGTACAAGACCTACACCTGCGAAGACTGCGGCTATTCCAAGACCTCGCAGATCGTAACGGTGGAGGGCGATGAAATCGTTTTGAACGAATATGAAACAGTCAGCGGTCCGAACTCAACCGAAGGGACGGTCGTTCCCGATGCGGAAATGAATGATCTTACTTGGGGTGAAAGCGTTGCAACAGACCAGAGATTTGCCAGAGTCCGCGGCGACGTGTATGCGTTCTATGTAAACGGGAATTTAGCTTTAAAACCTTGCAGCACTTTTTTGCATAACGACCAGAATCGCGGCATTGCAGGTTGGCTGCGGATTGATACGGCACAACAGGGCGGGGAACACCGTGTATTCCTTCCGAAAATTGATTATACGCAATATGCAAAAATCACATTTAGTATCGGCACGAACAACGCTCCGTACATTTCCATGGATAACAATGTAGAAAACCGCGTTGCCTTTGCGGCTGCCACGGAGACTGACGCTAACGCGGGGTTGGTCACCCTCGCCTATGACGCCGCAACGCAGACGCTGAAGGTCACCTTTGTGCAGGGCGAAACAACGCAGACGGTCACTGTGACCGATACCGACGTGATCAACGGCAACGCAAGGTATTCGTTCTCTGTCTGGGCGGCGGCACTGTATAGTGCGACGCACGTCGGCGCTATTACGGGTATCCCCTTGGTCGAGCAGGAAGTGTACACCATCTACTCCTTTGATAACGGCGCGGAATGCGGTATCAACGGGCGCTATGACATCGTTCCCGGCGTCGGCGGGCAGGGCGTGTTCTGGCACAACGGCGTGTATTGCTATGATGAAACGGCGGATGTTTATAAATGGGTAGCCGGCACAACGAAATACGAAAACTGGATCGAAGTACAGGCGCAGTCCGGTACAAAGGACGTGTACAACACGTTTACCATCTATTTGCCGCTCATCGATTTTACAACGTATCAGAACGTCAGCTTCAACGTCCGCGGCAACAACGAAAATGACAATTACATTGACGGCGTTATCGTCGATGAAACCATTGTCAAAACAGGTTATCAGGGAACGAACAGCACAATTACGTTTACCTGCGTTTATGATGCGGAGGGCGAAACCGTCAACGTCACGGTGGCAAATCCTACAACGGAAACGCAGGCTACGTTTACCGTTACCGATTCGGGCGTGATCAATGGCGAAACACCGTTCACCTTCCGGGTATCCGGCAGTGGGTATGGAGCGGCGTATATCAGCCCCATCATCAACACAGTCACGCTTGCATAAGCAGGGGCAGGATCGAACGGGCGCGGACTTGTCCGCGCCCGTATCTTTGCGGCGCCCCTTGCGGAAGGCGTCGCGGCAGGGCAAAATGTCAAAATAACGTACGATTTTGTCAAAAGGAGGTCTTGTTCCCGTACCCTTTTTGTGCTACAATAGGTGGCGGAAAAACAAGGGAGGAGCAATATGGTCGTTCAGACAGATATCTCTTACGCCGCGGGCGCGGCGTGCAGGGCGGACTTGTACCTGCCCGCGGGCAAAGATTTTCCGCTCGTCGTGTACTTTCACGGCGGCGGCATGGAGGGCGGCGACAAGGCGGAGGAGAACATTGTTTCCATCGCGCGCTATGCCGCCGAACGCGGCGTCGGCTTTTTATCGGTGAACTACACCCTGTACCCGCACACAAAATTCCCGCAGTGTTTACGGGAAGGCGCCAAGGCGGTCGCCTTCGCCTTCAAAAACCTTGCGGCGTGGGGCGCTTCCTCCGTGTATGTGAGCGGGCAGTCGGCAGGGGCGTACATCGCCATGATGCTGTGCTTCGACGGGCGTTATCTGCAAAGCGAGGGTGTTGACCCTCTTTCCGTGCGCGGCTGGCTCATCGAAAGCGCGCAGCAGACGGCGCACTTCAACGTGCTGCGCGAGCGCGGCAAGGACCCGCGTTTGCAGCGCATCGACGAAACCGCGCCGTTCTATTTTGTCAGCGAAAATCTGCGCTTTACGCGGCTGCGCCTCTTGTGCTACGACGAAGACCTCGCCTGCCGCAGGCGGCAGAACGAGCTTTTATACGAGGCGGTGCTGCAATTTCAGCCCGCGGCGGAACTTTCGCTTGAAGTACTGCACGGCGGGCATTGCCGCGCCTCGACGGAGGCGGAGGGCGGCGTATACCCGTTTGCGGAAATGCTTTGTTCGTTTGTAAAGGAGGAGACCCATGGCTGAGGCAGCACAAATTTTAGAGGCGATCATGATCATCTCGTTCGGCATTTCCTGGCCGATGAACATCATCAAATCGTACCGCACCAAGAGCACGAAAGGGAAGAGCCTTCTAATCCTTCTGTTTATCGATTTCGGCTATGTCTGCGGCGTGGTGGGCAAAATCGTCGGGGACAACATCACCTGGGTGTTCGCGTTCTATGTGCTCAACCTGGTAATGGTGAGCTGGGACCTCGTGCTGTATTTTATCAACTACACGCGCGAAAAAAAGCGCGCCGCCCTCGCTGCGGAAGGCGCGGAGAATGTGCAGGCGGCAGGTGCGGAGGCGGGCGCGGAAAGCATCGCCGCGGCAGATCTCGCAGATGCCGCGGACGGTTTGCAGACGGGTGTGCGTTCCGACGGTGAAGGAGAAGCAGCCGAAAAAGCGGCGGATCCCGCCGATTCGGGCGCCAAAACGCAGAATCCGCCGAAGAGATAGGCGGGTATGGCGTTTTTTCTCCTTCGAGGGCAGGCGGCTGCGCCGAAGACGGGGCGTGCTCCCGCCCTCATTTTTACGGGGGCGAAACGTTCCCATACGGTTGACTTACCGTGCGGTTTATGCGAAAATAGAGGCACGACGCGATCGGCGACGTATACGATATTTTTCGATCGAGTATTGAGGAGTGAGAGAACAAAATGGACTGGAAAGGAAAAACGGTCGCTTTTTTAGGCGACAGCATCACGGAAGGCGCGGCGGCGAGCGAGCCGCAGAACGTGTATCATCAGGTCGCCGCGCGCAAACTCGGGTTTACGGCGCTGAACTGCGGCGTCAGCGGCACGCGCATCGCGCGCCAGCTGCATCCGTCCGCCGACCCTTCTTATGACCGTGACTTCAACCTGCGCGCGGACGAGTTGCCGCTGAATGCTGATTTTTTGGTCGTGCTCGGCGGCACGAACGACTTCGGGCACGGCGACGCGCCTTTCGGCGCGCCGGAAGATCATACGGTGTACACCTTTTACGGGGCGTGCAACAGCCTGTGGGAAAAACTCGCCGCGCGGTTCGGGACGGGGAACATCCTCGTCGTTCTGCCGCTGCACCGCACGGACGAGGAGAGCCCGCTCGGCGAAGGGAACAAGACGTGCCTGGGCAGGACTCTTTCGGCGTATGCCGCTGCGATCGGGCAGACGGCGCGGGCGCACGGGCTGCGCGTGCTCGATCTGCGCGGCGAGGGCGCGCTGGATGTCCGCGGCGAAGGCGCGCCGCTGTTTGCGGACAACGTGCACCCGAACGACGCGGGGCACCGTCTGCTCGGGGAAATGATCGCGGAAGCGATGCGGAGGTTCTGAAAAATGGAGATCTCCTGGAAATGGCTGCGTTTTACCGTGGAAGAGGGGAAGATCACCCTGCGCGGCGCACCCTTTGCCGAAGTGCAGGTCGCGGGACGGAACGAGGATAACCACCTCGGCGCCAAGCAGGTCTGCCTGTCCGAAACGCCGCATCTGCGCTATGTGTCGCATACCCTTTCGGAGGAAACGCTCGCCGTCGTGCAGGCGGACGAGTTGGTGCAGGTGACCGTATATTTGCATTCGTATGTCGGTTCTGCGGTCATCCGCGCGCGCACGGAGGTCAAAAACATTTCGGGGGAACCGATCACGGTGACGTCGCTGTCCTCCTTCGTTCTGCCGCGGATCTGTTCGGCGGGGGAAACGGAACGGACACATCTTTGGCGCTTTTTGCAGAGCCACCACGGCGAATGCCAGCCGCGCAGGCAGTCGCTGTCCGCGCTGGGGCTGTACCCCGTCACCTTTGCGGGGCAGCAGCGCATCGCCATGGCGAACATAGGGAGCTGGTCGACCAAAGAGGCGCTGCCGCAGGGCATCGTCGAGGGGGCGGACG
>ERZ1643247.623-NODE-623-length-41907-cov-5.788660_pt1 | contig 41907 bp, 38 predicted proteins | sample MGYA00579264_ERZ1643247 | MGnify/ENA primary metagenome ERZ1643247 (study PRJEB29033, sample SAMEA4952262) | chicken gut metagenome | biome: Broiler Chicken; feature: Gastrointestinal Tract; material: Caecum | place: Ireland | collected 2018 | study: Broiler... | reverse complement strand
AATCGGCGGGGCGCTCATGACCAGCACATGGGGCTCCATCCCCTTGTGCATGAGCGCATCCCTCTGCTTCACACAGAAACGGTGCTGCTCGTCAGTCACTGTCAACGCCAGATTCTTAAACAACACATCTTCCTGAATGATGGCATGAGTTCCGATGACAATATCCACCTCTCCGCTCTCACAGAGCTGTTTGCTCTTTCTTTTCTCCGCCGCCTTCTGAGAACCAATCAGAAGACCGACGCGCACGCCGCGGGGCTCCAGCATCTTCCGGAAGGATTCATAATGCTGTAACGCCAGTACCTCTGTGGGCGCCATGAGCGCGCCCTGGTACCCATTTTTCACTACGGCGTAGAGAGCTGTCATGGCCACGATGGTCTTACCGGAACCAACGTCTCCCTGGATCAGCCGGTTCATGGCGCTGGTTCCCGCCATGTCTCTGCGGATATCCTCAAGCGTCTCCTTCTGCGCGCCTGTCAGCGCATAGGGGAGCGATGCGATGAACTCCTTCACCTCATCCCCCATGGTGATGACGTAATGGTTCAGCGTCTTATGCTCTTTTTCCTGCAGCAATTCCAGAGCGCTGAAAAAGCGGAAAAATTCATCAAAGATAATCCGGCGTCTCGCCTCGATCAGCGTTTCGGACCCCGTCGGAAAATGTATCTCTCTAAGCGCCCGGTCCTCATCCAGCAACGAATAATACTTCTGTACATTTTCCGGAAGAAACTCCTCCGCCCGGTACATTTCAAAGGCCGCAGCCTGCGCCTTGCGCAAAATTTTATTGGACAGACCGGCTGTCAGAGGGTAGACCGGCTGAAAGGTCTCCATCATCTCTCTGTATTTTGCTTCCGTGCAATATTCCGGCTGTTCCAGCATCACCCGGCCGTTCTTATAGACCGGTGTCCCGGTAAACACATACTTTTGCCCCTGCTTTAATGTGTTGCGAAGATACGGCATATTAAACCATCGCAAAAATATCTGTCCGCTCTCATCGGCAACCAGACAGGTGCATAATTTCAGCCGTCCGGCCGCTTTCAAATGTACCGGCGAAGCAATTTCAGCGAAAATGGAACACCGCACCCCGGTTTTTACCTCATTGACAAAAATGGGTTCCGGGTATGCCATATAGCATCTCGGATAATGATGCACCAGATCCTCAACCGTCTCAATGTGCAGCCGTTTCAAAAGTTTTTCTGTCTTCTCACCGATTCCTTTAATGTTTCTCACAGAAACTCCCATGATCTTCTCCTCATTTTCTTTTGTCAAATAATACCGAATGCTGTCTGCCAAAAAAAGGGAAAGCCGGCATCCCGTGTCAGCTTTCCCTTTCGTGATATTCGTTGTATCTTATTCCACCGATACCATGTAATAATAAATTGGCTGTCCGCCAAAGTTTGTCTCAATTTCCACATCCGGGAACATTTCTTCCACCTTCGCTGCAAGCTCTTCCGCCTGCTCGCCAGTGACATTCTCTCCATAATATAAGGAAATCAGCTCAGAATCCGCGTCCACCATCTGAGACAACAGATCCAGCGTAGTCTGCGCCACGTCAGTGCCCACTGCACGGATTCCTTCGTCATCAATTCCCATGATATCTCCGTTGCGGATGGTCTTTCCGTTGATAGTCGTATCCCGCACCGCATAGGTCACCTGTCCGCTCATGATGTTCTGGTAGCACTCTGTCATACCGTCCTTATTCTCTTCCACATCAACTTCCGGCATATAACCGACCATAGCAGCAATCCCCTGCGGAATCGTCTTAGTCGGCAGTACGATGATGTTCTTCTCTGCCGTCAGCTTCGCTGCCTGCTCCGCTGCCAGCACGATATTTTTATTATTAGGAAGAATGAAAATATTCTCCGCATTGACGTGATCGATGGCTTCCAGCATATCCTCCGTGCTAGGATTCATGGTCTGTCCTCCCTCTATAAGGTAATCGACGCCCAAATCCTTGAAGATCTCACTGAGGCCGTCACCGATGGAAACAGCGATAAAACCAATCTTTTTCGGCGGCTCTTTCTTTGCTTCCTCCTCGGCAAGAGCCTCTTCCTCCCGCTGGCGGGCGGCAATTTTCTCCGCATCCTTGATGAGTTTCTCCTCATGCTCCAGACGCATGTTATCCACCTTCATATTAGAAAGAGGACCGTAAGTAAGCGCTTTCTCAAATGCCTGACCCGGGTGATTGGTGTGAACATGTACTTTACAGATATCCTCATCTGCCACCAGAACCAGAGAATCACCCATGCCAAGGAAATATTCTTTCAGTTCCTTTTCTTCTTCTGATGACAGCGGCTTGTTGAGCATGATGATAAACTCTGTGCAGTATCCGAACTTAATGTCTGCCGGCGGCACATAATCTCCGCTCTTTGCAGGAGTTACCGGCACGGAAACTGCCGGTCCTTCCGGAATCACGATCTCCGTTACCTTTCCCGTCAGAGCGTCAAGCACTCCCTGAAGCACTTCCATGAGACCCTGTCCGCCGGAATCCACCACGCCGGCTTCTTTTAATACCGGAAGCATCTCCGGAGTCTTCGACAACACCTCATATCCAAAAGAAACGATTTCTTCGCAATACGGAATCAGTTCCAGATCGGTTTCCGCTAATTCGGCTGCCCTTTCAGCCATTCCTCTGGCAACGGTTAAAATAGTTCCTTCCTTCGGTTTCATAACCGCCTTATAAGCAGTTTCCACCGCACGGTTAAATCCTGCGGCGATCTCTTTTTTGCCAAGACCGTCCGCCTTGGAAACAGACTTGGTAAAGCCGCGGAAAAGCTGAGAGAGGATGACTCCCGAGTTACCTCTTGCGCCCCTCAGAGATCCTCCGCTGATGGCCTTGCAGAGACTGGCGATCGTAGGATTGGAAATCTTCTCCACTTCTTTTGCCGCCGACAGAATCGTCAGGGACATATTTGTTCCCGTGTCACCGTCCGGAACCGGGAAGACATTTAACTCATTGATATATTCTTTCTGTTCATTAATGCGGTTTGCACCGGCTAAAAATAGTTTCTGAAAAGCTTTTGCATCTATGGTGTGCATATCCACAACATTTCCTCCTTAATACACATCAAATAATCTGTATATGTGAACCGTCCGCCGGCGATCAGTCGACAATGCGGACACCCTCCACAAATATATTAATCTTCTCCACGGTCATATCCGTGAACTTCTCCACTCTGTACTTGACACTCTGAATGAGGTTCTCCGTCACAGTGGCGATGGAAACGCCGTAGACCACAATAATATGGAAATCAATATAAATCTTATTATCCTGCAGTCTCACCTTTACCCCTTTTGTGAGATTATCTCTCTTCAAGAGTCTCACGAGACCGTCCGTCATGTTGACGGAGGCCATACCTACGATGCCAAAACATTCCAGCGCGTTCATGCCGGCATATTTTGCAATTACTTCTTCATCTATTACAACCTGACCTAATTCCGTCTGCATCTGACCTTTCATATAAAATACCTCCATAATAATTAATCCAAAAATCCGCGCGTTTTACTCACCGATTCTTTCATGCGCGCCTCTTCTGGCAACATACATCAGTACACCGGGCGCATCTTTGGATATAGTATACCCTTTTTTATGAAAAAAAGAAACTCTAAAATACATTCTGTTATTATAAAAATCCTCACAGCTTCCCCTTTTTTGCATATCATAAAATGAAGAAAACAATTTGAGGGAGATTCTATGAAAAAGGTTTGCGGTTTTGGTCTTATGTGTTTCTCCCTGGGTTTATTCTTGAGCTGTTTTCTCTCCGGCTTCGCCATAAAATTCATTCTGCTGCTGTCCGGTGCCGTCATCGGATATCTTCTGTTTCATGATCATTTCTGCTGAAAATTCACAACACATAAAACACACATGAAATGGCATGAAAAAAGAGGGAATCTGTTCGATTCCCTCATAATCTCACATCTGTATACTTGCTATATGCAATATGTCAAGCATTCATCATATACGGTAAAGGAGAAACTACGCGCGTTCTACTTTGCCGGATCTTAAGCAGGAAGTACAAACGTACATCTTCTTTGCAGCTCCGTTTACCTTCACTTTTACAGACTTGATGTTGGATTTCCACATCTTGTTAGATCTTCTATGAGAATGACTCACTTTGATACCGAAATGAGCACCTTTGTCACAAATAGCGCATCTTGCCATGATAGCACCTCCTTGCGTATATACTTAAGTCCCGTATGCTATTTGCCTGAAAAACAGCACACAAACAGACTTACAACGAGTCTATACTATCAGAAACGGCTTTAAAAAGCAAGAGAAATTTTTAAAAAATTCAAAACTTGCATTTCAGAACTAGCGGTGAATATGAAACGCCGCTTTCCCAGGGTAAACCGCCGATACTCCCAGTTCCTCTTCAATCCTCAGGAGCTGATTGTATTTTGCCACTCTCTCGCTGCGGCTCGGCGCACCGGTTTTAATCTGGCAGGTATTGAGAGCTACAGCCAAACCCGCGATGGTCGTGTCCTCCGTCTCGCCGGAACGGTGAGAGGTCACCGATGTATATCCGGCATTATGAGCCATCTTGATTGCTTCCAGCGTCTCGGATACGGAACCGATCTGATTTAACTTGATCAGGATGGAATTACCGCATCCCATCTCAATACCTTTGGAAAGACGCTCAGTATTTGTCACAAACAGGTCGTCTCCCACCAGCTGAACCTTTCCTCCCAGCTCTTTTGTCAGCTGCTGCCATCCTTCCCAGTCTTCCTCATCAAGACCATCCTCGATGGAATAGATCGGATATTTTTCCACAAGAGCCTTCCAGTGATCGATCAGCTCCGCAGAAGTGAACTTCTTGCCGCTCTTTGGAAGAATGTATTCTCCTTTCGCGCTTCCTTTCCACTCGCTGGAAGCGGCGTCCATGGCAAGAACGAAGTCTTCTCCCGGCTTGTAACCCGCCTGTCTTACCGCTTCAAGGATGATCTCAATAGCCTCCTCGTCGCTGCCCAGGTCCGGCGCAAATCCGCCCTCGTCACCGACAGATGTGGCGAGCCCTTTGCTCTTTAAGATGGCAGCCAGCGCGTGGAACACTTCTGTACACCAGCGAAGACCTTCGCCGAATGTCGGAGCGCCCACAGGCATGATCATGAACTCCTGTACGTCCACAGTGTTGGCCGCATGAGCGCCGCCATTTAAAATATTCATCATCGGCACCGGCAGACGGTTTGCATTGACGCCGCCCAGGAAACGGTACAGCGGAATATGTAATGCCTTTGCCGCTGCGCGTGCAGCAGCGATGGATACGGCAAGAATCGCGTTGGCTCCAAGACTGGACTTATCCTTCGTGCCGTCAGCTTTGATCATCGCGCTGTCCACCGCATAAATGTCGGAGGCGTCCATGCCTTTCAGCACCTGTGCGATCGTTGTGTTAATATTTTCCACCGCCTTGGATACACCTTTGCCTCCAAAACGTCCTTTATCTCCATCCCGAAGCTCCAGTGCCTCGAACTCACCGGTGGACGCACCACTTGGCGCCGCTCCGCTTCCAATGGTTCCGTCAGTCAGCCAGACCTCTGCTTCCACAGTAGGATTGCCTCTGGAATCAATGATTTCTCTTCCGATTACTTTTTCAATCTCTAAATATGCCATAATTTTACCTAAATCCTTTCCCACGGATCCCTTCTGCCCCGTGTGCTCCTGTGAGGCAGAAGGAGTAACCATGATTCTTTCACACTGGTTAGTACGTCCTAACCATCACTAGATTATCATAATACACCAAGAAAAGTCAACGGCAAACCATGATTTTTTTCTTACTTTATTCTTACGGTCTGTGGCGCACTGAACGCACCGTAAATTAAATACAAGCAAAGGAAATAATTACCTGTTTGACAGGGCACCGTTCTCCATGTAACAAAGAGTTCTGCTCGGCAGAACTCTCGCGCCGAGCGCGGTCGCTTTAGCGACAAAGTTCGTTTGCGCGCGAGTGCGCATCCCGCCCGGAGGGCTTTTATATTATAGGAATTCCAGCGGAATTTCCTATAATATAAAAAAATGCTCTCTTTCAGAAAGGACAGCTCCATGTCTGTCCACACACCGAAAGAAAGCATTTTCCTTTATCTTAAAGATCTTCTCTTACAGAATCATTTTGCGCTTCTTCGTCCACCGCTTTTTTAACGACCGGATCCTCTTCCCCGCCGCCTCCTTTAATGATGGAGGAAACTTTGTTCACCGCCTCCGGAACCATATCAAGCACCTTCGTGATCGCATCCTGATTTCTCACATTAACGAGTTTTGTCTGTCCGTTTTGTATTACAAGAATCGCACTTGGGGACATCTTTCCACCGATGCCTCCCGCACCATTATTGGAATTATCTTTGCTGAACGCACCTGCGCCCATGCCAAAAGAGACATCCACCAACGGCAGAATAATCGTATCGCCGATTACCTGCGGCTCGCCGACCACCGTCTTTGTGGAAATCACATGATCGAGTCCCTGAAATAATGATTGTACCGTCTGGTCAAAATTGTTGTTTGCCATAATTCCCTCCTGTTATAGTATCCTATAGAATCCTATCGTCATCTTTATATCACTGTAATACCTGCCGGACATCCTGTCATAACATCTTTCTGATAAGATTGCGGACATCCCGGTTCATAAGAGCTGTAATGCCTGTATACAGAAAAAAACCTAAATGAATCCTTCCCTTTCCCTGACAGTCCGCCGCGAAACACTGCTGCTGAAAATCAGGTTCCAAAGTGAACGAATTCTGATACTTCGGATAAAATAAAGCAGCTGCACCTGTCACCACGCCCGTTGCCGCCGGATCATCAAAGCCAAACCGGATATACCCCCGGAGTTTTCTTGGCAGGATATGCCTCGCTATCTTTATTATAATCGTTTTTGCAAAATCCATCAATTGTTTCCCATTGTATTCTTTCCACACAGCTTTCAGTTTCTCTATTTTCTTTTTTAATGAAATCAACCGGCTTTCTTTCTGTGTTTTTTTCTTTTTTCGGGAAACATCCGAATCCTTCCGTGGCTTTGCCTTCTTTTCCGCATTATCTTCTGTCTTCCGGACATCGCTCTGTACCGGCTGCTGCTCTTTTTCCTCCGTGTCAGTCTTCTCCGGAAGGGAGACTTTCCTCAGCTCCTCCGGTTCCGACGTCTGATTTTGTTTATCGGACGGACTATTCTCCTGCTGATCTGCTGTTATCTTTTGTTTTTCCTCTTTCTGCTTCTTTTTATCTTTTTGTCGCTTGTCTTCCTGTCTCTTTTTCTTTCTTTTATCTCTGTCTTTTTTTTTCTGCTTTTTCTCCAAAAACTCTTTCTGGTTGCCCAAAATCTGATATCCGAATATTCTGACCCGGTAATCAAACACTTTATCTATGTAACTGGCCTTTATATACAAAATCGCTAAAAGCCATGTTACCTTAACCTGTCCTCCGGGAAAAGTATCTTCATCTATATTAAACCGGAAAGAATACCGGATCGGCATTGCCAATATGAGAATTATCAGACCTACCGCCAAAGCCAGAAGAATCCCTATTATTTTCAGCAGAATGAGTAATACATATAACAAATTCTTCCTCCCATGACTTTAAATCATTTCCAGATACTGTTTCATATTAAATATATCACCTTTATTATACCCCTTCTGCACAAGATTTAAAACAATCTTCCCGGCTTCTTCCCTCGAACCGGAGAGCCCCAGGAGCCTCAGCTCACTTTTCAGATAAAAAGAATGTCTTAATTCCAAACCGCTCAGAATGTACATCAGATTTTCATTTTCCACCGCTGTAGTAATGCCGTACCATACGGGATATCCACAGGGCTTCTGCTCGCGGATGGACTGCAGAATGCTGTCCGCCCGATAGGCGATGCTTTCACCGATAATGATATTGTCAGAAATCGTCACGGATATCCTCCCCTTTTTATCGTCTTGTCCTGTTGTAAATATTACGCCGTTTCCGGTATAACGCCGCAGGACCTTTTTCACCCTTACGACTCTCCCATACGAAAGACCCGGATCATATTTGTTGTATACGGATTATTTTCCTTTGCAGCAATACCTGCCGTCATGATGCAGACATCTCCATCCTTCACAAAAGATTTTCGTCCTGTTTTTTCTACCGCGGAGAGAATCAGATCATCCGTGGTGGTGATCTCCCGGATCTTTACCGGATAGACGCCCCAGTACAGCTGCATCCTCCGCATCACCCATTCATTGGGAGTGACGCCGGCGATAACACAGGGCGGCCGAAAGTTGGACAGATACCGCGCCGTCGTTCCGGTCATGGTCGCCGCGATGATGCAGGAAGCCTCCAGCTCCTCGGCAGCCCGCACAGACATATGGGCGATAGTACTTGAGATGGTCACCCGGGATTTGATATCCCGCTGCCGCTCCAGAAGATGCCCTCTCAAATGCTGCTCTGTCTCCTCCGCGATCTTCGCCATCATATTTACAGACTCCACAGGAAACTTTCCCGCTGCCGACTCACCGGACAGCATCACCGCATCGGTGCCGTCGTAGATGGCGTTGGCAACGTCCGCCGCCTCTGCCCGGGTCGGACGGGGATTACGCATCATGGAGTCAAGCATCTGCGTGGCAGTGATCACCGGCTTCATTTTAAAGTTACATTTCTCAATGATTTTTTTCTGGAGATACGGAACCTCCTCCGCCGGAATCTCCACTCCCAGATCACCCCGGGCGATCATGATTCCGTCGGCACTGTCTATAATCTCATCGATATTCTCGATGCCCTCTTCATTTTCGATCTTTGCGATAATAAATACATTTTTGCCGGCGCTGTCACAGATGGCGCGGATGCTCTCGACGGCTTCCCGCCCCCGGACAAAGGAAGCGGCAATAAAATCAATGCCTTCCTCCAGACCGAACCGGATGTCCTCTTCATCCCTCTCTGTGATTGCCGGAAGATTCACCTTCACGCCGGGTACATTTACTCCCTTGTTGGACTTCAGCTCCCCGCCGTTTATCACCCTGCACAAAATGTAATCCTTCCCCGTCTCTTCTACTTTCAGCCGGAGAATCCCATCGTCAATGAGAAGCAGCGTCCCTTCCTTAACCTCATCCGGGAGGGGCTTGTAACTGACGGAAAAACATTCCGCTGTCCCCATCCTGTCATCCGTCGTGACGCGGACCACCGTGTCTTCCCGCAGGGTGACGGAGCCGTTCTCCATCTTTTCGGTGCGGATCTCGGGTCCCTTCGTATCCAGAAGAACCCCGACAGGAACTCCCAGCTTCTCACCTGCCCGTCTTACCATGGCGATCCTTCTGTGATGGTCTTCCTTTGTGCCATGGGAAAAATTCAGCCTGGCAATATCCATCCCAGACTGAATCATTGTCATTAACACCGGCTCCTCATCGGTGGCCGGACCCAAAGTGCAGATGATCTTCGTCTTCTTCATAGATGCTCCTTTCCAAAAACGGCGGAACAAAAAGACAGAAAACTCATCTCCCTTATGCACTCTTTACTTCACATGGGTATGTGTGAAAAGATGCTCATTGCAGTATTCGTAATTGCCGTTACATTTGGAGCAGTACCTGAATTCCAGATTCGGATCGTCAAGCTCTGTCCTGTGGCAGACCGCACACCGATGTCTGGCGCCTCCCGCATTCCGGGACACCTCTCTCTTATACTTAATCTTCCTGTGCACTTCCTTCGGAGACACTCTTCTGTAATTTCTCGTGGAGAAATAGAAGAGAAGGAAATTAAGAAGACCGACCACGATAGCGATTCTCGTGCCAACGCCTCCCTGTATAAAAGAACCTGCCAGCAGAACCACATCCAGAATCGCCAGCCATTTAACCTTGACCGGGATGATACCGTAAATGTAGACGCGCATCTCCGGAAAGATGGCCGCATACGCCAGGAACATGGACAGGTTCACATAGTAGGTGTCCATGAAAATGAACGGAGACCGGGTAACCGCATAAGCAATAAAAGCTCCTGCAATCGTACCCAAAACTCCCACTAACACATACATATTAAACTTAAACGTACCCCACACCTGTTCCAGCGACTGGCCGATGGAGTAATAAAACAACAGCACAAATACAAGAAAAATAATGTTTGTAGTTGGCGCCGCCACAAGAAATGTGACGATTCTCCATGGCTGTCCGTGCAGAATCAGATACGGGTTCAGACTCAGATACTGATAGTAAAATGTCCCACGGGACATAATGTTGAGAACCGCTCCCACGGCATACAGCATCACGATATACAACGGCAGATTGGTTATGGCATATTTTCCAAATTTTCGTTCCAGCCGATATAACCAGTTCAATATCAATTCCTCCTCTATTATGTTCTTACTTTCATTGTTTTATTCCTGCTATATTGACATATACGGATCCTCCAGGCCGTCCGCCTTTATTATCCTAAAACAAAGAGTTCTGCCAGGCAGAACTCTCTCCGGGCGCGGCCGTCTTAGCGACATCTGTCAACACGTTAATGTACTGACACATTCCTCCGCATGCGAATGTGCCAGTACATTAGCGAAACCTTTTTGTTCTTCCGATAAAAATTCCAGCTATGAGAGTCACTATCAGAGACAGTCCGCAGATAATCCAAAAACCAAGGGGATGCGTGGACAGCGGAATACCTCCCACGTTCATTCCGAAAGCACTGGTAATAATATTAGGTATTGTCAGCACAATCGTAATAATCGCCAAAAACTTCATGGCAATGTTCAGATTGTTGGAAATCACGGAAGCGAAGGCATCCATCATTCCGGTCATGATATCACTGTATATTTTTGCCATCTCAATGGCCTGCTTATTTTCGATAATAACATCCTCCAGCAATTCCTCGTCATCCTCATATCGCGGGATAGATGTGTTACGCATGAGCTTCTCAAGTACCACTTCATTTCCCCGCAGAGATGTGGAAAGATAAATCAGACTCTTTTCCAGCTCCAGCATCTCTATAATCTCCTGATTTCTCTGAGAAATGTGAAGACGCTTTTCCACCTCATCGCTCTTCTTCTCAATGATACGCAGGAACTGCAGAAACATAGCTGCATTACGATACAGCATCTGATAGAGGAACCGGGTTCTCTTCTGTGTTTTGAAGTTGCGCATCCTTCCATCCATGAACACTGCCAGAATCGGTGTATCAACGAGACAGACTGTAATGATATTCTCATCGGTAATATAAATACCAAACGGGATAGTGTAAAAGTATTCCTTCCCCTGCCTCTCTTCTGTTGTTGGTATATCGAGAATGATCAATGTATAATTTTCTTCCACTTCGATACGCGAGCGCTCTTCTTCATCGAGAGGTCCCTTTAAATCGTCCAGATCAATCAGAAAATGTTCTGAAATATTAATCAATTCATCCTGGGTCGGATTCGTCAACGCAACCCAGCTTCCTTCCTCTGCCGCAGGAATCTTCAGGACCTTCCCATCCACTGTTTTAAATATTCTTATCATGAGATTTCCCTCTTTCAGCGTTTGTCTGTTTTACGGCAATACAACAGGAGGGCCCGTCTGAACTCCTCACATCATGGAAACCGCTGGTATCATTATAAAGAATATAATATCCTTTGTCAAACCCGAAAAAGCAAAAAAGAAGGAACCGTTCCCCTCTGTCAGATTCCGGTTCCTTCTATATTATATAGTGTATTTATTCTGCTGTATTTATTGGTTATATCTTAGTAGTTCTCTTTTCTCACTTCAAAGAAGCTCTGAGAATATTTACATACCGGACATACCTCCGGAGCTTTCTTTCCGATTACAAGATGTCCGCAGACACGGCACTCCCACATGGTCTCTTCGGATTTCTCGAAGACTTTCTGCATCTCTACATTATTAAGAAGTGCAAGATAACGCTCCTCGTGCGCCTTCTCAATAGCTCCGACTTTACGGAAACGCTCTGCAAGATCATGGAAGCCTTCCTCATCAGCTTCCTTAGCCATACGATCATACATATCTGTCCACTCATAGTTCTCGCCTGCTGCAGCAGCTGCAAGGTTCTCTGCTGTAGTTCCGATGTTGCCAAGCTCCTCAAACCATACGCGGGCATGTTCCTGCTCGTTGCGGGCTGTTTTTAAGAAAATCTCAGCCAGCTGGTCGTAACCTTCACGGCTTGCCACATTTGCAAAGTATGTGTATTTATTTCTTGCCTGGCTCTCACCGGCAAAAGCTTCCATCAGGTTCTTCTCTGTCTTTGTTCCTGCATAAGGATTCTTAGATTCAGCCGGAGCCTCCTCCTCGATCTTCTCAAAAACAGATGCCGGCTGTTTACATAAAGGACATACGAAATCCTCCGGCAGTTCACCTTCATAGATATAACCACAGATTGTACAACGATATTTTACCATAGTAAGTTCCTCCCTGTTTTTCTTTCCGTTTTACGGTTCCCTTAACAATAATGAGAATCGTTACTATTATATTACCACAGGAATTTGACTTGTCAAGATTTTTTTCCTGTTATTTTCTGGCAGGGAGGAAGCTTTCCATATTTTATGACTTTATCTTTTCTGCAGGAACCAGTAAAATTGTCCCCGGACGAAGCGTAAGATTAGAAAGAACTTTATTCACCCTCGCCAGTTCTTCAAATGACATGGACAGATTCTTTAATATATCGCCGACAGTTTCATTTTGTTTTACCACATACGGGCGGAATCCAATCTGTCCCGGCGTCTGATCGGACGGTATACAGATCTCATCTCCCGGCTGCAGATTATATATATCAACAAAGGGATTCAGATCCAGAAGAACGCGAACTCTCGTATGATGCTTCCTGGCTATTCCATACAGAGTGTCTCCCGGCTCCACCACATGCACAGGGCCGGAGCAGCTTTTTTTGTTGCACATACTTAAATAGATTTTCTTGTTCAAAACAATCCCCTCCATCTTTCTTTACATTAATGTATGTCGCAGGGATGATTTTTGTCACAGAGTATTTTTTTCGAATTTTGTTGTATTTTAAAAAAACTTCGTTTATAATAGTTCCTTGAATCACAGACAGAAACTTTCAAACATGTTATATACATTTTATTTTTTAAAGGAGTTGACAAGGATTAATGGATTATTCATTAGGAATTGATATTGGCTCTACCACTGTAAAAGTCGCTGTCATCGACAGCGGACATAATATTCTTTTTTCTGATTATAAAAGACATTATGCCAATATAAAAGAGACTTTGCAGGAGCTTCTGACAGAAGCCCGGAAGCAGGTTGGAAACGAAACTGTTCACCCAACGGTAACCGGATCCGGCGGTATGGCGATTTCTGAATATTTACATATTCCGTTCTGCCAGGAAGTTGTCTGCGTGTCTCACGCATTACAGGACTACGAGCCAAAGACAGACGTAGCCATCGAACTTGGCGGCGAGGACGCCAAGATCATCTACTTTACCAACGGCATCGAGCAGCGGATGAACGGCGTCTGCGCCGGCGGAACCGGCTCTTTCATCGATCAGATGGCGAGCCTTCTGCAGACAGACGCTTCCGGCCTCAATGAGTATGCCAAGGGTTATGACACCATCTATCCGATTGCCGCACGCTGCGGTGTATTTGCAAAGACTGACATTCAGCCACTGATCAACGAGGGAGCCACCAAGGAGAATCTTGCAGCCTCCATCTTCCAGGCTGTGGTGAATCAGACTATCAGCGGTCTTGCCTGCGGAAAACCGATCAAAGGTCACGTGGCCTTTCTGGGCGGCCCGCTTCATTTTATGCCGGAGCTTAAAAATGCTTTTATCCGCACGCTGCATCTGGACGAGGAGCACATCATCGACCCGCCGCACTCTCATCTTTTTGCGGCTGTGGGCGCGGCTCTTAATTCCAAACAGTACTGCGCCATGGATTTTGATGAGCTTCTGGGCTATTTTGAATCGGAAATGCATCTGGCCGTGGAGGGAGAACGTCTGGAACCGCTGTTTAAAGATCAGGCGGAATACGATGCTTTCATCCAGGAACACAACCGTTTTAACGTAAAGAAAGGCGACCTGGCTTCCTATAAAGGAAAATGTTATCTGGGTATCGACGCCGGCTCCACCACCACCAAACTGGCGCTGGTGGGCGAGGACGGTTCCCTGCTGTGGCGTTTTTACGATAATAATAACGGAAGTCCGCTAAAGACTTCCATCCGCGCCATGGGCGAGCTGAAAAAGGTGATGCCAAAGACAGCCAGGATTGCCGGTTCCTGTTCTACCGGATACGGCGAAGCGCTGATTAAGGCAGCCTTCAATCTGGATCACGGCGAAGTGGAAACCATGGCTCATTATTATGCGGCCGCTTTCTTTGAGCCGGATGTGGACTGTATCCTGGATATTGGCGGACAGGATATGAAATGTATCAAGATCAAAAACAACGCTGTGGATAACGTCATGCTGAATGAGGCATGTTCTTCCGGCTGCGGTTCCTTTATCGAGACTTTTGCCAAGTCTCTGGATTACTCTGTGGAAGACTTCGCCAAAGTGGCGCTGTTTGCCAAAGCTCCGATTGATCTTGGTTCCCGGTGTACCGTTTTTATGAATTCCAAGGTTAAACAGGCGCAGAAAGAAGGTGCCAGCGTCGGCGATATCTCCGCCGGTCTTGCCTACTCTGTCATCAAAAATGCCATTCTGAAGGTTATCAAGCTGACAGATCCGAAACAGCTGGGCAATAAGATCGTCGTACAGGGCGGAACATTTTATAATGACGCTGTTCTTCGTACCTTCGAGAGAATCTCCGGCTGCCATGCAGTCCGTCCGGATATTGCCGGCATTATGGGCGCTTTCGGCGCCGCGCTGATTGCCAGAGAACGGGCGGATGAAACCGGCCCGACCGGCATGCTTTCCATGGATGAGATTCTGAAGCTTAATTACGACACGACCATGAGCCGGTGTCCGCACTGTAACAACCATTGTCTTCTGACCATCAATGACTTCGGCAACGGACGCAATTTCATCTCCGGAAACCGATGTGAGCGCGGTCTCGGCATGGAGCGTAATCACGAGCATGTACCGAATCTTTACGATTATAAATATAAACGGATCTTCGGATATAAATCTTTAAAAGAGGAAGAAGCGCCGAGGGGCGTTATCGGTATCCCGCGGGTATTGAACATTTACGAAAACTACCCGTTCTGGCATACTTTCTTCACAAACCTCGGATTCCGGGTAGTGATATCACCGAAATCTTCCCGGAAGATCTACGAGCTGGGCATTGAATCCATTCCGAGCGAATCAGAATGTTATCCGGCAAAGATCGCCCACGGCCATGTGATGTGGCTGCTGCAGAAGGGCATCAAGACCATCTGGTATCCGTGCGTGCCTTACGAACAGAACGAAACGCCGGACGCCAACAATCATTACAACTGCCCGATCGTTACTTCCTATGCGGAAAACATTAAAAACAACATGGAAGAGCTGCGTGACTCCGACATTCTTTTCATGAATCCGTTCCTGGCTCTCGACAATGAGGAAGCTTTAAAAGTCCGTCTTTTTGAAGAGCTGAGCCAGCATTATGACGTGACGAAGGAAGAAATCACCGAAGCCGTGGATGCCGCCTACAAGGAGGCTGCGCAGGTACGTCAGGATATCCGCACCAAAGGTGAGGAAACCCTTGCTTACCTGGCGGAAACCGGCAAGATGGGCATCGTCCTCTGCGGACGCCCGTATCACATCGACCCGGAGATCAACCATGGTATTCCGGAGCTCATTAACTCCTATGGCATCGCCGTGCTGAGCGAGGATTCCATCTGTCATCTGGGCAATGTGGAACGGCCGCTTATCGTATCGGACCAGTGGATGTATCATTCCCGTCTGTACGGCGCCGCCAACTATGCTAAGAAAAATAAACAGCTTGAAGTGATTCAGCTGAACTCTTTTGGATGCGGACTGGACGCCGTCACCACCGACGCGGTCAACGACATTCTTTCCAATTCCGGACGAATCTACACGGTACTGAAGATCGACGAGGTCAACAACCTGGGAGCAGCAAGAATCCGCATCCGTTCCCTGATCGCCGCCGTGCGCATCCGGAACAAAAAGAATATCGAACCGGAGATCGTTCCTGCAAACATTGAAAAGGTGGAATTTACCAAAGAAATGCGCAAGGATTATACGATCCTGGTACCGCAGATGTCGCCGATTCATTTCGACCTTCTGGCGCCGGTATTCCGCCATTGCGGCTACAACGTGGATGTGCTGCCGCAGATGGGCAAAAAGGCAGTGGATACAGGGCTGAAATACGTAAACAACGACGCCTGCTATCCTTCCCTCATCGTTGTGGGACAGATCATGACCGCCCTTACTTCCGGTAAATACGACCTGAACAAAACGGCTGTCATCATTTCCCAGACAGGAGGCGGCTGCCGGGCAACCAATTATATCGGTTTCATCCGCCGTGCCTTGGCCAAAAATGGCTATGGACATATCCCGGTAATCAGTATCAGCGTACAGGGCATCGAGAAGAACGAAGGTTTCAAGATCACGCCTGCCCTTCTGATCCGTATGCTTCAGGCAGTAGTCTACGGCGACCTGTTCATGCGCGTTCTTTATCGTGTCCGCCCGTACGAGAAGGTGAAAGGTTCTGCCAATCATCTCCACGAGGTATGGCAGAAACGCTGCATCAAGTCGTTACAGAAAGCCCGTTACGGAGAATTCCGGAGAAATGTAAAACAGATCATCCGCGACTTCGACACCCTGCCGATCACGGAAGAGCGTCGTCCTCGTGTCGGTATCGTCGGCGAGATTCTGGTGAAGTTCCTCCCGGACGCCAACAATCATCTGGTTGAGTTACTGGAAGCGGAAGGCGCAGAGGCTGTGATGCCGGACCTTCTGGACTTCATGTTCTACAGCCTGTATAACGCCAACTTCAAGTCGGAATACCTGGGCAAGTCTTCCTGGACCGCCAAGTTATGCAACACCGGCATTCAGGCCATCGAGCTGTACCGCGGATTCCTGCGCAAAGAGCTGGAGAAGAGCAATCGCTTTGATCCACCGCCGCACATCAAGGATCTTGCAAGATACGCTTCCCCGATCGTCTCCCTGGGCAATCAGACCGGCGAAGGCTGGTTCCTTACCGGCGAGATGGTTGAGCTGATCGAGGGCGGCGCGCCGAATATCGTCTGCACCCAGCCGTTTGCCTGCCTGCCGAACCACGTGGTGGGCAAGGGCGTTATCAAGGAACTGCGTAGGAAATACCCGCAGTCCAATATCGTCGCCATTGACTATGACCCGGGCGCCAGCGAAGTAAATCAGGTCAACCGTATCAAGCTGATGCTTGCAACCGCCCAGAAGAATCTGGACGAACAGATCGCAAAGGAAAAGAAAAAAGAAGCAAAGAAGAAAAAACCGGCAAAACGGCCTGCCCTGTAGCAGCCTCCTGCCGGAGCCAACCATCTATTTCCATAAAAAGAAGCCGCTGAGGAATTCACTCCAGCGGCTCTTTTTATGTGCTATTATTCAAATATTTGCTGCGATTCCTGGCTGATCATCGCCTTTCAGGCAAATCAGCCGGAATCAATTTTCTTCGCAGATCTTACAGAAACTATTTTCTCTCCTCGCGGATCTTATTGAGACGTTTCATTACATCATTTTCTCCGGTTCCGAAGTATTTATGTAAGGTCTTGTACTCCTCGTAAAGCTTATCGTACACTTCTGTGTTGTCCGGATTCGGTGTATAAACCTTATCTTCCACCTGACCGATCTTCTGTGCGATCTCGCTGGCGTTCTTGTATCCGGTCACCTGCTCGGATGCTGCTGCAGCGCCGAGGATGGCTGCGCCCAGAGCGCTGGCCTGTGTGGTGGCGGAAATGCGGATATTCTTCTTACAGATATCAGCGTACACCTGCACCAGCATGTGGTTCTTCACCGGGATACCGCCGCTCAGTACGATGGAATTTACCGGCACGCCGGCATCTTCAAAGGATTCGATGATCATTCTTGTGCCGTAAGCGGTCGCCTCGATGAGTGAAAGGTAGATCTCTTCCGGTTTGGTAAGCAGGTTCATTCCCATGATCATTCCGTTTAAATTAAAGTCCATGAGAGGGGAACGAACGCCGTTAAACCAGTCAAGGGCCAGCAGACCGCTCTGTCCTGCCTTGTAATCTTTCAGACGGTCGGTGAGCAGCTGATGAACGGAGATTCCTTTTTCTCTCGCTTCCTGTGCGTAGCTTTCCGGTACGCAGTTGTCCACAAACCATGCGAAATGGTCGCCCACACAACACTGTCCTGCTTCGTAGCCGAAGTAGCCCGGCATAATACCGTCTTTTACAAGACCGCCAACGCCCGGGATACCTGCTTCCGTCTCTGAGAGCATCATATGACAGGAAGATGTTCCCACAATGATCATCATCTCGCCCGGCTCGCCGATACCGCAGCCCGGCAGAGAGGAATGTGCGTCAATGATTCCGGTTCCCACAGGAGTTCCTGCCAGCAGACCAAGCTGTCTTGCCATGGACTCGCAGAGGTATCCGGCTGTCTCACCGATGGATTTGATCGGCGCATCCATTTTCTCCTCAATAAAATGTTCCATCCGTGGATCGAGGGCTTTAAAGAAATCATTGGAAGGATAACCGGTATCATGGCGGTAAAAAGCTTTATAGCCGGCGCCGCAGGCGCTTCTTGTTTCTTCGTCGGTCATCTCCCAGATAATCCAGTCCAGAGCCTCCATCATCCGGTCTGCTTCCTCATACACCTTCGGAGCATGACGCAGTGTCTCAAGAACCTTCGGAATCATCCACTCACTGGAAACCTTGCCGCCGTAGAGGGACAGCCAGCTCTCTCCTCTTTCTTTCGCGATCTTGTCGATGAGCAGCGCTTCCTCTTCCGCACCGTGATGCTTCCAGAGCTTGACATAAGCGTGCGGCTCATCCTTAAACTGTTCCAGATGACATAACGGCGTCTTATCTGCCTTCACCGGAAGAATTGTTGAGGAAGTAAAATCGACGCCGATACCCACTACCTCTTCCGGGAACGCTTTTTTCTGTGCCATCACATTGCGGACGGTGATGATCAGTCCCTCCAGATAATCCTGCGGATCCTGCAGCGCCCAGCCCGGCGCCAGCCGTTGACCCGACGGAATGTGCTCCTCCATAACACCGTGCGGATACTCGTAGATACTCGTAGCCACCTCTTCTCCTGTGTGGATATCCACCATCAATGCCCGCACAGACAGTGTCCCATAGTCCACTCCAATTGCATACTTACTCATGTTCCTTCTCCTTTCGCTCACGCTAATATATTGCTTTATTTTACCATTTCAGGCTTCACGCCGTCCATGTTTTCTTTTGGTGTGTCATACTGTTTTTTAGTTCCCGGCTGCATCCATTTGCATCAGTTATCTCATGCTGTCTTCTGTGCAGACTCCTGTCCCCGGTACGTTTCCTGCCCGGCTGAAAAATACGCCGCCACTTTCTCCGCATACTCTTCCAAAAGTCCCAGATCCCAGAGTACCTGCAGAATCGTGAAGCGGTTGCGCACTTCCTTGGCGAGGACAACCGCATCTTTCACCAGTTCCGGAGAAATGCCAAGCTGCTGCGGATTGACCGGTTCTCCCAGAGACGCCATCATTTTCTCCAGTTCTTTACCGGATGGAATCTCCTCCCGGATCAGCTCCCGTATCTGCGTCCATTTTTCTTCCATGATATCCAGACGTCTGTTCCGGTTCTCCACGCTGTTTTTGCCACAGCTTTCCTCCAGCTCAAGAATTCCAGGCGCTGCGTCCTTATAGCAGTCGCACACTTTTTTCTTCCAGCTCTCGTAATCCGGCTGCCGTTTTTTTGCTGCTGCAAAGTCCGGCGCTTCTTTCTCCAGCATTTCGTACATTTTTATAACGGCCAGCATACCGACGCCCACCTTGATTCCATGGAGGATCGGTTTCCTTCCTTCCATCTGGAACTGCATTTCCCAGTAATGGGACAGATGATGCTCGCTTCCGGATGCCGGGCGGGAATTGCCCACAAAGCTCATGGCAACTCCTGTCAGTACCAGAGCTTCCATCAGATGCTTCACTGCCTCCTGGTCTCTCTGCTTAACTCCATCGCTCTCTTCCACCACGATCTCAATGGACTCCTTCACCATCTTGTCGATGACCTCACAGTAATATTCGTCCTCAATAAGATGGGCCATCTTCCAGTCCACCAGACAGGTATACTTGCCTAAAATGTCTCCCAGACCTGCCACGATCATCTCCATAGGCGCCTTTGCCAGAATCTCCGGGTCTCCCAGCACCGCCACCGGAACATGGGCCTGATAAGTTGTCTTCACATGGTTATGAATCAGCGCGGCTCCCACGGAAACAAACCCGTCCATAGACGGCGCAGTGGCAAAAATCATATAGTCAAGATTTAACTGAAAACTTACAAACTTGCAGAGGTCGTTGAGCGTTCCGGATCCAACCGCCAGCAGCAGATCCGTTCCCTTCTGATATACTTCCATCACTTTGCCCACGGCCTGCTCGTCAGGAACCAGCTCCTCATCCGGCAGCACCAGCGTATAATAATCCAGGCCCGCAGCCCCTAATTCCCGCTCTGCGGCTTTGCCCGCAGCCTCCCAGGTATTCACGTCGCACACCACAAAAATATTCTTATATCCAAATTCTTTGATGTGCTGCGGAAGACGGGAAAGCGCCCCCTCTTCAATATCTATTCTCCTGAGATTCGTGCTGTGGGTGTGACCACAGGAACAATGGATTTCCTTTTCGAGATACTGTGAAAGATTATTGCTTGCTGCCATAGTGATTCCTCCTTCTGATTGCTGCAAATTATTCTCGGACATGGCGTGGTTTCCGGAATCCCATGCTCTGTCATCCTGTTGTCATACATTCTACCTGAAAAAATTTTTTCGTCAATATGCCGGAAAAGCGCTGATTACTAATCAAATCTATAATAAAATTAATCAAAAATCTGATTAATTTTTCTCAGAAAAAAAGACGGCGTTTCCACCGTCTTTTGATTACTAATCAAAGAAAATCTCCGCATTTCCACTCTGCTGATTAATTTTTCAGATTTGATTACCTGACATTTACCTGGCTGGAAAATAAACTGCGTACTACCAGGAAGAATCATTGTTTTTTCTGTAAATGTGGCGGTTCCCGCCGTCATCTGCTATACTGTTCATAACATTAGCAAAGGAGATCTTCCATTTATGCCAGATAAAAAGAAACCTACCACCAGAGACATAGCCAAAGCCTGCTTCGTCTCTCAGTCCGCTGTGTCCATGATCTTAAGCGGCCGGACTGATATGCATTTTTCGAAAGAAACTGTGGAATTGGTGCAGCGTACCGCCACGGAAATGGGATATGTGTATAAGCCGAGAAACCGGCGTGCAAAAACAGATATGAAGTCCACCATTATGATCATGTGCCCGTCTCTTTCCACTCAGTATTATACCACGCTGATTCAGGCCATCACCCAGGCGGCCCAGAGTATGGGGCTTTATGTCCTGATCGCCTACACAAACCGTCTTGAGGAGCAGGAGACCTACTATCTTCATATGGCGGAGGATAATGAATACTACGGAATCATCTATACATTTGCTCCGAAGGCGGTCTCTTTTCTGAGCCGGCTGCACCGGAAGATTCCCGTCGTCATGATCAATGATTATAATCCGGAATTAAAGCTGGAGCTTCTGGAGCTGGACAGCAAGAAGTCCGGACACCTGCTGGCCAGACATCTGCTGGAGCTTGGTCACCGGAACATCGCTTACGTGACCACGCCGCTCAATCCGGCGGAAGTACCCCGCCTGCGCCGTCTCCAGGGTATCCATGAAGAATACGAACGACAGGGCCTGCCTTCCTCGCTGGTACACGTTCTGGAAGCCAGAACAGAGGAAGAGCAGAGCTCTGCCGTGAGCAATAAACATTATGAGACCGGTTATCAGCTGATTCTGAATTATTTCCACGGTTCCCCCGGCGATATCACCGCTTTCGTGGGCACCAATGATTTTGTGGCCATCGGTATCATAGACGCCCTGAAAAAACTGGGATACTCCGTACCCGGCGACTATTCCGTCTGCGGCTTTGACAACACGCTGGTATCTTCCTTCTCGGGCATCTCCCTGACTACCATCGATCACTGCATTGATGAGAAAGGCGCACAGGCCGTACAGATGCTCCTCAATCAGAAAAAACGCCTGAAGGACGGCCCCCAGAAGAAGACGCCGCTCATGCGGCTGGAATACGAGCCACAGCTCATCATACGCCGCTCCACTGGCAAGCCGAGGAAAATGTAGCAGCAAGCCGCTACAGCCGCATCGGGATTCCCCGTCCGGACAGATACCGTTTCAGATCCATGATCTCAAGCTCCTTAAAGTGGAACAGGGACGCAGCGAGGGCGGCGTCCGCCCTGCCCTCCTCAAAGGCGTCGTAAAAATGTTCTTTCGTTCCCGCGCCGCCGGAGGCGATGACAGGGATATTTACATTTTCGGAGATGATGCGGGTCAGCTCCAGATCGTAACCGGCCTTGGTGCCGTCGCAGTCCATGCTGGTCAGGAGAATCTCTCCGGCGCCAAGCTTCTCCACACGCATGGCCCACTCCACGGCGTCCATCTTCATATCTATCCGGCCGCCGTTTTTAAAGATATTCCAGCCGCTGCCGTCTTCCCGCCGTTTGGCGTCAATGGCAACCACCACGCACTGGCTGCCGAACTTGTCCGCCGCCTCGCTGATCAGTTCCGGACGCATGATGGCTGAGGAATTCACGGAGACCTTGTCTGCCCCCTCCCGGAGGATGGCGCGGAAATCATCCACTGTGCGGATGCCGCCGCCCACCGTAAACGGGATAAACACCTTTTCCGCCACCCGGCGCACCATGTCCACCACAGTATTTCTCGCATCGGAGGACGCCGTAATATCCAGAAAAACCACCTCGTCGGCCCCCGCCTTATCATAGGCAGCCGCAATCTCCACCGGATCCCCGGCATCCCGGAGATTGACAAAATTCACACCTTTTACCACCCGTCCCTCGTGTACGTCAAGACAGGGAATAATTCTTTTCGTAAACATTATATCCTCCTATCTGTTTTCCAGATGAATAAAGTTATCCAGTATCTTAAGACCTACTTCACCGCTCTTTTCCGGATGGAACTGGCAGGCAAAAATATTCTCGTGCTCCACAGATGCGTGAATCTTCGTAGAATAAAACGTTGCAGCCGCCACATCCTCCTCATGTTTTGCAGACAAATAGTAAGAGTGAACGAAATACACATATGGATGTCCTTCAATTCCTTTAAATAAAGTGGCGCCTTCCCGAATATCCAGAGAATTCCATCCCATATGAGGAATCTTCAATCCTTCTCCATCCGGAATCCGCCGAATGCCCCCGGGAAGCAGCCCGAGACCTTTCACGCCCGGCGTCTCGTCACTGTCCTCAAACAAAAGCTGCAATCCCAGACAAATACCGAGAAACGGAGTTCCCTGCCGTACGGCATCCTGAATCACCGATTCCAGCCCATAACTTCTTATCTTACCCATGGCATCTCCAAAAGCTCCCACCCCCGGAAGGATGACCCGGTCGGCTGACAAAATCTCTTTTTGATCCCTTGTTATCTTTACTTTCTGACCCAGATACTCGAGCGCCTTTTCCACACTCTTAATATTGCCTGCGTCGTAATCAATGATCGCAACTGACATTATACTTATCCTTTCTCTTTTCGTTATAATTAATCCGGTTACATCAAATCATCTGTCTTCTGTCCCAGCTCTGTCACATAGATAAACTTGAATATATATTATAATCTTGTTGTTTTTATAATATTTATGCACTATTCTTCTATCTCTATTTCAGTGAGACTGCCATTTTTACCCTATTTATTCTAGTAGATTTTCATAAATTATGCAATATTAATGTATAGGATACTTACAAAAAAACGAATCCTAAATTATTTATTGATTTTTCAGCAGGATTGTAATATTATAGTGATAACAATAATATAATTTTTTAATTATTGTAGTATGAAAGGGGAATTTCAAAATGAAATCAACACTCAATGTACAGTTTGGTGGCAACACAGTTGAAAGCAAAGAAATCATCGCCGCTGCAAAAAAAGTCTGGGTAGATGAAGGCAACCAGAACCGCAAAGTAAAAGACTTATTAAAATTGGACCTCTATGTAAAACCAGAAGAAAACGCAGTATACTATGTATTTAACGATGACGAAAGCGGAAGCTTTCCTTTATATGCAGAATAAAGGCACAATGACACAACGATAAAATACCCTTCGCGGATACATTCCACGAAGGGTATTTTTTATCTCAAAAGCAGCACTGCCGCCTCACAGCTGTCCAGCGTCAAACATCCGCTGCAATCTGTCTCTTCTTTCTTCACTGTCTCTTTTCCCATATTGGACAACAGCACTTTCTCACATCCGCCTGCCAGCATGAGCGTCTGCGGCTCCTTTCCATAGTTTGCCGCCACAAGGACATCCTGCCCGGCTTCAGAAATTCTGTGAAACGCAAATACGTCACCGTTCTCCTCATAATCCGGAGCAAATCTGCCATAAGTCAGCGTCTCTTTGTATTCCGGATGCTTCTTAAGGGCCGTGAGCGCCTTATAATAAGATAACAGGGAATCACTCCTGCCGGCCTGTTCCTCCACATTGATCTCCCTGTAATTTGAGTTCAGCGCCAGCCACGGCTCTCCTTCCGTGAATCCTGCATTTCTTCCGGAACTCCACTGCATCGGCGTTCTGGCATTATCCCGGCTGTTCTCAAAACAGACCTCCATAGCTCTCTCTTTCGTACATCCCGCCACGAGAGCTTCCCGGTACTGGTCTTTTGTACTGATATCGTCATATTCCGATATATCTTCTCTGCGGCAGTTTGTCATGCCAATCTCCTGTCCCTGATAAATAAAAGGAATACCATAAAGCAGAAGCGACGTGGTGGCAAGCATTTTCTTTCCCGCCTCATTTCTGGCGTGCTCCGGCAGGAAACGGCTTGCTCCTCTCGGTTCATCGTGATTCTCAATGATATTGGCTGCAAAACCCACCTTCTGTAGCCGAAGCTGCGATGCAAAAATAGTATCTCTCCACTCTTTGAAATCAAACGTCTTATTCTCATACCAGCCCTTCTCGCCCTGCATCAGTGTGTGGGCGCTGAAATCAAACATGGTGGAGAAATGTCCGTCATCTCCGATGAACTCTGTCAGCTCATCCTCTTTCATATTAAATACCTCTGCCACGGTAAAGGCATCGTATTTTGCAAATGTATTGCGTTTGATATCCTCAAAATAATCACCGACGCCACCCACTTCTTCCACCATTTTAATGCAGGAAGCAAGTCCGTCCGGCCCATCTGGTTCAAAAGACGGAAAACGCAGATCCTTCTTGATATTGATAATTGCATCAATACGGAAGCCGGCGATCCCTTTTTCCAGCCACCAGTTGATCATCTTATAAATCTCCTGGCGAAGCTCCTGATTCTCCCAGTTCAGATCAGGCTGTTCCTTCGCGAAAAAATGCAGATAATACATGTCCGTTCCCGGCACCGGTTCCCAGACGCTGCCTCCAAAATAGGAACGCCAGTTATTTGGCACTCTTCCGTCTTTTCCTTTCACGAAGTGAAAATATCCGGCATATTTCCCGTAAGGATCCTTCAGTGCCTTCTGAAACCATTCATGTTTGTCAGAACAATGATTCACCACCAGATCCATGACCACATACATATCCCGCTTCTTTGTCTCCGCCAAAAGTTCATCAAAGTCCTCCATGGTGCCAAATTCTTCTCCGATATTATAATAATCTGAGATGTCATAGCCCTGATCCACAAAAGGGGACTGGTAGATGGGAGAAAGCCATATGATATCAATCCCCAGTTCTTTCAGATAATCAAGCTTTGTGATCACGCCACGAAGATCTCCGATACCATCTCCGTTAGTATCCAGAAAACTTTTCGGATAGATCTGATACGCGATCTTGTCATGCCACCATTTTTTCTTCATAAATTTTTCCTCTCTCCTCTTTTCTTTTACGCCGCCGGCCGGACGCCGACATCAGCAATACCGGTATCAGCGGCATCAACAGCATCAGTTCCCGCAGTCCAAATCAAAGTAGAAGTCCACGCCGTTTTCCTGATTGCTCACGCCGAACTTCTTACCATGGGCATTCATAGTAGCCGCCACAATGGACAAACCGATACCGCTTCCACCGTATTCCCTCGTTCTTGCCTTATCCACTTTATAAAACTTGATCCAGAGTTTTTCAAGCTCCTTCTCAGGAATCAGGCTGCCGTCATTATAAACATGAATCCGCAGATCTTTTTCCTTACGTTCAAACCAGATACGAATCTCTCCATCCTGAAAAACGTGATTCAGCGCGTTGGACAAATAATTACTGAACACCTCTTCAATCATAAACTCATCCGCCCAGACGTAGACCGGTCCCTTCTCCTCAAAAACGACCGTATTATTTTTTTTGGCAAAAAGAATCTGCGTGGATGCCAGTTTATTCCGGATCATTTGACAAATATCAAATCTCTGCATATTAAGCTGCTGGTTGCCGAATTCAATCTGATTAAGGGTCAGAAGCTTCTTCACCATGGTATTCATTTTCTGCGCTTCGTCGGCAATAACCTCGCAGTAGAAATCCCTGCTCTCTTCATCATCCGTAATATTCTCCTTCAATCCTTCCGCATAGCCCTGAATGAGCGCAATCGGCGTCTTCAGCTCATGACTGACATGGGAGAGGAATTCCTTCCGCATCTCATCAATCTGCTCTTTTTTCTCAATATCCTTCTGGAGTTCAAGGTTAGCCGCCTTCAGGTCCGCAATGGTCGATTCCAGCTTCTCAGACATCTGATTCATAGAATTGCCCAAAACTTCCAGTTCATCTCCGGTATCCACATGAACTTTGGCGTCAAAATCCAGATGCGTCATCCGGTTTGCCACAACCGCCATATCCTTAATCGGTCTGGTAAATCTTGTGGAAACAAAAAAGATAATGATACTTCCGATGAGAATGCCCGACATACCGGTATAAGTAAGAAATCGGCTGCTGATCTCCGCACTATCCTGAATTCCTTCCAGCGCAACCCGCATGGCAATAAGATAATTATCATCGGTGAAGCCAAAAAGATAAATTCCTTTCTGCCCGCTGGCGCGGTCTGTCAGCTGCGTCACAAAATATCCTTTTTGGATGAGCGTTACAAAATTATCCTCTTCTCCATCTGCCTGTCCCGGAAAAATCCTCTTTCTTGCCATATATTCATCAAAAACGCCTTCTTCTCTGCCGAGAATCACCTGACTTCGAATTTGATCCAGATAACCAAGAATCTCCTCATAGGTTTTGCTGCCATCGATCAGATTACTGAAAATAACCACCTGTGAAAAATAATAGTCGCTGGACTGGGCGATCATCATCTTAATATTGGTGCTGTTGGAAATCTGCTCCAGCTCTTCATTTACCATCGTCTGACTGTCACTATCCCCCAGCACATTCTTTACCTCCTGAAATGTGCTGACAATGTTCGCTTTTTCTGAAGCAATATAATACCTTTCCGCAAAGGCGTGATTCAAAAACCAGGTAAAATAAATCACAAAACCGACGATGAAAATCAAAATTGCCGTCAGCTTGAAACGTATCGAATAGTATTTCATATCATCATCCTAATCCACTTCAAATTTGTAACCCATTCCCCAGATGGTCTTAATGTATTCTCCTTTGTCACCCAGTTTGCTTCTGAGCTTCTTTACGTGGGTGTCGATGGTTCTGGCGTCGCCGAAATAATCGTAATTCCACACGTTATTCAAAATCTTCTCTCTGGAGAGGGCCACGCCCTGATTCATAACAAAATAGGTGAGGAGCTCAAATTCTTTAAAACTTAAGGAGATCGGCTTTCCGTCAATCTTCACCTCATGGGCGGCGATATCGAGCTCGATGCCGCCCGCCTCCAGCACCTCGCCGGCTGCCAGAGAATTACTTCTTCGCAGGATCGCCTCCACCCGGGCCACAAGGATCTTCGGGCTGAACGGCTTGGCGATATACTCGTCCACGCCCAGGTCAAATCCGTTGAGCTCGTCGCTCTCCTCTCCCTTGGCCGTCAGCATAATGATCGGCACCTGAGAATACTGTCTTATCTCCTTGACTACTTCAAAGCCGTCGATCTTCGGCATCATCACGTCACAGATGACAAGACTGATGCTCTTGTCTTCAAAAAATATATCCAGCGCCTCCTCACCGTCGGCTGCCTCAACGACTTCGTAACCTTTCTTTTTTAAAAAGTCTCCGACCAGCTTGCGCATTCTGCTCTCATCGTCCACCACAAGTATTTTTAATTTCTCCATATATATCCTCCATCCCACAGCATATTTTACTTTAAAATTTAGTAACAATTCAGCCATGACATCCCGGAAATTCGCAGCTAACGCAGCTTACCAGACGCCTGGCTGAACTGTTACAGATATAATAGTCATCTTCTATGAAAATAATGTGAAAATATGACCGGAAATCTTATCTTTTTGTCACCCTCTTCACAACACGCCAGACTGCCAGAATAATCTCCCGGGCAACCGCGAATACCACAAACATCAGCAGAAATCCCACAAGACCGAAGATGACATCGTCCAGATCCATGGTTCCGCTGCCGGAATACCACTGACCAATCTCGATGGCAAAGGTCAGGACCAGAATCAGGGTAAATACATAAATAAATACAATGACCAGCACATGATTCCGGCTCAGTAATTTAAATAACGGATAAATGACCAGTACCAGCGCCATGCCGATGAGGCCGATCACCAGAAAATGCAGCTCCTTATCCGTAAAGCTTTTCTCATAGGCATCGTTCAGCGATAAAATATAACTGTGCGACTTCGCAATGAGAACCATCAGGCTTTCCAGAATTGATTCCATATTTCTTCCTCCTATTCTATGGCGTTCTCCGACGCACATTTTGATCCGCCGGAATAAAACCATTTTCTTTTATGTCCATGGACAAAGTGCAAATACCCGTCCGTTAAAATAAAACAGAAAAAAGCAGGTTTACACCTGCTTTCCAGTATAGTATAGATGCTTTGTCTCAGTCAAACTGTTTTATTTTCGCGAATCTGACAGTTTCTTCACACGCCGAAAAAGCTGATAGAGGAAATCAAGCAGCGCCGACATGAGACAAATTCCCACTGCCAGTCCGAGCGCGTACATGATAAGTTCCGAGCCATAGATTCGGCTCACCGCCCAATGCTTTTGTACGGCGTTGCTCATCATATAGTACAGTGAACCTCCCGGAATCAGAGGAATCAATGTGATGATCACATAGAGATTCGCCGGACAGTGCCGGATTCTCGCCAGCAGTTCCCCGTACAGCACAGAAAAAAAGCTGGCACATAATGTTGCCGAAAAGATATCTCCCGTGGAAGCCTCCAGATTATAAAAAATTATCCATCCGAACATACCTCCGGCCGCTGCCAGAAGCAGATGCCTGGGCCTCATATTAAATACCATGCCAAATCCCAGAGATCCAAGAAATGCCGTTACTGTTTTAATAATCGCTAATTCATCCATAACCGCGCCTCCTTACCATACGCCTGTGATCCAGACAGAAAGTACAAATCCACAGGCGATGGCGCCCGCCCAAAGTATTGATTCGACAAGACGCATGAGACCGGAGATCGTATCTCCAATCAACACATTCCTCACCGCATTGGTGAACGGCACTCCCGGTATAAGCAGCATGATGTCTCCTATCATAATCTTATCCACATGCACCGGAAGAAACCAGGACAAAACGCAGATAATCAGGCCTGCAAGAAAAGAACAAAACAGATTAAAAATCACAGTATTCATACAAAGCGGCGCCAGCCATTTCTGCATGGCGCAAATGCATACCGCGACGATTGCTGCCATGAGCGCGTCCGTTACATTTCCTCCAAAAAAAACGGTAAGTCCCCCGGCCGCCAGTATACTGCCGCACAGAAGATAAAAACTGTTCTGCCCGCCATCTCTGATTCTGTGTACTTCCGCCCGGAGTTCCTCTACTGTTAAAGGTTCCTCACAGCACCTGCGGCTCAATGCATTCAGATCTTCGATTTTCCTGAAATCCGTGCCTCCTGACGTACGGATCCGCCTCGTCTGTGTAAGCATCTCGCCATCAGGGAAAGTCATAGTCACCACAATACTTGAAGTAATGACAAAAACATCTGTCTCTTTTGCTCCGTATGCTTTTCCCATGCGGCTTATGGTTTCCTCAACCCTTCTTATCTCGGCGCCGCTGATGAGCAGAAGTTCACCCACATGCATCAACTGATGCAGCATCCTATTCTCCGTATTCATTTCTCTTCTCCCAGATACATTTCCTGTATATTATTTATCCCACTGCGTGAGATTATATGTATTGATCACTCTGCTGAGCTGACTCACATAGGAACCGGAAGTTGCGTAGCCGCCGTTTTTTATGATCTGCAGCTGCCGCTTGTAGCTTTTTGTATCAGTCAGTCCTGCATAGCGTTTTCGGCTGCCATTTCTGGCATTCAGCAGATAGGCGGAGTGGTCTTCGATAGAATCCTCAATGCAGGAATACTTGCGGAACTTGGCCGTGATGCTGTACCGGCCGCCGGAACCGTATTCATATGTACGTTTTTTATAATAATTCACGCCGTCCCAGGCAGAACCGCTCCAGGTATTGCCTGACAGATTCATCTTCATACCGAAGAGATTGTTGCCGTTCTGCGCCAGAGTGGACTGCCCCCATCCGCTCTCCAGAATGGCCTGCGCCATGGTGACAGAAGCAAGAATTCCTGTCCGTTTATAGTTCTCCCTGGCAATCGGTCCGATTTTTTTGATGAAAGACGACTGCGAAATGTTCTTCGCCTTGGTGGCCGTCTTGGAAATACCCGGACGAACCTGCAAAGTTACGGTTTTTGACTTTCCACTGTATGAATACTTCAGCCCGAAAAAGGAAGCCGCCTGATTCACCGGCACCAGAAGATCTCTGACGTCGCTCTTCCGGAAAGTAACAAAATACGGCTTCACTTTAAGTTTCATCTTCGTACCATTGACCTTAGCATATTTTTTATTGGCATAAAAAATGACCTTTCTGGCGCCATAGCGCAGGGTCACTTTACTGCCGTCCGCACTGTAGGAGGCGCGGATTCCATTATCGGAAAATAAAGTTTTACATGGAACATATATGGTCGAACCGATTTTCACCGAAGGGGCTTCCTGAGAATCAGAAGCCATGGATACTTCTTCGCCGCTGTATCTGACATTAACAATTGTTCCTTTCAGACTGGTTGCATTACCGTTTTTGATGACGGGAATCCTTGCCGCCGATGCAGGCACAGCCTTCCACGTCATGCCCATGGCGGCTGCAGCCAGAATTATAATTAATTTTTTCTTCACAGTATTTCTCCTCTCGACAAAATTTGTCTTATCTTTTGACACATTTTCATTATTAAAACACATTCTCCCCGGAATATGTTACAAAAGTATTATATATTGGAAATATGTCCGTAATAAGTTTTTTTCAAATTTTATCGGGAGGAGTATCCTGCCTGATCAGATCAAATCAGATCTGATCCAATGCCTGAGCCAGATCTGCAATCAGATCGTCTGCGTCCTCAATGCCGCAGGAATAACGGATCAGATCCGGTTTTACTCCGCATGCCTCAAGCTCTGCGTCATTCATCTGGCGATGAGTTGCACTGGCCGGATGGAGACAGCAGGTTCTGGCATCCGCCACATGAGTCTCGATTGCTCCCAGCTGCAGATGCTTCATAAAGTTCTCCGCCGCTTTTCTTCCGCCTTTTACGCCGAAGCTTACCACGCCGCAGGAACCATTCGGCAGGTATTTCTGCGCCAGATCATAATACTTATCGCCTTCCAGACCGCAGTAATTTACATATGTCACCTTCTCATGATTCTTTAAGAACTGAGCCACTGCCATGGCATTTTCACAATGACGTTTCACTCTTACATGAAGACTCTCCAGGCCCAGATTCAAAATAAAGGCATTCTGCGGAGACTGAATGGAACCGAAGTCTCTCATGAGCTGCGCTGTCGCTTTCGTGATGTACGCGCCCTCAAGGCCGAAACGTTCTGTGTAGATCACGCCATGATAACTGTCATCCGGCGTGCAGAGTCCCGGATATTTATCTGGATATTTGGTCCAGTCAAACTTGCCGCTGTCGACGATGCAGCCGCCGACTCCTGCTCCGTGTCCATCCATATATTTGGTGGTGGAATGAGTAACGATATCTGCGCCCCACTCAAACGGACGGCAGTTGATCGGCGTAGCAAAAGTATTATCCACGATCAGAGGTACGCCGTGAGCATGAGCTGCTTTTGCAAACTTCTCGATGTCCAGCACAGTGAGAGCCGGATTGGCTATGGTCTCTCCAAAAACAGCCTTTGTATTCGGGCGGAACGCTGCGTTCAGTTCTTCTTCCGTACAGTCAGGATCAACAAAAGTGAACTCAATGCCCATCCGCTTCATTGTCACGGCAAACAGATTGTAGGTTCCGCCGTAAATGGACGCGGAAGAAACCACATGGTCACCGCAGGAGGCAATATTGAACACAGAGTAGAAAGATGCTGCCTGTCCTGAAGAAGTCAGCATGGCTGCGGTTCCTCCCTCCAGTTCACAAATCTTCTTTGCCACGTAATCGTTGGTCGGATTCTGCAGTCTTGTATAGAAATATCCCTCTGCTTCCAGGTCAAAAAGCTTGCCCATGTCCTCGCTGGTGGCATATTTAAAAGTCGTGCTCTGTACAATCGGAATCTGACGGGGCTCTCCGTTGCCCGGCGTATACCCTCCCTGTACACATTTGGTATTTAATGAGTATTCTTTCATGTTTTTCCTCCTTCAATGTATCGTCACTGGCAGGTACTTCCGCCTGCCGCTGCCAATTATACTATCATGTTCCCGGCAAAAAATCCAGCTTCGAGAGCGGAATCCGCCGGTCTTCCTCAAAATACATATAAAAATCTGCCGGACACCAGGGCATCTTATAAATCCGCTCGAACACCGGATAGAAAATGCAGTCTTCATATACGTCAAGCTGCTCGTGAAGAAAACGGTCGTGCTCCTCATGTTCCCCGTCTCCAAAATCTGTAAATGCAAAGGAATATTTTCCTTTAAATCTTTCTGCCTGCTCCTCGTCCAGCCTTTTTAGCACCTTATAATAATTATAGAGAAGAAAAAGCTTGGACACCGGCACAAAGCGTTTCCCATTCTTCGTCATCAGAAGCTTCGGCGCGCGGCCGTCATAATGAAAGTTCTCTGTTCCGATAGCCTCCAGCTGCAGGAGTCCCTCCTCTATCTTTCCGTCCAGCAGATGTATAACGCTCTCGTAGGCGCGCCTGATATTGGCGTAAGGCAGATCATGCGGCAAATGATAATAACATTTCCTGATCATCTGCATATTCCAGCGGCTGTACTCTGAAAGCAGCCCTCTATAATCCGCAAGGCATCCCGGCCGCACCGCATACTCCCAGAGAAACGCCAGCATGTTCTCATACATGACCACATCCCGGTCGTCATAATTAAGCCGTCGCAGACAAGTATCGTAACCTTCCCGGTCAAAGTTTTTTTCTTCTGTAAAATGCACTGCCTGTTCCATAAATACCTCCTTCTCAGAAATCCCCCTCACACCGGTAACTGCCAAGAATCTTCAACTCCTGCGTCTCCTGCGAAAGCTGAAACAGCAGGGCGCGGATTTCTTTTGTGTCCATATTGGCGGACAGTTCCGCAAAAAAACGATAATTCCAGGTATCGCCCTGCCGGAACGGACGGGAATGGATCTCTGTCATATTTACGCCGTAATCAGAAATCATAGACAGAATACTGCTTAAGCTTCCGCTTCTGTTCGGACAAGTAAACATGATCTTTATGCGGTTATGCTCCGGCAGAACCACAAGTTTTCCGGCAAAAATGACCATCTTGCGGCGAACGCCTGCCGCGTCTGTCTGCACGCGGCACTCCGTAATATAGAGTCCTTTATCCAGCAAAAGCTGATGCATCTCATCCGACACGCCTGCGCCGACTTCTTCTATGATGCCCATTCCGGCATCTGCCTTGCCGCTTTTTATCATTTCTCCCACGGACTCATAGGAGTCTACCGTCAGCACATCGTCTTTGGAACATGTCTCGCAGAGATAAAGTTCTTCTTTCACCATGCACAGACGTCCGGCGGCTTCAGACTCTCTCTCATAAAAAAACGGGAAACAATCTCTAAGCTCCATAGTCCGCCCATATTGATATTTGCGGCTGACTTCCATGATCCTTTTGATGAGCGCCGTATATTCTCGCACCAGCCGCGGTTCCATCCCTTCCGTCTGCTTCCTGATGATGGCGTCTTCCCGGTCCGGCTTATAAATCACATCTTCCGTTTCCGCCTTAATACATGCCACCTGATCGGCCAAAGACATTCTTTCCACAAAAAGCTTCCGAATCTCTCCGTCCACCCTGTCAATATTTTTTCTTACTTCTGATAATTCCATCTGATACCTCACTTTTTATATTAGTGCAATTGATGCATCCATTTGCTGCTACATATAAGAAAACAGAGGCCGCATCGACAAATGCCCTCTGTCAATGGCAGCCTCTGTTTATTATATAATGTTTTTTTGAATCTGAAAACATGGAAATGCAAAACTTATATTGATGCATATCAGCTCATTGCGCTTAAAATTTCAATAGCATTTCCGTCAATCATTCTTCTTCCATGTTCCTCCAGGTACGCTTCCTCAAAGCCGAGCTCACCGGCCTTTCCTCCGTATTCCTCTGCGGTGATCATAAAAGCAACCGCCTGGGCATCCGACTCACACTGGGAGAAATCCACTAACAGCACATACTCCTCATCCGCTTTGTACAGGGTAGAATACAAATGCGCTCTCTCACCCAGCAGAGAACAAAACTGAACCAGCCTGGAAAAATCTCCAAACACCAGTTTTCTCGGAGGAAAATCAGCTCCTCTCTTTTCGCCTGCATCTTTATCAGAAACGGCAGCGTCCGCTCCGCCGCCGGTCGTCGTCTCCTGCTCTTCCACATCGACTTTTCCCATGCAGACTTCCTGAAGATCTCTGGAAATCTCCTCAAAAGCCTTCTCCTTTTCTTCTCCGGAAAGGGCGTACACCTCCGCCAGTCTCTCATCCGTTATTTTTTTATTTAAAGCGGAAGTCATTTTTTTAATCTGGTCCAGGTCCCTGTCAATGGCAACATCTGGAAATGTACAGCTGATGGTCACCAACAACTGGTCTGCCGGCAGGGATCTGGCGATGTAATTCTGTATACCATTCTCCGTGTGCCAGTCAATATAATTCTGTGAGCTCTTTACAATCGCGTTGAGAAATTCTTCCATTTGCTTGCTGTCTGTACTCAACGTCTGTAAGTCAAAACCCATACTGTCGATTTCTTTCTTATGAATCAGACAGCGTATCGTTTCGTCGTCAATCTTCCAAAAAAACATCGTATCCCTCCTTCCTTCCCTTTATTATAGCAAAATTATTAGCCATGTCAACACTCGAGTGCTAATTTCTCTTTTCCTGCTTGTCCTTATAGAAATATATTTTTTTAATTATATCATAATTTATCTGATTTTGTTACCGCATATCTGTAAATTCACAAAATATTTTTTCTATTTCGCATTTTTAACTGAAAACACAAAAGACAGAGGCGGCCATACATCATATTATGACCGCCCCTGCCGGGATAGTATCTTATTTTTTGATTATTTATCCATATCTTTTTTTTTTTTCTTCTGTCCATAGGTGTTGTTGAATACGTCCACCATTTTCTCCATCTCCGCATCGTCCAGAAGTACCGGTTTTCCGATCATTCTTGCTTTCACATAGACCTCTGCACAGCCTTCGATCTGTTCCGCTATGTTGAAAGCATTTAAAATATCTTTTCCTCCGGTGATGAGACCATGATTTGCCATGAGCGCGGCATTTCTGTCTTTCATGGCATCAAAAGTAATCTCTGCCAGTTCCGGTGTTCCGAAAGACACATAATCTCCGCAGCGTACATTAGGACCCCCGGCAAAAGCAACCAGATAGCTGGATGCCGGCAGTTCCTCCCGAAGAACGGCAAGTACAGTGCTGTAAACGGAGTGAGTATGTACCACAGCATTGATATCGTCACGTTTCACATAGAAAATCCTGTGCAGTTCATGCTCACTGGACGGTTTTCTTTTTCCATCTACAACCTCGCCCTTCAGATTCATTACGACCACATCTTCCGGCTCTGTCTCAAAATAATCAATTCCGCTCGGGCTGATGGCAAAGAGTCCTTCCTCGCGGTTAAAAATACTGATGTTTCCGCCGGTTCCTTTCGTCAGTCCGTGCTCTATGAGCATTTTACAATATTTTACAACATCTTCTCTTTCTTTTTGTAATAACATAATAAACTCCTTTCATCGGCTGGCCGCATCTTTCTTTTATTCTATCACATGTCATTTTGAAAAAAACTTTATTCCACACAAAAACCGCCCTACAATGCATATAAATACACTGTAAGGGCGGTTTCTGTCATTCTATGCTAGCTGTATGAAATTCGTTTCACGCTTTCCACAGACCATGCAGGTTGCAGTATGCGTATACAGCCTCAACTGTTTCTCCCTCGCACAGAGAGAAGCATGCCTGCGGCTTGTCTCCCGGATTCAGCACTTTATGCTGGAATCCCTGGGATGTCTGCACATCAATCCACTCGATATAATGTTCTTCTACCATCGGATGTTCTACAGAGCCAACCTGTACGCTGACTTTATTGTCTTTTACTTCGTAAACCGGCACATGTTTTTCAACAGCCGCATCAGTTGTTCCAGCTACAAGCTCGTTCATCTTCTGTCCACAGCACATAACCGGTACTTTGGAATCTTTTAACTTTGTGATAATGTTTCCGCAATGTTCACAGATATAGTATTTCAGTTCCATGATTCTATCCCTCCTGTTTTCTTTGTGCAGATTATGCTTCTGCCCTATGTGATATTTTGCCTGAACGCCGACTATAGTGTATGTAACTGTTCTATAATTATGCATCCCGGCAAAAGCATTATATCATATTGTCATCAAAATTTCCATCTATTCCCTTACTTTATCAAAATTTTTATGAAATCTTCAGTTTCTGCGAAAAATTTATCACAGACTTCACTGCCCCGTTGTGATTATAAAGAAATAAATCAGATAAATCACGAAAACGGCGGCTCCGTCAATCCGTCTGATTCTTCCCCGCACCATCATCGGCGTCAGCGCAATGACAGACAGCAGGATGCACACAGGCATATCAATCTGCGCCATCTGCGGCGCTACCGAAAGAGACTCTCCGGTGATCAGCGTGCATATCGGGAGAATAAAGGCCGTATCAATAACATTGGCTCCCACAATATTTCCCACTGACAAAGAGGACTCTTTTTTTACGATGGCTGTAATCGTTGTGACAAACTCTGGCAGAGAAGTTCCCATGGCCAGAATGGTAACAGAAATAATTTCCTCAGAAATGTGGAATTGCCTTGCCAGCACACATGCCGAATCAATCAAAAGTTCAGAACCGGTCACCACGCAGGCCGCCCCAAAGAAAAAGAAAAAAATCCGGCGCCGGAGTTCCTTTTTGTCAAAAGGGACCGCCTCTTTTTCCAGACGTCCTGTCATAGCGTTTTTCACATTCATGATAAGGAACAAAACTCCGCCAAGCAGCAGGAAAACGCTGTCACCCGCATCGAAAATCCTGTCCCTAAAAGCAATGAACAGAAGAATCAGACAACCAATGTACAAAATATTTTTGGTCAGATATTCCTTCCTCTGAATCACTGCAGGCAGACAAAACAGACTCACTCCGAGAATAATTCCCGTGTTGGCAGATACAGAGCCCACCGCATTGCCCATGGCCATCACTGAACTTCCCTTCAGGGCAGCCGCCACCGATACCAGTATCTCCGGCATAGTTGTGGCAAAACTGACGATCGTCGCACCAATGATGTATTTTGGAATTCCAAACGCCCTGGCAATAAAAGATGCGGCGTCCACGAACCAGTCGCCACCCCTGCAGATCAGCAGCAGGCCAACAAAAAAAGACATATAAATCATATTGCAACCTCCGTCGTATATAACTTAAATATGTCTTTCTTTCAGAAATTATACCTTCATTCATTCTCCGCGCCATAGTATACAGCGCTGTTTTTTGATATCATACGGCAGATTTCGCGGCTTTACGCCTCCTCCTCCGAGTATTTCAGCTGTTCAATCCGCTTTCGGATGTCATCCATTTTGGTGTCCAGCCTGGCACTCTCGTCCGCGCACTCTTTCAAATCCTCCGTGAGCTGCTCAATCTCCAGGTTTTTCTTATATTTCAGTTTATGCTCCAGACTCGCCCAGAAATCCATGGCGATGGTCCGCAGCTGCACCTCCACCTTCATCATCCTCTTATGGGAGCCCAAAAAAATCGGCGTTTCCACAATGAGATGCAGACTTCTGTATCCGTTTGGTTTTGGATTGGCAATATAATCCTTTTTTTCAATAAGGAACACATCATCCTGCCCCAGCAGGCAGGAGGCCAGGAAATAAATATCTTCCTGGAAAGAACAGATGACACGGATTCCTGCAATATCCGTGAGATTCGCCTCGATGCTCTCCGCCGAAAACGGAATCCCCTTCCGGTGCATTTTCTCAACAATACTGTCCACACTTTTAAGTCTTGTCTTAATGGACTCGATGGGATTACGGTCATGCTGCAGAGAGAACTCCTCGTTAAGTACCCGGAACTTCGTCTCTATCTCCATCAATGCACACTTATAATACGCCATCAGAGAATTAAATGGCTCCACCTGATTTCTGAGAAGCTCTCCGATTTCCTGATTGCTCAGCTCCTGAAACAATCTTTGTCTGACCTTTTCCCCGAAAGAAGATTTCAGCATTTCCTCCACTGCATTGAACACTTTTTTCTTCTGCTCCATATATTCTTGAAACTCCTTTTCTATTACATTTCTTTTCTGACAGCTATCCTGTCCGTCAGGCACATCTTCACTCATTTTACTACAAACTTCTTTTGATTACAAACCGCTGACCCACGGGAATTTCTTACTATTTTTTAACAAATGGACAAAAAAGCGGCGCAAAATATTTTTCCGCCTTTCCAGCCCATGGATTCTATGCTATAATACGGAGCAAATGTAACACTTTCGACATATCTTATAATAATTTCGACATATTCAGGAGGTCAGATTTTTTGAAACGATATGCTCTTTTCTTTGTCTTTTTAGGTCTTTTGTTATCTTTCCAACCGGTATATGCTTTCGAACACGGCTATACGGTCAATTCTGACGCAATTTCTGCCACAGTACGGCACGACCTGGCGGTCTGTCATTCCATGGGAGGAGACTTTAAAGAATATATTCCGTCTTTCACCGGTATAACCGCCGTGCGGATTTCCGATTCCTGGTACGAAGTCGAGTATGAGGATAACTCCGGCAGAAATTACGGATATGTGACAAGAGAGGATTTTCTCTATAACTGTCTTGTCTATGACGGACGTGAGAAACAGCTTCTGGCCGATGGAAGCTATGTGTTCCGCTATTATCACTCTGCCTCCTCCGGCGTTGCCGCCCTTCGTTTCGTAAATCAGACCAGCGGACAGACAGGCGCAGCTTTTACCTGCCGGATCACCTGCGTCGGCGACAACTGTTTTCAGATCCGCCGCAGCGATACAGGACAGTATCTTCTGTCTGACCGGCTCTTCGCATCTTCCGGTTCTTCTTCCCTCTGGGGCAGCTCCGAGGGCGCCGGCACTTTCCGTTTTACCAGAAAAGGGGACTTCTACGGAATACAGGATGTATCCACCAACCGCTATTTCGGTCACAGCGCCGCCGGTCTTCCGGCGTTCACCAGCCGCCCTGATATTTCCTGGCGGTTAAACCGCACCCAGAAGGCCGTGGGCAAAAACAGCCTTCGCGTCTTCACACAGTTTGACGCCGACTGGGCGGACGTTTATTACGGCAACGGAGAGAATCCTGACCCGTCCACCAACAACTTCTGCACCTCCGGCTGCGGCGTCTTTGCGGTCATGAATTCCATCTATTCTCTGACCGGACAGTACGCCAATCCAAGACAGCTGGCCGACTACGCCGTAGATAAACATTACCGCATCGAAGGCTACGGGACCGACAGCGGTTACTTCCGGGCTGCCGCCGAAGAATTTGGCTACAAGTACGGGTTCCGCTACGATGGCAGCGGAGAGTCTCTCACACAGCTAAAAAAGAAACTGAACCAGGGCAGTACGGCTATCGCCTACGTACCCGGTCATTATGTGACTATCGTAGACTACGATAAAAAGAGCGGGAAGTTCCTGCTGCTCGACCCACATTACCTGCCGAAACGCGGCACCAGCTCCTTCGGCGACTGGGTCAGCGAAAAGGATCTGACGGAAGGTAATCTGTATGCGCAGATGTTTTATTATTATGAAGCGATGGATTACTAAAAGAAGAAACTGCCGCGATACAGATCATCTGCTTCGCGGCAGCCAAAAATGAATTACAGATTACGTCGGCACTATTTTTTCAATCTTTATAAATCAGCGCCATAAAAACGAGATCTTCTGTTTCTGACGTATTCTCAATAGAATGACATTGTCCCGGCAGTATCGTACAGACATCTCCCGGCCCTACGCTGGTACGGCTCTTATCATCATCAATAAAAACACCCTGTCCTTCCAGAATATAATAAGGTTCCGTTTCGCCCACATGCCGGTGCCATCCGACGGTGGAACCCGGCTTCAGACATACTTTGGCATACATTCTTCCGTGTCCGTACAATTCTTCTTCCGGCACAATATAGTGTACTTCGGCAGATCCTTTTCCGCCGCCCAGTCCTGTTTTGTTTATAACATTTGCTTTTCTTACCATATGCTTCCCTCCTCCAATCTGCTTCCTATCAAATATATTGTAATTAAAATATGTTTCATCTGGAGTATAATAAAGTGCAGCAAAAATGTCAATGCGTTTCCCTTTTTACCAAAAAATTCATGAAAATTCTTTGTAAAACAGTTTCCCTTGCTGTATAATTTAACTATATATTAAGAATTTTGTAATCATCTACTGTAATGGGGGCGGCCATGAATCTGACACAGATTAATCTTCTCTGGGAAGAATACAAAGCAAAATATGACATAGACAGCGATGCAAAGATTACTGCTGTCCGATATGACACGGACAAGTATGTGGAAGGATGTTTTAATCTTCTGGAACTGATGGACGGACAGTATATCCTTCATCTGAATCCCAACGTTCATCTGTATTCAGAGAGTTATGTGAAGTTTATTCTTTTCCACGAATTCACGCATTTTTATGATTTTATCAAATGTCCGTATACAGAGAAGCTCCCGATCATCATGTGGATGAACGCATACTCGGAATATCACGCCTGCCGTGTTACCCTGGCGCGTTTTATTGAGTCGCTCACTCTCACGGCAGTACATATGGATAAGGCACAGCTGCCGGGACCGTACCGGGAGATATCCATCCGTCATCTCCTTATTGAGAGCGTATACCGCACCAAGTTTTATTTTGACGCTTTTTTTAAAGAGTATCATCTTTCTGATTTTGCCGGCGGTTTCCGCAATCTCATGTACCTGTTCGGATATCTTTCTCTTTTCCAGAATGATGACAAGATGGTGGACGAGACGCTGACGGCGCTGCATATCAACGATGAATTGTTTCATACAATGTACCAGGCACTGAAGGATATGGATTTTGACAAGGTGATCGAAATGTATCAGGCCATCACAGACAAGGCTACTCTCACCTATCTCAAAGCCATGTTCCGCCGCTATTATCCGCCGCAGATTCTCTCGGATGAAGAGATTGACGGGATCACCCTCGACAATTACCGGGATCATGTCAAGCGACTTGATCAGAAGATGCGCGAGCTGCATGTGTTCTCTCCGACTAAGGAACAGATGCTCAGCGCAGAAGCGGCGTTGGCGCAGCTGTATTTTTAAATTAGATATATCATTTTAGAAGTTTCTTCTATTCTTTATCATCTATTTTTTCTTTTTTGAATAAGTTTATAAATACCTATTC
>ERZ1643247.621-NODE-621-length-41925-cov-6.484141_pt1 | contig 41925 bp, 31 predicted proteins | sample MGYA00579264_ERZ1643247 | MGnify/ENA primary metagenome ERZ1643247 (study PRJEB29033, sample SAMEA4952262) | chicken gut metagenome | biome: Broiler Chicken; feature: Gastrointestinal Tract; material: Caecum | place: Ireland | collected 2018 | study: Broiler... | reverse complement strand
GGAATAGTGATTTCCTATCGCCGGACTGGTGATGGAAAATGTCCCGGAATACTCAGAAGGAGAGGATTGATGCAGACATCAGTTGCGGCAAGTATCGATGAGAACCCTCAGAAGAGACAGCTGGATCAACAGTGTAAAGTGGTGTTATCTCATAAATCGATATTAGCCAGGATTTTGAAACGGACAGTCTCTGAGGTTGCGGACATGGAGCTTGATATGATCCGTGCATCCATTGAAGGAAATATGCGGTCCGGAGAGGTTCCGGTGTTGGAAACCCCAGAAAGGATTACGGGAGATAATACGGAGGGAGTTTCCGTTAATGAGAGTACAATCTATTATGATATCCGTTTTTATATTGTGATAGATGATAAAGATAAATTAAAGATTTTGTTTGATGTGGAAGCACAAAAAGATTTTTATCCGGGATACAAGATTGTGACAAGGGGTATCGTATACTGTGCCAGAATGATTTCTTCTCAGATTAACCAGGAGTTCACTCTGGATAATTATGACGATGTGAAAAAAGTGTATTCTATCTGGATCTGTTTTAACCCGCCGACGTACATAGGTAATGCCATCAGCCGGTATTCCATGAAGAAAGAGGATTTACTTCCGGGTATTCCCGATGAAAAATCTGCATATGATAAACTGGAAGTGATTCAGATCTGTCTTCGGGAAGATATGGATGAAAAAGATGATGCGTTGATTCAGATGCTGAACACGCTGTTTTCTTCGCGAAAGTCAAAAGAGGAGATAAAAAGAGAGTTGTCAGACAAATATGGCATCTCCATGGATAACGGCTACGGAAGGGAGGTCGATGAGATGTGTAATTTATCCGATATGTTTGAGGAACGCGGCGTTACTAAAGTGGCGAGCAATCTGATAAAAATGGGAAAGGACAATGCATTTATTATGGAAGCCACAGCGCTTTCCGAGGAGGCCATTGAGCAGCTGCGGGAGACTTTGAAAGTACCGGTCGGACAACAATAATAGGATGCGGCATTGCGGGATTGTGATTTGTAAAAGGGTAATATACAGGACGGATGTCTTGTGTATTACCCTTTCTTTACAAAAAGATACTCACTCCGAGAAATATTTCTCTTTAATGCGTTCCACCGGCATTTCCTGTCCGGTCCACAGTTCAAAGGCGGCCGCGCCCTGGTAGAGCAGCATATAAAGGCCGTTGAAGAACGGGCAGCCGGTTTCTTCGGCCATCTTGAGGAGCTTTGTCTGCCGCGGGTTGTAGATGACGTCGGAGACGATGAGATCCGGGCGCAGGAAGGAGCTGTTCGGAATCGGGCAGGCGTCGGTGCGGGGAGCCATTCCCAAGCTGGTGCCGTTGGTCAGGATGTCGCTTTCGGCGATAGATGACCGGAGGGTTTCTGTGTCTTCCAGAGGAAGAACGCTTACTTTGCAGTTTGTCCGCTCGTTCAGCTGTCCGGCGATGTGCACAAGGCGGTCGAAGGAAGGGCTTTTGCGGTTGAAGACACGGATTTCCTTCATGCCGTCCAGGGCAGCCTGCACGAGGATAGCGGTGGAAGCGCCGCCGCCGCCCAGGAGCGTCATCACTTTGCCCGGCAGGTCAAAGCCGGCCTCCTTTGCCGCGCGCATGTAGCCGGTACCGTCGGTGGTGTAGCCGGTCAGCACGCCGCCATCGTTGACCACTGTATTGACCGCTCCGCTGATCTCCGAAGCGGGGGAGAGTTTATCGCAAAGTTCGCACATAAGATTTTTGTCGGGCATGGTCAGGTTCCAGCCTCTGGCGCCCATGGCGCGCAGGCCTTCAACGGCTTCTTTCAGCCGGTCGGTTCCCACGTCGAAGCAGAGATACGCATAGTCGAGGCCGAGAGCCTGGAAACTTTCGTTGTGCATGAGGGGAGAGAGACTGTGTGCCACCGGGCTGCCAAGAAGGCCGGTCAGCACGGTTGTTCCTGTGATTTTATCTGTCATTGTGTTGATACCTCCTGTCACGTTGCTGTTTACTGCCTACTATAACCCGGAAGAGGAAAAAAAGTCAAATTTAAAAAACTCAGGAATTTCAATCAGAGAAAAAACATACTTGAAACACAAGTTCTATTTTGTTAGAATGAAAGAAATGTATTGCGAGCCGGGAGTCTGACGGCGGCGGCAGGCTGCGCGCAGGAGGATCCGGCAAGGAAGAAGAAAGGTTGGAACAACAGTTATGGAGATTTTAGGAAAGACTCTGTCAGAGAAAACAGAGAAACTGTACAATGAGATTACGGGAGAGCTGATTTATCCGGTCACGATATTGAAGATGAACCCAGAGAACCAGGAGGACTGCAGCCATCCGGTTGCCATGGATACCGGCAAGAAAGAGTTCATCATCAAGGTGGACAGCGGACTGGAAGATTATCTTTTTGAAAATGCACTGGTAAGGGATTTGATTTACTGCCGGCAGATGAGCAATCAGGCTCCGGTGCTTACACCGGTGTCCGATAAGGATATTGACGCATATCAGACAGCGACGATGATCAGTTCTGTGATCATGGATATAGACGTGGAGAATACGTTAAAAGCCAACGATATGCACATTGACGATATTGATACCATGCGCTTGAGCGATCTGTTTGCCTTCCTGAAGGCGGGCATGTCCGATTATAACAGAGAATTGTATCATATTCTGGTGGGGCTGCAGATCACGCTGCTTCTGTTTACCACTTCCAAGAAGGATAATATTCAGCAGATCATCGAGACATTTTACCTTTCCGATCCGGAGGCCATGGAGATGATCGACAAGTTTGTGGATATCATTGACCGTTACGGTGTGGATGATAACCGCTCCATGATGCGCTGCATGAGAAAAATCGGTCTGGCCTGCAAGATGAAGGGGCGACTGAATCTTGAATATGAAGGAAAAGTTACCGCGTTATAATTGCTGTGAGCCTGCATACCGGTTCCTCGGACAACGGATGTCCGGAATGGCTATGCAGGTTTTTTCTGTAGAAAGGATATCAGACCATGAAGATAAGAGACTATTTAAAAGAGCATATCCTGTTGACAGACGGTGCAATGGGTACATATTTTGATGAACAGACTGGCGGAGAGTTTGTCTGCTCGGAGGAAGCAAATCTTTTCCAGCCGGATATGATCGCCGGGATTCACCAATCCTATATTGAGGCGGGAGCGGCGCTCATACGGAGCAATACATTTTCTGCCAACAGGAAAACATACCGGGAGATTATGAGTAAGCATGGACAGGAAGCGGATGACGCCGGTTTTGTGCGGTTTGTGCAGAAAGGGTACGCCATTGCCAGAGAAGCCGCAGAGTCTGCGGCACGTGATGGAAAGATAGTTTTTGCGGCGGCGGATATCGGGCCCATCTACGAGGACAGCGAGAGCAGCCAGGAAGAAATGCAGGAAGAATACCGGGAGATTGTTGATGCATTTCTTGAAATGGGCGCGGATATCTTCGTGCTGGAAACATTTCCGGATGAAAGGTATGTCCTGTTTCTGGCAGAATATATTCGGGGAAAACGGCCGGACGCCTTTGTGATCGGGCAGTTTTCTTTCGTTCCTACCGGATACGGCAGAACCGGCTTTCATTATAAAACGGTTTTAAAGAAGGCGGCGGGCAGCGGACTTCTGGACGGCGTGGGATTAAACTGCGGTATTGGCGCCGCCCACATGGAGCGTTTCCTTCGTTCCTGGCTGGAGGAGTCCGGCATGCCGGAGCAGGTGGTTCTCACGGCGCTGCCGAACTGCGGTTACCCGCAGATTGTGCGGGGACATGCGGTGTATTCTGACAGCGTCGCCTACTTTGGAGAGAAGGCGGCGAATCTGGCGGAGCTGGGCGCGGGCATCCTGGGCGGCTGTTGCGGAACGACGCCGGAATACATCCGGGAGATCGCCGGAAAACTGCGGGGCGATACAGGAAAAGAGATGCCGAAGATTCGCCTTGTGAGACGAAAACATGTGACCGGAGCGACTGAGGCCGGAGCAAAAGATAAAAGAACAGCCGAAAAAAATGTTGTAGAAACAAAGGTGCTGCGGCAGAATACATTTCTTCAGAAGCTGAAAAAAGGTGAACCAGTTATTGCCGTGGAGCTGGACCCTCCTTTTGACGCGCAGATGGATAAGCTGATGAATGGCGCGCACCTTCTGGCGGATACTCCTGCGGATGTCATTACCATCGCGGACTCTCCGCTGGCGAGATCCCGGGCGGACGCGCTCCTTACAGCGGTGAAGATTCAGCAGGAGACCGGAATTCCTGTGATGCCGCATCTGGCCTGCCGGGACCGGAACCGGATTGCCATCCGGAGCGGGCTGTTGGGAGCTTATGTCAATGATGTCCGCAATGTGCTCATTGTGACCGGCGACCCGGTGGGACGGGACGAGCGGACGTTTACTAAGAGTGTCTTTGACTTTAATTCCATCAAGCTGATGGAGTTTTTGAACAGTCTTAACGGTGAATTGTTCGCGGACGACCCGTTCTGCTATGGCGGTGCTTTGAACCAAAATGGCGCGCGGACTGATAAGATCGCCGAGAGAATGAAGCGGAAGATTGATGCCGGCTGTCAGTTCTTTCTGACGCAGCCGGTGTACTCGGAGGAAGAGCTGGAGAGGCTTGCTTTCCTGCAAAAGGAGACCGGTGCGAAGATTCTCATCGGCATCATGCCCCTTGTGAGCTACCGGAACGCGCTCTTTATAAAGAACGAGATGCCGGGCATCCACGTTCCCGATGAGGTGCTGGCGCAGTACAGCCCGGACGGAAGCCGGGAAGAATGGGAACAGACTGCGGCAGAGATATCAAAAAAGGTGATCACTGCGGGGAAAGATGTGGGCGCAGGATATTATTTTATGACGCCGTTCCACAGGGTGTCCCTGATTAAGCGGATTATGGAAACTTGTGTGCCGGAGTAAAAAGGATTATGGTAATCCACGTACCGGAGAGTGATTGAAGTGCTGGATGACAGAAGAAGGAAATGTCACATACCAGAAAAGAGACGGAGATGACAGTATGACAAGAGAAGAATTGTATAAGATGATAGAGAAACGCCCTCTGATCCTGGACGGCGCCACGGGTTCCAACCTGCAGAAGGCGGGAATGCCCACGGGCGTGTGTCCGGAGCTCTGGATCATGGAGCATGAGGAGGTTCTTATAGAGCTGCAGAAAGCCTATGTGGAGGCTGGTGCGGATATCCTTTATGCGCCCACCTTTTCCGGCAACCGGGAGAAGCTGAAAGAGTACGGTCTGGACGGGCGGACGGAAGAAATCAATAAAACACTGGTGAGCATCAGTAAAAAAGCGGCGGGAGACCGGGCGCTTGTGGCCGGAGACATGACCATGACCGGCGTGGCGCTGGAGCCGGTGGGAACGATGCCGCTGGAGACGCTCATTGATATTTATAAAGAACAGGCCAGATACCTTTATGAGGCCGGCGTGGATCTTTTTGTGGTGGAGACAATGATGAGTCTGGCGGAGACCAGGGCGGCCGTCATCGCCATCAGGGAAACCTGCGATCTGCCGGTGATGGCGTCCATGACCTTCCAGGAGGACGGCAGAACCCTGTACGGAACGGATCCGGTGACGGCGGTGGTGGTGCTCCAGAGTATCGGCGCTGATGTGATCGGCGTCAATTGTTCCACCGGGCCGGAGCAGATGCTTCCGGTGGTACGCAAAATGAAAGAATATGCGGAAGTGCCGATCATGGTAAAGCCAAATGCGGGTCTGCCGGAGCTTGTGGACGGCGAGACGGTCTATCCTATGGATGCGGAAGAGTTCGCTTCCTGGGGACCGGCGTTCGTTGAAGCCGGGGCGGGGCTTCTCGGCGGCTGCTGCGGAACAACGCCGGAGCATATCCGACGGCTGGCAGAGACGGTGAAAGACCTGGCGGTGCTTCCGCCGGACAACAGGCATCCGGCCATGCTCGCTTCCGAGCGAAAGAGCCAGGAGATCCTTCTGGACGGAAACTTCCTGATTATCGGAGAACGGATCAATCCGACAGGAAAGAAAAAGCTGCAGCAGGAACTCAGGGAAGGCCGCCTTCATATGGTGGAAGAGATGGCGGAGCAGCAGGAAGAAATGGGAGCGCACATTCTGGATATCAACATGGGAACCAACGGCATTGACGAGAAAGAAATGATGCTGAAGGCCATTCAGAAAGTGACTATGGTGTCCGACCTGCCGCTGTGCATTGACACCAGCTATGTGGAAGTCATGGAAGCGGCGCTCCGCGCTTATCCGGGACGGGCGCTGGTAAATTCCATCTCCATGGAGAAGGAAAAGATTGAGAAACTTCTGCCGCTGGTGAAAAAATACGGAGCCATGTTTATTCTGCTGCCGCTTTCCGACAAGGGCCTGCCGGAGAGTCTGGAGGAGAAAAAGACGCTGATCCATCAGGTGCTTGAGCAGGCGGAGGCCTGCGGCATCTCCCGCAGCCGGGTTATCGTGGACGGTCTTGTCACCACCATTGGAGCCAACAAAAAGGCGGCTCTCGAGACGCTGGAGACCATCCGCTACTGTAAGGAAGAACTGGGACTGTGCACTACGGTGGGGCTGTCCAACATTTCTTTCGGCCTGCCGGAGCGGGCGTATGTCAACGGAGCCTTTGCGGCCATGGCCATTCAAAATGGTCTCACCATGGCCATCGCCAATCCGTCCAACGCGCTCTTGATGGGACTTTCCTACGCTTCCGACCTGCTTCAAAACAAACCGCAGGCAGACATTGCCTACATTGAGCAGGTAAAACGGATGGAAGAGAAGCAGGCGGCCAGTGCCGGGCCTGCCGGTACCGCCGGAAACACCGAGCCAGGAAAAGTCGGATACGCCGGCGCCGCCGGAAGCAATGGAGTTGACACTGCCGGAGCAGGGAACCCGCAGGGTGCACAGAGCCGTTCGACAAGCACGCTGCAAAGTCAGTCAGCCGGTTCGGACACAGCAGAGCGGACGCCGGTGTTTGAAGCGGTGCTGAAAGGAAATGTGGAGGAAATCGTGGACCGGGTGAAGGTGGCCCTGGCAGGAGGCTCATCTCCGAAGGAAATCCTTGACGGTATGCTGATTCCTGCCATCAACGAGGTAGGAAGACTCTTTGATATACAGGCGTATTTCCTGCCGCAGCTCATTGCCAGCGCCAACGCCATGAAGGAAGGTATCGGCTATCTGGAGCCGCTGCTGCAGGAGGACAGTGACGGGGAGGAAAAACCGGTCATCGTCATTGCCACCGTGGAGGGAGACATCCACGATATCGGAAAGAATCTGGTGGCGCTCATGCTGAAAAACTATGGATATCAGGTGTATGACCTGGGCAAGGATGTGCCGGCGGAGAAGATTATCGCGGCAGCGGAAGAGCATGACGCTTCCATCATCGCCCTGTCAGCCCTCATGACCACAACCATGATGCGGATGAAGGATACTATTCGCTTAAGAAATAAAAGGAATCTGAAGGCAAAGGTGATTATTGGAGGAGCGGTCACCACCCAGAGTTTTGCTGATGAGATCGGCGCCGACGGATATTCAAAGGACGCCGCCGAGGCTGTGAAGCTGGTGCAGTCGCTGCTGGGCGAATAATGCGGCGACGTGCGGTCTTTGCATAATGCCGGCGATATCTTTCACAAGGAGGACGGACTATGAAAATAAATGTAATCATTCCCACCTACAAACCGGATGAAAAATTTGAGCGGAATCTTCGGATGCTCCGGAGGCAGACCCTGCAGCCGGATCGTATCCTCATCATAAATACGGAGGAATCCCTCTTTCACAGCAAAGAGTTTGGAAAATTGCCGCAGGGGGAGATCATCCATATCAAAAAGTCGGAGTTTGACCACGGCGGTACGAGGAACCGGGCGGCGGCCATGTGCGACGGAGATATCATTGTGCTTCTCACACAGGATGCCATTCCGGCGGACGAGTATCTTCTGGAAAACCTCACAAAGCCTTTTGAAGACCCGGAGGTATGTGCTGCCTACGGACGGCAGATGGCGGACTGGAAAGATAATCCGGTGGAAGCGTATACCCGGACGTTCAACTATCCGAAAGAAAGCAGGATTAAGTCAAAAGAGGATCTTCCGGTGCTGGGAATCAAGACATTTTTCTGTTCCAATGTCTGTGCTGCCTATCGGAAATCTGTTTATGACGCTATGGGAGGCTTTCCTCTTCATACCATTTTCAATGAAGATATGATCTTTGCATCGAGGCTCATCGAGGCGGGAAAGAAGATCGCCTACACGGCGGATGCAAAGGTCTGGCACTGGCATAATTACGGCGCAGTGGAGCAGTGCAAGAGGAACTTTGACCTGGCGGTCTCCCAGGTGGATTACGGCGGACTTTTTGCTGCGGTAAAATCCGAGTCGGAAGGTATCCGTCTGGTGAAGACCACTCTGCTTTATTTCATAAAAAAACACAGGTATGCATTGATTCCTCATATCATCATGCAAAACGGGATGAAATATCTGGGGTATAAGCTGGGACAGAATTACAAACGCCTGCCAAAATGGCTGATTCTGAAAATTTCCTTAAATCCGTCTTACTGGAAAATGTAGAAAAACACTGAATTTTAAGAATTTTTATCTTGCAAACCCATAGAAATTAGTATAATGTATAAAAAGAGTTTATCTAGATCATTCTATAGGAGGTTACGGATTTTGGATAATCAACAGGAAAATATCTTGGAGAATACGATAGACAAAGAAGATGGACAGGGAAAAAAGGGACGGCGGCACGGCAGAAAAAGAAGAATCGCCGCGCAGGTTATTGTCTGTCTGCTCCTGGTGGTGCTGTTTTCGGTCTCTGCACTTGGCGGTGCGGCCGCTGCGTATTATACTGCGGCGACCAATACCATTCAGACTGACACAGAGACTGCGCTCAAAGATGCCGACGTGGTAGAGACCGATCTGGTATACGACCAGGACGTGGTAAATATCCTTCTGATCGGTGCGGACAAACGTGCGGACGAGACGGAAGCGGGACGTTCAGATACGACCATGATCGCCACCGTGGATTTAAAGAATGGGAAGCTCAAGCTGACTTCCCTCATGAGAGATATGTACATCGATGTTCCGGGGTACGGATATCACAAGTTTAATGCAGCTTACGCTTACGGCGGCGTACAGCTTGTCTATGAGACCATTGCCGAGAATTTTGGCATTAAGCTGGACGGCTATGTGGAGGTAGATATGGAAGCCTTCCGTGAAGTAGTTGATCTTCTCGGCGGCGTACAGATGGATCTGACGGAGGCTGAGGCTAACTTCCTGCAGACTGCTTACGCCACATCCAAACATGGTGAGAAAAATGTAGTGGCAGGTTCCAATCTGCTTACGCCGTATCAGGCGCTGGCATACTGCCGTATCCGTCAGGATGTCTCCGGTGAGTTCGGACGTACGGACCGCCAGAGGAAGGTGCTGATGGCTGTATTTAATCAGCTGAAGAGTGAGAATATCATGACGATTACCAATATTTGCATGAAGGCGCTGCAGTATGTGAAGACAGACCTGACAGAAACACAGATCCGAAGCCTGATGACATCTGTGATCACTATGGGTACCACCGAGATTGAGCAGCTGCGAATCCCGTATGAAGGATCTTACACCGAAGGACGTCTGGGCGGAACAGGCGCCTGGGTTATGCAGGTGGATTATGAGGCCAACAGTCAGGCACTGCAGTATTTCATCTTTGGAACCGGAGAAGACCCGGGAGTCAATGATGAGTATGGCGTGGGCAACGATAACTTTATCGACGGATATTATCCGGAGAAGACAGAAGGTATCTCCACGTACTGATAAATATATCAAGAAGATAGCAACAACAGTGCTCTGTGTCTTTTTGCAAGTCACAGAGCACTATGTATAAAGAGAATTTTTTACGTGTTGAAGGAGTGTTAAGTATGAAACAGATAGTACTTTCCCTGCTGGTTGACAATAATCCGGGAGTTTTGGCCAGGGTGGCATCTTTGTTCAGCAGAAGAGGCTACAATATTGACAGTTTGTCGGCCGGAGTGACAGACAGTCCGAAATATACCAGGATCACTGTAGCGGTAAGCGGAGATGATCAGATTCTCGAGCAGATCCGCAATCAGATTCAGAAGCTTGAGGAGGTGCGGAGAATTATCGTACTGGATGATAAAGAATCTGTGTGCCGTGAACTTGTGCTGGTTAAAGTGATGGCAGATAAAAAAGAAAAGCAGGATATCATTGCCATTGCTGATGTATTCCGGGCAAAGCTGGTGGATGTCTCCATGGAATCCGTAATGATTGAGCTGACAGGCAATCAGAATAAGCTGGATGCTTTTTTGAATCTGCTGTCAGATTATGAAGTTCTCGAGTTGGTGAGAACCGGATTGACCGGGCTGGGAAGAGGAATGAGCGTTTTGAAACGATAAAAACGCCGGCTTTTTCATGTCCCTTCAGGCATTTTTACGGTTCATTTTGCAGGATGAGAAAAGTATTTTTGCATAATGGAGAAAGAAATATTATAAAAAATCATAAGGATGCCTTGATTTCTCACAGCAAGAGTAGTATTATAACAGACAGGTTATTTATCATATCAGGAAGGTTCCTCTGGAAAGATTTTTGCATATTTATGCAAAGATCCGGCATATCAGAAGAATTCGGAACATCAGGATGATTCAGATATAGATAAATAGCTGCAAATATTGTTTAACATTAGGAGGAATAAACATGGCAGCAAAGATTTTTTACCAGGAAGATTGTGATTTATCTTTATTGGATGGAAAAACGATCGCGATTATCGGTTACGGCAGTCAGGGACATGCACATGCATTGAACTTAAAAGAGTCCGGCTGTAATGTTATCATTGGTCTTTACGAAGGAAGCAAGTCCTGGGCAAAGGCAGAGGCACAGGGATTAAAAGTTTATACAGCAGCAGAGGCTGCAAAGCAGGCTGACATCATTATGATTCTGATCAATGATGAGAAACAGGCACAGCTTTACAAAGAGAGTATTGAGCCGAACCTGGAAGAAGGCAACATGCTGATGTTTGCCCATGGTTTCAACATTCATTTCGGATGTATCGTTCCGCCGGCAAATGTGGATGTAACCATGATTGCGCCTAAAGCTCCTGGTCATACTGTTCGTTCCGAATATCAGGCTGGAAAAGGAACTCCTTGTCTGGTTGCTGTTGAGCAGGATTACACAGGAAAAGCACTGGAACTGGCTCTCGCATATGGTCAGGGTATCGGCGGAGCAAGAGCAGGTATTCTGGAGACTACCTTCCGTACAGAGACTGAGACAGACCTCTTCGGTGAACAGGCAGTTCTCTGCGGCGGCGTATGCGCATTAATGCAGGCTGGTTTCGAGACACTGTGCGAAGCGGGATACGATCCTCGTAACGCTTACTTCGAGTGTATCCATGAGATGAAACTCATTGTAGACCTGATTTATCAGTCCGGTTTTGCAGGAATGAGATACTCCATCTCCAACACAGCAGAGTACGGTGATTACATAACCGGGCCGAAGATCATCACAGAGGACACAAAGAAGGCAATGAAGAAGATTCTTTCCGACATTCAGGACGGAACCTTTGCCAAAGACTTCCTGTTAGATATGTCCAGTGCAGGCGGACAGGTTCACTTCAAGGCAATGCGTAAGCTTGCGGCAGAGCATCCGTCAGAGGAAGTTGGCGAAGAGATTCGTAAGCTTTACAGCTGGAGCGATGAAGATAAGCTGATCAATAACTAAGAGTTTTCAGCGGGTTCCGGAAGGTTTGAGAGGGACGGAATAGAATGACAGCATAACAGACCGGCGGAATTCATCGGTTATAAAAATGTTATAAACTATGAGTAAAAGAGAGTTTTTCGTGAAGAAGAGCTCTCTTTTTTTAGCATTATGGCAGAAAATATCTTTAAAAATCTATCCCACGGAAAAGTACAGATGAATCTTTCCTGAAAAATGCTGTTTTATGTCTGAATCGTTATAGTTTTCAGCGGAATCGTTCTATGAATCAGAAGTGGAAAAGTTGTATATTGTTATATATAAGTGAAATACTATGATTTAAGAATAGAAATGCCAGGGAAGGAGCGTGTGTCATGAATATATTAATTGTGGATGACGAGATACTTGAGGCAGAAATTATACAGAAATTGATTGACAGAAAACGCTTTCCTTATTCTGCCGTGTATGTGGCGCAGAACATGGAGGAGGCCATGGGAATCCTGCGTAAATATCCCGTTTCGGTTATTTTGTGTGATATCGAAATGCCTCAGGGAAGTGGTTTGGATCTGACTCATTGGATTCGAGAAAATGAGGTGGAAGCGGAAGTGATTTACCTTACTGGGCATGCGGAATTTTCTTATGCCACGGAGGCGCTGCGTCTGGGAGCAGTGGATTATCTTTTAAAGCCGGTGGAGCAGGAAGATCTCATGAGAGCTCTGGAGAAGGCTGCCAGAAATATACCGGATTTTAAAGGAGATACAGAAACGCTCAACGCAGAAAAAATTGTAGAGAAAGCCAAAATATATATTAAAGAAAACAGTAACAGGGAGATTTCCCGAGCGGAGGTGGCGGAACAGTTTTTTATCCATCCGGACTATTTGTCGCACATTTTTAAAGAGTGGGCAGGGATCACTTTTCAGGACTTTGTCATAAAAACGAGAATGGACAAGGCAAAAAAGATGCTTATTTATACAGATACTTCTATTTCCAACATCGCGGCCAGCACAGGATATTCCAACACCGCTTATTTTGCAAAACATTTTAAGAGGGAGACTGGCATGACGCCCAAAGAATACAGGCAGAACGCAAGGACGGCAGAATGAAGAAATTATCGGAACTGAAAAAGAGATTATTTGTCATTGTGAGCGGTCTGGCACTGCTGGAAAAGAAAGCTTTTTTTGGAGAGGAAATTGGAAAATACAGATTTTTGGATGGTCTGTTTCTGTTTGATAAAAGAGACGGGACCTACGTTGGCGTTAAGAGTGAAAATGTATCGGCCCGGACCCATACGTCGGTGAAAAATCATTGCAGTCAGCTGCTTGATATTTATGACAGTTCGGTCGCTCCCTCTGAATGGATGGTGGCCAGGGTGGAAGAAGAAGCTGATTCTATGGGGCGAGTCTTGAATACTGAAAATTTGATTCAAGCAGATATTGCAGAAAAATAAAAAGTTTTTCGGATGCTGATTTTCGCATATCAGGAAATAGAAATCTATGATACAATGGAATACATGGTTGGATATAGAGTGCGTATGCTTTTGGATATAAGGAGGTGCTTGAATGTATCTTAAAAAAATTAATATTAAAAATTTTAAAGCAATCACCAATATGGAAATAGATTTTACGGAGGGAGTAAACCTTTTAATAGGAGATAACGGAGTGGGAAAAAGCTCAATTTTGGAAGCCATTGCCGTTGCTTTGTTTGGAATGTTAAAAGGAATCAGGGGAGTTCCTACAAAAAATATTTTGCAGGATGATATTCATTTTACCATTGAGGAAAAAGGGGATGCTTCGTCTACAATCAGATATTGGACACCGACAGAAATAGCAGGCACTTTAGAAATGCAAAATGAAAGTTATCATTGGAGAAGATATCGGTTGAATGAGGATGGAAAAGAAAGAACAAAGATGGATGATGACGGTATTGTGAAATGGATGCAGCACATATCTAATCATCCGGAAGATTCCCTGCCTCTATTATGTTTTCAAAGCGATGCACGGGTATGGCAAACACGCAGAGGAGATTTTGGTAAAGAACTGAAAAAAAAGCTGGATGACAGACGGTGCGGTTATATTGGATGCCTGGATTATTCTTTGGATATGAAGGGAATCCAGGCATGGTGTCTGAAAATGGAATTGACTGCTTTTCAGAAAAAAAAGCCGATTAAAGAGTATGAAGCGTTTAAAAATATCGTTGCCTGTTTTATGCAGCAAATCAGTCAGTTGGAAGAAAAACCGCAAATTCATTATTCCAGCCAGTTAGGTGAACTTGTGTATCAGGAAAAAAGCCAGCTAATGCCTATTTCTTATTTGAGCGCGGGATACCAGTCTTTGTTATGGATGGTTATGAATCTGGCTTATCGTCTGGCTTTGTTAAACCCGGAAAGCACGGATAATCTGGGAGAGAGCGAAGGAATTGTTCTGATTGATGAGATTGATATGCATTTGCATCCAAAATGGCAGTGGAATATTGTAGATGCTTTGGAACGGACATTTCCGAACATGCAGTTTATCTTAGCAACGCATTCTCCAATTGTCATTTCTTCATGTAAAAATGAACAGCTCATTTTGATTGATGAGGATGAAGAAGTGCGATATCTGGCTAATGCTTACGGATATTCCGTGCAGGATGTACTGAATTTCCGCCAGGGAACAACAGAAAAGCCGGAAGAAATCAAGAAATTATCAGAGCAGTTTGAAAAGGCACTGGACGAAGATGAATTAAAAGAAGCCAAAAAAATTGTGAGAGAGATGGAAATAATTCTTGGAACAGACCATCCGGATGTGCGTGATGCGAGAGAAGAGCTGCGTCTGAATGGTTGGGAGGAGTGAGAGAAGTGCTGTATATTAAGAAAGGGAACCCGCCTGCAGAAATGGTTCGTGAAGTGAGCCAGATAAAAAGTATGCCAGACTGGAAAAAAATTGAACAGGGAGATACAGCTGCCATCAGAGCAAAATTTGACGAATTGTCGAAAGGACCTATCAGACGGAGTCTTTTAGAAGAACAGGGCGGGCTGTGCGCGTACTGTATGCGCCGGATTACTGATGATGGGCGGACAACGAGCATTGAACATCTGTATCCGTTGAGCAGAGATAAAGAAAAAGCCCTGGATTATGGAAATATGCTGGCTGTCTGTGATGGAGGAAAAAATATTAAAGGTTCCTGTGAAAAAACATTGTGTTGTGACGCCAAAAAGAAAGACGAAGTTGAATTAAGTATTTCTCCTTTCTGTGAGTCTCAGATAGATAAGCTTAAATACGACAAAGCTGGTTTTATCAAAACTGATCCTCAGGATGAAAAAATAGAAAAAGATTTGAATGAAATATTAGGATTAAATGGAGTCTGGAAAAATGGAAAATTTTCAACAGATACTGCCACAAATCTTGTCAAAGGACGTAGAGATGCATATAAAAGATACGATAAATTTATTCGAAGGCTAGATAAAAAAGGAAAATGTACTTCAGCACAGATTAAAAAGAAAATAGTTGAGATAGAACAGGCTGAACAAAAGCAAGAGTATGCGGGGGTTTTATTATATTTCCTGAAAAAGAAATATCATTCTCTGATAAGCAGAGGATTATAGTATAATAAGAGTAATATTTAGAAGAGAACAGCTTATGTGGGAAGGCTGTTCTTTTTGACGCTTTTCGGGATACCTTTTTTTCCCTGTTTGTGTTATGATAACAAAAGTATTGCAGATACTGTAAGAAAAACTATTCAGGAGGTTTTGTATGCTGAATATTTCAGAATTAAAAAGCTATGTGCTCAAAGAGCGCAAACAAATAGAAGAACTGCATGGAGTGGGATATGTACTGGAGCATAAACGTTCGGGCGCCAGAGTGCTGCTTATCGACAATGATGACACCAACAAGGTGTTCAGCATTACGTTCCGGACGCCGCCGGCGGACGATACCGGCGTGGCGCACATTCTGGAGCACTCGGTGCTCTGCGGTTCCGCAAAGTTTCCGTCCAAGGACCCGTTCGTGGAACTTGCCAAGGGATCCCTCAATACATTTTTAAATGCCATGACTTATCCGGACAAGACCGTATACCCTATCGCCAGCTGCAACGACCAGGATTATCATAACCTGATGCATGTATATCTTGACGCGGTTTTTTATCCCAACATTTATAAAAGAGACGAGATACTCAAGCAGGAAGGCTGGCATTATGAGCTGGACAGCGCCGACGGGGAGCTGAAGTTCAACGGCGTGGTTTACAACGAGATGAAGGGTGTGTTCTCCTCTGCCGACGATCTGCTGCAGAGAAAGATTCAGGCGGTGCTTCTGAAGGATACGCCGTATTTCTACGAGTCAGGCGGAGATCCGGACGCTATTCCGGAGCTGACCAGAGAAGGTTTTCTGAATTTCCACCGCAAATATTACCATCCGTCCAACAGCTATATTTATCTGTATGGAAATGTGGATTTTGCCAGGGAATTGTCGTTCATTGATGAAGAGTATCTGAGCCGTTTTGATAAGAAGGAGATTCATTCGGAGATTGCGCTGCAGAAGCCGTTTGAGACGCCGGTTACAGTGACGGATACGTATCCGGTGTCCGAGGATGAAGAAAACGCCGGGGAAGGTATTTATCTCAGTTATAATACCGTGGCCGGATTAAGCAGTGATAATGAGGAGATGCTGGCGCTGCAGATTCTTGAGTATGTGCTGTTTTCCATGCCGGGAGCTCCAGTGCGTAAAGCGATTATTGACGCTGGTATCGGAAAAGACGTGGACAGTTACCTGGATGCCGGTATTCAACAGCCTGTTTTCTCTGTTATCGTTAAAAATGTACAGCAGGGGAAAGAGGAATTATTCAAAAAAGTTATAGAGCAGGCTCTCGCAGAGCAGGCTGAAAATGGTATGAATAAAAAGGCAATTTATTCTTCTATTAATAATTTTGAGTTCAAATACCGGGAGGCGAGCTTCGGCCGCTATCCAAAAGGTCTCATCTACGGTCTGAATTTTTTAAATACATGGCTCTATGACGATAACAGAGCTATGGATCTGGGAGATACACTGACACCGCTTTCCAATCTCAAAAAGAAGGTTGAAACCGGCTATTTTGAAGAACTGGTGAAGAAATATCTTCTCAACAACACCCACAAAGCGTTTGTGAACCTGTATCCGGAAAAGGGCAAAAATGAACGTGCAGACGCGGAGTTAAAACGGCAGCTTGCGGGTATCAAAGGAACTCTGGATAAGAAACAATTATATTTTCTGACAGAACAGACCAGAAAACTGAAAGAGTTTCAGGAGACGCCGTCCACCCAGGAGGAACTGGAGAAGATTCCTCTGCTGAAGCTGTCCGATATCGGAAGAGAAGCTCTTCCGCATAAAAATAAAGAGATGATTATTGGAGGGATTCCGGCTGTTGTTCACGATTACCGCACTAACGGTATTGTGTATCTGGATTTCTCCTTTGATACCACGGAGCTGCCGAAAGAGCTGATTCCGTATGCAACCTTGCTGGTGGAATTGTATCGTTACGTCGATACAGAGCATTACAGCTACAATGATCTCGCCACAGAGATTAATCTCAAAATCGGCGGCATTGCGTTCCAGACCGGTATTTATCCTCTGATATGGAAAAGAGACGGTTTCCGTCCGTATTTCAGTATACGCATGAAATGTCTCGGCGAGCAGGTGCCGGACGGCATGGCGCTTATGGAAGAGATTCTTTTTACTTCAAAGCTTCATGATGAGAAACGATTAAAAGAGATTATTTCTGAGATGCGGACAAGAATGGATACCCGCATTCCTGCGGCGGGCCATGTGTATGCGGCCAACCGCGCACTGTCGTATGTGGATCCAATGATGAAATACAAAGAAATTGCCGAAGGTATAGATTTTTATGATTTTGTAAAGAGCCTGGATCATCAGTTTGAAGAGAAAAAAGAAATGCTGGTGGAGAATCTTTTCCACGCCGCCCGGTGCATTTTCCGAAAGGAGAATCTGATCGTGAGTCTGACAGGAGAGTTTAATTTTAAATCCCTTCTGGAAGAGCATTTTACGCATTTTGGCGCACAGCTTTATGATGTGCCTTGCGTCAAGACAGCTCCGCAGATGGAAATGTGCAGATTAAACGAAGGCTTCCGCACCTCCAGTAAAGTGCAGTATGTGGCTACAGCCGGACGGTTTGAGCGGGAAGGACAGGATTATACCGGAGCACTTCGGGTGTTAAAGACTATTTTCTCCTATGATTATCTGTGGGTAAATATTCGTGTCACCGGAGGCGCTTACGGATGTATGTGCGGTTTCTCCAGAAATGGCTACGGCTATCTGGTTTCTTACCGTGACCCGCATCTGACCGCCACCCTGGATGTCTACAAGAATGCGGCAGATTATGTGCGCACCTTCGATGTGAGTGACCGGGATATGACCAAATATATTATCGGAACCATCAGTTCCATGGATCAGCCTCTGGAGCCGTCGGCTCTTGGCGACCGTTCCTTCATGGGATATCTTACGGGAACTACGCCGGAAATGCTCCAGAAAGAAAGAGAGCAGGTACTGAACACCACCCAGGACGGCATCCGTGCTCTGGCTCCGTACATGGAAGCGCTCATGGAAGCGGGCACTGTCTGCGCCATCGGTAATGACAAGAAGATTCAGGAAGCGGAGATTTTTGAAAATACACGGATGTTGATGTAATAAAAACATGGTACAGCTCCGACAGTGATCGTCAATGAAGATTGCTGCCGGAGCATTTATGAGAGGAGAATATATGAGTAAGTTTAAATCAGGATTTGTAACGATCATCGGGCGACCAAATGTTGGCAAATCCACACTGATGAACCGTCTGATCGGACAGAAGATCGCCATCACCTCCAGCAAGGCGCAGACCACGAGAAACAGGATTCAGACAGTCTACACCTGTGAGGAAGGACAGATCGTCTTTCTGGATACGCCGGGTATCAACAAGGCTAAAAACAAGTTGGGCGATTACATGCTGATGGCAGCGGAACGCACGCTGAATGAGGTGGATCTGGTGCTGTGGCTGGTGGAGCCGACTACATTTATCGGCGGCGGCGAACAGTACATTATCGAAAAGCTTCAGAATGTGAAGACTCCTATTTTTCTGGTCATCAATAAAACGGATCTGGCAAAAGAGGAGGAAATTTTAAAAGCCATCGTCGCCTATAAGGATAAAGTAAATTTTGCCGAGGTCATCCCGGTCAGCGCCCTGGAGGGAACCAATACTCAGGATTTGATCGATACTATTTTCAGATATCTGCCAGAGGGGCCGATGTACTATGACGAGGACACGGTGACCGATCAGCCGGAGAGACAGATCGTGGCGGAGCTTATCCGCGAGAAGGCGCTGCGTCTTTTAAGTCAGGAGATTCCTCACGGCATCGCTGTGGTCATCGAGCGCATGAAAATTCGTCCGAAAGGAAATATCGTGGATATTGAAGCTACCATCATCTGTGAGAGAGATTCCCACAAGGGCATCATCATCGGAAAGAAGGGAGCTATGATCAAAGAAATAGGTTCCACCGCCCGGCAGGAGATCGAGAATCTTCTTGACATGAAGGTGAATCTCAAAATGTGGGTGAAAGTCAAGAAAGACTGGCGGGACAGCGACCTGCTGCTGAAGAATTACGGATATAATAAGAAAGAGCTGTAGCCGGGCAAGAATGTTTGGCAGCAGGACAGGTAAGGCAGGCAGAGGATATGAGTGAACAGACAAAGGTGACGGGAATTGTATTATCCGTGTATCCCGTCGGAGAAAATGACAGACGTCTGACCATACTGACGAAGGAAAGAGGGAAGATTCAGGTATTTGCCAGAGGGTGCCGCAAGCCGAATCACCCTCTTTTTGGCGTGACCCAGCCCCTTATCTACTGTGAATTTATGATCACTGAGGGGCGAAGGTTCAATTATCTGAATTCTGCCGACGGAAAGAACTATTTTCCCCATCTGAAGGAAGACCTGGAAAACATTTATTACAGCACGTATTTCGCAGAGCTGGCGGAATATTTTACCGTGGAAGGAATGGACGAGAGAAACATTTTGAATCTGCTTTTTGTGACCTTCTCGGCCATGGAAAAAGGCAAGGTGCCGCTTCCGCTCATTCAACGCATCTATGAACTGAAGATTCTTCAGTATTACGGCATCGGCATGGAGGTATTCCAGTGCATTTCCTGCGGAAAGACAGAAAATCTGGATACGCTGTCCTTTGAGGCGGGAGGCGTGCTGTGCCGTGACTGCGCCCATGGAAGCGCCCGGGGCGGGACTCATGTAGAACCTGCAGTACTCTATACCATGCAGTACATTTTGAGTATCCCGCTGCAGCGGCTTTACAGCTTCGTGCTCAAAGAAGACATTTTTCTGGAATTTCAGTGGATCGTGAAGCGTTTCTTCCGGATTCATGTGGAGCACCGGTTCAAGGCGGCGGAGATGCTGGAGGAGCTGTGAAGGACGAAGGGGATCGCGGCAAGAAGCGCGGTTAAAATGAAAACGGGGAAAACGCAGCTCAAAATGCCGTGGGACAGGAAAAAAGTCTTGAAAAGAACCACTATCCACGGTAGAATAGAAAACGGTTATAAAATGCGCCGGCATTATGTTAGAAGAGCGGCAAATTAAAAGAAAAAAGAGGTAGACATTATGGAAAAAACAATGGATAAGATTATTGCCCTTGCCAAGGCGAGAGGCTTCGTATATCAGGGTTCCGAGATTTACGGCGGCCTTGCCAACACATGGGATTACGGTAATCTGGGCGTGGAGCTTAAGAACAATGTCAAGAGAGCCTGGTGGAAGAAGTTCATCCAGGAGAGCCCATACAATGTAGGTGTGGACTGTGCCATCCTCATGAACCCGCAGACATGGGTGGCTTCCGGTCATCTGGGCGGTTTCTCCGATCCGCTGATGGACTGTAAGGAATGTAAGGAAAGATTCCGTGCCGACCAGCTCATCGAAGACTACGCAAAAGAGAACGGCATCGAGCTGCCATCATCCATCGACGGCTGGAGCCAGGAGGAGATGAAGGCATTTATCGACGAGCACAATGTGCCGTGTCCAAGCTGCGGCAAGCATAATTTTACCGACATCCGTCAGTTCAACCTGATGTTCAAGACCTTCCAGGGTGTTACCGAGGACGCGAAAAACACCGTTTACCTTCGTCCGGAGACTGCCCAGGGTATCTTTGTTAATTTTAAAAATGTACAGAGAACTTCCAGAAAGAAAGTTCCGTTCGGTATCGGACAGATCGGTAAGTCCTTCCGTAACGAGATTACGCCGGGTAACTTTACTTTCCGTACCAGAGAGTTCGAGCAGATGGAGCTGGAGTTCTTCTGCAAACCGGATACAGATCTGGAATGGTTCGCTTACTGGAAAGATTACTGTGTGAACTGGCTGAAAGAGCTGGGTATCAAAGACGAGGAAATGCGGATTCGTGACCATGAGAAAGAAGAATTGTCCTTCTACTCCAAGGCAACTTCCGATATCGAGTTCCTCTTCCCGTTCGGCTGGGGCGAGCTGTGGGGTATCGCAGACCGTACCGACTATGACCTGAGCCGTCATCAGGAAGTGTCCGGAGAGGATATGAGCTACTTTGACGATGAGGAGAAGAGAAAATACATTCCGTATGTTATCGAGCCGTCTCTGGGTGCTGACCGTGTGACTTTGGCTTTCCTGTGTTCCGCTTATGATGAAGAGGAGATCAAGGAAGGCGACGTGCGTAACGTGCTGCACTTCCATCCGGCCATCGCACCTGTGAAGATCGGCGTGCTGCCGCTGTCCAAGAAGCTTGCTGAGGGAGCAGAGAAGATCTATCAGGAACTGTCCAAGACCTACAATTGCGAGTACGATGACAGAGGAAATATCGGTAAGAGATACCGTCGTCAGGACGAGATCGGTACTCCTTACTGCATCACTTACGACTTTGATTCTGTGGAAGACGGCGCCGTGACCATCCGTGACCGTGACACCATGGAGCAGGAGAGAGTGAAGATTGAAGATCTGCAGGCATACTTCGCAGAGAAGTTCGCCTACTGATTCTGCGAATGAATGAAGATTTGTGAGAATAAAAAGACCGGCAGCGGCCAGTGGGATTCTGGCCGCTGCCGGTTTTCCTCGTTAGCGCAGGAAAATCGTAAAGGAATCGCCGATCGGATAAAAAATATCTTCTTCTGACATGTAGCCTGTGTCTGAATATAGGACAGAATTGTTGGCAGCATATGGTGTGAGAGTGATGGAGGACGCTTCTGTGGCGATGGTGTAGGTATCGATATAAGAATCATTGACCATTTCGCCTTTCCCGTTTCCGTTATCATCATATTCGTAGTGGGTTGTGTACAGCTCCACCATATTGCCGAGATTATCCTTTCCTTTTAATATAATAGTATAGTTGAGATCATGAGCGCGGCCTTCCGTAACGTAGTTCACTTTCTGACTGATAGGATTACCGGCGTAACTTTGGAAAGTGATCAAAGTGCCATCCGGGAGAGTGGCGGGAACATTCAGCGCAACGTTTTTGGTGTCAGCTCGCAGGGCGTCTGGGGATACGGTAAATTCCAGGCTGCCAAGACGAATCGGGAAAGAACTGGAAGAAGCTTCTGGGTTATCCATATAAAATACAAGCTCCATTTTTTGTGCTCCGGACAAAGAGGTCGCAGATGGAATATCAAAAGTGTATCTGCTGTTGAAAGAAGGTTTCCCCATACTGTGGTGTACTGAACCACCGCCGCCGCGGGAGAGAACTTCGCCATTCATGCGAATCTGTGGATGAATATCAAAATTATCTTCGTTGAGCGCCGGATCGGCATCGTCACCCAGGAAAGCCGTGTAAGACACCAGCAAAGTATCGTCATCCCAGATGACGTCGTGGAGAACGACGGTAATCCCATCTTTAGTAAAGGATTGTTCCACGACGGTCTGATAGGAACTGATGTCTCCTGTGATGCCGAGGAAAATAGCCAGATTATACAGTAGTTTTTGTGATTCTGCGTAAACACGCTGCCGGATTGGTGTGCAGAAGGCGCCTGTCAGAAAAACGAGGACGGCTGCTGCCGCTGCGTAATGTTTCCAGGAAAGCTTTCTGGTGCGTGCACTATCGACAGCTGTGGAATCTTCTTCGGCAGGTGTATGGTTGCCGGCCGGGAAATCTTTTTCAATACGTGCGCTGCCGGCAGCCGAATGAGCCTGTATCTTTGCTGATACCGCCTGTTTCCACCGCTTGATTTCCTCTTCCTGTATCGGGGAGGACTCAAAGGCTTCCGTGTGGTTATCTATTTCATTGAGTAAAATGTAAATATCTTCTCTCATAGCTATTGACCTCCTCCGTTTCTTTTTCTTATGACGGTCGCCTCGTCTTCTGACGGGGTTTCCCGGGATTCTATGTTATTCTTCTGTCCTGCGCGGGGAAATAAATTGCGAAGCTTCCGTTTGCCGCGGGACAGTCGGTTGTACAGTACGGATTTTTCTGTTCCGGTTTCCTGCGAGATCTCATCAAAGGATTTTTCTTCCACATACAGTTTCAAGAACAGCTCCTGGTCTCTGGGCTTCAGGCAGGCGAGTATTTCCTGCGTTTCTCTGGAGAATTCTTTCAGAAACTGCGTCTGTATACTTTCCGGGGATTCTCCGGAGAACGACATCTCTGTATCCTGCGGCTGCCCGCTCAAAATATTGTCGGCTTGTTCAAGGCTTCGTTCCATCAGCTGTCTGGCGTACTTTCTCTTGTAGTCCAGCGCTTTCAGTCTTGCAATGCCTGCGATCCAGTCAGCAAAAGGGTTTCTCTCCGGGCGGAAAGAATCAATGTGATTCCAGACGGCGAAGAATACATCGCTGATACATTCTTCCTCGTACTGGGAGAGGACGTTCAGATACCGGTGCGTCACAGACTTCACGAGACCTCCGTAATGAATCATCACGTATTCAAGAGCCTGTTCATTTCTCCTGGAAAGCTCCTGAACAAAGTTTTGTTCTGTTATTTTCATAAGCCTCCCCCTCCTTCCTGCGGTCGCTGCCTTATTGATTTAGTATACCGCTTGTACTTTATATTCGCAAATGCAGAGGAAAATCTATCATTTTCCGGCAAATTTTTTTGAGAATGTTGCAAATTATTGGCGGCTGCGGTATGCTGAATGAAAAACATAAACGAAAGGAAAGTGGAAATGGCATATTTAAGAATGGACTTTTTATCAGAAGCGCTTCAGAAGATTACAACGATGAGCATCGTGATTCCCAACGATGTGTCGGCGGAAGAGAAAGAAGGAAACGCATATTATGAAAGAGGGATGAAGACGCTGTATCTTCTCCACGGTTTCACGGGAAATGATACAGACTGGATATGTGGAACTAATATCCATACTCTGTGCAAGAAATATAATTTTGCGGTGGTATGTCCCTGCGGTGACAACAGCTTTTATCTGGACCGGGAAATGACCGGAGGGAAATACAGTACCTTTATTGGAAAAGAGCTGGTGGAATACACGAGAAAGGTTTTCGGGTTCTCTGACCGGAGAGAGGATACGTTTATCGGTGGTTTTTCCATGGGCGGTTATGGTTCTATTGTGAATGGCATGAAGTACTATAAAACTTTCGGGAAGATTATGGCCTTTTCTTCGGCGCTGCATCTGGATGAAATGGTGGATAAAGGGGGAGAATATACCCATGAGCTGTTTAATGAGGCGTATTTGAAAGAGATTTTCGGAAAACCGGGACAGCTCCGGGAAAGTGACAGAAATCCAAAGTATCTGATCGGGCAGATCAAAAAAGCGGGCGGAGAGATTCCGGATCTGTATCTTGCCTGTGGTACAGAGGACAGCCTTATTGATGAAAACCGCAGTTTCCGGGCGTATCTGGAAGAAAACCAGATTCCAGTGCTTTATCACGAGCAGCCGGGCGAGCATGACTGGGATTATTGGAATAAAGAACTGCAGCCGGCGGTGAGATGGCTGATGGAATAGTTTTCGCAATTTCTGTGAAATGTGACAAAAACTTCCGGAGTGAAACAGACATGGAAGATGACGATTAATTATATTAAGTAAAATATAGATACAATATTATATTATTAAGTGCAGAAAAAATAAATGTGGTAATAATATAAGAATACGATTAAAAAAAGCAAGCGAAAATCGTCAAATCTTATGAATCTGAAAAAATGCACAAAAAACACTTGCTTTTTTGAATCAATGGTTGTATTTTATATCTAGCAATTGCGAAAGACACATAATTTAACGAGAACAAGGGCGTTCGTGAATCATCAGATTCTCGGACGCTTTTCTGATTATACAGAGTTTTTTCTCATAACCAGATGCTGTTCTATCATGGAAGATAATGGAAAGGATGTTACGACTATGAAAACAGATGTCAAAAAAATCTTTGGTTCCAACGTATTCAGCGATGCGGTGATGAAAGATCGTCTGCCGAAAGCCGCCTATAAGAAGATGAAAGCCACCATTGACGCCGGAGCGGAACTTGACCCGGAAGTGGCGGATATCGTTGCTCACGAGATGAAAGAGTGGGCCATTGAAAAGGGTGCGACGCATTTTACACACTGGTTCCAGCCGCTGACCGGCATTACCGCCGAGAAACATGACGCGTTCATCGACCCGCAGAGCGACGGCACCACGCTGCTTCGTTTCTCCGGTAAGGAATTGATCAAGGGTGAACCGGACGCATCTTCCTTCCCGTCCGGCGGGCTGCGTGCTACCTGTGAGGCAAGAGGATATACTACCTGGGATTGTACTTCGCCGGCCTTTATTAAAGAAACGCCGCATTCCACAATTCTTTGTATTCCTACAGCGTTCTGCTCTTATAAAGGAGAGGCGCTGGATAAAAAGACGCCGCTGCTTCGTTCCATGCAGGCGCTTGATGTGCAGGCTATGCGTATCCTGCGGTTGTTCGGTAATACCGAGGCGCAGCATGTATCCACATCTGTCGGTGCAGAGCAGGAATACTTTATGGTGGATAAAGACACATATCTGAAGAGAAAAGACCTGATTTTCACAGGACGTACATTATTTGGCGCCATGCCTCCAAAAGGACAGGAAATGGATGACCACTATTTCGGAACGATTCCGGAAAGAATCCTTGGCTTCATGAGCAAGTTTAATGAAGAACTCTGGAAGCTGGGTATCTCCGCAAAGACTCAGCATAACGAGGTGGCTCCGGCACAGCATGAGATTGCGCCAATCTATGATCAGAACAACGTGGCCACCGATCATAACCAGCTGGTGATGGAAACCGCGCAGAGAATCGCAGATGAACAGGGGCTGAAATGTCTCCTTCATGAGAAGCCTTTTGCGGGCATCAACGGTTCCGGTAAACATAACAACTGGTCTATGACCACAGATACCGGAGAAAACCTGCTGGATCCGGGCAAAACTCCTCACGAAAATATGCAGTTCCTTTTCTTCCTGGCAGCGGTTCTGCGCGCTGTGGATGAACACGCGGATCTGCTTCGTATTTCCGCGGCTACACCAGGTAATGATCACCGCCTGGGGGCCAACGAGGCGCCGCCTGCCATCATCTCTATCTTCCTGGGCGAGCAGCTGGAAGATGTAGTAGAGCAGTTTGTGGATGCCGGAGAGGCAACCAGTTCTCTGGAAGGAGAAGAATACGTTTCCGGCGTACATTCTCTGCCGCATTTTAAGAAAGATGCCACAGACCGTAACAGAACATCGCCGTTTGCCTTCACAGGTAATAAGTTTGAATTCCGTATGGTTGGTTCCACACAGTCCATCGCGGATCCGAATACAGTATTAAATACTATCGTGGCAGAAGTTCTCTGCGATATGGCTGATAAGCTGGAAAAAGCAGAAGACTTTGGTATGGCGCTTCATGATATGATAAAAGAGACCATGGTTGCGCACAAACGAATCATTTTCAATGGCGATGGTTATGCGCAGGAGTGGGTGGAAGAAGCTGAGAGAAGAGGACTTCCGAATATCAAGTGTATGGTAGATGCGATTCCTGCTCTGACAAAACCGGAATCTGTGTCTCTGTTTGAAAAACACGGCGTATTGACAGAAGCAGAACTCGAAGCCCGGGCAGAAGTCCTTTACGAAACTTATGCAAAGACTATTCATATCGAGGCGCTCACTATGATCGATATGGCTAAAAAACAGATCATCCCGGCCTGCATCAAGTATCAGACCAGCCTGGCTGATTCCATCAACGCTATCAAGACTGCTACTCCATCGGTGGATACCTCTGTTCAGGAGACACTGATGTCCGATATTGCAGCAAATGTAAAAGAGGCATTTAGCGCGTTAAAAGAGCTGGAAAAAGTAACAGCTAATGCAGAAGCTTCTGATGATGTGGAAGCGCAGGGCCGTTACTATCATGACGTGGTGTTTGAAGCAATGAACGCTCTTCGCGCTCCGGCTGATCGTCTGGAGATGCTTGTTGCCAAAGAAGCCTGGCCGTTCCCAAGCTATGGCGATCTGATTTTTGAAGTCTGAAAACATCCGGCAGACAGCAGTTTGATGATTTTCCTCCTTAAAAAGTGCTGAAGCGTCCGCAGGATGCATAGAATAAAACAACGCAGGTAAGACATAAATACAGAGAATCCGGCTCATTTTGAGCCGGATTTTTTCATATACTGTTATTTATAAAGAAGGCGGAAGAAGTGATGTCAGTGAAAAGGAAAATCAGGAAATGGAGACGGAGGGCGGCACTGTGGATGGGAATATGCCTTTTTGGCTGCTTATATGCACCGCACGCCAGAGAAGTGGAAGTGGCTTTTTCATGTGCCGTGAAACGAACCAAAGAGAATACGGAAGTGATGAGACAGGGAGTGGAGAGTGAAGGCTCCGCGGCTGGAGAAAGTACCGCCGCTGCTGATTTGAACTCAGAGTCTCCGGCAAAAAAAGTCGCCTACCTGACCTTCGATGACGGACCGTCCACCCATTCTGATGAGCTGCTGGACATTTTGAAGGAAGAAAATGTAAAGGCCACTTTTTTTGTGGTAGGAAAAGAGGATGAAGAATCCAGAGAGGTCTACCGGAGAATTGTGAAAGAAGGACATAGTCTGGGACTTCATTCCTACTCTCATGTTTATAAGCAGATCTACAGCTCTGTGGATAACTTTCGGGAAGATTTGTGGAAGCTTAAAACTTATCTTTATCATATCACCGGTGTAAGCTGCGATATCTACCGTTTTCCGGGCGGCAGCAGTACCACACAGATGAAGTTTCCGCTTAAAGAGGGGGAAAAGTATCTGGAGGAAAAAGGCATCCGCTATTTTGACTGGAATGCCACAGCGGAGGACGCTGTATGTGTGCAGTCCGCGCCCGGTGTTCTGATGGCGAGAGTGCTGAAAGATGCATTAAAGCATGATAGAGCCGTCATTTTAATGCATGATCTCAATTGTTGTAAAACAACATTGAACGCGGTGCGCCCGCTTATTGCCAGACTCCGCAAAGAGGGTTACGCTTTTGACCGGCTGACCAAAGACAGCCGGCTGGAAGAATAGGCCGGTAGAAAGAGAAGAACGGCAGGCAGAGAAGAACAGAACGGCCAGAAGGAACAGCAGAGTAGGCTGGTATATGCAGGAATTTCGCTTTCAAATTTCAAAATTTTGCTGGAAAACACCATAAAAATTGACAAAAGCTGTTTCCTTCGCTATAGTAATAAGTTATGAGACAGGAGGAAACATGGAATATCAGTATCATAAAATCATAGAAAAATTAAAAAAGCGGGGAAGCACCCCTGGCCTGGAACCGGTCAGGGCGCTTCTTGCTGCTCTGAAACATCCGGAAGAAAAGATTGCTGTTGTGCATATTGCGGGAACAAATGGAAAAGGTTCTGTTTTTTCATTTCTTTCGGCTATCCTGCAGGAGGGCGGATACCGGGTGGGTCGTTACATTTCCCCTACGATTCATTCTTACGAGGAACGGTTTCAGATCAATGGCCAGGAGATATCGCCGGAAAAACTGGAGAAGTACTATGTCCGCATGGAGCGCGCCATGGAGCAGATGGAGAGAACGCAACAGCCTTCGCTGCGGCAGCCTACTTTATTTGAGGTGGAGACGGCTCTGGCGTTTTTGTATTTTGCAGAAGAGCAGGTGGATGTGGCGCTGATTGAAACCGGTATGGGAGGAACTTATGACGCCACCAACGTTATAGAACATCCGCTTCTTACGGTGATTTCCTCCGTAAGTTACGATCATAAAGCATTTCTCGGTGATACATTGGAGGAGATTGCCGGGGAAAAGGCAGGAATCATAAAGGAGAACGTACCGGTTGTTGTTGAGGAAAATGTACCGGAGGTCTGCCGGATCATGCAGGAGACTGCAGCCCGGAAGCATGCGCCATGCACATTGATCAGAGCCGCTGATTATCAGGTGGAAACAGAATCTGTGACAGGAAGTACATTTATATGGAAGAAACACAGATTCTCTATTTTTCTGCCGGGACAACATCAGATATCCAATGCGGTGACTGCGCTGGCGGCTGCGGAAGAACTGATGGAACGGCTGCCGTCAGAGGGCAGGAGAAAACTGGAGCCGGGAGAAAACGCACGATTTATTCCGGCGGCAGATAAACGGCTGGGATGGCCGGAGATGGAGAGAGGGTTGGTAAACGCCCGCTGGCCGGGACGTCTGGAGCTGCTCGGCGAGCGGCCGTACATTTTCCGGGACGGCGCTCACAACCCGGACGGGGCGCGGAAATTGGCGCAATTTCTGGAAAAACATTTTACAAACAGGAGAATCATCTATATAATGGGAGTGTTGAAAGACAAGGAATATGAGAAGATGCTGGCGGAACTTATGCCGCTGGCGTCTGAAATATATACATTCCGTCCGCATAATGAACGGGGGCTGTCCGGAGAAGTTCTGGCGGCCTGTGCACAGCGTTTCGGCGTTCCGTCGCATTGTTGTCAGGACGTCAACGAGGCGATACGCCGGGGCCGGGAAAAGGCAGAGCAGGAGGATGTGATCGTCATCTGCGGCTCGCTCTCATTTATGGAAGAAATGGAGGATACATCGTGGAAATAGGAAAATACAATCTGGATTTAGAGCATCAGGGATACATCATGGGGATTTTGAACGTCACACCGGATTCATTTTCCGACGGCTCCAGATATCAGACGCTGGACGCGGCGCTTTCTCAGGCGGAACGAATGATCGGGGAAGGAGCTGCCATCATTGATATCGGCGGAGAATCCACAAGACCTGGTCATGAGAAGATTACAGATCAGGAAGAGATTGAGAGAGTTGTGCCGGTCATTGAGGCAGTGAAGCGGCAGTTTGATGTGCCGGTTTCCCTCGATACGTACAAATATGAGGTGGCAAAAGCGGGACTTTCGGCAGGCGCGGATCTCATCAACGATATCTGGGGGCTGAAATGGGACGGACGTCTTGCTCCGCTTATTGCAGAGAGCGGCGCGGCATGCTGCCTGATGCATAACAGAAAGCAGATGGATTATAAAGATTATCTGGCGGATTTTATGGATGATATGCGGGAAACCCTGCGGATCGCCGATGACGCCGGAATAAAACGGGAAAAAATCATGCTGGATCCGGGTGTGGGCTTTGCCAAAACCTACGAGCAGAATCTTTCTATTATAAAGCATCTGGATCTTTTGAAAGAGTTTGGCCTTCCGGTTCTTCTGGGAACTTCGAGAAAATCTGTTATCGGTACGGCCCTTGATCTGCCGGTGGACGAAAGAGAAGAAGGGACGGTGGCAACCACTGTTATGGGCCGGATGAAAGGGGCAACGATCTTCCGGGTTCATGATGTGAAGAAGAATTACCGCGCCATGAAGATGGCGGAGGCGATTCTGGCGGCAGAGTGAAGCCGCACAGAGGCAGCGACCGTTTCGCGATGATGGAATCGCCGCCGGTGAGGGCTGGCCTGCAAGGCAGGATTTTGCGGGCGTATGCCGGCAAACGGCGAGCACGATAAATTTTGATAATAAATATAGAAACTTGGTGTAAAAAATGGATAAAATAACAATTAAAAATCTGGAAGTTTTCTGCAACCACGGCGTATATAAGGAAGAAAATATACTGGGGCAGAAGTTTCTGGTGAGTGCGGAGCTGTCTCTCTCCACCAGAAAGGCAGGACTGTCCGACGCGCTGGAGGATTCCGTCAGCTATGGCGATGTGAGCCGTCTGATTACCGCGGAGATGAAAAAACAGAATGACAAGCTTCTGGAGCGCGCGGCGGAGCGGATCGCCGGACAGATCCTGAAAGAGTTTCCGCTGATCGATTCCGTGCGGATTGAAGTGAAGAAGCCGTGGGCGCCGGTGATGATGCATCTGGATTACGCCTCGGTGTCCATCGAGAGAGGATGGCACCGGGTGTACGTGGGAGTCGGCTCCAACATGGGAGAACGGCAGGCGTGGATCGATATGGCGGCGGAAGCGCTGCGGTCTGACGGAAATAACCGGAATTTCCGGTCGGCGCAGGTCATCGAGACAGAACCGTATGGCTATCTGGAGCAGGATAAGTTTTTGAATACGGTATTTACCTTTGAAACTCTGTATGAGCCGGAAGAACTGCTGCTCCGAATGCAGGAAATTGAAAAGGAAGCGCACAGGGAGAGGAAGATTCACTGGGGTCCGCGGACTCTTGATCTGGATTTGCTGCTCTATGACAACCGGATAACAGAAAGTCCGGTACTTACGATACCGCATCCGGAGATGACGAAGAGGCTCTTTGTGCTCATTCCGCTGTGTGAGCTGAATCCTCACGGTGTGCATCCGCTGTACCGGAAACGTTTTGCAGAATATAAGGAAGCTCTGGAACAGCAGGAGAATAAATAAAAAGAATCAGGCAGAAGTATTGATAGAGGAACTGTTAAATGGATAAGATAAAGAAAGATATCAGACAGGTAAGAGAAAATATCAACGAGATAGATTATAAGATTGCGGAACTGTTCGAAAAACGCATGAAATGCGCCGCAGAGCTGGCGGAGGCCAAGAAGGAGATCGGAGCTCCCATTTATGATAAAAACAGAGAGGATGAGAAACTGGCGGATATCACCAGAAACCGTTCCAATCCATTTATCGTAAAGGGACTTGAAGAGATTTTTATTCAGATGATGTCCATCAGCAGAAAATACCAGTACCATCTGGTGCATCAAAGAGACCGGTACATTGAAAATTATTTTACTGAAGTGCCGGAACTGGTAATGTTTCCCGATACAAGGGTAGTCTACGCCGGCGTGCCGGGATCGTTTACCTGCATGGCCTGTGAGAAGTTTTTCGGGAGAGATATTGACCACTATGGAGTGGCGCAGTTTAAAGAGGTGGCGATGGCGTTGAACGAGGGAGAGGCCGATTACGGCGTGCTTCCTATTGAAAATTCTTCCGCCGGTGACGTGGCGGGTGTATACAATATCCTTTTGGAGCACGATGTCTGCATTGTGGGCGAAGTTTTTGTGAAAGTCGACCATTGCCTTTTAGGCTGTCCGGGTAGTAAAATAGAAGAGATTGAGACAGTATATTCTCATCCGCAGGGATTAATGCAGTGCGCCCCGTATCTGGAAAAACTGGGCGTGGAGCAAAAAAGTGTGGAGAATACAGCCATTGCGGCGGAGATGATCGCAAAAAGAAATAATCCGCGGGAGGCAGCCATCGCCAGCCGGCGTGCTGCTGAACTTTACGGGCTTGATATTCTGGAGGAAAGTATTAACTTTGACGCCAGCAATGAGACCCGCTTTGTTATTCTTTCTAAAAAACGTCAGTATACGAAGGATGCTTCAAAGATTAGTATCTCCTTTGCGGTTCTCCATGAGAGCGGAACCCTTTATAATATACTCTCACATTTTATCTACAATGATTTGAACCTGAGCCATATTGAGTCAGTGCCGCTGCCGGATCGCCAGTGGGAATATCGCTTTTATGTAGATATCAGCGGCAATCTGCACGATGCGGAGGTGCGCAACGCTCTGCAGGGAGTACGGGCGGAGGCGGCTAATTTCAGAATTCTCGGTAATTACTGATCGTGGCGGAACTGCCGCGGTCACATGCTGAGTGTGAGTGGAATGCCGGTGCTGCCGCCGGCGATGAAAATAATTTTGGAGTAGGATAATAAATGGATATAAAAAAGATTCGCAGATTTATACCGCAGAAAAAAGGCCCGATGAGCAAAAAAGAAAAAATGATTCTGGGAGTACGGATTGCAGTTGTAGCTGTACTGTTCTTTTTCATGTGGTATCTGTGCCATAATTTCATGGATTATCAGAAAAACGCCACCAGTCAGGTTAATAAATACAGGGTGGATCAGGTGTGCCTGTTATCAGAAGGCAGCGTGGTCAATCAGAATTTCGTGGCGAAGCATACCCATTTAAAAACAGTCAAGCTTTATTTCAGCAACGATTATACCGGAGTGGCAAAGGGAAAGCTGGTTTTCAACATTATTGACCGTCAGACGGGGGAAAGTGTTTCCCGGGTGTCTAAAAAGATCAGTAATCTCATGGATAATGATTATACGGAGTTCAAGACAGATGTGCAGCTCCAGAAAGGTAATGAATATTCCATTCAGATTTCCACAGTGGGAACGGAGTCCGGCAAGGAGCCTATCGTCTATCAGTGGAGTACCAGAGAGAGCGGTTTTCAGGGCAAGCTGCAGGTGAACCGGGTGGAACAGCAGAAATATCTGGTGGCCCAGTTCTATTATCCGGTGACGATCTATCAGCAGTGGGTGGGAATCTGCGCTTTGCTGGGACTGGTGATCCTCCTCGTGTTGTTTCCGATTCCGGCTCCGGAGAGAGTAAAGACGGTTATTGGATATGCGTTATTCTTTGCAGCCCCCGTGTTTACTTTCTGGTTTGTGGAGAGATTTACCAATAATTCCATAACAAGGATCAATGCGGCAGAATTCTGGCTGAATGTTTTAGTCTATTATCTGTTTTTTGGAATTTTATATCTGATTTTCGTATCGAGGAAGGCGGCCGTAACCATCGGAACCATATTTTTCTACGTGGTCGGTCTGGCCAACTACTATGTTCTCAATTTTAAAGGCGCGCCAATTGTGCCGTCTGACATCATGTCTGCTTCTACCGCAGCCGGAGTTGCAGAAAATTATACCTACAGTATTCAGCCGATATTCGTGTGGAATGCGTTATTCCTTCTGCTGTATCTCGCCGTCCTGTGGCGGTGTCCGATGAGGAAAAAGACCGGATGGAAGAAACGTCTTATCATGGGATGTGTCATCGCCCTGTCGGTGTGCGTCCTCGGCTATTTTGTCGTGGAAGAGAGAACGCTCAGAAGCTACGGCATCAAAAATAATGTCTGGGATCAGAAAAAGGGCTACGCTAAAAACGGTTTCTTTTTCGGATTTGTGCTGAACATGAATTCACTGGTGCAGGATAAGCCGGATGATTATTCCGCGGAGGCGGCGGCGGATATTGCGGCCAGATATGAAGAAGAGTTCGCCAATGAAGAAGAGAAGAAGGACGGACGCCTTGAGACTTCGGACGGCACAAGACCGAATATCATCGCTATCATGAATGAGGCGTTTTCTGATCTGTCGGTGGTGGGAGATTTTACCACGAATCAGGATTATATGCCGTTTATCCATAATCTTGAGGAGGATACTATCAAGGGCAATCTGTATATGTCCATTTTTGGTTCCGGTACCTGCAATTCTGAATTTGAATTTCTCACCGGCAATACCATGGCATTTCTGCAAAACGGCATTATAGCATATACGCAGGTAGTGAAAGATAAACTGCCGAATCTTACCTATACTTTAAAACAGCAGGGATACAAAGGCTATGTGGCTTTGCATCCGTATCTGGCGTCCGGATGGAACAGACCGGAGGTATACGGATATATGGGCTTTGAGCATTTTTACAGTGAGAGCGATTTTACCAATCCTCTTATGTACCGGAAATACATTTCCGATCAGTCCAACATGGAAAAAATTATTGAACTCTATGAGGAAAGGAAAAACACTTCAAAGCCATTTTATCTTTTCAATGTCACTATGCAGAATCACGGCGGCTTTGATAAGAGCTACAGTAATTTTACCAACGATGTGCAGATTACCGATAATCATAAAAATGAACAGGCGGAACAATACCTGTCTCTGGTCAAAAAGACCGATGAAGCATTTCAATACCTTGTAGAGTATTTTTCCGAGGTGGATGAGCCGACTATCATTGTGATGTTCGGAGACCACCAGCCGGCGGTGACCAGCCGTTTTTATGACAGCATTTTTGGCAAATCATCGGACGAGCTCACATCGGAGGAACTGATGAAAAAATATCAGACGCCGTTTATTATATGGGCCAATTATGATATTGAGGAGACAACTATCGAGAAGATGAGCGCCAATTATCTGAGCGCTTACGTGATGCAGGAAGCAGGACTTAAGATGACTCCTTATCAGAAGTTCCTCATGCGTCTTTATGAGAAGCTTCCGGTGCTGAGCGCCATGGGCGCCTACGATGCGGAGGGTAATTATTATGAATCTGCGAAAGAAACACCGTACAACGATATGGTGCAGGAGTACCAGATTCTTCAATATAATAATTTAATTGATACTGACCACACTGTAAATTCTTTCTTTTATTTGAAAGAGTAAGGAGGAGCAAATGAGATATTCCAGTTATGCAGTTATAGTGATTGGCTCTAAAAATCTCCTGATGAAGATTTATGAGATTTCGCAGGCCAGCGGCATTCGGGAAATTAACAGGGTATGCCATGAATATGAGCTGGGCAAAGAAGCTTATGGCACCGGGCGGATTTCCTTTCCGCAGATTGAGGAAATCAGCGACGTACTGAATAATTTCCTGCAGATTATGAAGGAATATGATGTTAAAGACTACCAGTGCTATGCTACCAGCGCTATCCGCAATGCAAGGAATCAGCTTTCTGTCCTGAATCAGATCAAGATCCGGACGGGGATTACTGTACAGATGCTTTCCAATTCCGAGCTGCGTTTTCTGATGTACAAAGGAATTCAGGTGTCTGAAATTGACTTTGACCACATTATTGAGAAAAATACGGCCATTCTGGACATCGGTTCCGGAAGCGTGCAGGTATCTCTTTTTGATAAGCAGGCGCTGTACCTGACGCAGAATATGGCCATTGGAACAGTAAAGGTTCTGGAGATTCTGGAGTCTGTGGAACATAACGCCCTGGATTATATTTCCGTCATGGAAGAGTATATCCAGTATGAAATCGATATGTTCCGCAATACGTATCTGAAGGATAAGGCCATAAAAAATGTGGTGGCTATCGGTGATGAGATTAAAAATCTTAAGAAAATCGTACCGGAACTGAATCCTTCTCTTACATTAAACTATGAAGAAATATGTTATATTTTTAAGAAGATAAAAAAAGCATCCTATCAGGATCTGGCAGTACAGTACGGTATGTCCATCGAGGATGCCAGAATGACGCTGCCATCGGTTATTATTTATAAGAAGTTCCTGGAACTTTCCAAAGCAGATACCGTCTATATCTGTGATACGGATCTCTGTGACGGAAGCGTGGTGGACTATGCGTTAAAATCAAATAAGATCAAGATCAATCATGACTATTATCAGGATATTATCGCGTCAGTAAAATATATCGGAAAACGCTATCGTTCCAACAAGGTGCATGCGGAATATGTATCCGAGCTTGCGTGCGAGATTTTTGACAGGACGGTAAAATTCCACGGTCTGTCAAAACGTGACCGCCTGATTCTGGAGATTTCCGCGATTCTTCATGATATAGGTAAATATGTCAATATGAATCAGCCGGGACAGAACGGCTATCAGCTCATTATTTCCACAGAGATCATGGGAATTTCACACAGAGAGAGACAGGAAGTGGCGAATGTGGTGCGGTATAATACAGAATTCCTGCCGGAGACAGACCGTCTGGAAAGTGTTTTCCTTCGGGAAGAATATCTGCGTATCGCGAAGCTTTCCGCCATTCTGCGTCTTGCCAATGCTCTGGACAGGGGACATGGACAGAAATATCAGAACAGGAACATCGTGCGAAAAGGCAAAGAGCTGATTATCACGGTGGAGTCTGATCAGGATATTACATTGGAGATCAGCCTCTTTGAAAAGAAGGCAAAATATTTCAATGAAATTTTAGGCGTAAAACCGGTACTTAAACAGAAAAGAGTATTTTAGTATATTGTTGCGGCGACACTGTTCTTATGGATTGCGTGTGTGTTGAAGCAAAGAAAGGAATAACCATGGCAGAAAAAATTGTTTTTGATCAACCAAGTAATTTTAGTAACCGTGAATTAAGCTGGATGGAGTTTAACAAACGAATTCTTGGCGAAGCAAAGGATAAAACGAATCCTCTTTTTGAGCGGATGAAGTTTTTGAGTATTACCGCTTCTAATCTGGATGAATTCTTCATGGTAAGAATCGCATCCCTGAAAGATATGGTAAATGCACAATATGACAAGAGGGATATCGCGGGAATGACGGCTCTTGAACAGTTGGAAGCCCTCTATAAAGTAACTCATGAGTTCATTGAGAAACAGTATTCTGTATACACCCGTTCCCTGCTTCCGAAGCTGCGGGACGCCGGATTGTGGATCGTAAACTATGATGAGCTGACGGAGGACGAGGTGGAGTATCTGGATCAGTATTTCCACAAAAATGTGTATCCGGTGCTGACGCCGATGGCCATTGATTCCTCCCGTCCGTTCCCTCTTATACAGAATAAGACGCTGAATATCGCGGCGCTTATAGAGAATAAGGGAAAGAAAGCCAAAAAAGAGTATGACGTGGCAACGGTACAGGTACCTTCCGTGCTTCCGAGAATTATCACTCTGCCGAAAAACGAAGAGGGAACTACGAGGATCGTGCTTCTTGAGACATTGATCGAGCATTTCCTGCCGGATTTATTTTTAAATCATGAGATCATCTGCTCCAGTTCTTACCGTATCATGCGGAACGCCGATTTGGACATTGAAGAAGACGAGGCGGAAGATCTGCTCAAGGAGATTGAAAAACAGTTAAAAAAACGTCAGTGGGGCGAGGTCATCAAGTTTGAATATGAAGACCGGATGGACAAGCGTCTGGTGAAATACTTAAAGAAACAGTTTAAAGTGCATACGGACGATATGTATGCGGTAAACGGCCCGCTGGATCTGACTTTCCTCATGAAATGTTACGGTCTGGAAGGATTCCAGGAATACAAAGAGAAGCCGTACGTGCCGCAGATCACGCCGGAACTGCGGGCTGACAGGAACATTTTCGAGCAGATCAGAAAGGGAGACGTGCTTCTCCATCATCCATATGAGAGCTTTGATCCGGTGGTCGCTTTTATCCGCCAGGCAGCGGAAGATGAAGATGTGCTGGCTATCAAACAGACACTCTATCGTGTCAGCGGACATTCTCCGATCGTCTCCGCCCTTGCTCTTGCGGCGGAAAATGGAAAACAGGTTACGGTGCTTGTGGAGCTGAAAGCGAGATTTGATGAGGAAAACAACATCAACTGGGCGAAAAAACTGGAAAAAGCCGGCTGCCATGTTATTTACGGCCTTGTAGGATTGAAAACGCACTGTAAGATCGCGCTGGTTGTCCGCAGAGAATCCGACGGTATCCGCCGTTATGTACATCTGGGAACCGGAAACTATAATGATTCCACAGCGAAGCAATATACAGATACCGGTATGTTTACCTGCCGGGACGCCTACGGCGAAGATGCGACGGCAGTCTTCAATATGCTGAGCGGATATTCAGAGCCGGCAAGATGGAACCGTCTGCTGGTGGCTCCGATCTGGATGAAAAAACGTTTCCTTCAGCTGATCAAGAGAGAGACCGAGAATGCCAAAGCAGGAAAAGAAGCGCACATTATCGCAAAATGTAATTCCCTCTGTGACAAGAAGATCATCCTTGCTCTGTATGAAGCATCTGCGGCAGGCGTGCAGATCGATCTTATCGTGCGCGGTATCTGCTGTCTTGTTGTGGGAATTCCGGGTATCAGTGAGAATATCCGCGTCCGCTCTATTGTAGGAAGCTTCCTGGAGCATGCCAGAATCTTTTCTTTCTATAATGACGGGCATGAAGAGCTTTATATGGGAAGCGCGGACTGGATGCCTAGAAATCTGGACCGCCGTGTGGAGATTGTGTTCCCGATTGAGGATGAGGAGCTGAAGAAAAAAGCGAGACATATTCTGGATCTGCAGCTGGCAGATACCATGAAGGCTCATTGCCTGCAGCCGGATAACAGCTATCAGAAAGTGGACAAAAGAGGAAAGGTTCTTTTGGAAGCGCAGAAAGAATTCTGTCGGGAAGCCATGGAGAGAAATCAGGTGCAGCCGACAGTGCCGAAACGCCATTTTGAGCCTGGAATGGCGCCGGAACATAAATAAATACGGAGGAATTGTGATCTATGCGGGGATATAAGCGAATCCGGGCCGTCTTCTGCTGGGTCTTTGTTCTTGTGCTGTGTACCCTTTCCGGATGTGGAAGAGCAGCGTTTGATAACAGTCAGGCGGAGAGCAGCACATCCATCCTGGAGGCAGACCCGGAAAGCCTGGATGATATAACCATGGAAGGTCTTGTGTCAGAGGTGCTCGGACAGATGACGCTGGAACAGAAAATCGGACAGCTTTTTATTGTCAGTACAGATTCTCTGGATTTTAACGCTGAGACAGAAATGACGGATCAGATGAAGCAAAATATAAAAAAGTATCAGCCGGGCGGCGTTATCTTCTTTTCCTTTAATTTCACCAATGACGAGGATATTAAACAAAACAGAAAAAATCTGAAGAAGTTTATCCGGAAAATGCAGAAAGCTTCGACGGTTCCGATGTTTATGTCAGTGGATGAAGAAGGTGGAACCGTCTCGAGGGTTGCCAATTCAGAATCGTTTGGAACGACAAAATTTCCGACCATGTCGGAGGTGGGAAGTACCGGAGATTCAGCTAACGCCTATAATGTGGGCGCGACCATTGGCCGGGAGATTTCGGAGCTGGGATTTAATCTGGATTTTGCGCCGGTGGCGGATATTTCCACCAATGCGGATAATACGGAGATTGGCTCCCGAAGCTTTGGCAGAGATGCGCAGCTTGTCTCGGATATGGTCAGCGAAGAGGTGAAGGGCCTGCAGCAAAACGGCGTCAGCGCCACGCTCAAACATTTCCCGGGACAGGGAGACTCAGGTGATGACACCCATAAGGGCTTTGTAAATCTGGATGTGACCATCGACCGGCTGCGTGATGTGGAATTTACTCCGTTTAAGGCAGGCATTGCTGCCGGAGCGGATGTGGTGATGATGTCCCATGTGGCGGTCCGCAATATCACTCAGAATGAGGTGCCGGCTTCGTTGTCGTCTCTGATGGTGACAGATATTTTGCGCGAAGAGCTGCAGTTTGACAATATTATAATTACCGACGCCATGAACATGAAGATTATCACAAAGTTTTATGACGCGGGTGAAGCGGCGGTTATGGCCATAGAAGCCGGCAATGATATGATATTGATGCCGGATGATTTTGTGAGTGCTTACGATGCAGTCTATGAAGCGGTGCAGGACGGAACACTCACGGAACGGCAGATCGACCAGGCGGTATCACGGATACTGACGGTGAAGATCCGCCGGGGAATTCTGCCGCTCTCCTCACCGCTGCTGGAAGAGATCGTACAGTAGCGGAGAACGGAGATTTCGCCGGGTACTGCCATCGGTGTGCAGCGTGCCGGTCAGCAGCTGCGCCGGCACGTATCCGGTTATCCGGAAAAGGGTTCTTGTACTGCGGGGGTTTTTATGTTAGTATACAAGACGCCAAATTATTTGAACAATCTGTAACAGGATGATGCATATAGGAGGATTAAAATGCCATTTGACAGCAGAGAGCAGTTTGAGACAGAGACAGAATTACATGAAGAATGCGGTGTCATGGGCGTGTACGACCTGGATGGAGGAGATGTGGCTTCCACCGTGTATTACGGCCTTTTTGCTCTGCAGCACAGAGGACAGGAGAGCTGCGGTATTGCCGTTTCTGATACAAACGGTCCGAAGAAAAATATTCAGGTTCACAAAGGAATGGGCCTGGTCAACGAGGTGTTCCACGGTGAGGATCTGGAGCATTTGAAGGGCAATATCGGCGTGGGGCATGTCCGCTATTCCACTGCCGGTTCCAGTACCCGGGAAAATGCGCAGCCGCTGGTCTTAAATTATTATAAAGGAACGCTGGCTCTTGCCCATAACGGCAACCTGATCAATGCTCTGGAACTCAGAGAGGAACTGGAAAAAACCGGAGCTATCTTTCAGACTACCATTGACTCGGAAGTTATCGCCTATCACGTGGCAAAAGAGCGTATCAGTTCTGACACGGCAGAGGAAGCGGTGCTTGCCGCCATGCGCAAGATCAGGGGAGCCTATGCCCTCATCGTGATGAGCCCGAGAAAGCTCATGGGAGCGAGAGATCCTTTCGGTTTCCGGCCGCTGTGTATCGGCAAAAGAGATAATGCCTATCTTCTGGCTTCAGAGACATGCGCTCTGGACGCGGTAGGGGCAGAGTTTGTCCGGGATGTGGAGCCAGGAGAGCTTGTGACCATCACAAAGGAAGGAATTCTTTCCAATAAGGAGATGTGTTTTGCTGACCCGAAGAAACAGGCCCGGTGTATTTTTGAATATATTTATTTTTCAAGACCAGACGCGGTCTTTGACGGTGTGGGAGTCTACGCCAGCCGTATTCGCGCGGGACGTTTTCTTGCGCAGGATTCTCCGGTTGAGGCCGATATGGTCGTGGGAGTGCCGGAGTCCGGCAACCCGGCGGCGCAGGGATATGCCATCGAATCGAAGATTCCTTACGGTATCGCCTTTATTAAGAATTCCTACGTGGGACGGACGTTCATCAAGCCGAAACAGAGTATGCGGGAAAGCAGCGTGCAGGTGAAACTCAATGTTCTCAAGGATAATGTGCGGGGAAAGCGGATCATCATGATCGATGATTCCATCGTGCGGGGAACTACCTGCGGCAGAATCGTGCAGATGTTGAAGGATGCCGGGGCCAAAGAGGTTCACGTGAGAATCAGCTCTCCGCCTTTTCTGCATCCTTGTTACTTTGGGACAGATATCCCGACAGAAGATCAGCTGATTGCCAATGGAAAGAGTGTGGAGGAAATCCGCCAGATTCTTGGAGCCGATTCTCTGGCGTATCTGCGCATGGAACGGCTTTCGGAGATATGCGAAGGACTGCCGTTTTGCGACGCCTGCTTCAGCGGCAATTATCCTCTGGAACCGCCAAAACACGATATCCGCGGCGAGCAGGGCTGAGGAGAAAATAAAAAAATATCAGAACAGAGAGAAATAGGAGGAAACCAATGTACGACAGATATCAGAGTCCGCTTTCCGAGCGGTATGCCAGCAAGGAAATGCAGTATATTTTTTCACCGGACAAAAAGTTTAAAACATGGAGAAAGCTCTGGATT
>ERZ1643247.617-NODE-617-length-42028-cov-136.617969_pt1 | contig 42028 bp, 34 predicted proteins | sample MGYA00579264_ERZ1643247 | MGnify/ENA primary metagenome ERZ1643247 (study PRJEB29033, sample SAMEA4952262) | chicken gut metagenome | biome: Broiler Chicken; feature: Gastrointestinal Tract; material: Caecum | place: Ireland | collected 2018 | study: Broiler... | reverse complement strand
TCTTGTCTTTTTAACACTTTTTTGGGCGTTTTTGAGTTTTCAGATACACCCTAGGACTTATTATGCAGCTGTTTCAGAGTTTAATTCCAAGGACAATGTGCCTTGCTATGTCATGGTGGTATTTGCAGCAGTATAAAACTTAAAACCTTAAAACATAGTGGAGGTAAGATTATGAAAATGAAAAAATTGCTGGCTCTGGCCCTGTCTGCCATCATGGCTGTAAGTATGCTGACTGCCTGCGGCGGCGGGGGTAGCGGAGTGAAAACAACCTCTATTGACTGTGAAGCAGTTGAAACCATCTTCTCTGAAATTGGTATAGAGCTTGATGTTAGTACAGCGGGAGCAGCTGCTACAGTGGCAAAAGGCATGGCAAACGATAGCAAGGAAGAGGCCTACGGTGCTCTTACCCAGCAATTTATGACGGCTAAGTTTGCAAAGTATCTCGCGGCAGGCGAAGTTGGTGCATATGCCTTATCATCGGCAGCAAATCTCTCTGAACAGAATGCTACCATTGAGGACTTGGTAGCGGCGGCAGTCGCTCAAGTTTATGAGATAAAGCCTTCTGCAAAATATTCGGTGAGTGTCGTAGAGTTTACAACAGCCGATGAAGTTCTTAGCTATGTGGCTGTAGCAGTGGCACAGTAAAACTTCACATACATTCCCCGGCGGCGCCCTCCCTCCAGCCGCCGGGGTTTTGCGTGCCGGCGGCGCGCAAAGCGGGCTGGGCGGTTGACAAGGCCCGGCGGGTGTGATATGTTTATTACAGTAAAGGGTGGAGCTGGAGTCCTGTTTGGACGCGGCGCAAAGGTTCAGACTTTCAGGATAGAAAGGATGAATCGCATGAAACTGAAAAAGTGGTTGGCTGTGGCTTTGTCTGCCGTGATGGCAGCCGGGGTGCTGGCAGGCTGTGGTGGTGGCGGCACTGGCGGGTCCCTGAGCTTGAGCAAGGTCAATGGGCTGCTTTCGGAAGCAGGCAGCAGCGTCACAGTCACGCCGGATGAGGCGCTGGACAGCGCGGTGCGGAGCGCGGTGAGCGACATGAAGGAGGAAGGTGCATTCTCCACGCTCGACGCGATGGCAAGCGTCAACAAAACGCTGGCACTGCCGTCCATCAGCCTGACCGGCGTAAAGGCCGGCGGCGCTTATGTCATCACGGAGGACGAGCTGGAAAGCGGCATCAACGCCGCCGCGCTGGCAAGGTTCTTTGAGGTGAACATCGACACCAGCAAGCTGGGCGACCTCGCGGTGGTGGATTCCGCCGACGAATTCGCGGCGGCGGCCGTCCTCGCGGCGGATACGCTGGTGCACCAGTACCTCACTGAGGGCAACATCCGTCAGTATGTGCAGAGCGAGGAGCTGGCCGCCCAGCTGGTGGCGCTGCTCGAAAACGGTGTGGACTTTACCTACCATGTGAGCGCCCAGCGCACGACCTATAACGGCGTGACCTACTGGGTATTCGGCGCGCAGGCCGCGGCAACGCCCAGCCTGCCGGAACTGCCGGAACAGAACTGAATCACCGCTTTCTCAGCATCGACCCCCGGCAGCTTGCCTGCCGGGGGCTTTTTGCGCGAAAATCCACAAAATTTACACAAACCGAAGTATCGTTGTTGACATTATCTAACAGCCGTGGTATGGTTAATCCAACAAAGGGCGGCGGCCCCGCCCGGTATCATGGGTGCGGCGCAGCATTCCAATCAGCCAGAGAAAGGAGGAAAGCGGAATGAAAGGCAAAAAGCTTCTTGCCCTGCTCCTGGCCGCGGTGCTGGCGGCAGGGGTACTCACCGCCTGCGGCGGCCCCGGCACATCCGCAGGCGTCAAGCTCAACACCGGCACCATCGAGCAGATGCTGGAGACGGAAGGGGTGACTGCCGCCGTCGCAGCGGATGGTGAGCTGTCGGCGGCGGTGGACGAAGTGGCCGCGTCGCTGGCCCAGTGCACCCTGGAGGAGATCGGCCGCCTGGACGTGAAAAGCATGGTAGCCCAGAAGGCGGGCGTCCGGCCGCTGGTGTGCGAGGTGTACGGCGATTCCTATTGGATCAGCACGCCGCTGGGGTATACGTCCCGGCGGGAGCGTACCGCAGCGGGCCTGATCGACGATCTGGGCGCCGGCAGCTATCATGTGGCCGCGGCGATCTTTGTCGAGCAGGGCGGCCAGAGACAGATTTTGTTTGCTGTGACAGCAGCGTAAAATTTTGAAAAGAGGTGTGCATCTATGAAATGCAAGAAATTTTTGGCCCTGGTGATGACGGCGGTGCTGTCGGTCAGTATGCTGACCGCCTGCGGTGGCGGTGGCGGCGTCAAGGACACGCTGAGCACGACGCAGGTGGAAAGTCTGGTGGAAGTAGCAGGAAGTGACGCTACCATTGAGCACAATCCAAAGATGAATAATATTGTGCGTGATGCCGCTAAGGATTTGGCTAATGGTAGTTCTCAAAGCTCTGTGCGCAATACGATTACAAACAAAATGGGCTGGGGCATTGTCAGCCAGATTCAAAACTTTATCAGCCAGTTCATGGGAAGTTTGGGTATCTTGACTCCCAATGGTATTTCTATGGGTCTGGTTCAAATTGTCCGGTCGGATCAGCTTGAAGCAAGTCTGAGTAACGGCGGTATTGCATCTTATCTTGGCGCGTATAAAAACAAAGTCACAGCGATGAAACCGATCAATACAGCCGAGAAATTTATGGCAACGATCATCTTGGCAGCTGATGGTACGGTCGGCCAGACAATGAACGGTGGCGAAAATGGTGTTGGTCTTAGCTACAGTGTAAGTGGTTATGAAGTAGAAGATCCAAATGGAATTGATTATTGGGTCTTTGCGATTGAAGTTACATTATCTTAAATTCTTAACACAATAGAGAGGCCCCCGGGCGACCGGGGGCCTTTTCTTGTGCGCAGGCGCAAAAAAAACCGCGGCTGCTGAGAGGGGAAAGCAGACCGCGGTCCAGGAGATCGAAAGGGAAAAGGGGATGTTACAGCGAGGAATAGCCAAAGCTGTTCACCAGCGCGTCGATGGGCTGGCCGGCTTTGCACATGGGGCAGTCGCGCGATTCGTAGCTCTGGTAGTCGGGGAGGTTGTTGGGGTCGAAAATGGAGTTGACCCGCATCCCCATGAATTCGTGGGTGGTGGCGAAGATGGCCGCCAGGCCCGCCACCTGCCCGCCGTAGTACTGCACTGCCTCCACGGCCGCCTTGATGGAATAGCCGGTGGTGATGGAAGCCGACAAGATCAGCACATGGCGGCCCCGCACCATGGGCGCGATGTTGTCCCGCAGGATGATCTGGCTGCCCGAGGTGTACTCGGGGGTGATGATGTAAATGGTCTGGTGGGCGTTCATGTTGCGGAACCCGTCTTTGGTCAGCTCGTTGGCCATGCAGGTGCCGATCACCTGGGTGCCGTCCAGACACAGGATGGTGTCCACAATGGTGGTGGTCTTATACATATGGACCAGCTCTTTGGCAGTCTCGGCCGCTTCGGACAAGCGGGTCTTCTGCATGGTCACGTCAATGTAGTAATTGATGTGGCTGTGGCTGGTGGCGAAGTGCCCCCGTGCGACCCGCAGGATCATCCGCTTGTTGTTGGTGGGCAGCTTTACCATGTTGATCATAGGACAGACCCCTCCTGTTGGTTTGATGTGGGCCGTGGGGCGGCCCTGGCCCGTAAGAGTATACATTTATTGTAGCGGGAAATTTGCTTGCGCACAATACATATATTTCACAAATTTTGAGAAAAAATTTAGTCTAATATACTGCCTCGGGCGCGGGCCTTGACAGGCCGCCGCAAACGTGCTATAGTCTACTGTACAAACCGATGAAGCGGAAGACGCGGCAGATCACACCCCCGGCCAGAGAGCCTGCGGCAGCTGGAAAGCAGGCGGGGACAAGCCTGCCGCTATGGGCCGCCGAGGGCGCGGGGGAAGGGCGCGTATGCCTGGGTATCCCGCGACGGCAAGGCGCACGTCAGCGCCGGGGATGTGTTGGCATCCCGTCAAAGGGTGCGGCTTGAGAGGGCCGCAAAGCAAGGTGGCACCGCGGATAATGTTTGCGTTATTCGTCCTTGACAAGACCGGCAGGCCCGGCTTTGTCCGGGACGTTTTTTCTGCCGTTCGGCATCCGGCCCGGGCCGGATGGGCCGACCGGCGTTCCTATCCAAGGGAGGCATTTTTATGAGTGAACAGAGCGAGCGCAAGCGCGTGATCTTGTCCGGCATCCAGCCCACCGGCACCTTTACATTGGGCAACTACATCGGCGCGGTCCGCAACTGGGCCAAGCTGCAGGACCAGTTCGACTGCCTGTACATGGTGGCCGACCTCCACGCCCTGACCGTCCGGCAGGAGCCTGCGGCCCTCCGCCGCCACACCCGCGAGGCCGCGGCCATGCTGCTGGCCGCCGGCATCGACCCGGTCCGGAGCATCCTCTTTGTCCAGAGCCATGTCCCGGCCCACACCCAGCTGAACTGGATCCTGTGCTGCAACGCCCAGTTCGGCGAGCTGAGCCGGATGACTCAGTTCAAGGACAAGAGCGCCAAGCACCCCGACAACGTCAACGGCGGCCTGTTCACCTATCCGGCCCTGATGGCGGCGGATATCCTGATCTACAACGCCGACCTGGTCCCGGTGGGCCAGGACCAGACCCAGCACCTGGAGCTGGCCCGCAACGTGGCCCAGCGGTTCAACAACGCATACAGCCCCACCTTCAACCTGCCCGAGGGCTATGTGACCAAGGAGGGGGCCAAGATCATGTCCCTGGCCGACCCCACCCGCAAGATGAGCAAGAGTGACACCAACGCCAACGCCTTCATCCTGCTGACCGACGACCGCGACACCATCACCCGCAAGTTCAAGCGGGCCGTCACCGACTCGGACGGCGTGGTCCGGTATGACCCGGCGGCGAAGCCCGGCGTGTCCAACCTGATGGTCATTTACCAGGTCTTTACCGGCAAGAGCTTCGAGGAGATCGAGCGGGAGTTCAACGGCAAGGGCTACGGCGACTTTAAGGAGGCCGTGGGCGCGGTGGTGGCCGACGGCCTGGCCCCCATCCAGGGCGAGTACAGCCGCATCCTGGCGGACAAGGACTATGTGGACGGCGTCCTGAAAGAGGGCGCAGCGGCGGCTTCCCGCATCGCCGACCGCATGATCCAGAAGGTCTACCGCAAGGTGGGTCTGCTGCAGCTGTAAGCAAAAATCGGACCTGTCCGGCCCGCGTTTCCGCCCATTTTGGACGGGGCGCGGGCCGTTTTGCGCTTTTGCGTCACGGCGCGCCCGCCGCGGGGCGAAAAACCGTTGCGATTCGTTCCTTTTCGGCCAAAGGGGCAGGGAAGTTTGGAATGTCGAAAGTATTTTGTGTCGAACAAACGCGGAATTCTTGACGAACGCTGTCCCTTCCTGTATACTGGAAAAAACAGGAAATCGGCCGGCGGTCCGGCTCGGCCTGCCTGTGAGGAACGCAAAAAGGAGAACGAAATGATGAAAGAAACAAGCACCGGGATCATCCGCGGGATCGACAATCTGGGGCGGGTTGTCCTGCCCAAGGAGCTGCGCACCGCGCTGGGGATAACGAGTGACAGCAAGGTGGAGATCTTCGCGGAGGACGGTGCTATCGTGATACGCAAATATGTGCCGCCCAGGGCCTGCACCTTCTGCGGCGCGGAGGCCGAAGGTGCCGTCCTGTTCGAGGGCAAGTGCATCTGCCCGGCCTGCCTGGCGCAGCTGGCTGCCCTCCGGGCCCGCTGAGAAAGGAGATGCACATGAGCACACTGCGCTATTGTTCCATCCCTTCCACCAAAGAGGGGGCCTGGCTGAACGTTCTGGTCTGCCTGCCCGAGGGGCGGCCCCGGGCCGTCCTCCAGATGACCCACGGGATGGTGGAATACATCGGCCGCTACGAGGAACTGGCCCGCTATCTGGCGGACCGGGGCATTGCGGCGGTGGGCCACGACCATCTGGGCCACGGCGGCTCGGTGGCCAGCAAGGAGGACTACGGCTATTTTGGGCGGCCGGACGGCAACCGCCTGCTGCTGGATGATATCCACGCCGTCACCCGCTGGGCCAAGGCCCTGCCCGAGCTGGCGGGCCTGCCCTGGTTTTTGCTGGGGCACAGCATGGGCTCGTTTTATGCGAGGCAGTATGTCTGCGAGTATGGCGATGAGCTGGCCGGCGCCATCCTGATGGGGACCGGCTGGCAGCCCAAAGCCGCCGTGCTGGCGGGGCGGGCGGTCTGCCATCTGCTGGCGGCTTTCCGGGGCTGGCACTACCGCAGCCGGTTCGTAAACAACCTGGCGTTCGGCAGCTACAACCGCAGCTTTGAGCCGGCCCGCACCCCCAACGACTGGCTCAACCGGGACGAGAAAGAGGTGGACCGCTACCGCGCCGAGGAGCGGTGCAGCTTTCTGTTCACGCTGAACGGGTACGACAGCCTGTTTGCCGGGCTGGCCCGTCTGTGCGACAAAAAGCTGCTGGCCCGGGCGCCCAAGGACCTGCCCCTGCTGTTTTTGGCCGGGGACGACGACCCGGTGGGGAACAAGGGCGAAGGGGTGCGCAGGGCGGCCCAGAGTATGCGGGATGCGGGGGTCCGCCAGGTGGAGGTCAAACTCTACCCCGGCGCGCGCCACGAGCTGCTGGTGGAGCTGAACCGCCAGGAGGTCTTTGCCGACATCCAGACGTTCATCGAAAAGCACATCTAAAACAAAAGCGCCCGTGCGGTTTTGAGCCGTGCGGGCGCTTTATGCGCTTTACTTGCCGTTTTCCTCCGGCGGGGTCAGGGAGCGGATGCGGGTCTCGCTGGTCTTGACCAGGTTGAGCAGGCTGGAAGTATAGAGGGGGAACTCCCGGGTCAGGCTCTCGGTGGTCATGGCCAGCGGGGCGGTGTCCTCCACGCCGCCGTCCCCCTTGACGCTGCCGCCCGCCAGCAGGACGCTGACGTTGGCCTCGGCCATCCGCATGACGGCGTCCGAATAGCCGTCCCACTGGCCCTCGGTGATGCTGAACATACTGGCCGCATTGTGGGGGCCGCTGGTGTACAGCAGGCGGAACATCTTGTAGACAGCCATCATCAGGTAGGTGCTGATCTCGGTGACGAGGGCCTTGTTGCGGCACTGGCCCACCTTGGCGTACAGGACGTTCAGGCTGTTGGAGATCAGCTTTTTGTTCATGGTGGGCAGCACGCTGCCGTGGTAGACGTTGTCCTTCATCTTGTCGGGGTTGGGGATGTCGTCGGCCGTCAGGACCGCGCCGGTGCGGTCGGCGCTGCGGCCCAGCAGATAGTCGCAGGAGACGCCGTAGTAATCGGCGACCCGGACGACGAAGTCCAGGCCGCACTCCCGGATGCCCTTTTCGTAGTGGGACAGCAGCGCCTGGGAGATGTGCAGGTCCTCGGCGGCCTGCTTTTGGGTGATGCCGCGCTCGGTGCGCAGGAGCTTGATGATACGGTTGAATTCCATGAGTGTCCTCCCGGGCCCCCCGCCGCCCCGCCTGGCCGCCGGAAAAGCCCTTTCTTTCCATTATACAACAACACGTTGATTATACATAATGGAAAACGACTTGTAAAGGAAAAAATTGACGAGATTTTGCCTGATTTTTCGTCGTTTTTGTCAAAAGACTTGCCCTGCCACCAGATATATGATAAACTTGAGCAGAATTCCTGCTATTTTGTGTTTTGCGCCCGAAAAAAGTTTTCGGGCTTTTGATGAAAGAGGTGCGTTTTTGCATGAAGACCTTTAAGCTGCATCTGATCCGCCACGGCCTGACCGCCGGCAACCTGGAGGGCCGCTACGTCGGCGGCGGCACCGACCTGCCCCTGTGCGACGAGGGCCGGGCCCAGCTGGCCGAGCTGCAGGCGCGGTTCGACTATCCGGTGGTGGACACCGTGTTTTCCTCGCCGATGCTGCGGGCCGTTGAGACGGCGAACATCCTTTTCCCCGGGGCGGCCCATCAGTTCACCGTCCACGACCTGCGGGAGGCGCATTTCGGCGCGTTCGAGAACCGTCCGGTCAAGGAGCTGGTCAAGGACCCCGACTTTTCCAAGTGGATCACGCCGGGGTCCGGCTTCACCCCCGAGGGGGCCGAGCCCACCGCCGATTTCCACCGCCGCTGCGGCGAGTCGCTGCTCAAGCTGTTCGAGTACATGATCCGAATGGACGTGACCGAAGCCGCCTGCGTGACCCACGGCGGCGTGATCGTCAGCATGCTGGCCCAGCACGCCCTGCCCAGCCGCCGGCCCGAACAATGGATGGCGGACCCTGGCTGCGGCTACACGGTCCAGACCGACGTCCAGCTGTGGATGCGGGACAAGATGGTGGAGGCCATCGACATCGTCCCCTTCGGCTACGCCGACACCCTGCGGGGCCAGGCCGAGACGGAGAACAACGAAGCGTATCAGTAAGAATGAACCAAAAAGTCCCGGACGTACGACATATGCGTACAGCCGGGACTTTTTTTGCTTGCAGGAACGGCCGGAGGGGCGCTCAGTTGGCGCTGATCTCGGTGCCGGCGCTGTCCCGCAGGACCACTTCCTGGCCGGCCACGCTGCCCATCAGGGCGATGTAGCTGGTGCCGGGGCGGATCTCCAGGGCGGTGCCGTCCGAGTTGTAAATGGCCAGGGTGGAATCGACCCCCGGCATCCAGAGGATGCTCCAGACCGAGCCGCCGTTCAGGTAGACCCCCGCCCCCATGGTCAGGTCGTACCCCCAGGAATAGCCGTCGTCCCGGAGGGAGGGGGCGCTGTAGAGGATGAGCAGGTTGTCGAAGCCGGCCTGTGCGCCGGTGTTGGCGTCGGTCTGGGGGGTGCCGTCGGCGCGGGCCATCAGGTAGTGGCCGGTGCCGGCGTCATAGGTGAAACTGGTGGAAGCGTCCGCCGAGAAGATGACCTCCACCGAGGACGCGCCTTCCTTGCCCCCGGCGGGCTCGCCAAAGGGGAGGAGGGGCGGCAGGCGGATGCCCTCGTCGGCCTCAGCCTCGCTGTCGGCAGAGGCGGCAGCAGCCGTGGCCTGGGGTTCCAGCGAGACGCCGGCGCTGGCCGCCAGCGGGGTCAGGGAAGCGCCGCTGGTGGTCCAGCTGATCTGGTCGGGCTGGCTCCACACCCCTTCGTAATTGAAGCCCTTGACCCCCAGACTGAGGGCGTCCAGGGGGGAGATCTGGTAGCAGTCCAGGAAGTTGGCCGCGTAGATGCTGGCCCCCCGCTGGACCGGGATGGCCTGCTGGCAGATCAAAAGCTGCAGGTAGAGGTCCTGTGCCTGGGCCACCGGGCCGACTTTGGGCACGGCTTCCAGCGAGGGATAAGCCAAGCAGAGGCTGGTGCTGCTCTCCCCTTCGGTGAGGGCCTCGAACACCACCGAGGCCTCCCCGATGCCCCACTGACGCCCGGCGTCCATCCCGTTGTAGACAAAGACCGAGGCGGGCCGCTGGCCGGGCCAGCGGGCGAGCTCGCCGGTGAGGGGGTCCAGGGCGGCGGCCTCCCGGGCTGAAACGGCGTCGTCGGCCTGCGTCCCCAGCGGGAGACAGCCGGTCAGGGTCATGGCTGCCGCCAGGCAGAGGGCCGTCAGTGCCAGAGTGAACTTTTTCATGGTGTGATCCTTCCCTTGTCAGGCGTTAAAAGCGAAGGCATCCCGTTCGTCCTCGTCCACGATGGCCAGATAGGTGCGGCCGCGGTTGAAGGCCACCGGCTGGCCGTTGTCGGTCACTTCCAGGGGCAGGTCGGGGGCCAGCTTGGACCACTGGCAGGGCCGCACCCGTCCCCGGGTAAAGAGGAAGGCTTCGCCGCCGGCGATGTACTGGACCTGCTGGACGTCTCCCGAGTCGCCGGGGTAGGCCGCGATGGGGGCAAAACAGACCAGCAGGTTCTCAAAGGCCAGCTGCTGGCTGTTCAGCTCGTCCACCGCCGGCTCGAAACGGCCGGTGCGGGAGCTGTACATCTCCATCCGGTAGACCTTGTCGGGATCGCTGTAGTGGAAGGCGGACTGGTAGCCCGCCGAGTGGCGCACCGTCACATCCCGGGCGCCCTGGCAGCCTTCCAGCAGGACGGTCTCGCCGGTGCGGTAGTCCGCGAAGGGGAAGAAGGTGGCGTCGTAGTCGTAGGTCAGGCCGATGCCGGCATTGCCGGCGGCCTGCCGGATCTCGGGGCCCGAGGTGAACTCGGTGTGCTCATAGGCCACCACCCCGCCGCGGGGGTCCCGGTGGGCTACCTGGGGATGGGTGGGGGTGTTGAAGTAGCTCTTGCCGCCGATGTTCAGGCCGGAATAATCCCACTGGCTGACGTACTGGGTGCAGAACACGCTCTCGCCGTCGTGGTAGTAGAGGGCCTGCCAGGGCATGACGAGCTGCAGGAACTGGTCCCGGCCCGACCGCAGCGGCCCCACCTCGGGGATGGCGTCCACGTCGCTGTAGAGGGCGCACAGCCGGCTGATGCTGCCCTCCACCTTGGACTCGATCAGGACCGACGCCGCCGACAGCCCCCGCTGGGGCCGCGCGTTCTGGCGGGCGCTGTTGCAGATGTTGTTGACCATCACTGCGACGATCCGCCCGCGGCCGCTCTTGGCCTCGCCGGTCAGGGGGTCGGCGTCGTAGGGGGGCAGGGCAGGGGCGCTGCTGCTGGCCGCCGGCGCCTGGGAGGAGGCAGCCGGCGCAGAGGACGCCGCGCTGGACGAAGAAGCGGCATCTTCCTGTCCGAACAGTTTTTGCAACCAGTCCAGCAGGCTGCCCTGGGCGCTGGCCCCCATCAGGGCCAGGGCCGCGGCGGCTGCGCCCGAGCAGCGCAGCACCAGACGGCGGGTGATCTTCATAGAGCATCTCTCCTTTGCAATGGGATGGGACGGGAACGCTGTCCCGATGATTCGTCCAAAAATAGTCTGTGCGTACGGGCACATTCTGTATCTTTCATTGTAACTATTTTGTATCCCTTTGTAAAGAGGAAGTTCCTTCCGGGCGCAGCCTGTGCATGAATGTGATTTTGCACAAAATTCCGGCGCCCGGACAGCGTTCCCGCCCCGCCAAACCGGCCTTTTTCGACCGCAGAAGGCGCAGAGACGCGCAAAACAGGCCCTGGCGTTGTGCATTTTGTATGTCCCGGCAGGCCGCGCCTCCCAGGGCCGTTTTGCCAGAAAGCAGACTTTTTTACGCCGGCACTTGCATTTTGCGCCCGGGTGTGGTAAAATAATCGGGCAATCTCCGATTGCACCGAATTAAACAGAACGATATGCGCTCGTAGCTCAGTCGGTAGAGCATCTGACTTTTAATCAGAGGGCCTGGGATTCGAGTTCCCACGAGCGCACCAAAATCCCACGAGAAACCGTAAGATTTCTCGTGGGATTTTTCTGTTTTAAGCCGCCTGCACATTTTTGCACATTTTCTGCACATCGGCGGGGAAGGACCTGCACCCTTTGCATAGGCTGCATGAGGTGCATTTGGGGTGATTCGTCCATGGGATTTACGAGAACAGGAGACGGGCAAATTCCCGTTTTTGTTCGGGTTTCATCTGCCGGACCAGCTCCAAAAGGCTTTCTGCGGTTATTCCGGCAGTCCCGGCCGGGGCGGTCGGGGCAACGGGAGAAGAAGCCGACTGATAAAAATTGGCCTCGATCTTTTCGGCCAGCTCGATCCGGGGCTTGTCCTGGATGTGGGCGTAGGTGTCCATCAGGATGCCTGCGGTGGCGTGCCCGGTGTTTCCCTGGACCGATTTGAAGTCGCCCCCGGACTGCATCAGCTGATAGGTGGCGCTGGAGTGCCGCAGCCCATGAAAAACGATCTTCTCAAATTCAGGGTGCTGGGCGCGCCATTCCCGATACCACTTGGAAAGGGCTTCGGGGGCGACCGGCAGCCCATTGGGAAGCCGGAACAGCTGGCCGCAGTTCCGGTATCGTCCGTCAGCGTCGGCTTCCTCTCGCTTGAGTTTTTCGAGCCAGGCCAGAAGTTCTTCCCTCAAGGGTTTCGTCAGGTAAAGGACGCGGTTGGATTTCCTGGTCTTGGGCTTTTTCAAAATCAAGGAGGAGGTGCTGCCTTCCCGCTGGTCTGGGAAGATATAATACACCTGACTGGGGTCGGTCTTTTCCAGGGCTACCTTATCGGTGCGCTGCAAGGTTTTGTTGATCGAGATCGTCCCACGGCCATTGGCTGCACCGAAGTCGATATCCTCCGGCTGCAGGCCGAGGATTTCACCGGCCCGCAGGGAAAGGATCATACTCAGGTGTACGGCCAGATGCAGGGCAGGGTTCTCGATGGTCTGGAGCGCCGCCAGCATGGTGTGCTCGTCCCAAATAGCCCGTTCTTCCGGGGTGACTTTGGGCGCATCCCGAGGGACGGGAGACTTGTGAATGAGGTCCCACTCTACTGCATAGGAAAACGCTGTTTTGAGAAGCGCATGGACTTCGCGGATGGAAGCCGCTGTCAAAAAACGCTTCTGCTGTGCAGCGCTGAGCTTTTGCTTTTTGCCCTGAATATAGAGCCCTTTCGGGGTGCGGCTCAGGGTGGCATAAAACTGTTCCAGATCATATGTGCGTACATTTTGTATGGGCAAATGCCCAATATACGGCACGATCAGATTCTGGATCATAGCAGTGGTATGGGTATAGGTTTTAGGCGCCCATTTGTGCTTGCTGGATTGGATCGGAACCCATTTTTCCAGCAGTTCGGCCACGGTGGTGGAATCTGGAATCAGAAAGGTGCCATCCTGAAGTTCCTTTTCCACCGTGATCTTGCGCTCCTGGGCCTCCTTTTTGGTTTTAAAGCTCTCCCAACCCTGGCAGGGTTTGCCGTGATGGTCTGTATAGGTGTAGCGGACGGAATACGCGTTGCCGCGTTTCATAATGGATGCCATGGTTTACCCCTTCTCAGAGCGCGGCAAACCAGGAATCGAAACTCTGCTTGTTGACCCGGATGCTGGTGCCGATGCGTAGTACCCGAAAGTCTTTCGTGGCATTGCACAGGTTATAGGCGGCACGGGAGGAGATGGCCAGCAGTTGGGCAATCTCCTCCACCCGGTAGACAAGGGGCTCGAGCCTGGCTGCCTGCGGTCTGGTTTGAGGTTCCGCGGCAGAGGTCTTGGACACTTCTATTGTACCGGTTTCGAGGGTGTTGTGCAAGGCTTTGGAAGGGGAAGAATCGCTGGTTTGAAAGTTTTTCAAAAGCACCTCCTGTTCCGGTCCACCGCCTGGCTCATGGAGGGATTCAGCTTGCAAAGCCCCAAGTGTGGAATGAGAGAGGCCGGCCCTGCTTTGCTCCAGAGCCGGCCTCTAAATTTTTTCTGTGCGGAATACAGAAATACGCGCCCCAGCCGCCCTCCCGCCCCGAACGCGCCCTTTTGGGCGGGTTCATGGGCAGGCGGGGCGGATCTGCAATAAATCGAATCCAAAAAATAGAACGAATAATCGTCCTGTTTTCGAGATGCCGGGCGAGGGGGCGCGTGGGGCGGGAAATTTTCACTTCCCGCCCCAATTTTATTCGAGGGCGCAATCAGGGCGGACATACACGCCCCGATAGCCCCGGTAGCCGCCCTCGATGTGCTTGGAAAAGCGGATACCATACCGGTCCGCGTTCTTGAAAAGATACTGACTGAACTTCTTTTGCGTCGTCGGCTTTTCCAGGTTGTCGGAGCACCACTTGTTGTAGGCACGGAACAGGTAGGTAGACCTGGCCGACTTCTCCGGGTCAAAGCGGACATACGAACTAGCCTGCATGAACTGGTCGAGGTGGCAGCCGTCCTCCATAGCGGCGGCAAGGTTCTGCCTGGCGCGTTCGCTCAGGGTGAAGCGGTACTGATTGGCCAGAAGCCGTTTCAGCCCCTCCAGCGCCCAGAGCAGGATGCCGGACAGTTCCTCTAACAGCTTGTCGATCAGGTAAGGGTCATCGGCCCGGCCTTCCGGCTTGTCCTTGACCGAGATCAAAATCTGCCGCCGCCAGAAACCATCGCTGGTGTCGTGGGCTGCAACCAGATTGCCGTTGCCGAAGCAGAGCAGCCGGGCATAGAGCAAGCCCTGGGTGGCCTGTTTGCCCTTGCGTTCCACGCAGATGCGGTCCTCGGCCGTGACGATGGACTTGATGTTCCGTGTCTCGGGGAGGGCGGTCATGTTCAGGTCGTCATCGATCATCACCAGCTTGTGTTCCAGGTTGGCGCTGGCGAAACGGTTGGTTTCCAGCCGGAGGACGGCCTCCATGTGGGCGGCCGGCCCGAGCAGTTTCTTCAAGAGCAGCCCGATGCGGGACTTGCCCTCGCCGCCCTTGCCGGTCAAGATCAGCATCTTCTGCGCCTTGGTAGAAGGGATGAGAAGGTAGCCGATATATTCCTGCAAAGTCAAAATATCCTCGGAAATCAGCAGCTCGTCCAGAAATTTCAGCCATTGCACGGGAGGTGCGGCATCCGCCTGGTATTCGACCGGGAGCCGGTTCAGGCAGAGTTCCTTATCCGAAACAAAACCACGCTCCTCCAAATAATAGGTGCCGTTCTTGAGGTGGATACGGTCGAGCTGCGGTTTCCACTCTTCGCGGTACGCTTCAATTTTGAGGGCCTCTACCAAACGCTTGACCTTTTTGGCAACGTCATTGCGGGCATGATAGCGTATCTCCTGATGAATCTCGTAGATGAGCTTATCCTCGTCCACTTCGCCGTCCAGGTCAAATAAGGTCTGTTTCAGGCACATCAGGGGATGCTTTGCGAGGAAGTACTCGCAGAAGGCGGCCTCCAAAATTTTGCCTTTGTCATCCACCCAGGATGGACCTTCGTCTTCCTCCTCATCCTGCTCATAGATTTCATCGCGGACATCCTCATTTGTCCAGCTCATGCAACCCTCCTCTCGTCATCTCGCGGCGGCTCTCTGCGCGGTGCAGGGCCTCCAGGTTTTGCTGTGCGGTGGCAAGGTCTAGCCAGGCTTTATGCGCTTCGCGGTATTTTTGGTAGAACTGGGCCTTTTCAGAAATCAATTCCTCGCGCTCGGCTTTCAGCTGTTTCAGGCTGGGCAGCTTTTGGATGTTGTGGGCCTTAAAATAGGCGGCTGCCGCCTGATAAGCTGTCAGCTGGGCGCGGTGTGTTTCCTGATACTCGGCGGGATTCCCGGCGTGCTTAGACCGCTGGGCGATCTTTTGGTTTTGGAGGTAGGCCGAAACGTGGCGGCTCAGTTCCCGGTTTTCGCTGATGCGGGTTTCCAGGTCTTTGACTACCTCGAGCGCTTCGGAAGATTCTGCTTTGAACCGGCTGATTTGATCCGCCAATTCAGCTTCGGTGTGCACCCCATGCCCGGACAAAAGCGCCACCGACTTTGACAGCTGCTTGAGATTGAACACTTTGGCCCAGCGCTCGTAACCTGCACCCTTACCCGAGGCCAGTTTGGACTGAATGTCGATCAGGCGACTTACTTTATCAGGGTTCGGGTCGATGCGGCGGAGAGCGGAGGTTTTCTGGCGCTCTGTATTTTCAGCAAGGGCAATCAAAACCTGTTCTTTGGAAAAATCATCGCCAAGCTTGCGGGAGGTGATGGGCTTTGTCCGGTCAGCAGTGTGGTAACTGAACCGGCCGCGGCTCTCAGTGAGAGCAATGCCATGCTCCTGCAAGAGCTGAACGGAGAAGTCCTCAAGATTGGTCGCCTTTCGCAGAACGGAACGGATATTTTTGCGCAGGACGGCTTTCTCGGTTTCATATTTGCTTTGCCGGATGGGCAGGCCGGAAGCTGTGTCCCTGGCGTTGGCATAGTCGAGGCGGCGCTGGCCGCGCCGCTGTGCCCAATACTCTCGTTCGGTGATGCGGTCGCCGGAACCTTTCAGCAGGTCGATTTGGTACAGCCCGGCATTCTGGCAAAGTTCCATGACTTCAGTGCGGAGGTGCCGCAGCATGGCCGCCGTACAGCGGTGCTTGCAGCCCTCCTGCCAGTCGCAGGGCTTCTCCATGTGGGGCTGGCGTTTGATGGTACGGATGCGCAAACTGCCAATGACGATGTGAACGTGGATATTGCCTGTGCCGTTGTGACCATCCGGGTGGGTGCAGACAATGGCCGGATGGCCCGGAAAGTTCTCTTTGCAGAATTGTAGGCCAAGGGCCTGCGCCCTTTCCATGGTCAGACCGTTGTCGGTCGTGTCCCGCGGGTCAAAGCTGATGATATAGTGATGGGTCTTTACATCACCAGCTTGTGCGTTCTTGCCATACTTCCGGTTTGCCAGCAGGCAGGCTATGGCGAAGGTGTTGCCGCCGCATTCCAGCGTATCCAGCAAGTAATCCTCACGGAGCTTGGGCTGGCCGTGCTTGTCCAAAATAGGCAGACCGGTGTATTCGTTGTGCTGGAAGATAAGATACCGCTCCGCCGCCGAGAGGTCAGAGTTCTTCGAGCTTGTATGCTTGATGGTTGCCATACAGTTCTCCCATCGTTTTTTCGGCGTCCAGCCGAAAGGAAGTGAGGGCAGACAGCTCCGTCAAAAGCTGAGCTCGAAGCTGCTCTGTGTCCCGGCCGCCGGTGTTGAGGTGGCGGGCCAGTTGGTTGAGATTGCCGCCGATCTTGCCGCACTGTCCAAGCAGGGCAGATAGAATGTTCAGGGCATTCTCTCCGCCGCCTGTAACAAGAACGGTGTGCTGGACAGGTTTCCCCAACAGAGATTGACGAATGAGGGTTGACATGCTGATGTTGAGCCGTTTGCAGCAGAGTTCGAGGGTGAGTTTTTCTTTTTCGGTCACGCGGAATTTGATGATTTGAGTGCGGTTGTTCGGATTGTCATTGTGGATAGTCGGAGTAATCTTTTCAGTGTTCTTGGTGAGTATCAGCCTCCAATCCTTTGGACGGCACTGTAAAAAGGCCGCACAGAACATAGATCGAACAAGCGCAAACGGTTCAAAACAAAGCAGGGTTTGGGGAAGGCACTCCCCAACAAGTACGACCGGTCAGTGAGACGCAATTTCAACTTTTGAAATTGTGGCCACAGGTCGATACTTGCTTATCGCTTTTTCAGAAGTCTTTTTATTTCAATTTTTCAAAATGACGAGCTGTCTTCAAAGTGAAGGGGAGATGTTGTGAATAGAAGTGTCTCTTACTTGTGGTCGCCGCTTGCACCGAATCTGCGTTCCTGCCCCTGTGTTGCAGCGGCGTTATTCGGCTCGCCCGCATTTTGTGCGGGGTCATGGCGCGGTATCCAAATCCAGACGGCTGATGAAACTCTCAAGGTTCGAGTATGAAGAATTGCAGGCCGGTAGTCCGGCTGCAAATTCTGTCGGGAAATAAAGAAAACCGCCCCGCAAGGGACCAAAGGATTTTGTCGTAGGTGAATGGCGGCAAAATGGTTCGGTGTAGCTGCGGGGCGGTAGTTTATCACAGTGAAGTGGTTTATATGGGTTAGAGGATACCATGGGAGGGGCGAAGTGTCAATGGCTTGACTCGGATTTTGGACGATTTCACGAATACACCACGCCTGGTTTGTTGAATCACACAAAAGTGAAACGCCCCCTGACAAGCCGCCCGCGGCGTGCTATACTATAAAATGGATTGTGATCGAAAAAGACGGAGGTTTACACCATGGCAGAGAAAAACACCGCCGACATTGGGTTTGAAAAGCAGATTTGGGACGCTGCCTGCGTGCTGCGCGGCAACCTGGACGCATCGGAATACAAGAGCGTGGTCTTGGGGCTGATTTTTCTGAAATACATCTCGGACCGCTTTGAGGATAAATATAAGCAGCTGGTAACCGAGGGCGACGGCTTCGAAAACGACCAGGACGAGTACCTCGCCGAGGGGATCTTCTACGTCCCGCAGGGGGCGCGGTGGGAGGAGATCGCCGCCAAAGCCCACAGCCCCGAGATCGGCCTGGTGATCGACAACGCCATGCGGGCCATCGAGAAGGAGAATCCCCGCCTGAAGGACATCCTGCCAAAAAATTTTGCCCGTCCCGAGCTGGACAAGCGCCGCCTGGGGGACGTGGTGGACCTGTTCACCAATATCAAGATGATCGACAGCGGCAGCGAGAAGGACATTCTGGGCCGTACCTACGAATACTGCCTGTCCATGTTTGCCGAGCAGGAGGGCAAGCGCGGCGGCGAGTTCTTCACGCCGTCCTGCGTGGTGCGCACCCTGGTGGAGGTGCTGCAGCCCTTCCGCGGCCGCGTCTACGACCCCTGCTGCGGCAGTGGCGGGATGTTCGTACAGTCGGCCAAGTTCATCGAGAACCACAGCGGCAACATCAACGACATCTCGGTGTACGGCCAGGACGCCAACCCCACCACCTGGAAGCTGGCCCAGATGAACCTTGCCATCCGTGGCATCGAACCGGACCTGGGCAAGTATGCCGCTGACACCTTCCTGAACGACCTCCACCCCACCCTGCGGGCCGATTACATCATGGCCAACCCGCCCTTCAATCTCTCGGGCTGGGGCGCGGACCAGCTCAAGGACGACGTCCGCTGGCAGTACGGCCTGCCCCCGGCCGGCAACGCCAACTTTGCCTGGATCCAGCACATGATCTGCCACCTGGCCCCCGGCGGCCGGATGGGCATTGTACTGGCCAACGGCTCCCTGTCCTCCCAGTCGGGGGGCGAGGGCGACATCCGCAAAAACATCGTGGACGCTGACTTGGTGGACTGCATCGTCGCCCTGCCGGGGCAGCTGTTCTACACCACCCAGATCCCGGTATCCCTCTGGTTCATCACCAAAAACAAAAAGCAGCCGGGCAAGACCCTTTTCATCGACGCCCGCAAGATGGGCACTATGGTCACCCGCAAGCTGCGTGAGCTGACCGATGCCGACATCCAGAAGATTGCCGCCACCTACCAGGCTTTTGCAGCCGGCACGCTGGAGGACGTCAAGGGCTTCTGCGCGGTGGCTGCTACCGAGGAAATCGCCCGGCAGGACTACATCCTCACGCCGGGGCGCTATGTGGGCATCGAGGAACAGGCCGACGACGGCGAGCCCTTTGAGGAAAAGATGGCCCGCCTGACCGGGGAACTGTCCGACCTGTTCGCCCAGTCCCACCAGCTGGAGGCGCAGATCAAGGAGCAACTGGGGGCGATTGGGTATGAAATGTAAGGAATTCTCTTTATTTGAATTGGCAGATTGGAAAAATGGCCTAGCTTTCAAAAAGATAGATTTTTCTGCAACAGGAAAACCGGTTATCAAAATTGCAGAATTGAAAAATGGTATTACCGGCCAAACTCAATTTACACAAGGCGATTATGGAAGCGCAGTATCTTTAACAAAGGGTGACATGGTTTTTTCTTGGTCGGGGAACCCTGAAACATCTATTGACGTATTCTGGTATGATCTTCCTGATGGTTGGCTTAATCAGCATATTTTTAAAGTCACGCCAAAATGTTTTGTTGATAAAAATTATTTATATTATTTGTTAAAGTCATTAAAACCAAAGTTTACCGCTATTGCATCAAATAAGCAGACAACAGGTCTTGGTCACGTTACTGTAAAAGACTTAAAAGAAATGATAATATCACTTCCCGATATGATTGTACAAAAAGCAATCGGAGACTACCTAGCTGTGATTGATCGAAAGGTATATTTGAACAACAAGATAAACGATAATTTAGAGCGGCAAACTCAGGCACTATATCAAAAATATTTTTCTGAAGCTAATAATACAGGAGTACTTGCCGATTTATGCGATTTCTCAAAGGATAAGATAGCAGTTTCGGAGATAAGTGTTAGAAATTACTTCTCTACAGAAAATATGTTGTCTGACAAAAAGGGCACAACAGAAGCTGCAAATCTTCCAGCGGTTGAACAGACAACGGCTTGTCATATTGGTAGTGTGCTGGTTTCAAATATTCGGCCATACTTTAAAAAGATTCTGTATTGCCAGTGTGAAGGCGGATGCTCCGCGGATGTCTTGTGTTTTGTGCCTAAAATACCAGAGTTGTCAGCGTACCTATATTGTACTCTCTACGCAGATAAATTTTTTGATTTCATGGTGGCAGGCTCCAAAGGAACAAAAATGCCCCGGGGCGATAAAAAACAGATTATGACATACTCAGTTTGCTTGCCATCTGAAAATGAATTGAAAAACTTTAATGCGGCTGTATTGCCAATGTTTCAGCTGATAGAAAGCAATCGGAAAGAAAATGCAAGACTCTCTTTGCTAAGGGATACACTGCTTCCAAAGCTGATGACGGGGGAAATATTATGAACGAAGAAAAAGTAGAAAAAACAGAAGATAAAGAAAACATAAAACGGAAAGATAACCTAATAGAAAAATTGAAGCAGTTTACCAAGACAAGATGGTTTCCGCTAAAAGTAGCAGTCGCTGTGGTAGTACTGGCGGTTGGAGTAGTATTAGTTATGCTGATGTTTGGCTGGCGGATCACTTACGCACCAGAGCTGGAAAATAACTGGGACGCCGTTTCGGGAGTGGCTGCGTGGGCTGGAATTCTTGTATCAATTTTAAGTGTATTTGCTTCTTTTATGGCTATTCGGTATGCAGTTCGAGTGGCAGACAAACAGAATAAGATAGCTTTATTTGAAAAAAGGTATATTTGCTATACTACTATTCAGGATTTTCTAGTATGCGCAAATCAGATGAAAGAATTGAATGGTGACAAGGGAATTCAAACTTGCTTTAGAGTATATATGGACGATCCTGAAGATATCACAAAAGATATTAATGCCTCTGTGTTAGCGGCAAAATTAAAATCAAAGCAGATGACGGTTATATCTGGCGAGTTTTTATTTTCTAATTATAGTTCTGAGATTCCTCAACAGATAATAGACAAAGGCATGGATTTGATTTTTGCAACTGCATCATCAAATGATAAAGAAATAGGTGCGATTTTATCAAGTAAAGCCAGGAAATTAAAACAGGAATATTGTGATTTGTGTGAATTGTTTGAAAAAAACTACATTACATCAATGGAACAGGAATTGCAACTGAATGATTAAAAAGGCAACCTGCCATATGCGTTATCTTTGCCGAAGATTCCTTTGAACTTGGTACTATCGGGCTTTCTGAAAGGAGATGAAGTTAAATGGGTAACAACAATCGTTTCTGTAACGAATGCAAAATGTGCTGTCATGAAAAGAAATGGAATGCATTTGTAAAATGGATTCTTAAATACCAAAACACGCTGATTTATGCACTGGTTTTAGGAATATTGACTACATATGTCATTTGCAATTGGGAAATATGTGTTTCAATGCAATTTTTTAATGACTTTGATGGAAATAATATTTTGTTTTTAGTTTGGATACTTTTGATTTTCTTGATTCTATACAATATAGAAGGAAGTTGGATTAAATTTCGCAGAACCACCCTTCATGATGAACTTAATGATGCTCAGTTGCAACATGATATAGACGTTAGAAAATATAATCTTAATGCAACAGCTCATCCAATTATTCAAAACCCCGAAGTGGAGGGAATCAAGAATGGATCAGAAAATTAAAAAAATGATTATAGATGCTCTTATGAACGTCGTAGATAGTGCGCCAACAAAAGCAAGGAATCATTATGCCCACTTTAATAACCATCCTTCTATGTTAAATGCTTACGATGTTACTCCTGAACAGTTTAATATTTGGATAAATTATATAAACTCAACTTTGCAAATAATCTCACAATATATTGGCATGGGGTTGTATATAACAATACGAAATGACATATCTACTCTTGCAAATCAATCCTCTGCAAGTTACACTCAAAGAACATTTGATATATGTGACAGGCTATTAAAATTTGCTCAAACCATTATTTATTTATAAGAGGTGACCCACCATGCCCGCCATCTTTACCGAGGATACCTTTGAACAGGCCGTCATCGAACTGTTTGAAACCATGGGGTATACCCATATCTACGCCCCCGATCTGGACCGGGAAGATTACACCAGCCCGCTGCTGGATGACCAGCTGGAGGCCAGCCTGCGGCGGATCAATGGGGCCTTGCCGGGGCAGGCCATCGACGAGGCGGTGCTGAAACTGAACAGCCTGGACAGCGGGAGCCTTGTGCAGAAGAACCGGGTCTTTACCGACTGGCTGCAAAACGGCGTCACGGTGAAGTATGTCCAGGGCGGGGAAGAGCGGTCGGGGATCGTGCGGCTGGTGGACTATGACCGGCCGGAGAACAACGAGTTTTTGGTGGTGAACCAGTATACCTTCGTGGAAAACGGCAATACCCGCCGGCCGGATGTGATCTTGTTCATCAACGGGCTGCCGCTCGTGCTGATGGAGCTGAAAAGCCCCTCCCAGGAGGGGGCCGGCACCGAAAATGCCTACCGGCAGATCCGCAACTACATGCAGGACATCCCCTCGCTGTTCTATTACAATGCCATCTGCGTCATCAGCGACCTGTCCACCAATATGGCCGGCACCATCACCTCGGGGCTGGACCGCTTCATGCAGTGGAAGCGGAAAAGCGCCGACCAGGCCGAGGACACCGCCGTGGTGCAGTTCGAGACCTTTTACGAGGGGATGTTCCAGAAAGAGCGGTTGCTGGACATTTTGCAAAACTTCATCCTCTTTTCGGGGGACAGCCAGAAGCCGGCCAAGATACTGGCGGGGTATCACCAGTATTTCGCGGTGCGCAAGGCGGTGGAGCGGGCCCGGCAGGCCGCCCGCACCGACGGCAAGGGCGGCGTGTTCTGGCATACCCAGGGCAGCGGCAAGTCGCTGTCCATGGTGTTCTACGCCCATCTGCTGCAGACCGCGCTGGACAGCCCCACCATCGTGGTGATGACCGACCGCATCGACCTGGACGACCAGCTCTACACCCAGTTTGCCCGCTGCGCGGAATTTCTGCGGCAGACCCCGGTGCAGGCCGAGAGCAAGGAGCATCTGAAAAAGCTGCTGGACGGCCGCCAGGCCAACGGCATCATTTTCACCACCATGTTCAAGTTCGAGCGGGGCGAAAAGCCGCTGTCCCAGCGGCGGAACATTGTGGTGATGGCGGACGAGGCCCACCGCGGCCAGTACGGCTTTGAGGAAAAGCTGGTGCTGCAGGAGAACGCCCAGGGCGAAAAGGAGGCCCGCACCGTGGTGGGCAACGCCCGCATCATCCGGGAGGCGCTGCCCAATGCCACCTATGTGGGCTTTACCGGCACCCCCATCTCGGCCAGGGACCGGAACACCCGGGAGGTCTTCGGCGATTACATCGACATCTACGACATGACCCAGGCGGTGGCGGACGGAGCCACCCGCCCGGTCTACTACGAGAGCCGGGTGATCAAGCTGCACCTGGACCAGGAGACCCTGGCCCGGATCGACGAGACCTACGACGCGCTGGAACAGCAGTCGGACCCCGAGACCATCGAGAAAAGCAAGCGGATGCTGGGCCAGATGGAGAGCGTGCTGGGGGCGGACTCCACCATCCAGTCCCTCTGTGAGGACATCGTGGAGCACTACGAAAAATACCGGGCGGGCCTCCTCACCGGCAAGGCCATGATCGTGGCCTATTCACGGCCCATCGCCATGAAGATCTACCGCAAGATACTACAGCTGCGCCCCGCCTGGCGGGAGAAGGTGGGTGTGGTCATGACCAGCGGCAACAGCGACCCCGAGGACTGGAAGGAGATCATCGGCACCAAAGCCCACAAGGAGGAGCTGGCCCGCAAGTTCAAGGACAACAGCGACCCCATGAAGATCGCCATCGTAGTGGATATGTGGCTGACCGGCTTTGACGTGCCCTCCCTGGCCACCATGTACATCTACAAGCCGATGCACGGCTATAACCTGATGCAGGCCATCGCCCGGGTCAACCGGGTCTTTCAGGACAAAGAGGGCGGCCTGATCGTGGACTATGTGGGCATCGCCTCGGCCCTCAAGGCCGCCATGAAGGAATACACCAAGCGGGACCAGTCCAACTATGGAGATATGGACATTGCCAAGGTAGCCTACCCCAAGTTCCAGGAGAAATTGCAGGTCTGCAAGGACCTGCTGCATGGCTTCGATTTCAGCGGGTTTGCGGGCGGCACGCCGCTGGAAATGGCTCGCCTGGTGACCGGCGGCGCGGACTTTGTGCTGGATGCGCGGGCCGCAAAACGGAAAGACCTGTTCCTGAAGGAAGCGCTGCTGCTCAGGCAGGCGCATTCCCTCTGCGCCAGCATGACCACCGACCAGGAGATGCACGAGGCCGCCTATATGGAAGCAGTGCGGACCACCTGCGTCAAAATCACCTATGGCGGCGCCGGCGGCAAGACCTTGTCTCTCCGGGAGATCAACGCCCAGATCAACGAGCTGCTCAAGGCCAGCATCCAGAGCCAGGGGGTCATCAGCCTGTTCGACAGCAAAGAGGAGGACAAGAGCGTCAGCCTCTTTGACCCTGCCGTGCTGGACGAGATCGCCCACATGAAGGAAAAGAACATCGCGGTGGAGATCCTGAAAAAGCTGATGGCCGAGCAGGTGTCGGTTTATAAGCGGACCAACCTGGTCCAGTCCCAAAAGTTCTCGGAAAAGATCACCAAACTGATGAACTCCTATTACAATGGTCTCATCACCAACGAGGAGGTCATCCAGGAACTGCTGAAAACAGCCCAAGAGATCGCCGAGCAGCACAACAACGGTGAAAAGCTGGGTCTCACCCAGGAGGAGCTGGCCTTTTATGACGCTCTCACAAAACCCGAGCATATCCAGGACTTCTACCAGAACAACGATCTGATCGACCTGACCCGGGAGCTGACCGAGATGCTGCGCAAAAACCGCACCATCGACTGGCAGAAGAAGGTCTCCGCCCGCGCCGCCATGCGCAAAATGGTCAAGCGCCTGCTGAAAAAACACCGCTACCCGCCCGAGGACTATGACACCGCGATCGATACGGTGATCGGCCAGTGCGAGCTGTGGACGGATCATATGGTGGCGTAAAAATGACGATGAGCATGATTGCAATAAAACAAGGCAGGTGATTCAATGACCTCTCAAAACATCCTCTACATCGAAGCCTCCAAGGCGGACTACAAAGAGCAGCTGGAAGAAAAGAAGCCGCGCAGTTGGCTGAAATCGGTCTCTGCCTTCGCCAATACCCACGGCGGGCATTTGATCTTTGGCGTCAAGAACGAGCCGCGGACTGTGGCAGGTCTTGCAGACCCGCAGGCCGTCATCAGCAAGGTGACTGAATTGATCAAAGCCCGCATCGACCCGGCGCCCCGTTATATGGTGCAGGTGGTCGAAATCGAAGGCAAAGTCTGTGTGGACCTGGAGGTCCAGAATGGCCCGGCCTACCCATACTATTATGCGGCGGATGGAGTCCGTGTTGCCTACGTGCGGCACGGCGACCAGTCGCTGGAGGCGACCACGTGGGAACTGAATGAACTGATCCTGAAGGGGAGGAATCAGACCTTTGACGCGCTGCCCAGCCCCTACCGGGTGGGAGATGTTAGTTTCACATTGCTTGCGGCGACCTTCAAAAACCTCAGGCACGAGGAGTTCGACCTTGCCAAGGAGCTGCCATCGGCCGGGCTGGTGACGCTGGACGGCCAGGTGACCAATGGCGGCCTGTTGCTCTGCGACCAGGGCGTGCTGAGGCAGTCCCGGGTGTTCTGCACCCGCTGGAAGGGAAACTGCAAGGGAAACATCGACGAGGACGCGCTGGATGATAAGGAGTTCCAGGGGGCCAGCCTTATCACGCTGCTGCAAAATGCGGAGGATTTCATCCGCAACAACAGCAAAAACCCCTGGAGCATCCGGGGAATGCGGCGGGAAGAGTGCAGCGACTACCCCTACAAGGCGGTCCGCGAGGTGCTGGTCAACGCGCTGATCCACCGAGACTACCAGATTTTGGGCTCGGAGATCCATGTGGACATCTTCGATGACCGGCTGGAAATTTTTTCACCGGGCGGCATGATGAATGGCCAGCGCATCCAGGATATGGACCTGCACCACATCCCCTCTATGCGGCGTAATCAGGTGATCTCCGACGTATTCTCACGGCTGGACCTGATGGAGCGCCGGGGCAGCGGCATCGACCGGATTCTCAATTCCTACGCCGAGGTCACCCAAAAGCCTTCGTTCTACTCGGATTCCGACATTTTCCTTGTCACCCTGCCCAACCGGAGTGTGGCAGAACCGGCACAGATAGCAATGAAAGTGGCAACCTCTCTTGGAAATGTAGCATCCTCCACCCCAGAAGTGGCAACCTCGGGTACAAAAGTGGCAAGTGTATCTCTTAAAGAGGAAACTGAGAGACCTCTAGATGAAGATATGGAGATGCTGGATTTTCAAAACAGGCTAAAAGCAACCAACTTTTCTTCAAAGACAATCCGAAACACGCTGGAATTGTTTAAACGATATCGGTATCAATATCCGTTCCACTCAATCAATGTTGCGGAACTTTATCATGTTAAAACCTCGAGGGCAAATGCAATTATAAGAGATCTAAAAACACGTGGCTTTGTGGAAGAGATTAAATACGGAGCCTATCAGTTTATAAAATTACAATAAAAACAGCGGCCGCCCGCCATGCCATGTAGCGTGATGGGCGGCCGCTCTGTGTGCCTTGACCCCTGCCGAAGAACCAGTGAACGATTTGTCCATATAGCCTCTCTGCACATTTTTGCACACATTTTGCACATCGGAATGCCTGTATTATGGATGCAAAGCGATACATGGAATGCAAACAATGCAAAGAGCGATGAAAATAAAATTGCGATAATAAATAGAAAATGATGATATTTCGAGGAGCACTGATTTGACGAATGTTGCCTGGAAAGTCCTTTTAATCAGAGGGCCCGGGATTCGAGTTCCCGCGAGCGCACCAAAGAAAAAGCGCTGGATCGTAAGATTTGACGCTTTTTCTTTTTATGTACCCGCCCAAAGGCGGGGAGTGCACGGTCGGTGCACGGTTTCTGCACGGTCAGGCTTTTCGCAGGAGGATTTTATATCCTGTGGAATTCCTTTGCAGTTTGTGCCCGAATTTGCATCAGGTCATGAGGGCCAGGCGAAGCTGTGCCTTCACCGCAGGATCGGCGTTATTCAACAGATCGAGCAAGGCGGACATGGAGATGGCGGCCTCACCGGCTATCTCAGACGGTTGAGCGGGCTTACCGGCTTCCTTGTAAAAGCTCTCCTCGAACTTTTGTCCCAGCTCTTTGCGGGAAGTCTGCTGGATATGGGCATAGGTATTGACCAGCATATCCGCGCTGGCATGGCCTGTCGTGCCTTGTACGGCTTTCACATCGCCGCCCGAGATCATCAGCTGGTAGGTGGCACTGGAATGCCGCAGCCCATGAAAGACGATGCGGGGAAATTCCGGGTGCGCGTCCTGCCATTTGAGGAACTTTTTGCGGATGAGGACCGGCTCCACGGCCTGACCGTTGGGCAGGCGCAAGAGCGTTCCACTGTCGTGGTAGCGCTCTGGGGCACGAGCCTTGTCGGCCTTTAACTGTTCCAGCCAGCATTTCAGTTCCTCCCGGAGAGCGGCGGTCAGGAAGATGATCCGGCGAGATGCATCTGTTTTGGTGCTTTTTAGAATCAGAAGGGTCTTGCTGCCCTCCCGCTTGTCCTCAAAGGCTTTTAACACACAACTGTCGCCTACTTGGCTTAGAGATTCTTTCTGTACCCGCTGCATCGACTTGTTGACTGAAAAGGTGCCGACCCCGCCGGCGGCGTCAAAGTCGATGTCTTCCGGGGTAAGCCCTGCCACTTCGCCTTCCCGCAGTGCGCCAACCAGAGTCAGGTGGACCGCCAGATGAAGGATAGGATCCTCCATGCTGGCGAGGGCCGCCCGCATTTCCTCAACGCTCCAGATGCTCCGCTCCTGGGTAGTCTTTTTGGGGCCTTCCAGAGGGACGGGGCTTTTCAGTAGAATGCCCCACTCCACCGCATAGAGGAATGCGGTGTGCAGCAATCGGTGGACCTCATGGATGGTGGTACCGGAAAGCAGCCGCTGCTTTTGTTTGGGGGTCAGCTTCTGCTTTTTGCCTTCGATATACTGGCCGCAAGGCGTCTTGCTCAGAGTGCTGTACAGGTTCTCCAAGTGATAAGGCTTGAGCTTCTGCATCTCCATGTTTCCGATATAGGGAACAATAAGGTTTTGGATGGTGGACAGATTGGACTGATAAGTCTTGGGTGCCCACTTATGCTTGCTGCACTGTTTGGGCAGCCAGTCCATCAGGAACTCACCGACCGTTACCGTTGAAGGGATCAGGAAGGTGCCGCTGGCCAGCTCGTGCTCGACCTGCTTTTTGCGGTTCATCGCCTCCTCTTTGGTGGAGAAACTTTCCCATTTGTCGCAGCTTTTGCCGTGCTCGTCCTGGTAGGTGTAGCGGACGCCATAAGAGCCGCCTCGTTTTGTGATATATGCCATAACTGCCTCCTTGTCAGGCTGCCCGGAACAGCCAGGCGTGAAAACTGTCCTTGGGGACGCGGATGCTTCCGCCTACCCGTAAGACACGGAACTCGGTGGTGCTGTTGCACAGGTTATAGGCAGAGCGCAGGCTGATGGCCAGCATCTGCGCCACCTCCTCCACCGTGTAGACACAGGCTTTCCGTTCGGGCTGTTTCAGGTCAGAGTTCGGAGACTTGACGGCATTGTTTTGGGTGACTGATTCCATTGTACCGGTTTCGGGGGTGTTTTGCAAGGTTTCTGAGGTGAAATTTGTGGGTGTGTTGTTATTTTTCTTCATTGGCATTCTCCTTTTCATGGTTCAAAGTTCGGCAGTACGCTGGGCGGCTTTGGGCCTCCTGAATTCGTCCAAAACCTCTTTCGGTATCCGTTCCAGCAATGCCAGAGCATCCTCATAATCGCGCCGGAGCTGTGCGTCCCGCAGCTCCTTGAGGACGCTGGTTTTGGTGGCGGCTTCCAGAGATTGCTCCAACTCGGCGGCCTTCTTTTTCAGTTGCTTGTTCTCTGTGGCCGTCTCGGTGAAGGCTACGTTGTACTTCTTGAGCTGAGTGTGCATCTTCTCCACAGCCGGGATATAACCGTCCAGCAGTTTGGAGATTTCGGCGGCCCGCTTTTTGCTATTAAGAGGCCCGATGCCGGTAAGCAGTTCCTCCAACTTCTGGCGCTGCTTGTTGAGGCGGGTCATCTCCTTGAAAATGCGGGGTGGGATGTGGTCGCGTCCCGTCTGGCTTGCGCTCTCGCCGCGCTCCAGGTCGGGGTATTTTTGGACCACGTGTTCCCAGAACTTGTCCTGCCACCAGGTCAGCTTCTTTTTGTTGCCCACGATCTCCTTGGCACTGAGCCGGCCGTCTGGCGTCAAGGGGACAAAGGAAAGGTGCATATGGGGCGTTTTCTCGTCCATATGCACCACGGCGGAGATGATCGTTTCTCTGGATTGGTATTGCTCGAAGAAGCAGAGCACTTCTTCAAAGTAGCGCCGGACTTCGGGCAGCTTCTTGCCTTTGAAAAACTCCGGCGTAGCGGTGAACAGAACCTCCACCACCCGGACGCTGTCTGTTCGGGTACGGCATCCGGCAGCCTGGATTTGATTCTCGGCCTCTGCCCTATACCTGCCGGTTGGCTCGATCAGGTGGAAGTTGTACTTGCTGCGGGAGCGGTCAATATCAGGGTTGCTGGCGTACTTTTCTTTAGTACGCTCGTTGTGGGCTTCGATGTTGGATATCTCCGGCCCCTTGTACTTGGCGAAGCGCATGATGGCATATTGTGGTTGGCTCAAGGACGGCCCTCCTTTTTGGCAATTCAATCATATTGGTGACGGGCATAGTACAAACTCCTTTCTTTTGGATGGATGAGCTTCGATTACAAAAGTGGTGCTGGACAAAATGTCCAGCACCAACCAAACTAAAATCAAGTGTTCATTTTGACCACTTGATTATTGATACATCCTCTTTTATCAGTTGGTCAAAATGACCAACTGATTTATATAAGGGGATAGAAGGTGTTCCATCTCAAATCAAGTTCTCAAAATGGGAACTTGATCGGAGAGGAGTGGCTTGGGTCATTTTGACCCAGGCCACTTCAGTGTCATAAAGGATTGCGTATATAGCACGTTTTGGGCTTTTCGCTATGTACGTGCGTACGGGGGGTTAGTGCGTACATAGCGGTGAAAGGTGAACATCTCGGCATTCCAGAAAATCAACGGACAAAATCTGTCCGTTGATTCTTTTACATCAACTCGAACTTCTATTGTGCAAGATCAAGTGGTCAAATTGACCACTTGATTACAAGGATTGGACCAAAGCAGATGCACTTCCGAAAAGATCCACTGCCACTAAAGCCGAGTTGCCACCGTGAAAATTTGATCAACTCAGTGTGGTAGTGGACAAAATGCCCACTACCACTTTAGCCTTATAAAGGATTTGCGTATATGGCGTGTTTTAGGATTTTCGCTATGTACGTGCGTGTACAGACTTCGTACATACGTACATAGCAAAAAGGCGAAGTGCTCCCATATACATGATTTTGGCTGTTCCCAAAATGGGAACAGCCACTTCAATTTCGTGAATCAGAACTCGAGCGTCAAATCAAGAGATTCTGGTAGTGACCAATTTGGTCACAGCCACTTCAAGGGAGTAACAAACGGTTACACTCTCTGGAGCCTTATGCCGGATGCGTCTGTACTGGCCTCGTACATACGTACATAGCAAAAAGGCCAAGTTCTCCCATATACAGTTTTATCCCCAGGAAGAGGTAGGCATCTCCGGCCGGACCAGGGCTTCAATTCCCAGGTAGCCCCATACACGGCGGCCTGCCGAGTTGACAATATTGTTGGTGTGCTCCAGGTTGTACTTTTTCAGATTGGCGATCAGGTTATCGCTGAAGCTCCGGGCTTTCAGGGGTACCAGGTTGTTCTCCTCACACCACATCTTATAAATGGCGTAAAGGTCTTTGGAGCTGATACAGGCATCCGCTTTGAGGCGGATGTAGTCCTCAGCTTCCATGAAATTGAAGAAGTTGTTATTGTCCCGCTTGACCAACTCCCGGTTGCGCCAGGCGCGGTCGCTCTCGGTGAACTTGAAGCCGTTCCGAACGAGACGCTGCAGGCCCTCAAAGGCCCACAGAAAAATCCCTTCGGCCTCGGCAGCCATCTTCTCGGCGATATCCGGGTCATCCACCCGGTCGGCGGGCTTGTCCCTGGTGGTCAGGACTAGCTGCCGCCGGTAGAAACCGTCGCTGCGGTCATAGAGAGCCTGTAGGTCTCCATTGCTGAACGCCAACAGCCGGGCATACATCCAGCCCTGGTAGCTCTGCTTACCCTTGCGTTCCAGATCCATCTGGCCCTGGGCGGTGACAATGGATTTGACGTAGTTTGTCTGCCGCAGGGCTTCGATGCGCATATCGTCATCCACGCAGAGCAGGATGTGCTCGAGATCGGCCCGGGCAAAGCGGTTTTCTGATATTTTGCCGATGCTGCCGTCTTTCATATTGGTGCCGAACAGCCTGGACAACACCACGCCGATCTGGCTTTTGCCCTCACCGCCGCGGCCCTTGAGGACCATCATCCTCTGGCCCTTATTGCTGGGGATAAGGCAGTACCCGATAAATTCTTGAACCGTGGGAATATCTTCGGGGTAGAGCAGGGCGGACAGGAACCGCAGCCAGTGGACAGGCTGGGCCACTGCGGGGTTATACCGAACGGGAAGCCGGTTGCGGACCACTTCCGGCTTGCCCTCCTGAAAACTTCCATCCAAGTGCAGGGTTCCATTGGCCAGGTGGATGCAGTTGGTGACTGGACGGAAGTTATCCACCTGGGCAGAAAGCTTGAGCAAGTCCAGGATATTGGCCACCTTGCGGGCTACGTTGCTGCTGGCATAGTCCCGCAGCTCCTCATAAATCATGCTGCGCAGAGGCATTTCGTCGGTGACACGGCCATCTTCGGTAAAGAAAGAGCCGTTGCAGAAAATGATTTTGTGTGTGGACATGAAGGTCTCACAGAAAACCGCTTCGTTGATTCGATGCCCTTCTTCCAGCCAAACTGGGTCGTTGGAGCTGGGCCGGTAGGTTTTGCTTTTCATGCGACCTCCTTTGCTTTGAGGGTGTCCAAGCGGGCTTCCATTCTGGGCAGAAGTTGACCATCCAGCAGGCGCTTGGCAGCGGCCGCCTTCTGGGAGGGCGGCCCAAAAGCCAGACAATCCATAAGGTCATCTACGACATCCAACATGTGCAAAGCTTCCACGAAGCGCTCGTTCAGCGGTTCCTCCGGGGAGAGGGGAGCAAACTCTGTCTGCCACTGGGTCAGCAGGTCGCGGTAGTCATGGAGGACCCGTAGACAGTAGGCAATATCCTCTTGCTGGGTATCGAAAATGGCGGTGAGCGGCTTGGGCAGTGTAACCGCGCCGGATGGGGGCTTGTCCGGGCTGAGGTCAAAATCCTGAACCAGTTTCCGGGCAGCCTGTAGGCTGCTAAGGTCGAATATGTGGGCGGTGAGGTCGATCACGTCGCCGGTGGCTCCGCAGCCGAAACAGTAATAATAGGCGTCGTTCAGCTTCATGCTGGGGGTGTGGTCCTCATGGAAGGGGCACCGGGTCATCCCGGTGGTCGTGATGGGCAGGCCGTACAGGGCCGCGGCCTGCTTGACAGTGATAGATTCTTTTACTGTCTTAAAAAGAATCATTTACACCTCGCAATCTTAACAGGGTGAGGGCACACGGTGCCTTGCCGTGTGCCCGGTCGGATAAAGTTTGCCGGTCCTCCCTCATCGCTTCTGGCAGGCAACCACTCATCTCTGAGGGCGCTGTGCCATCCCTTTCGGGCGCTCGCTCCGGGTGGAGGTCGTGGCGGTTTGGGCGGTGAGGACGGTCATTCAGTTTTACATTGGAGACAGTATAACAGAAAATCCAGAGCTTTCCCGTATGTCCAAGAGGTTGGAAATTTGCCTCAAAACCCCTCGATTTCCACGCTCTTGGACAAAACAGCATTAATATGGTATACTAAAATGATAAATCGCCAACCCACCCATCGGATGGAGGTAAGAAATGCATACAAAGCTGACGTTAGGCGAACGCCTCAAGGACCTGCGCATTGAACGGGGCTGCACTCTGGAGGAACTGGCAGCTCAAACGGGCCTGTCAAAAGCGGCCCTTGGCAAGTATGAGACAAATGAATCAGGGGACATAAGCCTGTTTGCCATCACTAAGCTGGCGGGTTTCTATGATGTGATGACAGATTACCTTTTGGGTCTGGTGGAAAACAAAAATCGCTCAGACGCAGTCCTTGCGGACTTGCATCTGAGCGATGAAGCAATAGAAATGCTAAAAAGTGGAAGGATAAACAACCGGCTTTTCTGTGAGCTTATTACCCACCCGGAGTTCCCGCGCCTGATGGCGGATATGGAGATTTATGTGGACGGTATGGTGTCTATGCAGATTCGGAACCTGAACGCCTTGCTGGAATCGGTACGAACCTCAATCGTGGAGAAGTACGACCCGAAAGAGGACAACACTCTGCGGGCATTGAAGGCAGCGCAGATCGACGAAGATGAATACTTTGCCCGTGTTGTGAGTAATGATGTGGAGCGAATTTTGACTGACCTCAAACAGCAGCATTCCAAAGATACGTCCAGTGCGTCGGTGGAGTCTCCTTTAGCCGAATTCAAGGAATCTTTAGAGGAAATCTCACAGGTCAAGGGCAGCAAGGTTGAAAAGCTGATGATGCTGTTTTGCAAGCAGAACCAAATCAATTACAGCAAACTGACCGACAACGAGAAACATTGGCTGGTAGAGATTTGCAAGAAATCCAATCTGCTCAAAGGTGGGGCCAGCCAGAGAGGAAAACGCTCAAAGAAATAGGACGGCCACTGCGGCGGGGCTTGTATACCTTTGCTCCGCAGAGGGCGAAAGGCTGGCAGACGGGTGCAATTTGCACCATCTGCCAGCCTTTCATTTTGGTGGGTTTCATCGCCTGAACAGGAAATGCAGAGTTTGCTTCTGCTGCCCTCTCCTTCGCAAAGGTATAACACACTAGACTTTGCAAGCAAAGTCGTGTGCCACGAAACCCCTGCGCGGTTTCTTTGGATTCTTCCGGCTGCAACGGGCGGCAAGCGGTTCTTTGCGCATTGCCGGGCAGCTACTCCATAAATGAGTAGCCGTCGCAAGGATGGAGAGGACCGTGGGGCAAAAGAAAACACAAAGCGGTCCAATTTATGACCCGGCATCTTTGCTAAAATGGCATCTGTCACCTTGAGCCGCCCTGTCCATTATGCTATACTGAATAAAACAGTTTGTCGAAGCGCGATGGTTTGTTCCTGTCATGTAGGGAAAAGGGGGACGTTTATGGAGCCGATCATTCTGAAGCAGAACATGACAGAAGAGGATATTAAGCTGCAATACATTACCCCTGCGTTGACTTCCAAATGGGAACGCCAAAAGATCACCATGGAGACCCAAATTACCGATGGCAAGATCAGCCTGAAGGGTAACCTTGCGGTGCGGCAGCCTGGCAAACGGGTGGATTACCTGCTCTACCTCAGCGCAAACAATCCCATCGCAGTGGTGGAAGCAAAAGATAACAATCACCAGGTATCGGCGGGGCTGCAGCAGGCGATGGACTATGCCAAAATGCTGGATTTGCCCTTTGCTTTCAGTTCCAATGGGGACGGCTTTGCCGAGCACGATTTCCTCACCGGGGCCGAGCGGCAATTTAGAATGGATGAATTCCCCACGGAGGCCGAACTGTCCGACCGCTATAAGCGGGAATCCGGCCTGACGCCCGCTCAGGAGGCGGCCATGGCACAGCCCTATTTTTCCAGCCAGGCTACCTACCCGCCACGTTACTACCAGAGGATCGCCATCAACCGGACTATTGACGCCATCGCCCGGGGACAAAAACGGCTGCTGCTGGTGATGGCCACCGGAACCGGCAAAACCTACACCGCATTCCAAATCGTCTACCGGCTTTTGAAGAGCGAAACGGTACACAAGGTCTTTTACCTGGCAGACCGCAATATGCTGGTGGACCAATCCATCGAACAGGACTTTGCCCCGCTGCAAAAGACCATCCACAAGGTCAATGTGAAAAAGGACCAGAAAAACACCGTCACATCCTATGAGGTGTATTTTTCCCTGTACCAGCAGCTGGTGGGAGACGATGACCAGGAACACTTCAGTGAGCTGTTTGCGCCGGATTTCTTCGACCTGATCATCGTGGACGAGTGTCACCGAGGATCGGCCAAGGAGGAAAGCCGCTGGCGGCGGGTGCTGGAATATTTCTCGGATGCTGTGCAGATCGGCATGACCGCCACCCCCAAGGAAACCAAATACATCTCCAACCTCAGCTATTTTGGCGAGCCTGTCTATACCTACAGCCTGAAAGAAGGCATCGAGGACGGTTTTCTTGCGCCGTTCAAGGTCATCAATATTATGACCAACATTGGAGAGGGCTGGCGGCCTCGAAAGGGACAGCTGGACATCTACGGCAATGAGATCCCTGACCGCATCTATACCAACAGCGACTACGACTACAACATCATCATAGAGGACCGCATCCGCGAAGTGGCCCAGGAGATCACCCGATACCTTAAGAGCACCGACCGGATGGCCCGCACCATCGTGTTCTGCGCCACTGAGGATGCCGCCCTGCGTATGCGGGATATGCTGGCCCAGTTGAACCAGGACATAGTGAAACAAAACCCGGACTATGTGGTGCGGATCACCGGCAGCGACGAGGTCGGAAAGAGCAAGTTGGACTATTTCCGTTCTACAACAGAGAAATATCCGGTGATTGCAACGACCTCCAAACTGCTGTCCACTGGGGCCGATATCAAAATGACCAAGCTGATCGTGCTGGATGAGATGATTGGCTCAATGACCGAGTTCAAGCAGATCCTTGGGCGGGGCACCCGCCTGCGGGAAAAAGAGGGCAAGACCCATTTCGCCGTGATGGATTTCCGCAACGTCACCCGGCTGTTTGCTGACCCCGACTGGGACGGCCCTCTGGAGATTGACGAGGAATTCGGAACAGCCAAAGGACAAGGGAAGGACCTGCCCCCGCAGGAAAAAACGCCGGGCAAGGATGATCACGACGGCAGCGCAAAGCTGCCTACCCCCATCGTGGACGAAAACGGCTGTAAGGTCCGTATCATTCAGAAAACCGTTTCCATCTACGACACCGACGGCAAACTGCTGCGGCAGGAAAGCATCATAGACTATACCAAAGAAAACATCCTTGGCCGGTATGCCTCTCTGGACAACTTCATCCACCAATGGAGCACGCAAGACAAGAAGGAAGCCATCCGCGATCTGTTGCGCCAGCGGGGCATTGACTTGGAACAGGTGAAAGCAGAGCAGGGGATGACCGATGTGGATGACTTCGACTTCATCTGTCATGTGGCGTTCGACAAGAAACCCCTGACCCGCAGGGAGCGGGCCAACAACGTTAAAAAGCGTGACTTCCTGAGCAAGTACAGCGGCGCGGCCTATCAGGTCCTGGAGGCGCTGCTGGATAAATACTGCAACATCGGTATCTATGAGATCGAGAAAACGGAAGTCCTCAAGCTGGACCCCTTCCTCAAGATGGGCAAGCCCGCCAAGATCGCAAGCTATTTTGGCGGGAAGGAAGGGTATCTCAAAGCGGTACGAGAATTGGAACAGGCGATTTATCAGGAAGGGATAGTGTAATAAAAATGAAGGGTTCTGAGACAAAACTGGTTGCATATATGCAGGGATCGGATAAACGGTTTGTCATCCCTGTATACCAAAGGAACTATGACTGGAAGACAGAAAACTGCAAGCAGTTGTATAATGATTTGGTAAAAGTAGTCCGCAAAGGTAGGAAAAGTCACTTCTTTGGCAGCATTGTATCGGTTCACAATGATGGTGAATTCAACGAACTGCTTGTGATTGATGGACAGCAGCGGCTTACTACAATCTCGTTATTGCTGCTTGCAATGTACAATTTGATGAAGCAAGGGATTCTCACCCCTTCCAAAGGAAATCTTGCTGAAAAGATCTATAAAACTTATTTGATCGACGAGTGGCAGGAAGATGAGACCCGGATTAAACTAAAGCCGGTAAAAAATGATCGGGAAGCTTTTAGACGGCTGTTCGACGAAGAATCAGGATATATCCCAGATTCCAACCTTACCATCAATTACAATTATTTTTACTCCCGGCTTCGGAAAGAAGAAGTAACCCTGGATGAACTCTATGACGCCATTACAAAACTTGAAATCATCAACATTATCCTGAATCAGGAAGATAACCCACAGCTAATCTTTGAGAGCTTGAACTCCACTGGCGTAGCTTTGAGTGAAGGTGATAAAATCCGGAACTTTATCCTAATGGGCCAGCCGCCAAAGCAGCAAAATGACTTTTACGAAAAATACTGGAATAAAATTGAAATTTACACCAGCTACAACGTCAGCGGTTTCATTCGGGACTATCTGAGTATCAAGCAGCAGATAATTCCTGCAATGAACAACGTTTATTTCACGTTTAAGGCTTTTGTGGAAGATCGTGCGCTGGAGATCGAGCAGCTCCTTCAGGAGCTGTTGGATTATGCACGGTGGTATGAGACTTTACTTAAAGGCAAGACGACGGATACGGCACTAAACGCCTGTATTTACCGGTTAAATCGCTTGGAGACTACTGTCACCCGCCCCTTCTTTCTCGAAGTGCTTCGCTTACAAGCAGAAGGAAAGCTGGACCTTGCGCAGGTGAGGGAGATTTTCCTTCTAACGGAAAATTATCTGTTTCGTCGAAGTATCTGTGACCTGCCCACCAACGCCCTGAACAAAATCTTTTTGATGCTTCATCGGGAAATCATCCGCTACGATGGTACGGAAGCGAATTATCTGGAAAAGTTTAAATATGCTCTTAAATCCAAGACGGACCGCGGCCGTTTCCCGGATGATGCTGAGTTTGTGGAGGCTTTTACCATTCGTCCAGTTTACCAGATGAATAGCAAAAACAAGATCTACATCCTAGAACGGTTCGAGAATTTTGGCACAGTAGAAGTCCAGAATGTCTACAAGCAATTTGACAAGGGGGTCTACTCCATTGAACATATCATGCCACAGCATCTCACTCCGGCATGGGTCAAGGAGTTGGGAGAAGATTATGAAAAGATCCATGAGCGGTGGCTGCACCGGATTGCAAACCTAACCCTGACTGGATACAATTCCAAATACAGCAACAGCCCATTCGCAGAAAAGCGAGATATGGAAAATGGGTTTATCAATAGTCATCTTTACCTGAACAGCTGGATCGGACAGCAACAGCATTGGGGGCTGGCCGAACTAGAAGCACGAAATCAGCTGTTAATGCAGCGGGCGGTGACCATCTGGCCCATGCCCGAGACAAATTATAGACCGGCGGAAAAGCAAATGGACTCCTATTCTCTGGGAGATGATGTGGATCTGAGCGGTCGGGACATTTTGCGCTTCAGATATAAAAATACGGAGCAGCCGGTCACCAGCTGGATCGATATGATGGAACAGGTTTTGAAAATCCTCCATACAGAGGACCGGTCGGTGCTGTCGAGGCTGGCTTATAAATCAGACCCTGATAACGAACTGGATGCCTATGTAAGCAGCCATCCGGATGATCTGCGCAATGCTCTTAAAATCGACGAGAATATTTTTGTAGAGCGGAATACCAGTACAGTCACCAAGATTTCTCTTCTAAGAAAATTCTTTAAAGCCTATGGTGCAGATGAAGAAGCGCTAATCTTTATTCTAAAGGATTCAAACACAGACAAGAGCGCCGAGGAAGCAGGGACCCGCGCAGAGTTGCGGCGAAAATATTGGGCATTTGCCTTGCCCTATATTCAGAAGGCCAATGACGACGGTACAGGACATGGGTGTTTCTCGGGTTGTACGACATCCAAAGAAAACTGGATCAACGGTTTCTTTGGAATTGGAGGATTCTCGTTTGCCTGCGTGGCAAATTACAATGTGGCGAAGATAAAGCTGTGTTTGGAACACTTCAAAAAAGAAAGGAACAAACAATCTTTTGATTTCCTGTTTCAGCATAAAGAGGAGATTGAAACGAGGCTTGGAACACCGGTGTCCTGGCTCAGAATGGATGATAAAAAGAGTTCCTATATTGTCCTCACGCTCGACGGAGTAAGTATCGAAAACGAAGAGGATTGGACAAGAATGGCCAAGTTCCATGCAGAGTGGAGTAAGAAATTCTACGATGCTTTTGTTCCATACTTAAAGCAAAACGTTTAAGGCGGTATCATTTTTATGAGTAACTTATCTGGATTTATCAAGCGGCTGAGGGATATTATGCGCAACGATGCCGGCATCAACGGCGACGCCCAGCGGATCGAACAGATCGCCTGGCTGCTGTTTTTGAAGGTGTACGCCACCAAAGAGGCGGACTGGGAATGGGAGGACGAGAACTACCAGTCCATCATTCCCGAGCCCTGCCGCTGGGAAAACTGGGCCGCCCAGAAAAACGGAAAAGAGATGACCGGCGACAAACTGCTTGATTTTGTCAACAACACCCTGTTCCCGACGTTGAAAAACCTGCCGGTGGATGCCGATACCCCCATCCGCAAGGCCATTGTCCAGACCACCTTTGCCGACGCCAACAACTATATGAAGGACGGCGTCCTGCTGCGGCAGGTCATCAATACCATTGACGAGCTGCACTTGGACGACTACGAGGAAAGCCACGCTTTCGGCGAGATTTACGAGACCATCCTGAAGGAGCTGCAAAGCGCCGGGACGGCTGGCGAATTCTATACGCCCCGTGCCGTCACCGACTTTATGGCCCGGATGATCTGCCCCAAAATCGGGGAGCGGATGGCGGACTTTGCCTGCGGCACCGGCGGTTTTCTGACCAGCTGGCTGAAAGAGCTGCACAAGCAGGTCAGGACCACCGAGGACGAGGCGGCTTTCAGCAATTCCGTCTATGGCATCGAGAAAAAGCAGTTCCCCTATATGCTCTGCATCACCAACCTGCTGTTGCACAACCTGGACAACCCCCAGGTCTACCACGACAATACCCTGCTGCACGACGTGCTGGACTACACCTCGGAGGACTGCTTCGACGTGGTTCTGATGAACCCGCCCTACGGCGGCAGTGAAAAGGCTGACGTGAAAAACCACTTTCCCGCCGACCTGGCCAGCAGCGAGACCGCCGACCTGTTTATGTCGGTGATCATGTACCGGCTCAAACCCGGCGGCCGCGCGGCGGTCATCCTGCCTGACGGTTTTCTGTTCGGCACCGACAACGCCAAGCTGAACATCAAAAAGAAGCTGCTGGCTGATTTCAACCTGCACACCATCATCCGCCTGCCGGGCAGCGTCTTTTCGCCCTACACCTCCATCACCACCAATATTTTGTTCTTTGACCGCACCGGCCCCACCCGCTCCACCTGGTTTTACCGGCTAGATATGCCCGAAGGGTACAAGCACTTCAGCAAGACCAAACCCATGAAGCTCGAACACTTCGCCCCGGCGGAAGCGTGGTGGAACGACCGTCAGGAGCTGACGGTGGACGGCTTCGACAAGGCCCGGCAGTTCACCGTCCGGCAGCTGGAGGAAGAGCTGGGCTACAACCTGGACCAGTGCGGCTATCCCCACGAGGAAGAAGAGATCCTGGCCCCGCTGGACCTGATCCACCGCTATGAGGAGCAGCGGGCCTCGCTGAACGCCGAGATCGACCGCGTCCTGGCCGAAATTACCGCTGCCCTGGGAGGTGCCGCCGAATGACCCCGCAGGAACTTAAAAACAGCATTTTACAGCTTGCCATCCAGGGCAAACTGGTAGAGCAGCGCCCGGAGGAAGGTACCGCACAGGAACTGTATGCCCAGATCCAGGCCGAAAAGCAGCGACTGATAAAAGAGGGCAAAATCAAAAAAGAAAAGCCCCTGCCGGAGATTACCGAGGAGGAGAAGTCCTTTGAGATACCTGAGGGGTGGATGTGGGTGAGGTTTGGTAATGTTGTAAACATTGTTTCAGCAAGAAGAGTGCATCAGTCAGATTGGAAGAAAGAGGGTGTTCCATTTTACCGTGCACGAGAAATTGCAAAGTTGGCATCTGACGGATTTGTGGATAATGAGTTGTTTATTTCACCAGAATTGTATAAAGAATTTTCAAAATCAGGTGTGCCTCAATCAGGTGATCTAATGGTGTCTGCGGTTGGAACCTTGGGTAAAACATATGTAGTTAAAGATAAGGATAAGTTTTATTACAAAGATGCAAGTGTGATTTGTCTTGAAAACTACGGACATATTTTGCCAGAATATTTAAAGTACATCATGTCATCAGAGATGATGATGAGACAAATCCGCAGTAATTCGGGAGGGACAACCGTTGCAACTTTGACTATGGTACGTATGGCACAGTATATTTTTCCACTCCCACCCCTTGCCGAACAAAAGCGCATCGTCGCCAAAATTGAAGAACTCCTGCCCCTGGTGGACCGCTATGAACAGGCCTGGACTAAACTGGAGAACTTCAACCGCCGGTTCCCCGAGGATATGAAAAAATCCATCCTCCAGCAGGCCATCCAGGGCAAACTGGTCGAGCAGCGCCCCGAAGAAGGCACCGCGCAGGAGCTGTATGAGCAGATACAGGCCGAGAAACAGCGGCTTATTGAGGAAGGCAAACTCAAAAAAGAAAAACCCCTGCCGGAGATCACAGAGGAGGAGAAGCCCTTTGAGATACCCGAGGGGTGGATGTGGGTGAGGCTGGGATCGCTTTTACATTTCATTGACACAGGTAAAAGCTTTAAGTGTGACGAGGTTTCACCAAACGATAATCAATGCGGCATTATAAAGGTGAGTGCAGTTACATGGGGAACCTTCCAGGAGAATGAAAGTAAAACCTGTTATTCAAATGATTCTTGGGTGGAAGCATATGCGATTCACCCTAACGACTTTTTGATTTGTCGTGCAAATACAGCAGCATTGGTTGGCGGATGTGTCATTGTAGATAATATTTCAAAACGATTGATGCTATCTGATAAAGTTCTACGATTGCATTATACAAATTTGGTTTATCCTCGATATGTCTTGTGGGCCTTGCGAACCCCATTGGCACGGAACCAGTTTGGTAAGGCGGCAACTGGAACTTCTGAATCAATGAAAAACATTTCTCAGGATACGATAAGAAGACTAACTATCCCACTCCCACCCCTTGCCGAGCAAAAATGCATTGTGGAGAAGCTGGAGGAGCTGCTGGCGATATGTGAGAAATTGAAGAAAACATAAAGCAGGTGATATAATGGCATACGAAGAAGTAACGTAAGCGCCTCACGAAACAGCGTACTTGTCAAACCCGGTCTCCAAGTGAGAG
>ERZ1643247.616-NODE-616-length-42032-cov-5.499845_pt1 | contig 42032 bp, 44 predicted proteins | sample MGYA00579264_ERZ1643247 | MGnify/ENA primary metagenome ERZ1643247 (study PRJEB29033, sample SAMEA4952262) | chicken gut metagenome | biome: Broiler Chicken; feature: Gastrointestinal Tract; material: Caecum | place: Ireland | collected 2018 | study: Broiler... | reverse complement strand
CACTTTGTGCAAGCCTTTACTTTCTTTTGCTCGCCGTTTACTTCCATTTCTACTACTTGAAGGTTAGCGTCCCAGTGCTTTATAGCTTTACGGTTAGAGTGGCTTACAGTGTTTCCTTTCATCTTGCCTTTGCCGCATATCTCACAAACTCTGCTCATATTTCCTCCTATTTCTAGTTTATTATTCGTTAATGCTTGCCTATTTTAGCACGATTAGCCCAAATTTGCAAGCATTTTGTTTAAAAAATTTCAAAAAGATATATAATTTTAGTTGAAAATTAATTTTTAGTGTAGTATATTATTATCATAAGCTACTATGTAGCAGATTTCTTGTTTAAGTTCAATATTTCTTGTAAATATATAATATAATAAAAAAGGAATTCACACTGGTGACAGTTGAAACAAATAACTATTATGGTAAAATAAGTATCTCAGGCGAAGCTATTGCTGTCGTCGCGGGTTATGCTGCACTTGATTGTTACGGTGTGGTAGACCTTGTATCCAAAAATTTGAAGGATAATATTAAGGAACTTATTAAGCGTAAAAAGTATTCAAAAGGCGTTAAAATTTCTACAGTTGAAAACAGGATTTTTATAGATATATACTGCATACTTAAATATGGAGTATCTATTAGTGCTGTGGCTGAAAGCCTCAAGAAATCTGTAAAATATAGCGTAGAGAATTTCACTGGCATGATCGTAGACACGGTTAACGTTCATGTTGTTGGTGTTAGGGTTTAGAGGGCGCATATGCAGAAAGTAATTAATGGGGCATTATTAAGAAAGATGATAGTAGGGGGCGCAAGTCTTCTTGAACAGAACAAGAAACTTGTGGATTCTTTAAACGTATTCCCAGTTCCAGACGGCGACACGGGCACAAACATGTTTTTAACAATGAAGTCTGCTGTGAACGAAGTAAATAATTGTATGAATAACAATCTAGACAGCCTTTGTGAAGCCTTTGCAAAGGGGGCTTTGCGTGGCGCTAGGGGAAACTCTGGTGTTATTACGTCGCAGATAATTAAAGGCTTTTGTAGCGTTTTAAAAACAGTTACTGAAATAAACACTAAAACGTTTGCCAAAGCTATCCAAGAAGGCGCAAACGTGGCTTATAAGGCCGTAACAAAGCCAAAAGAAGGCACAATTTTAACTGTTATTAGAGTTATGGCGGAAAGCGCAGTTGATGCAGCTAAAAGAAATGCCACTTTTGAAAACTTTTTTAAAATAGTACTTGAAAAGGGCGAAGATATCTTGCAGCAAACGCCAGAAATGCTTCCAGTTTTAAAGAAAGCAGGCGTAGTTGATGCTGGCGGAAGAGGTCTTATAGTAATATTTACTGGTTTTTACAAGGTTCTTTTAGGAGAAGAACTAGATTTTGTATTCGACGATACTCCAGTTCAAGTTACAGCAGAAGACGTCGTTCCAGATTTAAACAACATTCCAGAAATCGAATTCGGCTATTGTACGGAATTTATGATTATAAACATGCATAAGAAGACTACGGAAGCTGATATTGATAAACTTCGTGAAAAACTTATGCAAATAGGCGATTCCGTGCTTTGTATAGGTGACCTACTTTTAGTTAAAGTGCACGTGCACACAAATCAACCAAACGTTGCTCTTGGCTACGCTTTAGAGCTCGGAGAACTATTCAATTTAAAAATTGAAAATATGCGTGAACAAAATCGTGAACTTAAAAGAAAAGCTCAACAGCAAGTTGACCTTAAAGAGCATGGTATGGTGGCTGTTGCGCCAGGAAAGGGCATAGCAGATCTATTTAAAGATTTATACGTAGACCAAATGATAGAAGGTGGGCAGACAATGAACCCAAGCGCTGCCGACATTGCTAGCGCAGCTGATAAAATTCCAGCTAAAAACGTGTTTGTATTCCCAAATAATAAAAACATCATTTTAGCAGCAGAGCAGGCGAAGGGCTTAACAACTAAGAACTTGCGTGTAATTCCTTCTAAAAGTGTGCCAGAAGGCATCTCAGCAGCACTTGCATTTAACCCAGAAGGCACGGTAGAAGAGAATGAAGAAGCCATGATAGCATCACTACAAAATGTGAAATCTGGCTCAGTTACCTATGCTGTACGTAGCACTCACGTTGATGGCTTCGACCTATCAGTAGGCGAAATAATTGGTCTAGACGATAAGGCGATACTTTCAAAAGGAACCCTTGTAGGCCCCACAACAGAAGCGCTTATTGAAAAACTTATCACAGATAGTGCAGTAAATATTACACTATTTTATGGTGAAGACATAAAAGAAGAGGAAGCGATTTCGCTTCAAGAAAAGCTTGCTGCAAAATATCCAGACTGTGAAGTAACTGCCATCTACGGCGGACAGCCTGTGTATTATTATATAATATCAATAGAGTAAATAGATATAATTTAATAACAAAAAAATCTGTGGTTTTATAGACTGCAGATTTTTTATAAATAATGATTGGTATGTTAATATTACAAATATTAGTAAAATTCTTATAAGGTAAGAATTGTTTAGCAAAAACTTTATGCAGTGAAGCAAATAAAGTTTGAAGCGCAACAAGCCCCGACAGCTATTTTGAAATAGATAAAAAAATGGCGTCCCCTAAGGGAATCGAACCCCTAACTAGCCCTTAGGAGGGGCTTGTTATATCCGTTTAACTAAGAGGACATCTTAACTTTTTTAGTATAACATAAGATTTATTCTTTTGCAATCTTTTTTAAAATTTTTTCATTTTACTTGACAAAAATGCGGGGGGGAGGGTAGAATGTCTTCGACATTTAATAGTTAAATATTTTACTTAATAAATACTTTGTGCTAATATAATTAGTATAAATCTGCGGTAAGTAAAAATAATAAACAAAGGGAATAATTTATGGTAAAACGAGTAAAGTTAATATCTTTAACAGTTATATTTTGTTTGTGTTTATCATTGCTTTTAATTGCTGTTTATGCCACAACTACTATAATGTTTAGTGTTACAAGTTCGTTAAATTACACGCCGTCTCCAAAAGATTACATAAACTGGAAAGAAGATACAAGCACTATAGGAGATCCTAACGATGGCTATTGGACTATTACTATGGGAGAATACGTAGATCCGGAAACGCAAGAAGTGACTCCTTTAGTTTGGAAAATGGTTTTAAAGGAAGAAACAAATAATGAAGTAAGTAGTGTATCAAATTATACCCAAGACACAGAACTTAGTGGAAGTTATTATTTTTTATTAGATACTTTTATTGAAGATGTTTTAAGATGTTCTTATGAAAATGAATTTCACCGTAATGAAAATGATGATTTCATTAGACTTGACCAATATGGTACTAGGGTGTATGTAAATGACTATGCTGTAAGTAATATTAGAGAATATCTAATAGGCGTTGATGTATATAGGGGATATGACCGAACAACTGGATCTTCAAATGGGCATTTAACATTTACTTATAACCCATCAATTAATAACGTAGTTGGGCAAACAGAGCCGGAAAATTTTATAACGAAATTTAATATAGCTGGTTCGCCTATATACAATATGATAGAAGGAAGAACGCTTTCAGATTTATATGCAAAAATGGGATACACAGCTAATTCATCTGGGCATAGTATCCCTTATGATTCCGACGTTTCTATTTCTCAAGATACGGAAGATAAATTCTGGTTGTTAAGTTTAAATGAAGCTTTTACAATGAAATGTCGTCATGAAAATTGGCTAAGTAATTCTTATTGGATTCGAACGCCAAAAGATGATGGAGATAGTCAATGTTTTTCGTTATCTCATTCAAACACTGGTTCTCCATCTAGTGCTTCTGGACAATATCCACACCAAGCAACAAATTATGTGCGGCCGGCGTTTAAACTTACGTTTTAATATTAAAAGTTTATTAACATTAAAAAATATTAACAATCCAGCTTTAATTTAAGCTGGATTTTTTATTTTGTCATAATTTTAATATTAGGGAAATATATTAAAAAGTAGAAAGAGGGGAATTCGACAGAAGACGCCTTTTTCAGACATATTATCACTATAATTAGCATTTGCTTTTTGGGCATTTACTTTTATAGTTAAAAGCGAGGATTTAATGCATTTTCTTTGTGTTAAATTGAAATCAATTAGGTTCGTTCTATTGATGATTTTAGTTGCTGTTTTACTTGCTGTGAGTATTAATGGTGTGGCTTCAGCTCAGGTGTTTTTTGGCTATTCTACTAAGCGTGTGCCTATTTATTCAGTGGATACGGAAAATAAACAAGTTGCCATTAGCTTTGATGCTGCATGGGGCGCTGATAAAACTGCTGACATTGTGGAAACGCTTAAAGAATACAACGTTGGCGCAACGTTCTTTTTAGTTGGCTTCTGGGTAGATAAAAATGCTGACATGGTAAAGCTTATAGATGAATCCGGCTTTGAAATTGGTAACCATTCTAGCACACACCCAGATTTAACAACTGTAAGTGCTGAAAAGCTGGAAAATGAACTTTCTCATTGCAGTGAACTTATTAAAGGTATAACCGGCAAGGACGTAGCGTTATTTAGAGCGCCTTACGGTGCATACAACAATACTGTACTTGATACCGCAACAAAGCTTGGCATGCAGACAATACAGTGGGACGTGGATTCTTTGGATTGGAAAGGTTTATCTGCACAAGAAATTACTATTAGAATTCTAAATAATGTTAAAAACGGCTCTATAATTCTTTGCCACAACAATTCAGCCCACATTTTAGATGCTCTGCCAATGGTTTTAGATAGGCTTCAAAAACAGGGTTATACAATCACTTCTATTGGAGACTTGGTGTATAAAGAGAACTATACAATTGATAGAAACGGACTACAAAAACTTTCATAAAAGGGGAAAAGATCATGAACTATGAACTAATGAATAACAACAAGGTGTACTTATCTGGAACTGTGGCTAGCGAACCGGTGTTTAGCCACGAAACGTTTGGAGAAGCGTTTTACGACGTAAAACTTTCTGTGCCAAGGCTATCTGAACACGTAGACGTTTTGCCAATTACGGTATCGGAAAAACTCTTAAAACATTTTGAACTAGGAAGGCTAGTTAGCTTAAAAGGGCAGCTTAGAAGTTATAATAAGCTTGAAGACGAAAAAAGTAAGCTTATTTTAAGCGTGTTTGCTCGCGAAATTGTGGAAGAAGCAGACATTACTAACCCAAATGTAATAGAAATTACCGGGTTTGTTTGTAAACCGCCTATTTTTAGAACAACTCCGTTTAAAAGAGAAATCTGCGACGTTTTAATTGCTGTAAATAGGGCATATAATAAATCCGACTACCTTCCTTGCATAGCTTGGGGTAGGAATGCAAGATTTATTAAAGATGCACAAATTGGCTCTAAAATTGAAATTGTAGGCAGAATTCAAAGCAGGGAATATCAAAAGAAACTTGATAGCGGGGAAGTGGAAACAAGAACTGCTTATGAAATTTCTGTTAGCCATGTAAACGTAGATTCTGAAAATTCAGATGTTGAAATAATTAGTTAAATAAATATCCACCAGCTTTGGGGTTCACCCTATAGCTGGTGGATTTTTATTTATTTACCTTGTTTTATCTTTTTAATTTCTTTTATGATATATTCAGGCGAACTTACGTTTTCTATTTCTGCTTTTATAGCATCTAACTTATTGAGTAGTTTAGTATGCTTATTAGCATATAGTTTAAACGCTTTTTCATCTTCTTTGGTTATCTGTTTACCATGTTCTTTTCTTTGAGAAGCAATTCTTTCCTTATTTTCATTTTCTAAGGTGTCTATTTCTTCTTGAACGGCTTTTAAATCTGCTTTTAATGCCTTTAAGCGTTCGTTTCTTCTATCTTCAGCTTCTTTCCTTACAACGTCACGATACATGGTTTGTTCACGGTCGTAATTGCCTTTCTTTTTAGATTCTGGCTTTTTAATTTTAACTCTCTTCATTGCGTATGCAATAAGTGCTAAAATTATTGCTAGAGCAAATATTACGGAAGGGATAACGTACCAGATTATAACGTTGTTATCTCCTGGTTTCTGTTCGCCTTCTTCGCCTTCTTCAGCTGAAGCAGTTTCAACGAATATGCTGTTTGCAAGTTTGTTATCTTTTGCTGCGTTGTAAACGGCTTCTTCAACTGTTTCATAAGAGAAGCTATCAAAGAAAGCGTATCCGGTATTTTCAACTTTATCTGCTGCTAGAGCGAAACGAAGGTTTACATCTGTATCTTGTAATGCGCTAATATAGATGTTGTAAGCCGTGAAGTCGTTTGAAATAATGTTATCTATTTTAGCGCCATCTATTCCTTCAAGTGAGAATTCAGCGCCATGAGCTTGTTTCTCGTTTCCAGTGTGTTCTTTTACGTTTGTTTTAATATAAACTGTAAATTTATAATATGAACCTTCTGTGAGTGAAATTGTATCGTTTGATTTCATGGAATATTTTGAAATTCCATTTGTTTTAATAAGCATTACGTTTTTAATTATGCTTGTATTGTCTGGGTTAGGGGATAGTCCGAAGTTGTTATCTTCAGAATCTATAATTCCGCCAAAAGCTACGTCGTCGCCAGCAGATGGATTTGTTCCTTCTTCAAGCGTTCCTGTATAGGTGAGTACGTCGTAAACGCCGTTTGTGTTCATGGAGCTTGAAATTAGGTTAAAACCTGCATTCGTGAAGTCTACAATGTTTGCCGTTTCAATTAAGTTCTCATATTCTTCGTCTGTGTATTCAACTGTATTAAGTTCGAAGTTATCAAAATATGCTACGCCAGAGATGCCGTCTGTTTCCGTTCCAAGCTCTAGTTTTATATTTAAGCTTTTTGTTGCTTGAGCTGTTCTGATAATAATTTCATAGGAAGACCAATCTTTGTCTGCAATGTTGCTAGAATTTAAACCTAATTCTTCAAAGAGAACTGTTCCGTTGTCATCGATAACGTATACATTTAAAATATTGTCGTTATCTAGCATGTTTGAAACGGTTTTATAGCTAAATTTTAAACTATAATAGGTATCTGCTGATGCCGAGAAACTTGGGCTTACTAGGCTTTGATAGGTTTCTCCTTTATTCCACATCATTAATATATTGTTTGTGTCTGTAATAGGAATTGTATTTCCCAAAACTTTTGGATTTTCTGGGTTTGCTCTTCCGCCTAAGAATTCATTTTTAATTGATTCGTATAAAGTTGTATTTGTGTTTATAACGCCCCAAGCTGTTGCATCTTCGTCTGCTACGTCTACTGTCCAGTCAGAAGCGTGGATAGGGTATTCAAGGGTGGCAGATTGATTATTTAATGTGTTAAAGGTTCCGTTTGTAAAGGTTGGGTCTTCACTAATAGAAGAAAGAGTAACTTTAACTGTTGAAGTGCTTTCAGTTGCACTTGTGAAATCTTCAGCGCTTATTGTTTCAATTCTAATAGTATCGAATACAACTGTTCCGCGAGAAGCGTCGTCACTTTGCCCGAGCCATAATTCAAGATTGAATGAAGTAGGGTAAAGAGCGTTGCCTTTAACGTAGAATGAGCACGTTGTGTAGTTGTTTTGATAGGTGTCTGTGCTGTTAGCTGAAATTACTATTTCATTTTCTACTGGTGTGTAAGCTTCAGATGGGTTATCTTTGTCGTAAAATTCGTTTACGTCGTTATTTTCTTTTAAAAGTATATATGCATTTCCTGAAATGTTTTCAACTTTAACGTTTACTGAAATTTTGTAAATAGCATGCATTGGAACATCTATTTTTGGAGAAATGTAGCCAAAATAGCCTGCTGTTTCAGTTGAAAGCATAAGTGCATAGTTGTTGTTGGCTGTAAGGTCTGAACCAAGAGAGAAATCTTGATTTACATTGAATACGTCTGCAACTGCGTTAGCAGGGAATTCGTTGTTTGCTATTGTCCAGCCTTCAAGTGTACCTTTTTCAAAGTTTAAGTTGGAGTCTGCATAGGTAAGCTCTGAGTTTACGTTTTCAACGTAGTTTATATCTATGCTTGTTTCAGAGAATACATAGTTTTCAACAGTATCGCTAGATTGAGCGTTATTTAAATTGCGCATATAGTTTTCATTTGTGTGCCTTTGTACTACAACGTTATCAAAGAAAACTACGCCGGAAGATGTGGTGTTTTCCTTTCTTCCTAAGTAAAGCTCTAAGCTAACTGCTTCTTTACTTGTTCCTGTGGCAATAAAGAATTCGTATTCCGTCCAAACATCTGCTTCAAAGCTTTCAAAACTAACATTTGCAACTTCTTCGTCTAAGCCGGTTAGGTAAATGGAAGCTTTGGCATTGTTCATTGTTCTTGCTAGAATGCTAAAAGTGTAATAAGAATAAGGTTGCAAAGTAATTTCGTCACTTCTATAACCTTGAATTGCTGGAACTTCGGAACCAGTAGACGATGTTCTTGCGTTTATCATAAGAACTTTATCGTCGTAGTTTGTGTTCATTGTTCTTGGGTTTTCGTCAGCATTAAGGTAGTATGAAGAATAGTTCGAATTGAACCTTGTATCGTTTACGTTTATAATACCAGCCCTTGCTGTGCTAGAAGTTCTAATTAAACTCCAACCTGTTGGGTCTGAATCTAATGTAGAAGAGTTTGGAGATGAGTTAAAATCTCCATTAGAAATGGATATCTCTTCAAAACTTGCTCTATTTTCTGCGTTTGCTACTGCAAAGCTTGGGAATAGAAAGGCAAACGCCATAACCATGATACATAATGTAATAATAAAGTTTCTAGTTTTAATCATTTTTCACCTGCATATAGATTTTAACTTGCTTAGTATATAACAAATATTCTTTAAAATCAAATAATTTTTCAAAAATATACAATAATATTTTTATGGAAAGGAAAAAAAACGTAAAAAAGTGGCTTATAGTTATATCCGCGGGCATGCTTATAGGCTTTGTAAACGGCTTTTTCGGTGGTGGCGGGGGAATGATAAGCGTACCACTTTTAGAAAAGGTTTTAAAGATAGATAACAAAAAATCTCACGCAACAGCTATGGCTGTTATTTTTCCGCTAAGTATAGTAAGTGCTATCGTGTATGGGCTAAGCACAAGAATAGATTGGATAAATCTTCTTTACGTAACAATAGGTGTAACACTTGGTGGAGTTTTGGGCGCGTTGCTATTAAATAAGCTTAATAATAAAGTAATAAGAATTATATTTATTATAATAATGCTTAGCGCTGGCGTTAGAATGCTATTTTAGTAGGGGGAATTATGACAATTTTTTTACTAATACTTTTTGGTGTTATTGGCGGAATATTTGGCGGAATGGGCATGGGCGGAGGCACTATGCTTATACCATTATTGACTATATTTTTAAATTTTAGTCAAAAGGTGTCACAAGGCTTTAATATTTTTTCATTTTTAGTTATGGCTGTATTTGCTCTTATAATTCATATCAAAAATGGTTTAGTGGACATTAAAAGTGTAATTCCTATTGTGCTTAGCGGAATACTATTTAGTTTGGGTGGAGCGTATCTTGCCAATCTTGTAAAAGGAAATGTGCTTAAAATAATATTTGGTGTGTTTTTAATTCTGCTTGCTATATTCGAGATTTTTAAACTTTTTAAGGAAAATAAAACAAAGAATTAGTTTACAAAATTTAAGTTATGTGTTATTATTAGGTGTTATAAGGAGAGAATTATGCCAGTAGATAAAAGTAAATGTATCAGTTGTGGGGCATGTGTAAGTATTTGCCCAGTAAATGCTATAAGGTTTGGTGAAGATGGCAAAGCTGAGATAGATGAAACCAAATGTATAAGATGTGGTTCTTGCGAAGCTACTTGCCCAGTAAATGCTATAAAAATTAATTATTAAAGGTGGAACATTTGGAAAAGATAGGTTTAGTTTATATTAACGGAAGCGTACATAGATTAGTGCTTTTAGAATTAAACGGTACGTATTTTAATGTTTTTGAAGATATCACGGAAAATATTAAGCTCAACGAAGAAATTGCTGTAAGTGGGCTTATTAGAGCTGGGAAATCTAAGGAAAGTTTAAACGTTCTTAAAATGTTTAGAAAGATATGCGATAACTATGAAATTACAAAGATAACAGCAGTTACTTCTAATTTTATTTTAAATTCTAAAAATCAAAAGAGTTATTTAGAAGAAGTTTATAACAACACGGGTTTTAATTTTATAATAATGCAACCAGAAGACGAAGCTAAAATGATATATTCTGGCGTTATAAACTCTGTTGACGTACCAAAAGGTTTAATTGTAAACATTTCTCAGCAAGAAACAAATTTAATTTTATATAATAGAAGGAATATAATTTATTCTAAAATTTTACCATTCGGCACATACAATTTGCCTGAGAAAGCGGGTGTTGCAACTACGTCGCCAGACGCTGTTGATAAAATGCTAGATTTCGTTAAAAAGGAAATTGAAAAAATTGACCTTATTGAACACGTAGACATAGAAACTTCTTTTGTTGGAGCGGGCTCTGTGTATGCAACGCTTGGAAAACTTGCTAGAAGAAGCACGCACTATTCTTTGGATATAGAAAATAACTATATTCTAGAAGCACCAGTTTTTGAAAAGGTTTATTCCGTTGTAAAGGATTTAGGCTTAGATAAAACAAAGAAATTAAAAGGCATATCAGAAGATAGCGTAGATACACTACTTTGCGGTATAAGCATAGCAAAGGCAGTTTCTGACGTTTTAAATATAGAACGCATGTCTATTTCAGGCGACACACTTCGTGAAGGCTTAATTTATAGCTATATTGCAATGGAGGCTAATGAAAAGCCTTTTAGCGATATGCTAGGTTACAGCTTGGAAAATATTAGAATATTTAAAGACCAAAAATATTCAAACACTGCACATGTGTACAATTTAGCAGTTATATTGTTTAAACAATTAAAGGTCATTCATAAGCTTTCAAGAGTTTATGTAAAAGCACTTAGAATTGCCGCATCTATGTACGATTCCGGTAAAAGAATTTGCTTTGATAATCACGAAAAATACAGCTTTAACGTTATTTTGAACTCTCCGTTAAATGGGGTGTCACATAAAGATGTGCTACTTGCAGCTTTTACCTGTGTGTGTCAAAATCCGGACAACTTAAATTTATCCGATTGGGTTAAATATAAGGATATTTTAACCGAAGAAGATATGGAAGCTGTAAAAAAGATGGGCGTTATAATAAAACTTGCTGATCAGTTAGATAAATCTAGAAGGGGAAATGTAACGGATATCTGCTGCGATATTTTAGGAGATTCCGTTATACTTAAAACAGTAGTAAAGGGGAATGCAGATTTTGAAATTATGGAAGGTATGAAACTTGGGCCTACCTTCAAGAAAATTTTCAAAAAATACTTAGAAATTATATAGGGGATTTTTATGAAGAAAAAACTTTTGTTTTTAAGTTTTGCTTTTCTATTTTGCTTGATAACCTTAACGGGTTGTTCAATATCTTTTGACGTTGGTGGCGGCAAAACTGTTACAAACACAGAACCTCTTACAATAGAAGCAGGTGCAACGGCTACGGAAATAGCAGAAGAGTATTTAAGCGCAACCGTTACCGTTATGGTGGAGGATAATGCCGGAGATTCTATTTCTTTTGGCAGTGGTGTAGCTGTTTATGCAGGTGGATACATTGCTACAAACTATCACGTAATAGATTCTGCAATAAATAGTAATTATTTTCACCTAGAAGTATATTTGAATGGCGAAACTACAGGTTATACTGCGGAGATATTATGGTATAATCAAAATTTAGACCTAGCAATTATTAGAAGCGACTATTATAATATTCCATTTGTAAAAATGGCTGATAGATGGATTGATTCTACTGATAATTTAAGAGTGCTTGAACAGGTTATAACAATAGGAACTCCATTAGATTTTGGGCTTCAAAACACTGTTTCATTAGGTTATATTAGTAGCACAGAACATAGATACGCAACTAGCGATACAAACCTATATGAAGATTTAATTCAACATTCTGCACCTATTAGTAATGGAAATAGTGGTGGACCATTATTTGATATGAAAGGTAACTTAATAGGTTTAAATACGCTTGGCGCTAGTGACAAAACTTCAAATGGTCAACAAGTTGACGCTAATAGCATCTACTTTGCTGTTCCAATCTATCCTATAATGGAGATAATTGAAGATGTTGCAAACGGCACTTATGAAACTCCAAAATTTGGTATTTCTGGCTACGACCAATTCCAAGCTGCTTCTATGGGAATAAGTTCATTTACAGAAAGTGGCTTTAAAATTACAAGTGTTGAATCTACTGGTGCGTCAAACGGAAAACTTCAAGTAGGTGATATTGTTACAAAAGTTACTTGCGAAGACGGCAAAACCTTTGTAATAGAAGAGAGAAACGATTTTATATATGCTATTTTACATTCAAGCGTTGGCGACACAGTAACAGTAGAATATAAACGTGGAAATTCAACTTCTAGCACTACAATAACTTTAAACTAAAGGAGAAAGAATGAAAACTGTTTTAGCAATAGACATGGGCAATTCCTATATTTCAATTTATAAAAAAAATTGTGGCATAGTTTTAAAAGAGCCTAATTTAATTGCTGTAAGCGGTTCTAATTCTAACTATAAAATAATCGCGTTTGGCAATGAGGCAAAAAAGCTTCAAGGTAAAACAGCGGAAAATGTTGTTATATTTACTCCAATTTCAGAAGGGGAAGTTAAAAGTAGAGAATATTTAAGCGCCCTTTTAAAACATTTTTTAGAAAAATTAGAAATTAATAAATTATCAAAAATTAAGGCATTAGTTACAATTCCTTGCGGCATTTCAAGTCAAGCCAAAGATGTGTATAGAAAAACATGTTTTATGGCTGGAATAGACGAAGTTAGGCTTATTCCATCTATCATTGCTGGCGCTGTTGGCTCTGGAAGAAACATTCGTGGAGATTCCACAACCTTTATTGCATCTTTTGGCGGTGGTGTAACCGAAGTGGCTGTTTTGAATTTAAACTCTATTGTAAAGGGTGGAACGCTTGCCTATGGCGGTAGAGCGCTCGATGTTGCAATAGCTACGGCAATTGCTGAAAAAGACCAAGTTTTAGTTGGTGTTTCTTCTGCTGGAAAAATTAAGGAAGAAGTTGGAAGCTTGTATGAAAACGACACTTTAAACTTAGAAGTTTCTGGTGTTAACGTTTCAACAAAATCGCCACAAAACATTATTGTATTTTCAAAGGATATAAGGTCAAAACTTGTTGAATATGTAGACGAAGTGTTAAAATTAATTGAAACGACGTTAAACCTTTGTCCGCCTGAAATTTCAGCAGATATCACACAAGATGGCTTACTTCTAGTTGGCGGTGGAGCAAAACTTGTAGGTTTAGCTGAATACATTTCCAGAGCTATAAAAATGCCTTGCACAGTTTCTGATTATGCTGAAAATGCTACTATACTTGGTGCAGGCAAGTTACTTTCTGATGAACAGGAATTAAAGGCAATTTTGGATAACGTTGGAGGCTAATTTGTTTGCAGAAGTAATAGTTGACATTTTAAATTCAGAAACAGATAAAGTTTTTGATTATATTATTCCAGACAACTTAAAACTAATAGAAGGCACAAGAGTTCTTGTGCCTTTTGGTAATAGAAAAATTGAAGGCTATGTAATAAAAATAAAATCGGATTCAAGTGTTTCTAAGGAAAAATTAAAGGAAATTATAAAACCCATAGATAACTACGCTGCCATTCTTCCAGAAATGCTTAAACTTAAAGACTTCATGACTAGAAGGTATAATTTACGAGTTGCTGACACGCTAAGGCTATTCATACCGTCGGAAATGCGCTCTGGCAAAGTTAAACCTATATTTAAAACTTACTGCAAGCTTAATGAAAATTTTAATTTAGAAGAGTTTGCTCTTACTTTAAAAAAGAACGCAGTTAAACAAATGGAACTCGTGTTGTTTTTAAGAGAACATAAATTTGCAGACTTTACTCTTTTAAACAAAGATTTTGGTGCGCAAGCTGTAAAAAAATTTATAGATTTAGGAATTCTTACAACTTTTCAGGAAGAAATAACTAGAAGTCCTGACGTTTTGAATCATGCAAAAGAGCATTTTGTTCACACTCCGGAGCAGGAAAGGGCAATAACGGGCGTGAAATTAAATGAAAACTGTACCTATTTAATCCATGGCGTTACGGGCAGTGGTAAAACCGAAGTTTATATGACGCTTATTGAAAACGTTTTAAAAAATGGCAAATCTGCAATAATGCTTGTTCCAGAAATTTCTTTAACTCCACAAATAATGTATAATTTTAAAAATAGGTTTGGAGAAAATGTTGCGCTTCTTCATAGCGGCTTATCCGCGGGCGAAAGATATGACGAGTGGAGAAGGCTTAGAAATGGAAAGGCAAAAGTTGCTGTTGGCGCTAGGTCTGCAATTTTTGCACCACTAGAAAACGTTGGAATTATAATAATTGATGAAGAACACGATTCTTCTTATAGTAGTGAATCTAACCCACGTTATAAAACGGTGGAAGTAGCGGATTTTAGAGCTAGATACAATAGTTGTCCACTCGTTTTAGGTAGCGCTACGCCAAGCATAGCTTCTTACTACTATTCGCAGATTGGCAAATATAAGCTTTTAGAGTTGCCAACAAGGGCAAACGGAAAGGATATGCCAAAAATTCAAATTGTAGACATGCTAAGCGAAATTAGAAATGGAAATAATGGTATTTTTTCTGTTGCTTTAAGAGATGAGCTTACTGCTTGCATGAGAGATAAAAAACAAGCCATGTTATTTTTAAATAGAAGAGGCTATACTTCTTTTATGATGTGTAGAAAATGCGGCTATGTGGCTAAATGTACAGATTGCGACGTGTCCCTTGTTTATCACAAGGTGGAAGATAAATTAAAATGCCATTATTGCGGAAAAAGGTTTAAAGCGCTTACTGTTTGCCCGGAATGTGGCAGCCATGAAATAAGGCAGGGGGCTATTGGAACGCAGCGTGTTGTAGACGAATTAAGAGAGCTATTTCCAGACGTAAAAATTTTGCGTATGGATAACGATACCACCAAAAACAAGAATTCACATCAAAAGATTTTGGAAGAGTTTTCAAATTCTCACCCTGCAATACTTGTTGGAACACAAATGATAGCAAAAGGGCATGATTTTCCAGATGTAACCTTAGTTGGAATTATAGACGCTGACCAAAGTTTGTATCAATCGGACTATCGCAGCCCAGAACGAGCGTTTGCACTCATTACGCAGGTCAGTGGCAGGGCTGGTAGAAAGGATTTGGAAGGGAAGGTTATACTACAAACGTATAACCCGAGGCACTATGTTTATAAGTTTGCATCTAATTACAATTATAAGGCTTTTTACGAAAAAGAAATAAATTTAAGAGAAACCACTAAATTTCCGCCATTTACAAGCATAGTTAGGGTGTTAGTTAGCAGTGAGAACGAAGAAATAGCAAAGTCGGCAATAAGGTCTATATACAACGAACTTGCGGACGTTTATAACGATTTTAGAAATGACTTCTATTATTTTAATGCTATGAAATCTCCTGTGGGTAGAATTAAAAATAAAACAAGATATCAAATTTTAATGAGGTTTACAAAGTTAAAAGAAAGTGATATAATGGAAAAGATTTATAGCGTGGCGGATTCTTACAAGAGCGCTAAACTTAGCATTTTTGTAGAAATTGATCCACAGAATTTAAGTTAGGAGAAATTATGGCAACAAGAAAAATTTTAAAAATAGGAGATGAGCTTTTGCGTAAAACGTCTAAGCCTGTAACAAAGTTTGATGAAGGACTTTGGGAACTTTTAGACGATATGCGTGAAACTATGTATAAAAATGATGGCGCAGGGCTTGCCGCAGTTCAGGTTGGCGTTTTGAAACGTGCGATAGTTATGGATATTAATAATATGTATCTAGAATTAATAAACCCAGAAATTTTAGAACAGAGCGGCGAGCAGATAGGGAGAGAAGGTTGTTTAAGCGTTGGCGGAATTCAAGAATTTGTTAAAAGACCTAAAAAAGTTACTGTAAGAGCACAAGATAGATATGGTTATCAAATTACAATAACTGGGGAAGACTTTTTAGCAAGGTGTATTTGCCATGAAACAGACCACTTAAACGGTATTTTGTTTGTAGATAAAATAGAAAAGGATTATAAAGAAGAGTGAAAATAGTATTTTTAGGAACGTCGTATTTTTCTATTGCATGTTTGAAGGCACTTCTTAATTCTAAACATGAAGTTTTAGCAGTTGTATGTCAACCGGACAAACCTTCTGGCAGAGGAAACAAACTAACGGCTCCACCAATTAAAACGTTTGCAGAAGAAAATGGATTAAAAGTATATCAATTTAATAAAATAAGATTAGTCGGTGTAGAAACTTTAAAAAGTTTAAAACCGGACGCACTTGTAGTTGCGGCTTACGGGCAAATTTTAAGCCAAGAAATATTAGATATTGCGCTGCCAATAAATGTGCATGGTTCGCTACTTCCAAAATATAGGGGAGCTTCTCCAATTCAAACGGCGCTTATTAATGGTGACACTGAAACGGGTATAACTATTATGAAAATGGCATTTGAAGTGGATTCCGGAGATATAATTTTACAAGAAAAGTTAAAAATTGAACCAACTGACAATGCGGAAACTCTTTTTGAAAAGATGGGGGTTTTAGGTGGAAAACTTCTTGTTAAAGCGTTAGATTTAATAGAAGAAGGAAAGGCTACTTTTACGCCGCAGGATAATAGCCAAGCTACTTTTACAAAGATGCTAACAAAAGAAGGCGCGGAAATAGACTTTAACGATACATCTGAAAATATTGTGAATAAGGTTAGGGGATACTATAAAAACCCTACTGCTTACTTTATTCATAATGGTGAAAAAATAAAGGTGTTTAGTGCAGAATCTAGAAAGAACTTAACTAAGCTTTTAAACGGGCATATTATTTCAGCAAATTCAAAGGAAGGGCTTATAATAAAGTGTTTGAACGGCGCAGTTGAAATAGTGGAATTACAAGCACCAAATGGTAGAAGAATGACCGCAAAAGCGTATTTAAATGGTAAAAAATTTGAATAATACACAAAATATAGTACTATGCAAATACATAGTACACAATATAAAGTTAGGTTAACAAATGGAAAATGGATTAGTAATTAAAAAACTTGCTGATAAATTTTGGGTGAAAGTAGGCTCTTTCACTCTTGTTTGTTCGCCTAAGGGTAAGTTAAAAGAAAGTGGTATATATGTTGGCGATAGAGTTAAAGTAGACGTAAAAGAACAACAGATTGCTAGCGTTGAAGATAGAAAAACTTTACTAATAAGGCCACCGCTTGCAAATATAGACCAAATAATAATTGTTATAGCACCCTTACCAAAACCTGACTTTAATATTGTGGATAAGCTAATTTTGTTTGCGTTATCTTATGGTATAAAACCTATTCTTTGCATTAACAAAATAGATATTGCAGACCACAAATTTATAAATGAAGTATTTTCCGCTTATAAAGACGTGTTAGAAATTATAAATACATCAGCTAAGAATGGAAATGTAAGCGAACTTAAAAACGTTTTAAATGGAAAAATCTCTTCGTTTGCAGGGCAATCTGCGGTTGGAAAGTCTGCGCTCACAAAACAAATTTTACCAGACGCAAAGGTAGATATTGGAGAACTTTCTAAAATAGAAAGGGGAAAGCACACAACTAGGCATTCAGAACTTTTTGAAATAAATAATAGCACCTTTTTAGCAGACACTTCTGGTTTTACTTCATTAGACGAAAGGCTGCTTCCTATAAGTTATTTTGAACTGCCGCTTTACTATCCAGATTTTTTAAAATATCTTGAAAACTGCAAGTACCGCTCTTGTAGCCACACAAAAGAAGAGCATTGCGCTGTAAAAGAAGCAGTAGAAGAAGGCAAGCTAGATTCGGCTCGATATAATAGATACGTTGTAATTTATGAGAATTTAAAAAAGGAGTGGCAAAAGAATCATGGTTAAAATTGCACCATCAACAGACCCTGCAAAAAATTTTGACGACCTTTTAAGTTATATAAACGAGATAAGGTTCGCAGCGCATTTTTTGCATGTAGACGTAATGAACTCTAACTTTGTTCAAAAGACCAATTTTGACGAAAATTTTGTTGCAAAAATAAACGCAAATACCGCAATGATGTTAGACGTGCATTTAATGGTAAACGAGCCGGACGTATTAAAATATATTGAAGCTGGTGCAAATATTGTAACAGTGCATTATGAAGCATTTGAAAATAAAAATAAGCTTAAAAATGCGCTAAAATTAATAAGAGAACATAAAGCGTTAGCGGGTTTAAGCATTAAGCCTAATACATCGGTGGAAGAAATAGCTAGCTTTTTAGATTACGTTGACCTTGTGCTTGTTATGAGCGTAGTGCCGGGCAGTAGTGGGCAAAAATTTATGGAAGAAACGTATAATAAAGTTTCACTTTTAAAAGACTATATTGGGAAAAGACCTATTCAAATAGAAGTAGACGGTGGAATTGTTCCAGAGATAGCTAAAAACCTAAAAAAATGCGGGGCGGATATATTGGTTAGCGGAAGCTATGTATATTCAAGCAAAGATAGAGTTCTTGCTATAAAAGAACTAATGCAAAATTAAAATTTTTGTTTACTTTTAAAAATTTTGTAAAAACTAAAAGTATGTTTAAAAAAATATTGTTAAGCTTACTTTTAGTTTTTGTTTTTATTTTTTCAGCTTGCAGTGAAGAAATTCCTACAAGCGTTTACTTTAAAAATGCCACAAGCGCAGGGTCGAGCAACTATACCTTTTCCGTAGTTCATTTGCAGGATAAAACTATGCAAAATTTTTATACGGATATTTATTTTAAAACGAACAAAGACGACGTTACTTTTAGTTTAGCTTTGGAAGGGAAAGAGCCTTTAAAGCTTTATGTATCAGAAGGCTTTATTTGGCAATCTTTAACTGAAATGATAAATAATCAAACAGATACAAAAGTAAACTTTAACAGGTATAAAGAAACGTTAAATAAAACCTTTATTATAAATGTGGATAAGGCTGTTACGTTTACATTTAAGGGTGTTATAGGCGACTATAACGAGCAGACAAATTCTCTAATTAATTTACACGATTCTTCTAAAGAATTTAAATTAACTACTAAAAGTGTGCAAAAATAATTGCAAAGAGTTTTTAATTTTGTTATACTCTTTTTGTGTAATGAGGTAAATAATGATATTAGTTAAGAATTTGTATTTGAAATATATTAGAGAATATTTTGCGCTTTACGATATAAGTTTAAGCATTGAAGACGGCGAAAAGGTTGCACTAGTTGGTGAAGAGCATAGCGGAAAAACAAGTTTGCTTAGAATTCTTGCTAAGCTTGAAAAACCGTCTAAGGGCGAAGTGTACATTAAAGATATTCCAATTAAAAAAATAAATTTTAGATACGACGTTAGCGCTGGATATTTGCCTGCCAGCCCGGTATTTTTCGAGAAAAAAACAGTTTATGAAAACTTTAAATATATATTAAAATATCAGAAACTTAGTGAAGCGGATTTAGAAAATAAAATTAATGATATTTTAATTGATTTTAATATTGAAAAACTTAAAGATTCTAAGGTTAAAGAGCTAACCTTATTTGAAAAATACTTAGTTTCTATTGCTAGGCTATGTTTTAGAAATTTAGACTTGGTGCTTATAGATAACATTTTTGATAATCTTAACGACGAAGAAAGAAATAGCATAGTAGAATTAATTAAAGAAAGATTTTTAAATAAAAAAACTACCTTAGTTGTGGCTACAACTAGCGAAAAGATTGCAAAGACTCTTGCAAATAGAAATATATATTTTTCTAACGGTTCAATTGTAGATAAACTTGAAGAGAAAAATTAGTTTTTGTCCTTATAATAATCTTTAACTAACACATAATTACAATCGCTTTTAAAGGCGGTTGTTTTTGTTTTTTTAGGCGCTTTTTGCATAGTGTTTAAAAGCCCTAACACTTGTGCCATTGCGGGATTAGAATTAGTAAAATTTTTTAATAAATCCGCAGGGTTAAACCCGCCATTTAAAAGTGGCAAAATTTTTTCTAAATTAAAGTTATTAAAATTTTCTTGTTTAGGGTTGTTTTCATTAAAAAAGGTGTTGTCGTTAGGGTAGTAGTTAGGTGGCGCAGAATTATTATTTAGAAAACTATTATTAAACATAAATTATGCCCCTTTTATGTACATTAATTTATATGCACGCATATAATAAATTAGTTCAAGAAAGGAGAGTTTTAGTGAAAAGTTTATCAGATTTCAGCGAAGAAGAATTAGAAAGTGACAGGGAAGAAATAACGGAAAAAGATTTAAAAGAAGCCTACGATAAATATAAAGATTTACCCGAAGATGAACTTTTAAAAGAACTTTACAAAGAAATTGATAGACAAAAAAAGAACGGTACGTTTGATATAGAAAACTTAAAGTTTTTAGTAAATTCTATGGCGCCAATGCTAACGCCGGAACAGCTAAATAATATAAATGCTCTTCTTGAAAGGATAAAATAGTTTAAAGGGTCGCAAATGATAAATAGAAAGATAGATACAGAACTTAAAAAAATATTAACGCTAGGAAATGACGAAAAGGAAGTTAAGTGTTTAATATATGTTTCTGGCTTTAACGCGAATGTAAAAAATCTAGAAGATTTTGGAATTAAAATAGAAGAAAAATTTCCGTTTATTAATGCAATTAGTGCCAAAGTGCCAGTAGAATTAATTAACAAGCTTTCTATGAAAAGCTATGTGGAATATATTTCAAGCCAAAGCAAAGTTGAAGCCTTAATGAACATTGCTAGAAAAGTGTTAAAGGCGGAAAATATTACTGGCGGAAATGAAGTGACTATTGCATATATTGATACGGGCATTGCACCGCATGCGGATTTTAAACTAGTTAGAAATAGAATAATAAAATTTGTCGACTTAATAAATGAAAAAACGAACGCTTACGACGATAACGGCCACGGGACGTTTGTGGCAGGCGTAGGTTCTGGTAACGGGGCATTATCGGGAGGAAAGTATATGGGAATAGCTCCAAATTCAAATATAGTATCCATTAAAGCGCTAGATAAGCACGGCGAAGCAAACGCAACAAAAATTTTAGAAGCAATGCAATGGGTCTATGATAATAATCTAGAGTACAATATTAAAGTTGTGTGTATGAGTTTTGGAAGTGAGCCACTTGGATTTAACGACCCTATAATGAAGGGCGCCGAAGCTTTGTGGCGAAAAGGCATTGTTATAGTTTCTGCTGCGGGGAATAGTGGACCTGATTATCAAACGATAAAAAGTCCGGGAATAAGCCCTAGAATTATAACCGTCGGCGGAATGAATGATAATAGATTTGACGAAGAATATAAGGAAGAGTTTTTTGAAATAGCAAAATTTTCTTCGCGCGGCCCAGCCTTTAACAAATTTAAGCCAGATATAGTTGCGCCGTCTGTTGATATTAATTCCTGTTCAAATAAAGAAGGCTACACAAAACTAAGCGGCACTAGCGTTGCTACACCAATGATAGCAGGCTTATGTGCGCTTGCCTATGAAAAGAATAAATACTTAAAACCCGACCAAATTAAACGGGCGCTTCTTGCTAGCTCTAATGGAATAACATACAATAGAAACTTAGAAGGTTATGGTTTGCCGAACTTAGAAAAATTTTTAAGGTATGTATAAGTAGGATTTTTGTTTATTATTAAAACATATACAAAATTGGAGTGTACCACAAATTTTGTATGTGCTTTTTATAATATATACAATATGTTGTTATTTTGATAAATCTAATATTTTTTGCAAAACTAGTTTGTTTGATGGAACGCTGGAAACTTCTTCCATTCTTTTTATATAGCGTTCTTTATTTCTATTTAAGTTTGCTATTGATTTATAAAGCGTAACGGGAGTTAATTCTTCTTCGTATAATATACTTGCATAACCGTAACGCTTGAAGGCCTCTGCGTTCTCTATTTGGTCGCCGCGAGATTGTGTTTTGCCAAGCGGTATAAGTAGCATCGGCTTTTTTAAGGCTAGTATTTCAAATATGGAGTTTGCACCTGCTCGGGAAACTACTAGGTCGGCTAGATTAAAGTAGTCCCAAATGTTCTTAGCAAATTCAATTTGAAAATAGTTTGGTTTTTCTATATTTTTAATGTTGTTTTTCCCAACAATGTGAATAATATTAAAATCTTTTAGTTTGTCTATGCTTTTAAAAACCACTTCGTTTATTTTCTTAGCGCCTAGGCTTCCGCCGAAAATTAATATACAGGGCTGTTTCTTTTTAAAGCCGCATTCACAATTTTTTTTATCACCTTTAAAAATATCGTCTCTAATAGGGGAACCGGTGTAGATACATTTATCGTTTTTACAAGTTTCTCTAAAACTTGTAAGCATTAAGTTACATTTTCTTAAAATAAGCTTGTTTGCTAAGCCAAAAGAATAATCGCTTTCGTGGCTAATAATTTTAATGCCTAGTTTTTTTCCTGCATAACAAACAGGAACGGAAACAAATCCGCCCTTAGAAAATATAATATTGGGCTTTACTTTTTTAAGAATTTTTTTACACTGGTTTATAGATTTTATAAGTTTATATGGAATTAGTAAGTTTTTTAAAGTAAGTTTTCTAATAAGTTTTACCGTTTCAATTTCTATAAATTCAATACCGGGAATATTTGTAATGATATCCTTTTCCATTCCGTTTTTTGAACCTAAGTAAACAATTCTATCAAAATGTTTTTTAAGCTCTGGAATAAGTGCCACGTGTGGCATAATGTGGCCAGCCGTGCCGCCACCAGTTAAAACAATCGTTCTCATAACAATATTTTATGTAATAGTTTGCTATTTATGCTCAGCAAACATTGATTAAAATTGTTTATTTATTCAAAAATATAAATAAATATGCATAAAATAAATTTTTATTCAAATTTTTAAGTTGTTAATTTCTTGACAATAATTTTTTAAAGTTGGTATAATGTTTAAGTTAAGTAGAGGGAAATATGTCAAATTATGAATCGAAGGATATAGTAGTATTAGACGGCTTGGACGCTGTAAGGCTAAGACCTGGTATGTATATTGGCACAACTGGCGCCAAAGGGTTACATCATATTTTATGGGAAATTGTAGATAACGCAATAGATGAAATTTCTAACGGCTTTGGTAATAAAATTACAATTACACTTGAAAAAGACGGCTCTGCAACTGTGGAAGACAATGGAAGGGGAATTCCCGTAGATATTCATCCAACAGAGAAAAAATCTGGTGTGGAAGTTGTATTTACAAAGCTTCATGCAGGCGGAAAGTTTGACACTCATAACTATGGCTATTCCGGCGGTTTGCACGGCGTGGGTGCGTCGGTAACTAACGCGCTTTCTGAATGGCTTAAAGTTACAGTTTGTAAAAACAAGAAAAAATACTACATGGAATTTAGAAGCTATCCGGACGAAAAAGGTAAAATAAAAAGCGGAATACCAGTTTCTCCTTTAACGGAAATTGGAACAAGCACTTCAACCGGAACTAAAATTCAATTTTTGCCAGACAAGAGAGTTTTTGGAGATATAACTTTTAGTTACGATGCAATTGTTAGAAGAGTAAGAGAACTTGCTTTTTTAAATAAAGGCATAATTATAGAAGTTATTGATAAGAACTCTGGGCAAGACCAAACGTATTGCTACGAAGGCGGCTTGAAGGATTTTATTGCTTATATAAATGAAGGTAAAACTGTACTTTTCAATAAGCCTATTTATCTTGCTAGCGAAAGTAAAATTATAAAAATGGAGGCTGCCGTTCAATATACGGATTCCTATACTGAAAATTCTTTTTCTTTTGTAAACAACATTCCAACAACGGAAGGTGGCACTCATGAAACTGGTTTTAGAACTGGCTTTACAAAGTTTATGAATGAGTTTGCTAGAACGCTTGGGTTATTAAAAGAAAAAGAACAAAACTTTATTGGTGAAGATTTTAGAGAAGGTATAACCGTTGTTCTTGCAATAAAAATGAACAACGTTCAATTTGAAGGGCAAACTAAAACAAAACTTGGTAACCCAGAAGCTAAAACCGATATCGAAGCAATGGTCTATAAAGAACTTAGCAAATTTTTTAGCGTTAAGGACAACCAAAAGATTGCAGAGATAATCATAAATAAAGCAAAGGGTGCATCAAAGAGCCGTGAAGCTGCAAGACGTGCAAAGGAGCTTTCGAGAGCTAAAAACTCCGCGGATAACTTTAACCTAGTGGGTAAACTTGCAAGCTGTACAAGCAGAAAAGCAGACCTTTCCGAGTTATTTATAGTGGAAGGCGATAGTGCGGGCGGTAGTGCAAAACAGGGTAGAGATAGGGCTTTCCAAGCAATTTTGCCGCTTAGGGGAAAACCTTTAAACGCGGAGAAGAAAAGGCTTGAACAAGTTCTTGCAAATGAAGAAATAAGAACTATTATAAGCGCGTTAGAAACGGGAATTAGCGAAGATTTTAATATTAACAATTTAAGATATAATAAAGTTATTATTCTATCCGATGCCGACCAAGATGGTGCACATATTAGAGCAATACTTTTAACGTTCTTTTTTAGGTATATGCGTGAGCTTATAACAGATGGGCACGTTTTCATAGGCTTGCCACCACTATATAAAATTCAAAAAGGCAACCAAATTGAATATGTTTATTCAGATTACGAATTGCCAGAAGCTATAAAGCGTTTTGGAAGAAATTATCAAATTCAAAGATATAAAGGTCTTGGAGAAATGAACCCAGAACAACTTTGGGAAACTACCATGGACCCAGAAAAAAGAACGCTCGTTAAAGTTACAATAGACGACGCAACGGAAGCTGAAAAAATGGTTACAACTTGGATGGGCGACAATATTGAAGCCAGAAAAGAATATATTAGCGAGCATGCAAACTTTGATAGAGAAGACACCTTTATGGAAGAAATAAAATAAGGAGAGTTTTTTGGAAGAAGACGAGGTAAACGGCGAAGACGTCCTATTGCCAGGTCAGATGTGCTACGACGAACTTTTGACAAATGAAGAAAATAATCAAAATGAAGAAGTTCAAAACATAGTGCTTGATGACCAAATAGGTATGGACGATATCTACAAAGGTATTACAAACAGTAAGCTGCCTAAAAAAGTAGATAAGCTGGTAGAAAACTTGGGAGTTGGTCATAGTGAAGAGCCTTCGCTAGCCTCTAAAACGCCAGAAAAAAGCAGTTTAAATAAAAGTGAACAAGAAGAAATAAAAGAAGATTTAGAAGACGTTGAAGAACAAAATTATGAAGAAAATTTAGACCAATTAGACGAAATTGAACAAGAAGAAATAAATGAAAATGAAGAAGAAAGCCAAGAAGAGTTAGAAGATATAGAAATAACCCAAGAAAACTTAGAAGATGAAGAGCAGGAAGATTTAGAAGACGAAGAAAAATTAGATAATGTTGAAAAAGACGAGAATTTAGAAGATTTACAAGAAGAAAATCAAATTGATGTAGATTTAAATATTCAAGATGATAGCCATGAATATAAAATAGGAAGTTATAAGAAGGTAAATATGTCGGAAAGAGAAGAAAAGAAAGTAGAAGAAAGTAAGCTAAAACCATTTGATTATGAAGACGGCGTTGTTGTTAAAACTATCGACGAAGTTTTACACGAATCTATGATTCCTTATACAGAACACGTTGTTATGGATAGGGCATTGCCAAGAGTTGAAGATGGTTTGAAGCCTGTTCAAAGAAGAATTTTATATTCTATGTTGGAACTTGGTTTAACTCCGGACAAGCAGTACAGAAAATCTGCTCGTATTGTGGGCGATTGTATGGGTAAATATCACCCACACGGCGACAGCTCTGTTTATGACGCTATGGTTCGTATGTCGCAGGATTTTAGTTTAAGAGCTCCGCTTGTAGATGGTCATGGTAACTTTGGTTCTATAGACGGCGATAGTGCGGCTGCTATGAGATATACAGAAGCAAAACTCACTCCGCTTGCTATGGAACTTTTAAGAGATTTAGAAAAAAATACAGTACATTGGAGCTTAAACTTCGACGATACTTTAAAAGAACCTGATATGCTTCCTGGAAGATTCCCGAACTTGCTTGTTAATGGTACTTCGGGAATTGCCGTAGGCGTTGCAACTAACATTCCGCCACATAACCTTGGTGAAGTTATAAATGGTGTAGTAGCTTATATTGAAAATAACAAGATAACTACTGCGGAAATGATGAAATATATTCCTGCGCCGGACTTTCCAACGGGCGGAATAATAATTGCTGGCGAAGAGCTTAAAAATGCCTATGAAACTGGTAAAGGTAAAATTATAGTAAGAGCTAAGGTTAAACTTGAAAATAGTGGAGATAAACAAAGCTTAGTTATTACAGAACTTCCGTATCAAGTAAATAAGTCTGCGCTTCTTCAAAAAATTGCAGAACTTAAAACTGACGAAAAATCTATTGCTTCATATATTGGAGAAATTAGAGATGAATCGGATAGAAATGGAATGCGTGCGGTGTTAAGAATTAAGAAGGGCGGCAACCCTGAAAAAATTCTTGAATACTTATATAAAGCTACGCAGCTTGAAGTATCGTTTGGTATAAACATGGTAGCCATTGCTAGTGGTAAACCAAAGCAATTAGGGCTTTTAGATATCATTAGTTATTACGTGGAATATCAACGCGAAGTAATTGTAAGAAGAACTAAATTTGACCTAGATGTAGCTAAGGATAGAGCACATATAGTAGAAGGTCTGCTAATAGCTATACAAAATATTGATGAAGTAGTAAGAATTATTAAAAAATCTGCTACTACAACGGAAGCAAAACAAAGGCTTAGAGATAGGTTTAAACTTTCTGAAAAACAAGCACAAGCAATTCTTGATATGAGGCTTGCAAGGCTTGTTAACTTGGAGATTACAAAGTTAGAGCAAGAACTTAAAGAGTTAAAAGAACTTATTGAAAAATTAACGGCAATATATAACTCTAAACGTCTACAATATAGTACTGTTAAAACAGAGCTAATTGCAATTAAAAATAAATTTTCAAACCCAAGACGAAGTAACATTACAAAAGCGGGAGCTAAAGAAGTTAAAAAGGTAGAGCTTAAAGTTGAAGATGAAATTCTATCTCGCGATGTACTCGTTGCAATTGCTGCTGATAATACTTTAAAAAGTATTCCGCTTAAAAATTACATGATGAGCACAAAAGATTTAACGTCAACTTCAAATTTAAGCGACGTTCACTTAACGGAACTATTTACAACTACAACGAACAAAGCACTAATATTTACAAACCTTGGAAATGTAGTAAAAATAGACGTATCACAAATTCCAGAAAGTAAATGGAAGGGAAAAGGAACGCAGCTCAAAAATATTTGCAATAAAGTGCTCGTTGACGAGTATCCTGTTAAAGTATTAGAAATTCCAGAAAGTTTGGAAAATAAAAATTTACTTTTCTACACAAAGCAAGGTCTAATTAAACTTTCAACTTATGAAGATAGCGTTGTGAATAAGCTGTACTATCAAGGAATAAAACTTAAAGAAGACGACGAACTTATAAATGTGGAAGTTCAAAATGAAAACTCAGCTGTTATTATGATAACAAAAAATGCCATGGCTTTGCATTTTAAACTTGACGATGTTCCAGTTCAAGGAAGGGTATCTGGCGGTGTGAAAGGTATAAACCTTGATAATGGCGACAGCGTTATATTTGCTGGTCAAACGGAAAAAACTGGAGCTATAACTGTTATAACAGATAAAGGGTACGGCAAAAAAGTGCCTATTGGCGAATATGAGCAAATGGCAAGATATAGAAAGGGTTTAAGAATAATTCCACTTGGAGAAACGGGTAAAAAACTTGTTTTTGCATCATTTAAAAAGGAGCCGAAGTCTGTTGCAATAAACAAGGGAACAGTACTTGAATTATTAAAAGATAAAAATATTGGCTACGATTCTAGAACTTCAAAGGGTAAACAAGTAGTAAAAGGTAAGTTTGAAAATGTATTTATCTATGAAGATTAAAAAATTTTTTAAAAAATGTTGATTTTTATTTAATACTGTGGTATATTAATATTGTTAGCAACTTTGGGAGTGGGCAGGTTTGCCCACTCTTAATTTTAGAAAGGAGATTTATGGCAAGTAAAGTAGAAGTTCTTTGCGAAGAAAACATCGTTCCAATTATTGAAAAAATGGGTTACGATGTTATTGAAGTTGAATATGCTAAAAAGGTTGATGGCATGAATTTGACTTTTGTTATTGATAAACAAGGCGGGATAACACTAGACGATTGTGAAAAAGTTCACAAGGTTATTGATGAAAAGTTAGACGAGTTAAACCCAACAGGCGATGCGTCGTACATTTTAAACGTTAGCTCTGCAGGGCTTGATAGACCAATAAAGAATTATAAGGACTTTATTAGGAATAAAGGAAATTTAGTGGAAGTAAAATTATATACTCCGCTTGATGGAAAAAAGAGTTTTGAAGGAAATTTAGAGAATTTCACTGAAAGTGAAGTTATAATTCAAGTTGATGGTGAAAATAAAGTTTTTAAAAGAGACTTAGTAGCCAATGTTATACCAGTGGTTAAATTTTAAAGGAGATAAAAATGGTAAATAAAGATTTTTTCCAAGCACTAGACGATTTGGAAGCTGAAAAGAAAATTAATAAGGAACAATTTATAGAAACGTTAGAAACGGCTTTAACGTCCGCTTACAAAAAAATGTACGGCGAAGCAAAATCTGCACTTGTGAAGCTTGTTCCGGAAAAGAATACTATAAAAATCTATTCATATAAAACTGTTGTTGAAAACGTTGAAGATGAAGATAAGGAAATTAGCTTAGAAGATGCAAGAAAAATAAAGAAATCTTATAACATTGGCGACACGGTTGTTAATGAAGAATCTACAAAAGAATTTGGTAGAATTGCCGCTCAAACAGCTAAGCAAGTTGTTATGCAAAAGTTAAGAGAAATTGAAAGGTCTATAGCTGTTTCCGAACTTTCTGAAAAAGAAGACGAGCTTTTAACTACTATTGTAAAGAGAATAGATAACGGCACAGTTTATGTTAGTATAGCTGGTTCTCACACGGAAGGTGTTATGCTTGAATCTGACCAAATTCCTGGAGAAAAATTCCATGTAGGCGATAGGGTTAAAGTATACGTAAAGAAAATTAGAGAAAGCTTTAAAGGAACGCAAATTCAGGTATCTAGAAGCAATGCTGAATTTGTTAAAAAGTTATTCGAACTTGAAATTCCTGAAATAACAAGTGGCGACGTTGTTATTAAAGACATAGCAAGAGATGCAGGAAATAGAACAAAAATTTCAGTGTATGCCACAAAGCCAAATGTAGACGCACTTGGCGCTTGCGTTGGGAATAGGGGCGTTAGAATAAATCAAATTGTTTCCGAAATAAACGGCGAAAAAATAGATTTAGTTCTATATTCCGACGACCCACTTGAATATATTGCAAGAGCTTTAAGCCCAGCAAAAGTATTAAGTGTGGAAACAAACGAAAGTTTGAAGGTTTCTAGGGTTATTGTTCCAAAAGATAAACTTTCACTTGCTATTGGAAAAAATGGTGTTAACGTAAGGCTTGCTGCAAGGCTTACCGGCTGGAAAATAGATGTTAAACCTGAAAACGAAGTGGAAGAAGTTTCTGACGAAAACTATGAACTTACAGAACTCTCCGACGAAGATAATTCAAAGGATTTAGACGACATATTTGCTGGACTTGAAGACCTTGGAGAATAAAATGCTACCAAACAGAATGTGCATGGTTTGCAGAACTCGCAAGCCAAAAGGCGAATTAATAAGGATTGTAAAAAATAAGTCTGGTGAAATAAGTTTAGATAAAACTGGTAAGCTGGACGGCAGGGGTGCATACATTTGCAAGGATAAAGCTTGCATAGATAAGCTTTTAAAAACAAAAGCGCTAAATAAATCTTATCACATAAACGTTTCGCAAGAAGTATACGAAAACATTTTGAATGAAATAAAATAATAAAGGGGAAAATCTTTGGCTAATCAAAATCAAATTTTAAACAACTTAAAAACAATTCACACACTACAATCTAGTGGGTCTATTCTTTCATTCCTTAGAGAGATTAGGGCGTCTAAGGTTCAAACTGAAAGTTTGCAATCTAAACTAGATTCTTCGCTTGAAGCGCTAAAACAGGCTGAAGCTATAAAACAAGCAGAAAAATCTGTTGAAGAAAAGCCTGAAATAAAAGAAGAAGTTAAGCCAGAGATAAGTAAAAGTGAAGAAGTAAAGGCTACTGTTCAAAACGTTAAAGAAGAAGAGAAAAAGCCTACTTTTGATCGCAAACAAAACTTTAATAAGTTTGAAAAACCTAATTTTGACAAAAATAATTTTGATAGAAATAATAAATTTCAAAATAATAGAAATCAAAATTTTAATAGAAATCAACAAAATAGAGACGGGCAAAAACAAAATTTTGATTTTAAAAATAATAATAAATTCGGCGGTTCTAAATCGTCCTTTGCTTCAACAAAAGCTAATAATTTTAGAAGCTTTGCACCAACTGAAAGTAGTGCGGTTTTAGCTACTCCGGAAAGGCAGGTTGGTAATAAAAATAAAACGCCATCAAGGCAACTTGAAGAGAAAAGGCAAGTTAATAAAAAGCTTCTACAAAAAAGAAACCAGTATCTTGAAGATTACGATGAAGAGAGAATGGGTTCTAGAAAGCTTATAAAAACAAAGAAAAAGGAAGTTAAAACCTTTGTTGCTCCGGCGATTGAAAATGCTGTAATTACAACGGAGAATGTGTCTGTTAAGGTGTTATCTGAAAAGACGGGAAAACCAGTTACAGAAATTATTAAACAATTAATGCTTCTTGGCATAATGGCAAATATTAATAGTACAATAGACTTTACAACTGCCGAGCTTGTAGCTGGAGAACTTGGTGTTAAACTTGAACAAAAGCTTGATAAAACCATGGAAGAAAAACTTCAAGATGCTACTAACGTTGAAGTTGATGATGAAGGCTCCGTTCCAAGACCACCAGTAGTTACTGTTATGGGTCATGTTGACCATGGTAAAACTTCACTTCTCGATGCGTTTAGAAAAACAAACGTGGCTCTTGGCGAAGCTGGCGGGATTACTCAAAAAATTGGTGCTTACGTAACTAAATTTAACGGTCAAAAGATTACTTTTATTGATACTCCGGGTCACGCAGCGTTTACTGCTATGAGAGCAAGGGGTGCAAAGGTTACAGATATAGCTATCCTTGTTGTTGCAGCAGACGATGGCATTATGCCGCAGACAATAGAAGCAATCAATCATATTAAAGCAGCTGGTGTACCAATGATTGTTGCTATAAACAAAATGGACGTTCAAGGCGCTAATCCGGAAAGGGTAAAACAACAGCTTGCAGAAAATGGCGTTATGCCAGAAGAGTGGGGCGGAGATGCTATACTTGTTCCTTGTTCTGCAAAAACTGGAGTTAGACTTGATGAACTTTTAAATATGGTGCTACTTGTTGCTGAAATGCAGAATTTAAGAGCTAATCCAGATAAAATGGCAAGTGGTGTTGTAATTGAAGCTGAACTAGATAAGAATAGAGGGCCAGTGGCTACTGTTCTTGTTCAAAACGGAACATTACGAGTTGGCGATTCCTTTGTTTCCGGACTTACGTTTGGTAAAGTTAGGGCAATGTTTGACGAAAACGGAAACAAGTTAAAAGAAGCTGGACCATCTATGCCTGTTTCTGTACTTGGATTCTATGAAGTTCCAGAATCTGGAAGCCAAGTTTACGTAGTATCTGAAAAGTTCTCTAAAGATCTAATTGAAGAAAGAAAAAATAAGATTAAGGAAGAGAGAACGCATTCAACTTCTGGTGTCAGCTTAGACGATTTCATGACAAAAGTTAATGAAGGCAAACTTAAAAACTTAAATATTATAATCAAAGCCGACGTTCAAGGCTCTGTGGAAGCGTTAAAACAAACACTAACAGCTATTAGAAATGAAGAAGTTAAAGTTGTTTGTATTCATAGTGGTGCTGGTGCCGTTACGGAATCTGACTTAGTGTTAGCAAAAGCTTCAAATGCAATTATAATTAACTTCAACTTAAAAACTTCTGGCAAAATTACTCAAATGGCTGAAAGTATGGGTGTTGAAATTAAAAATTATAATGTTATTTATAATGTTGTTGACGATATTACAGCAGCTATCAAAGGATTAATGACCGTTAAGTATAATGAAGAAGTTATTGGTCATGCTGAAGTTAGAATGATTTTCAAACTTTCTTCCGTAGGTTTAGTTGCTGGCTCCTATGTTACAGATGGAAAAATTCAACGTGGAGCAGGGGCTAGACTTATAAGAAACGGCGAAGTTATAGAAACGTCTGAGATATCTGCTTTAAAAATTCAAAAGGACGATAAAGCTGAAGTAAACTACGGCTATGAATGCGGAATTAAATTGCGTGACGTTAAAGAGCTAAAAGAAGGAGATATAATAGAAGCCTTTATAAAAGTAAAGATTGAAAATTAGGAGGCTATATGTCAAATAGAATGATGCGTGCAGACTCTGAAATGGTAAGAGTTTTATCGGATATAATTTCAAACAAGCTTCGTGACCCGAGAATAAATAGTGAAATTATAACTGTTACAAAAGCTAAAACTTCTTCTGATTTCAGACACTGCAAAGTAAGTGTTAGCATACTTTCAAATGATATAAACAAGAAAAAGGAATTAATAAAACTATTAAAAAAATCTTCTGGATATATGAAAAGGGAGCTTGCAGATAGTTTAGACTTGCCATATATTCCAGAGCTTGTTTTTGAACTTGACGAAAACTTAGAATATAGTGAAAAGATTAATGAAATTTTAGATTCACTTAATATCTCTAAGGAGGAAAATCTTGAAACAGATAATAAAGAAGATTAAGACTGCAAAGACCATTGCGGTCTTTTGTCATTCCAAGCCAGACCCTGATGCCTTAGGGGCATTATTTGCTTTAAGCGAAGGCTTAAAGAGAATAGGTAAAGAAGTAAAAACCGTTTTAGAAGAGCCTATTAAGAAAAAATATGAATTTTTAGCAGAAGATTATATAACGGAATTTCCTGAAAACTGTGACCTTTATATTTGTGTTGACGTTGCAGCTCCGCACATGCTTGGTAAGTTTGAAAAAAACTTTTTAGTTAAGGAAAATACCATTGAAATAGATCATCATGCAAATAGAACGATGTGTGCCAAATTAAGTTATGTAGAAAGCTTTACGGCAAGCTGTTCGGAGATTATATATAAAGTTTTAAAAAACTTAAAAGTAAAAATAGATGAAAGGCTTGCAACGTTAATTTATATGGGGCTTGCAGGTGATACAGGTTGCTTTTTACATGAAAACACAACGGTGGAAAGCCATATTTTAGCTGCGGAGTTAATGAAATGTGGTGCTAAGGTATTTTTTATAAATAGAAGACTATTTAAATCCAACACAAAAGATAAGTTAAAATTAATTAAACTTGCACTTTCGAAATTTGAATACTATAAAGATACTTTAATTGTTGCAATTTCTTATGCAGATTTTAAAAGTATAGGATATAATCCAGATGAAGGTGTAGATTTAATTGATTTTGTTTCTAGCATAGAAGGTGTAAATTTAACGGCATTGCTTACGGAAAGAAAGCCTGAAATTTGCTCAATATCTTTCAGAAGTTCTGAAAAATACGATGTTTCTAAACTTGCAGAAAGGTTTGGTGGTGGCGGACATAAAGGGGCATCTGGCTGTAAAGATTTACCTGGGAAAATAGAAGATATAGAAAAGCAATTAAAGAAGGAAATAAAAGATTTTATTAAGGAATAATTTATGTTAACGCAAGATACAGTTTTAGTTTTAAATAAGCCTAAAAACATGTCTTCATTTTTAGCGGTAAAGCTTGTAAAGAAAATACTTGGGGCAGGAAAGGCAGGGCATATGGGAACGCTTGACCCGCTTGCAGATGGCGTGCTAGTTATAGGCTTAAACAAGGCAACTAAACTTTTTGATAAGTTTTTAAATTCAGATAAAGAATATATAAGTATATTTAAGTTTGGTGTTGAAACGAATACTTTAGATTTAGACGGAGAAATTATTAGAACTGACAATAAAGTTGTTTCAGAAGAAGAGCTTAGAAAGGTGTTAAAAACGTTTATCGGAAAACAACAGCAACTTCCGCCGGTGTATTCGGCAAAAAAAATAAACGGCAAACGTGCGTGTGACATGGCAAGGGAAGGAAAGGAAGTAGTTTTGCAGCCCAAGGAAATAGAAATATATAATTTAGAGCTTTTGGAAAAGCTTGAAGAGAATGCTTTTAAAGTTAAAATTTCTTGTTCTAGTGGAACGTACGTAAGAGCTATTGTTCGTGACGTAGCAGAAAGATTATCAACATGTGGTATGACACATGCAATAACACGCACAAAATGTGGTGTATTATGTATAGAAAATTCTTATACACTAGAAGATTTAAGGGCTGGTAATTATAAACTTATAGATATGAAAGAGTTAACAAAGGAGTAAAATATGATAAGGTTTGGACCATCTGGTAACAGTAAAATTTTCTATGATGAAGGGCATAAATCATCTATAGAAGCGCCTGCTTGGCTAAAATCTAAGGGATTAACGGCTTACGAGTATTCTTTTGGCAGGGGCTACAATATGACTAGAGAAACCGCTGTTAAACTTGGCGAAAAGGCAAAAGAAAATGATATTTTAATTAGCGCTCATGCGCCTTTTTACATAAACTTTGCTAACCCTTCTGATGAGATGGCGGAAAAATCTTTTATGTACGTGTTAACCGGGCTAAAATTTTTGGATTGGTTTAATGGAGAACATTTAGTTGTTCATTTGGCAACTCAGGGGAAAATGGAAAGGGCGGAGGCATTAGAGTTAACTAAAAAACGCCTTATAAATACCATTGAAAACTTGAAAAAAATGGATATTAACCTAAACAACAAGTATATTTGCCCAGAAACTATGGGTAAATTTTCTCAGATTGGAAACGCCGAAGAAATAATTGATTTTTGCGCATTAGACGAAATGTTTATTCCTACTTTTGACTTTGGTCATTTGAATTGCTTAACGGCAGGAAAGTTTAATTCCAAAGATGAGTACAAAAGAATTTTCGACCTTTCTTTTGAAAAGCTAGGGGAATTCAAAACAAAAAATTGCCATATCCACTTTTCAAAAATTCAATATTCTGCTAAGGGCGAAATAAAACATTTGAATTTTGACGATGAGCTGTACGGACCTAATTTTGAACCGCTTGCAGAAGTTCTTTTAGACTATAAGTTAGAGCCTACAATTATATGTGAATCTGCGGATTTTATGGCGGAAGACGCTATGAAAATGCTAAATATTTATGAAAATGCAAAAAAACACTAGACAGAAAAGTTATTTTAGTTTATACTATTTTAGATTTTAATTTAAGGAGATTTTATGATTACAGCAGGAGATTTTCGCAAAGGTGTAACTTTTGAAATGGACGGAGCTATCTATTTAGTAGTAGATTTTTTACATGTAAAACCAGGAAAGGGCTCTCCATTTGTTAGAGCAAAAATTAAAAATATAGTAACTGGACAAGTTCAAGAAAGAACTTTTAACCCATCAGATAAATTTAAGGTTGCAGTTATAGAGAAGAAAGAAATGCAATATCTTTACAATGAAGGCGGACTTTACTACTTTATGGATATGGAAACTTATGACCAAATTCCACTTAACAAGTCTCAAGTAGAAGATGCTTTGAACTTCATTACTGAAAACATGATGGCAACACTTCAATTTTATAACGGCGAAGCGTTTAGTGTAGAACCACCAACCTTTGTTGAACTTACGGTAACCGAATGTGAACCAGGAATTCAAGGGGATACTTCTAAGGCGGGTTACAAGCCAGCTAAACTTGAAACTGGATATACAATCAGCGTTCCGTTATTTGTTAACCAAGGCGACAAAATTAGAGTTGATACCCGTGACGGTTCCTATATGGAAAGAGTTAAATAGAATTTATAAAAAATGTCTAAAAATACAATATCTTTTGGTATTGTATTTTTTTTTTGCGATTTTGTTATGCTGGACAGTTTTCAAAAATAATTTACTTCAAAAGAGGTGAATTATGCTTAGTGATGTTTTAGGAGATAAGCTTTATACAATTATTACTACAAAGTTTAACTATGGTAATTTAAATGAGTTAAGGCTTAGAATGGACAAACCTATTGTAGCCTTTGTAAAAGGGCAAGCTTACTTTTTAGGAGAAAACGGTTTAGTAACTTCGGAATCCAGCGCCTTGATTGCTACAAAACAGATGATAGAAGACATAATTTTTAGGGCAAGTGAGTTCTCTGTTTATTCCATAAATGAAGAACTTAAAAAGGGGTTTATAGTATTAAAAGGTGGGGAGCGTCTTGGAATTTCCGGTACGCTTGTTGTTGAAAACGGAGAGATAAAAACCTTAAATAATTTTACAAGTATCAATATTAGAATTCCGCATGAAATTAAGAATTGTTCACTTGACGCATTCTCCTTTCTAGTAGACGAAGAAGGCGTTAAAAATACTCTAATTATCTCGCCACCAGGGGCTGGCAAAACAACTTTTATTAGAGATTTTGTAAATCAGCTTTCTATTAGAAACTTATCGTACAACGTTTTAATAATTGATGAACGTGGGGAGATTGCAGGCGATAAAATGGAATTAAACGTTGGTAAGTTTGCCGACGTGCTTAGTTTTAGCGATAAAAAAACGGGTTTTATGCAAGGCATTAGAGCTATGAACCCACATATAATTGTAACCGACGAAATTGGGGGAGAAGAAGATATAAAGGCGGTAAAATACGCGGGAAATTGCGGAGTAAAAATTATAGCTACAATCCATGCGGGGAATTTAGAAGAACTTAAAGCTAAGGAAGGTTTTCAAGATTTAAAAAATACGTTTGATAGATACGTTTTACTTTCTAAAAGAAACGGCCCCGGAACAATAGAAGGTGTTTATAATGAAAATTTTTCTAGGCTTGCTGTTTGGAGGTAGAAATGAAATATTTTTTACTTGGAGTTATAGTATTTATTTGCGGATATATAGGCTATGGACTTTCTAAATTTTACATAGCAAGGTTGAAACTTTTTACAAGTTTAATAAATTTTTCAGAGAAATTAGATACTGATATAAACTTTGGAAAAGCCAAGCTTTTAAAGATTATAGAAGAGTTTAATAGCAATAGTAAAGAACTAAAAAAAATTTTAGATTCATACACGCTATGTTTAAATGAAGGTAAGGCTTGCAGCGAAGAGATTTTTAAAGATGTAAAAATTTTAAAAGACGAAGAAAAGCACGTGATTTTATGTTTTTTCTCAGAGCTTGGAAAGCTTGACGTTTATAACCAAACTAAGCAGATAGAAAATAGCAAAATTAAATTTCAAGAGATAGTAAACTCTTGCACGGAAGAAAAGAAAAAGTATGGAACGCTCTATTTAAAGCTAGGTATAATTCTTGGGCTACTAATAGCTTTAATACTATTTTAAAGGAGTGAAAATGGATATAGATATTATTTTTAAAATTGCGGCAGTGGGTATTTTAACCGCAGTTGTGGGGCAGGTTTTAAAGCATTCCGGCAAAGAGGAAATTGCCACGCTTACAACTCTCGCCGGGCTTATAATCTCTCTTCTTATGGTACTTAACTTAATTTTAACACTCTTCAATACGGTTAAAACACTGTTTAGTTTTTAAAGGGGAATATGGATCTATTCAAAATTTTGGGTATAGGGTTAATAACGTGTATAGCTGGCTTAATTGTTAGGCAAGTAAAGCCTGACGTTGCTTCTATAATTATGATAGCTGGCGGCGTTGTAATACTTTTAATGGTCGTCGATTACGTCGCCCAAATTTTTGACGTGTTTAAGGTTATAGTAGATAAAACAGGCTTATCTTCAAACTTGTTTTCCATTGTATTAAAGATAGTTGGAGTTGGCTATTTAACGGAATTTGCGGCAAATATTTGTGCTGACACGGGAAGTAGTAGTTTGGCAGATAAAATTTTGCTTGCTGGAAAGATTATCATACTTTTTATGAGCATGCCTATTATTACAAATATAGTTGAAATAGTGGTGGGCTTGTTATGAAAAAATTCTTAATTTTTTTAAGCATAGCGTTTTTAATTGGTTTGCCACTTTTCAATATTGGATCGGTAGCTTATGCAGAAAGCGAAGAAGAGCTTATTAGTGAAATAGAAGATAACGTTAACGGGCAGCTTGAAGACTTGGACCTAAGCGGACTTGAAAGTATATTAAGTAATTTAAACAGCCAGCAAAGTGGAATATTCGGTTCTACTAGTTTTATAGAAAAACTTCAAAGTATTTTAAGTGGAGAGTTTACAGACAACGCCGGCAGCGTTTGGGAAGCAATTTTAAAACTTATATTTGACGAACTTTTAAATTTTTTGCCTTTAATTGCCACTATAATAGCTGTTGCAATACTTTCTGGTATGGTTGGTGATTTAAGGGGTACAAATTCAAAATCTATTGCCGACATAACTCATTTTGTTTGCTATGGCGTAATTATTGTTTTAGTGGTAAGTGCTTGTACTAACGTTTTAACTTTAACTTCTAGTACGCTTCAAGGGTTAAAGGAGCAAATTGACATAGCCTTTCCAATACTATTAACAATTCTAACCGCAATTGGTGGAACGGCGTCTGTGGGTGTATATCAGCCCGCTGTGGCACTATTTTCTGGCACTATAATGCAAATATTTACCTTAGTGCTTATGCCGCTATTTATATTTTCTCTTGTGTTTACAGTTATTTCGAATTTATCGCCATCGGTAAAACTTGAAAAGTTTTCTAATTTCTTTAATAGTTTATTTAAATGGATAACGGGCGCTGTTTTTACAATTTTTATAGGCTTTTTAATTATTCAGGGAATTACTGCTGGCAGCTTAGATACAGTATCTATTCGAACGGCAAAATATGCTATTAGAAGCTATATTCCAATTCTTGGGGGATATTTATCCGAAGGCTTTAACGTTATAATGGCGAGCTCTATTCTTATTAAAAACGCAATTGGCGCAAGTGGGTTACTCTTGATGTTTTCTAGCGTAATTGTGCCAGTGGTGGAAATTGTGTTATTAATGCTTTGCTTAAAACTTACAGCTGGCATTTTAGAGCCCTTAACTGATTCAAGAATTTCTAACTTTATTAATGGTGTGGCAAAAAGCTTAATAATGCCTATTGTGCTTATTATTGGCGTTGCGTTTATGTACTTAATTTTTATGGGGCTTATTATTAGCACGGGAAACTTTATATAAAAGGAGAGATATATGACCGCGTGGATTTTATCTATTGCAGGTGTTACCATACTTTCAGTGGTTGTAGATTTAATTTTGCCTAGCGGACAAACTGCAAAATACATAAAAAACATATTTGCATTTGTTATGATACTTGTCATAATTTCTCCTCTTCCAGCATTAATTAAAGGGAACTTCAATGTGAATGATATCTTTGAAAGCGAAGAAATTGTTTTACAAGAAGACTATATCTACCAAGTAAATAGAGATAAACTCACGGCGTTAGAAGAAGAGATAACTTCTAGTTTAGAAGAGAAAGGTATAAAAAATGTGGTAGTTACAATTAATGCAGATATCTTTCAAATTGAAATGAAAATTTTGGAAGTTAATGTCGATTTATCTGATTTAGTAATAGATGAAAATTCTGGACATATAGATATAGAGAAAGCGATAACCGAAGTAGTTAATCGGCTTGTAGGAGAGGGGGTGATTATTATTTTCAATGAGTAACTTTTTTGAAAAAATGTTTAAAAAGTTAAAAAGTATAAAACATATTGAAATACTAGTCGCCGTGCTTTTTGGAATTATTCTTCTTACGCTTTACTTAACAACTATAAACACAGGAAAGGCCTATGAAGAGACTTCTGGAAGCGGATACGCATATGAACTTGAAAACAGGCTAGAAAACGTGCTTTCAAATATAGACGGGGCAGGTAATGTTGAAGTTATGGTGATGCTTGCGGAAGGTGCGGAACTTGAAAGCGGCGTAGTGCCAAAAATTAGCTCTGTTATAGTTGTGGCTGGCGGAGCGGATAACTACAAGGTTAAGCTGGAAATTTTAAAGGCGTGTGAAGCCTTACTAAATTTGCCTACTACTAATATAGAAATATTAGTTGGGAAATAAAAATAAAGGAGAGTGTTATGTTAAAGAAAAGGACAAAAATTATTATTTTAGTTGCAATGGTGGTGCTTCTTGGTGTTACGGGTTATTTAAACATAGCTTTAAATAACAGGGTGGTAGATGCTGGTGGAAGCAATATTACATCTTATAACTATTTTGATAGTTATAGAACGGATAGGGCCGCTACACGTGAAGAAATGCTTGCTACTTACGATGCTATGATAGCAAGTGCAGATACTACGGAAGAAGGGAAACGCGAGGCAGAAGCTGCAAAGCTTGCGCTTATGGAACAAATGGAATCTGACCTTGCACTTGAATACTCAATTAAAAGTTTAGGCTATCAAGATGCAATAGTAACAACCTCCACAAATTATATAAACGTAATAGTTAAATCTGGAGAACTTACCTTTGAACAAGCAAATCAAATCTTAAAGCTTATTAAAGATAGCACAGATTACACTTCCAATATGGTTAAAGTAATACCAGTTGAATAAAAAATAAAGAGTATAAAACAAGGCTAGGGTAGTTAGGTAAAAATTTCTTTACAAGCTACCTTAGCCTTTTGCTATTTAAATGTATTTATTTGAAAAACGCTTGATTAAAAAATTGAATATATGATATAATTCAAACAAGGAGATTATATGGCAGAGATAAAAAAGGATTATACAAACAAAGGCAAAATAACTTGTAATAAAAATATATTGCTTTCTATAATAAATCTTGCCACAAAGGAAATAAGCGGAGTGGCAGCACTTACAAATAAATTTAAAAACCCAATAGCAAAACTATTTTCTAAAAAAGGCTTTGACGGCGTTAAGGTAAACTTTGACCAAAACGGAAATTTATTTGTAGACGTTTATATAAAAGTTTATAACGGTTTCAGCATTCCAGACATAGCTTATAGGGTGCAAGAAAACGTAAAGAATAACATTGCGTCTATGGTGGACATGAAGGCATCTAAGGTCAACGTCCATATAGTTGATGTAGAATTTAAGGAAGAAGTTGTGGTTTAGGGGGAAGGTATGCGTACAGACGCGCGTGAGTTTGCTTTTAAGATAATATTTGAAAAACTTTTTAAGGACGGAGATGATTCTCTGTCTTTTAATGCAATAAGCGAAGAGAAGGCTTTAAACGAGCAAGATTTAGCTTTTTATAACGAGCTTATAAAGGCTTTTGAAGACAACAGTAAAGACGTGGAAGAGACGGTAAAAGAATGCTGCGAAGGCTACGAGTTAGATAGGGTTTATAAGGTGGATTTAGCTCTTTTATATCTTGCGGTTAGTGAAATAAAGTTTGTAAAAACTCCGCATGCTGTTGTTATAAACGAAGTTTTAAACCTTGCCAAAAAATATTCCACAGATAAAAGCGGTAGCTTTATAAACGGCGTACTTGCAAAGGTTGTTAAATAATATGATAGAAGAAAAGGCAATTTCGGTTACTCAGATTTCAACGTATTTTAAACAAATTTTTGATGCGGAAGAACTTTTGCAAAACATAAGTGTTTTTGGAGAAGTCTCCGATTTTTCTATATCTAGGGGGATAGCGTATTTTAGTTTAAAAGATGAAAATGCACTTCTTTCTTGCGTTTGTTTTGATGGTGCTAATTTGCAGTCTGTTCGAAACGGCGATATGGTTATAGTTCGCGGAAGCCCTAGATATTATATAAAGGGCGGAAGGCTAAATTTTAACGTAAATAAAATTACGCCTTACGGCATGGGAAATTTGTTTGAACAGTTTTTAAAACTTAAACAAACGCTAGAAGACGAAGGGCTTTTTGATTCTAAACATAAAAAGATAATAGACCCCAAGAGTATTAAAAGAATAGGCGTGGTTACTTCGGAGACTGGTGCTGTAATTCAAGATATTATAAACATTGTAAAAAGAAGAAATCCAAACGTTGATATTGTACTTTATCCAGTAAAAGTGCAGGGTGCTATGGCAGAGCTTAGCATAGTTAAAGGTATTAACTTCTT
>ERZ1643247.615-NODE-615-length-42068-cov-43.164878_pt1 | contig 42068 bp, 23 predicted proteins | sample MGYA00579264_ERZ1643247 | MGnify/ENA primary metagenome ERZ1643247 (study PRJEB29033, sample SAMEA4952262) | chicken gut metagenome | biome: Broiler Chicken; feature: Gastrointestinal Tract; material: Caecum | place: Ireland | collected 2018 | study: Broiler... | reverse complement strand
CGTTCTCTCCAATACAGGCATTGCCATTGTCGTGTTCTCCTTATCTATATTCTCACACCCGCTCCGCTATTCGCAATTTCGCACTCTTTGCGCGGGAATTATTTTGCAGTTCCTCCGCCGACGCCGTCAGCGGCTTATGTGTGATGATTTCAACCTCTTTCCTTTTTCCGCATACACAGACCGGCAGGCTTTTGTCGCAGATACAGTCGGTCGCCAGATCGCGGAATGCATTTTTAACGATCCTGTCTTCCAGGGAATGGAAGGTCAGGATGCAGATCCTGCCGCCCTTTTTCAGGCGGAGAGCCAAACCCTTGACCGCCTCTTCCAGCCCGTCCAGTTCGCCGTTGACCTCGATGCGGATCGCCTGAAAGGTCTTTCTTGCGCACGGCCCGTTCTGACGGAATTTTGCGGGGATGCTCTCTTCGACGATCTTCGCAAGTTCCCCCGTCGTGCGGATGCGGGCTTTCTTCCTTGCCGCCGCAATGTTGCGGGCAATATTTTTTGCAAACCGCTCCTCGCCGTACTCTTTGAGGATCTTCGCAAGCTCCTCTTCCGTATATCCGTTGACCGCGTCCTCGGCGGTAAAGGGTGCGCTCGCGTCCATCCGCATGTCCAGCGGCGCGTCCTGCATGTAGCTGAATCCGCGTTCCCGCTCGTCCAGCTGAAAGCTCGAAACGCCGAAATCGAGAAGCACTCCGTCCAGTTCGGCGACGCCCGCCTCTTCCAACACCGCCGCGTAATTTTTGTAGTTGTTCTTATATATCCGAAACCGCCCCGAAAACTCCGAGAGCCGCGCGCTCGCTGCGGCGATGGCATTCTCGTCTAAATCGGTCGCGATCAGTTGTCCGCTCGGGCTTGTCCTTTTGAGGATTTCGTAGGAGTGACCTCCCCCGCCCACCGTGCCGTCGAACCAGACGCCGCCCGCCTTGAGCAGGAGACCCTGCATACATTCTTCGAGAAGGACGGGTTTGTGGGAAAAGGCGATCATGCCTTCGGGCTCCGCAGTGCGTTGAGCTTTGCAAACACGCTGCTCACGCTCACGTTCGCGTTCTTTGCGGCGAAGGCTTCCGCCGACTCGATGCGAAGGTATGAAGCCGCGCCCGTGATGACGATGTCCTTGTCGATCTTCGCGTATTCTTTGAGTTCTGCGGGAATAAGCACGCGCCCCTGGTTGTCCTCCGTGACGTCATAGACCATACCGGTGAACTGGGCAATGGCGTTCTGCGCATCCTCGTCGAAGAAGGACGCATCGCCGAAACCTGCGAGGATCTTTTCGTATTCAGCTTTGGGCAGGACGTAAATGCTTTCGCCCGGGCCGAACGCGAACTTGTAATCCTCCCCCAAATCCTTTTTGAACTTGGCAGGAATGCGTATTCTGTTTTTGTCGTCCAACCGGTTGTTGAACCTGCCGTTAAAAGAATACATCGACCCTTCCCCGCTTGTGATGGTTTTATTATATCACCACTTTTGACCACTGTCAACCACTTCTCCCGATTTTTCGGATTTTTTTTGTTAATTTTCTGTCGTTTTTGACTCTTTTTTGACAATAGCGAACATTTGTTCGCTTTTATATAAGAGCCTGATAGACCTTTTTATTGTGTTTTCTCGCTTCCCCCATGAAAATCGGCTCGATTTTGCAAGTTTCTGACATATTTTTTGAACATATGTTCACAATATGCGCAAGGTGGTCAGCCGTCCCTGCATTTCCGTCAAAAGCGGGGCAGCCATAGAATGCGGCGATGCGTTCGCGCAGGAAAATGTAATGCGTGCAGCCGAGTACGACCGACGCGTATTCCCCGCGGGGCAAGTGGTCGGCAAGGCGGATGCGCGAGAGACGGAATATGTTTTTTTCGATGTCGCCCGCCAGCCGCGCGGGGCAGTACGGTTCGACCCTTCCGCCCCCGCAGCGGTCAATCAGCTCGCGCACGCGCGCGCCGGCAAGCGTGGCGCGCGTAGCAAGTAATAGAATGCGACCCTCCCCGACCGCCGCCGCGGCGGGGCGGACGGCAGGCTCGACCCCGATGATCGGGAAGGGAAATTCCCTGCGCAGAAGGTCTGCGCATTCCGCCGTAACGGTGTTGCACGCGATGACCGCGGCGCGCGGGGAAAGGCGGGCGATGCGCGCGAACGCGCTTTCCGCCAGGCGGCGGATTTCCCCCTCCGGGCGGTTGCCGTACGGGGCGTTCCCGTTATCGCCGTAATAGGCGCACGGCACAAAGGGATACCGCCGCAGAAAGTCGGCAAGAAGGGTTATCCCGCCTACCCCGCTGTCAAAAAAAACGATGCGATCCGTTTCCATACTCCTCCCCCGCGAACTGAAATCGGGTATATTTATGAAATTTCGGCGGAATAAATTCTGATTTTCGCAAAAAAACAGTTTACAAGCAAAATTTTTTATGATAAAATAGCGGAGATAATTCAATGAACAACCATTTGAAAGGAGAAGCAAAGTGCCGAACATCAAATCCGCGAAAAAGCGCGTGGCTGTCACCGAAAAGAAAAATACGCAGAACAAGATGATCAAGTCCGCGGTCAAGACCGCAGTCAAAAAGTATAATGCGCTTCTTGCCGCCGGCGATCTTGCCGGGGCGGAAAAGCTGCTGCCCGAAACCGTTTCCGTGATCGATTCTGCCGTTTCCAAGGGCATCCTGCACAAGAACAACGCCGCGAACAAAAAGTCCGCTCTGGCGAAGAACCTGAACAGCGCGAAAGCTGCTGCCGAAAAGGCCGCCGCCGAAGAAAAAGCTGCCGCCAAGGAGGAGGCGAAGGAAGAAGCGAAAGCCGCTCCCGCCGCCGAACCCGTTGCGGAAGAAAAGCCCAAGAGGACGAGAAAAAAGAAGGCGGACGCGGAGTAATCTTCCCCTCTTCCTTTCAAGACAAGCAAACGCAAAGCGTACCCGTGCGGTGCGCTTTTTTGCGTGCTTTGACCGAGGTCGTCTTTTCGAAGCGGAATGATCCGACTTCCCTTCGACCCTCCGCCTCCCGCAGGATCGCTCCCCTGCCGGGCGGGCGTTTTTACCGCCGTTTTTCGTCGGTTTAGTAAAACTAATCTGCTCGTTTATCGATTTCCGGGCGAATTTCCGGCGCTCCCTGCACGGGGAGCGCCGTTTTTGTTTTTGTTTTGTGAAAATTTGTCGAAAAAAATTTGAAAAACAGCCGTCAAACAGTTGTCTTTTTCTGCTTTTTCGCTATAATATGTGTTGGTTGTTTATGTAAACTAAACTTTTAGTTTAATTTATCGGGAGCAAAAACGAATAAAATGCAACTCGGAACAAAAATCAAAGACATGCGGCTGCAGCTCAACCTGACGCAGGAGGAGCTTGCCGACCGATGCGAACTGACGAAGGGGTATATTTCGCAGCTGGAAAACGACCTGACAAGCCCGTCCATCGCCACGCTCGGCGATATTCTGGATGCGCTGGGGAGCAGTTTCAGCGAATTTTTCCGCGGTGAAAAGAACGAAAAAGTCGTATTTTCCGAAAACGACTATATTGAAAAGGAATCGGACGGACTGGTGCAGAACTGGCTGGTGCCGAACGCGCAGAAAAACCTCATGGAGCCGCTTTCGGTGGAACTCGCGCCGCACGCTTCCACCGCCGAGGATGTGCCGCACGAAGGGGAAGAATTCGGCTTCGTGCTGGAGGGAAAGATTACCCTCATCCTCGGCAAGAAAAAATATGTCTGCCATGCGGGCGAAAGTTTTTACTATTCCGCGGACAGAACGCACAAAATATCCAACGAATCGGACGCGAAGGCGAGTTTCCTGTGGATTTCCTCCCCTCCCAATTTTTGAGGCGGAGCCGCAGGGGCGAGACCGGTGCATCCCGGAGTCATACAGAAATAAATTTCGGCAGGGACAAAAGAAATGGCAGAACTGAAAAAAGACGAAAAGATCATTCAGCTCGTCAACGTGACGAAGGCGTTTGACGAGACGGTCGCCGTAGAAAACGTAAGTTTTTATGTGCGAAAGGGAGAGTTCATCACCTTCCTCGGCCCGAGCGGCTGCGGCAAGACGACGACACTGCGCATGATCGCAGGCTTCGACATCCCGACCTCCGGCAAAATACTGCTCAACGGGCAGGACATTACGAACCTCCCCCCGAACAAGAGACCGGTCAATACGGTGTTCCAGCGGTACGCGCTCTTCCCCCACCTGAACATCTATGACAACATCGCCTTCGGCTTAAAGCTCAAAAAGGTGCCCGTCACCTACATGAACGACAAGGGCGACAAGTATGTGAAGATGCAGAAGCTCACCCGCCGCGAGATCGACGAGAAGGTGAAAAACGCACTCTCCGTAGTCGACCTGGAAGGCTTTGAAAAGCGCTCCGTTTCCACCCTGTCGGGCGGGCAGCAGCAGCGCGTCGCCATCGCGCGCGCCATCGTCAACGAGCCGGAGATCCTGCTCCTGGACGAACCTCTCGGCGCGCTCGACCTGAAGATGCGCAAGGAGATGCAGATCGAGCTGAAGGAGATGCACCGCAAGCTGGGCATCACCTTTATCTACGTCACCCACGACCAGGAAGAGGCGCTGACCATGAGCGACACCATCGTCGTCATGAAGGACGGGTGCATCCAGCAGATCGGCACCCCCACCGACATCTACAACGAGCCCGCAAACGCCTTCGTCGCCGACTTTATCGGCGACAGCAACATCTTTAACGGCACCATCGTCGGAAAGTTCACCGTCCGCTTCTGCAACCGCAATTTCAAGTGCGTGGACGACTTCGAGCGCAACGAAAAGGTGGACGTCGTCGTCCGCCCCGAGGACATCAAGATGACGGACGAAGCGGGCGGCATGCTCGTCGGCCGCGTCACGAGCGTCGTGTTCAAGGGCGTACACTACGAAATCACCGCGATGGTCGGGCGCTCGGAGGTCGTTATCCAGAGCACGCAGAGCAGAAACGTGGGCGATATCATCGGGTTGATCATCGAGCCGGACGACATTCACATCATGAAAAAGGAGCTGACCGTCAACAAGTACGACGGCTATATCACCAAAAAGAACACCGTCGTGTTCGGCGACGGCGAGTTCGAATGCGACGTGACGACCCTTTACCCCGGTTCTCACCTCGACGAGGAAGGATACCTCATCACCGCAACGGGCGAAAAGCTCGATTTGACGGACGTGGACGTATCCGTCGAGGTCGGCTTGCAGGACATCGAGCTGAGCGACAACGCCGACGAGGGCGGCGCGCGCGGGCACATCGTGCAGCTCATCTACAAGGGCGACCATTACCAGTACATCGTGCGGACGGAGGAGAACGAGGAAGATTTCGTGCTCGACTCGCCCGATCTGTGGAACGAGAACGACTATGTGAGCGTGAAGATCAAACCGGAGAACATCCGCCTCGCGCTCAAACAGGAGAAACAGAATGGTTAAATTTCATTTTTCGCGCAAGCAGCTTTGCATCCCGTATGCGCTGTTTCTCATCCTGTTCGTCATCATCCCCATGTTTCTCATCCTGTTCTACGCATTCACAGAGACGGCGGACGGGGCGATCCGGTTTTCCTTTGCCAATTTCATCGATTTCTTCACGAGTGCGGCGAAGCTGTCTACCCTGCTGATGAGCTTTACCGTCGCCATCATTTCGACGGCGGTCTGCCTGCTCATCGCCTATCCGCTCGCATATATTCTGGCGCGCAGTAAATTCAAGAAAAAGAACGTGCTGCTGATGCTCTTTATCCTGCCCATGTGGATCAACTTCGTGCTGCGCATCACGGCGCTGCGCGAGCTGCTGGATCTCATCGGGCTGCTCGGCACGGAGAATTACCTCAACACCATCATCGGCATGGTGTACGACTTTCTGCCCTTCATGATTTTGCCCCTCTACACCACCCTCGAAAAGCTGGATAACAGCTACCTCGAAGCGGCGGCGGATCTGGGCGGAAATAAATTCACCGTCTTTACGAAGGTGACCTTCCCCCTGTCCATGCCCGGCGTCATATCGGGAATCACGATGGTGTTCATGCCGTCGATGACCAACTACGTCGTATCCGACACGCTGAGCAACTTCAACATTACGATCCTCGGCAAGCTCATCGACCAATACTTTACGACCTACGACAACTGGCACATGGGCTCGATGATCTCCATTATCCTGCTCGTCATCATCTTCATAACCATGCTCGTGACGGGCGGGTTCAAGGACGGAAAACAGGAAGCGAGAGGTGCAAATTTATGGTAAAGAAAATTTTATCCGTTCTCCTGTGCGCGGCTGTGCTCGTGTTCATCTATGCGCCCATTCTCCTGCTCGTCGTGTACAGTTTCACCACTTCCAACGTCATCGGAAAATGGGAAGGAAATTTTTCCTTTGAACTGTACGCGCAGGTATTCCGCAGCGCGGAGATCATGCAGATCCTGTTCAACACCGTGTGGCTCGCGCTCGCCGCGGCGGCGCTTTCCACCGTCCTCGGAACCGCGGGAGCCATCGGCATCTTTTACAGCCGCCGCAGAGCCGCCAAACCCCTGCAGGCAGCATCGCAGATCCCCGTCATCAACGCGGAGATCGTGACTGCCATCTCGCTGGCGCTCCTCTTTTCTGCCGTATTCCTCTACCGCACCTATCTTTCGCTCATCGTCGGGCATATGGTGCTTTGCACCCCCTTCGTCGTTCTTTCCGTTCTGCCAAAACTCAAGCAGATGGATTCCAACACCTACGAAGCGGCGTTAGACCTCGGCGCAAGCCCCTCGCAGGCGCTTTTTAAGGTGGTCGTGCCGCAGATATTCTCGGGCATCCTTTCGGGCTTTATGCTGTCGATTACGCTGTCTCTGGACGATTACATCGTGACGGCGTTTACCAAGCCGCCCATGTTCGATACCATCAGCACCTACGTTTACAACGCGGTCAAAAACGGGACGAACAGCTCTACGCCCGCGCTGCGCGCGCTCTCCGCGCTCATTTTCGTCGTAATGATCGTCATTCTGCTCGTCGTCAATCTGCGCGCGCGCAAGCCCTCTTCAAAGGAGGCAGCAAAATGAAAAAGAAAGTGATTTCCTCTGTCCTTTCGCTCTGCCTGCTGCTGCCGTTTGCCATGACGCTCGCCGGATGCGCAACGGATAACACGCCGGTGCTGCGCGTGTACAACTGGGAAGACTACATCAGCGAGCCGACCGAAAGCGAGGACGGTTCCGCCGGGGACGATTACGTCGACCTTATTGCCGAATTCGAAAAGGAATACGGCGTACGCGTGGAATATTCCACCTTCGGCACCAACGAAAACATGTACAACGAACTGCAGATCAACCCCGGTTCCTACGACCTCGTATGCCCCTCCGACTACATGATCATGAAGATGATTTCGGAAGGGATGGTCGAGAAGTTTTCGGACGATTTTTTGCAAAACAGCAACTACGCGAAATACGCTTCTCCCTACATCAAAGATCTATTTGAAGACAACGGCTGGACGAAATACGCCGTCGCGTATATGTGGGGAACGATGGGATACGTTTACGACCCCGCGATCAGCGAAAGCGTCGAGCAGGATTTATCCAGCTGGGCGGGGATCTGGGATGCGCGCTACGCGAGCAAGGCGACCATCAAGGACAGCGTGCGCGATTCCTACTTCCTCGGGGTAGCCGTCGCCTACCGCGAGGAGCTTATGCAGCTGAAAGAGCAGTACGACGGCGGAACGATCGGGGCGGACGATTACAATGCGCGCATCACCGAAATCATGAACCGCACGGACGAGGATACGCTCGAAAAGACGAAAGACGCCCTGATTTCGCTGAAAGAAAACCTATACGGCTTTGAGGTGGACAGCGGCAAACAGGATATGGTCGCCGGGCGCATCAGCATCAACTTCGCCTGGAGCGGCGACGCCGTATATACTATGGATGACGCCGAACCGTACTACGAAGAAGACGGAACGTATGCGGAAGGCATCTATCTCAACTATATCGTACCCGAGGAGTGCTCGAATATCTGGTTCGACGGCTGGGTCATGCCGAAGGGTGCGAATACCGAACTTGCGGAGGCGTTCATCGACTTCCTCTCCCGCCCCGAAAACGCCGTCGCCAACATGAACTACATCGGCTACACCTCCTCTATCGCGGGAGATGCCGTGTTCGAGGAGATGGTCGACTGGTACGATGAATCCGCCGACCCTGACAACCGAGGCTTCGACGAGGACGGAAACGCGCTCGTACCCTACGATTTGAATTACTTTTTCAACGGCACGAGCGACGGAAACCATGCGGACGGAGATTTTATAATCTACGTTTCGGAGGAGAGCGCAAAGCGGCAGATCTCCGCGCAATACCCCACCGAGGAGGTGCTCGTCCGCAGCGCGATCATGCAGCATTTCGACGACGACATCAATGCCGCCGTCAATGAAATGTGGGAAGAGGTCAAAGGTCTGCCCATCCCCGTCTGGGCTTATGTGGTCATCGCGGTAATCGCGGCGGGAATCGTCGTCATCGCGCTGTCCTATGTCTATAAAGGAAAGCGGAAAGATCCCAAGCCGAAAAAAGGTTATACTGTCGTCAAAAAAGGCTGAAAAACGGCGGAGCTGTTTGCTCCGCCGTCTTTGTATTCCAAGCAGGGAAGCGAAGGAGGACATACACTCCTCCCTTTTTTCAGCAGCATCCCGCAGCCTTATCCCGCAGCCGGCTGAATCCGGTTCTTATCGAGGCAAACAGTAGCCGTTTTCGGCGCATTCCGGAAAACTGCCGCGGAAAAATTGACAAATGCGCCGAAATGCTATACACTTAAAGGCACAACTTTTTGCGCATCGCACAGATGCGCGGAGAATTTAGCCATGAAAGAACTTGTAATCATCGGGCAAGGCCCGGCGGGAATTTCCGCGGCACTCTATGCCGTGCGCGGCGGCGCTTCCGTCACCGTCGTCGCAAAGGACGGCGGCGCCCTTTCCAAGGCGGATACAATACAAAATTACTACGGCTTTGCGGACGGCGTTTCCGCCAAGGAGCTGGTTGCAAACGGCATCGCACAAGCGAAAAACCTCGGCGTGAAATTCGTTGAGACAGAGGTGTGCGGCGTCGAGTTCGGGACGGACGGCTTCGAAGTCAAAACCACCGACCGCACCATTGCGGCGGGCGCGCTCGTCATCGCGTGCGGCACGTCGCGCAATGTACCGCCCATCAAAAATATCGACACGTTCGAGGGGCGAGGCGTGAGTTACTGCGCCATCTGCGACGGATTCTTTTTCCGCGGGAAAAAGATCGCCGTCATAGGAAACGGCGCCTACGCGGAGAGCGAGTACGGGGTGTTGAAAAACATCATTGAGGATGTGACCATCCTCACGAACGGACTCGCCCCGCAGTTTTCCCTCCCCTGCGATACCCGCAAAATCGAGAGCTTTGAAGGCGGTGAAACCGTCGAGGAAGTCGTATTTGCGGACGGGGCGAGAGAGAAGTACGACGGCATCTTCATTGCCTGCGGTTCGGCGGGCGCGTTCGAACTCTCCAAAAAACTCGGACTGGAAACGGACGGAAACAAAATCGTCACAGACGAAAAACGCGCAACAAATATTCCCGGCATCTATGCCGCGGGAGATTGCATACCCGGTTTGCAACAGATCGCCAAAGCCGTATGCGACGGCATGATCGCGGGGACGGAAGCACTCAAATTTTTAAAGACGATAGGCTGACTTCCCCGCCCGGATAAACCGCAGCCACCCGGAACGGCGGCAAACGCAATTTAATTGCGGTACGCCCCATCTTTGCTTTTTTACTTTGTTTGAAAGCAGTGCGCATAATAAAAAGGAGTGTGTACCCCGGTTTCGGGTACACACTCCTTTTTGTTATACAATTACAATTTATCGCGATTTATGTCACGCATAATACTATGAAAACGACCTAAAACGCCAATTTTTTTAAAAAATTTATCGCCTTTTCAACGTCTTCCTGTTCCCCCTCCCGACAACCCGCATACTGAAAAGGAATGGACAATTCGGCGTACTTTTCTTCGCATAATTTGCGAAAAGGGAGAAATTTGATTCGTTCGGACGGCTCTCCGTGAAAATATTTTTTGACCAGCGAAGCAAGTGCAGACAACTTTTCCGCACTGTCGTTTTTGCCGGGAACGAGTACGTTGGTGACGCGCACATCCTTGCCCTGCCGCACGCATTCGGCAAAGAATTTTTCGTAAGGAGCGAGGTCGTCCGTTTCCTGATTTTTGACGTCGACGATGAGATACTCCGCCGCACCGATCAGCTCCGCATCCGTGATGTATCCGTTCGTTTCAAAGCAACAGCGTATCCCCTTCGAATGCAGAGCGGAAACGAGGGCGAGCGCGAACCGCTTTTGCAGAAACGGCTCTCCGCCCGAAAGGGTCACGCCGCCACGACGGAAATAACCCTTGTACCGTTCCAGCCGCGAAACGAGCGTATCTATGTCTGTCATAGTACCCTGCTTAAACAGCGTTTCGGGGTTATGACAGAATGGACAGCGCAGATTGCACCCCGCAAAAAATACCACGCACCGCAACCCCTTGCCATCCACGCCCGAGCCGCAGTAAACCGAATCGATATACCCGACGGGAGGCGCTGCGGCTACCCGTGCGGCGGTTGCCGTTTTATCCTTTTTTTCTTCCATACAACCCCTTTTACGCATTCCGCGCAGGGCTGTTGCCCCGCGCGGAAAAACGGATTCGGATAAACTTTTTATACGCGCTCGTGATAGGTGCGTTTGAGTACTTCCAGCTGATGTGCCTTGGAGAGCTTGTGGAAGTTGACCGCATAACCGGACACGCGGATGGTGACGTTCGGATACAGCTCGGGGTGCTCCATGGCCGCGACCAGCTTGGCGCGGTCGAATACGTTCACGTTCAGGTGGTGCGCACCCTGCCCAAAATACCCGTCGAGCATGTCCGCCAGATTTTCCGCCCTGTCCTCGTCGTTCTCGCCCAGAGCGGATGGAACGATGGAGAAGGTGTTTGAAACGCCGTCGCGGCAGCAATCATACGGGATTTTCGCGACCGAATTGAGGGAGGCGAGCGCGCCGCTCAGATCGCGGTTGTGCATGGGATTGGCGCCGGGCGCGAACGGTTCGCCAGCCGCCCTGCCGTCGGGCGTGGCGCCCGTCTTTTTGCCGTAAACGACGTTGGATGTGATGGTGAGAACGGAGAGCGTGTGCAGGGCGCCGCGATAGGCGGGCGTCTTTTTCAGTTCGTCGGAGAACTCGCGCACGAGGTCGGCTGCGATCTTATCGACGCGGTCGTCGTCGTTGCCGTACTTGGGGAAATCCCCTTCGATCCTGAAATCGTAGATGATCCCCTCGTCGTTATAGACGGGCGTGACCTTGGCGTACTTGATGGCGGAGAGAGAGTCGACCGCAACGGACAGCCCCGCCACGCCGCAGGCGAGGAAACGCTCCACTTCCGTATCGTGCAGCGCCATCTGAATCTTTTCATAGGCGTACTTGTCGTGCATGTAGTGAATGACGTTGAGGGTATTCACATACAGGCGGCACAGCCATTCCATATATTTGTGATACGCCTTGCGCACCTTGTCGTAGTTGAGCGCGCCGGTAAAGCTCTCCCCTTCGGGGCCGAGCTGCTTGCCGCTCTTTTCGTCCTTGCCGCCGTTGAGGGCGAGCAACAGAAGCTTGGCGAGGTTGCAGCGCGCGCCGAAGAACTGCATCTGCTTGCCGATCTTCATCGCGGAAACGCAGCAGGCGATGCCGTAATCGTCGCCGTAGATGGGGCGCATCAGGTCGTCGTTTTCGTATTGAATGGAATCGGTATCCACCGAAATTTTCGCGCAGAATTTTTTGAAGGGTTCGGGCAGGCGTTCAGACCAAAGCACCGTGAGGTTGGGTTCGGGCGCCGCGCCGAGGTTATAGAGCGTATTGAGGATGCGGTAAGAGGTCTTGGTGACGAGCGTTCTGCCGTCCTCCCCCATGCCGCCGACGCTCTCCGTCGTCCACGTAGGATCGCCGCCGAACAAGTCGTTGTATTCGGGGGTACGGAGCTGGCGGGTGATGCGAAGTTTGATGACAAAATCGTCGATAAGCTCCTGTGCGCTCTCCTCCGTCAGAATACCCGCCTCGATATCGCGTTCAAGATAGATATCGAAGAAGGTGGATACCCTGCCGAGGCTCATCGCCGCGCCGTTCTGCTCCTTGATGGCGGCAAGATACCCAAAGTACGTCCACTGAATCGCCTCCCTCGCGTTTTGCGCGGGTCTGGAGATATCCACGCCGTACAGGAGCGCCATATCTTTGAGCTTTTTGAGAAAATCGATCTGCTTGTACAACTCCTCCAAGGTGCGGATGTTGTTTTCGTCCATCAGCTTTTCGCCGTAGGCGCGCTTGTCCTTCTCCTTTTCCTCGATGAGTTTATCCACGCCGTACAGTGCGACACGGCGGTAATCGCCGATGATCCTGCCGCGGCCGTAGGCGTCGGGCAGGCCCGTCAAAAGCCCCGCGTGGCGGACTGCTTTCATCTCGTCGGTATAGACGTGAAATACGGCGTCGTTGTGGGTGGTTTTATAACTGAACTCTGTTTCTACGAGGTCGGAAAGTTTATAGCCGTATGCCTCGCACGCCTGCCGCGCCATGCGGATGCCGCCGAACGGGTTGACGCCGCGCTTTAAGGGCGCATCCGTCTGCAAGCCGACGATGATCTCGTTTTCGCGGTCGATATAGCCCGCGGGATAGGTCAGAAGCGAGGATACCCGCTCGGTGTCTACGTCGAGCACGCCCCCCTTTTCGCTCTCCGCCTTTAAGAGGGCGTTCACCTTGCCCATCAGCGCGGACGTGCGCGCCGTGGGGCCGCACAAAAATTCCGCGCCGCCCTCGTAGGGCGCGTAATTGGTCTGGATGAAATCGCGCACATCGATGCACGATTCGTATTTTCCGCCTTTGAATTTCGTCTGCATAGCACTCACCTCTCTGTTTTTGTGTATAAAAAACGGGCAGCTTCCAAAGAAAACTGCCCAGGTGGTCGGCGATCGCGCTTTCCGTTCCCCTGCGGTTGCCCGCTGTTCCACCAGTAGCGGAAAGCCCTTCGAGAAAAACACAATATCTTGTATTTTTGCCCGTCTTTCAATTGTAATTATAGTATATACGAACGCGCGCCGTTTGTCAACGATTCGGCGGCTGTTTTTTGCAAAAATCACCGCCGGAAACGGCGCTGTTTTCGAAAATCCGCCCGCGGGGCGAGCCTCGCCCCGCGGGCGGAACGAACGGATTGAAAAGAGAGCCGCGCCCGCAGAACCGCGGGCGCGGCGTTTTGTATGTTACAGCTTTTTGCCTTTCGGATCTTCGGGCGGAGCGGAAAGCTCCGCCTTATTTTTCCGCCGCTGTTCAGCGGATACGGCGGACTTTGCCGCCCGTTAAAAGAATCATCTTGACAGCATCCATCGAGAAATCGTTCGCTTCGACGATCAGCGGCTTATCGAGTACGCCGCGCGCCAGAACTTTGACGCTTGACACCTTGGGCGAAACGATCTTCTTTTTGCGCAAGGTTTCCAGATTGACGACGTCGTTCGGGGCGAACGCACGCGAGAGCGAATCGATGTTTACGATGCCGCGCTTGCCCTTGCCGGCAGAAGCCGGTTCTCTGCGCACCGCTTCCCGACGGGCGGGTGCGGACGGCGGAGGCATGGTGCCGGGCACCGTCTCCCCTGTCGCCGTTGTTTCCCCGGCAGGCGCTGCCGCTTCGGCGGTTTCCGCCGCGCCATCCGCCGCGGGAACTTCTTCGGTTTGCAAATCCGCGGTCGGCGCCTCCTTCGCAGGTTCCTGCTCCCCGCCGATCTCTTCGACCAGCGATTCAGCCATTTCGTCGGTAATCGCCATCTGCGCCTCGCGCATGGTGATGCGGTCGCGGATGAGAGCGGCAATGTCTGCCTGCTCCATGGGAATGCTTTCGCCGCCTTCCCCGCTCGACATGACCTTGACAAGGCTGTCTGCGATCAGTTCGGGCGTCGTGCGGTACGGGAGAGAAAATTCCGTATCCGGGGCTTCGCCCGTCTTTTCCAGCCCGAATTTCTCGCAGGCGCGGGAAAGCAGATATTTTGCATAGCGAACCTTTCGCTCGGAAACGACCTTCAACAGCATCGGGGTTTTTTCGAACCGCCGTACGTTCGACATATCCAAGCCGCGATACTTTGTTTCGCTGTATTCGGCGGGGTCGAGCGCAAACGCAATACAGAGTTTTTTGCCCTTGAACAACATGTACGCAACGGTTTTCCTGCCGGAATAAACGCGCTCCTGGCGCCAGCTGATCTTCGTTTTCAGACCGCTGTAAGCGGAGATTTCGTTGATCAGCTGCCCGTAATACGACTGCACCTCCGCTGACGACTGAATCAGCCGCGCACGGAAACTGTAATTGTAGCGAACCAATATCTTCGTTATGCCGTTGCCCGTATCCGCCAGAATCATATCCGATTCTTCTTCGTCATCGTCGCCGAACACCATCAGGTCGCTGTCGTCGTCCTCGTCTGCGGCGGAATCTGCCGCGACTTCGTTCTCCGCGCCCGGTACGGAAACCGCGCGCATTTCGATGTCTCCCTGAATAATATCGCCGACATCCGCCTTAACGACCTGCGTCAGATCGGATATATCGTCGCTGGCAAGAACTTTGACCAGCTTCTCTTCGATGAGCTGCTCGGTCGGCTCGTACGGCAGGAAATGCTCGGTAGGCGTCGGCTCGTTTTTGATGAATCCATACTTTTCGGCGAGCTGCGCGAACAGATACTTCGCGTACCCCACGCGGCGCCTCGACGTGATGCGGAGAAGCATCGGCGTCTTTGCGAAACGCTTGACGTCGGACATATTCTCGCCGTGGTATTTGGTGTCCTCGTAGTCGTTCGGATCGAGAGCGAAAGCGATGCAGAGTTTTTTGCCCTTGAACAGCGCGATCGCCAGCGGAATGCGCCCCTTATAGAAGCGAACCTGCTTCCAGCTCTCTGCGCTCTTGACCTTGGCATAGGAAAGGAATTCGTCGGACAGTTCGCCGTACCAGTCCTGAACCTCGGCGGAAGCCTGGATCAGTTTGGCGCGGAAGCTGTAATCGTAGCGGATCAGCACCTTCCCGTCCGCACCGATCAGTGCAAACGCATTTTCGTCCTCGTCGTCCTCCGCCGCCTCTGCAACCGGCACAGGTTCGGGTTCCGGCTCGGGCAGCGGTTCGGGGACAGGTTCTTCCGCGATTTCCGCGACCGGCTCGGGTTCCGGCTCTGCCACAGGCTCGGCGATCGGCTCGGGGGCGGGTTCTTCGGCAGGCTGCTCCTGCACGGGTTCCTCTTTCGCCTTTTTGCCGCTGCGCACGAATGCCACGATGTCGCACACTGCAAACACCACGCACGCCGCGCCCAGGGCGGCTATGGCGCCGATCTGCCCGACCGGCACGAACAGCAACATGGCGAGCGGTGCAAACGAATATGCTTTCACGGGACGCGGGGCGGCACTGACCGCCGGCGCAGCCGCAGCTTCGCCTGCATCCGCGGCAGGCTCCCCGCCCGCGGGTTCTTCACCCGCGGGGGATTCGCCTGCAGCACCTGCGGGTTCTTCACCCGCGGCACCGTCGGCAGGCGCCTCCTCGCCGTTCCCGCCGTCGCCGCCATCATCTTCGTCCGTTCCGCCGTCGCCGTTGTTCTTTTTGCCGCGGCGTATCGCAACTGCCAGGAGCACGATTTCCGCAGCCAGTATGACGGACAGCGTAACGATCAGCCAGACCATCGACTCGGCAGCGTCTTCGACCGTCCACGAAAGCGATATGTTCGCCACCGCGGGGGTGCCGGGTTCAGACGACTGCTCCGCCCATTCATAGTTGTTTGTATCTTTCAGATAAACCGATATATTATAAGTACCTACATCGTTTGCCAGCAACGATACTTTGCCCTCGGCGTCTACCGTCATGTTGACCATTCCGCTGCTCAAGATGCCCATAAGGCGCGAATCGTAACCCTCGAGCGTTACAGTTTCCCATTCGCCCGTTTCGACGCTCGAAATATTCTGCAAACCGGAATCCGCCAGCGTAGGCAACGCGAGTTTGGCACGGCTGATGGTGAAACCGAGCGGCTGAACCGCGCTGTCAAGCTCATAGTTTTCAGACGTCAGGCGAACGCTGACCGTATATTGCCCTGCATTGACAGGCGCCTGCGCTCCGTACCACTCTTCGCCGCTGTTCTCCGTACCGCTGTAAACCAGCGTGACGGTGACGTCGTCCAGCCCTTCGCCATCCACGAACTCGCCCGGATCGATCGTCCAGGACGCAGCTTTCTGCGTTCCGTCGTATACAAGCCCTGCGTTCGCCGAAACTCCGACCGTGATCGGCTTCGGCTCGATCGTGTAACTGCCGCGCGCGCTGCCGGCATTGGTGATGATATAGTTGGTATTGCCCCATTCTGCGATGAAGACCGCATAACTTCCGACGGTTACACCCGCATCCTTTTCCAGAATAACGCCGAGGTCGTCGTTGTTGAAATAGCTGTCTTCCGAAGTAACGGTAACCGTGATGGTTCCGACATCGGACGGCTCTGCGCCGCTGTACTTGCCGCTCAATGCACCGATTTCCACGGTGATCTCGCTTCTGCCCATGACCAGCGTAATGCGCTCGTCTGAATCGAAAACATAGTTGCCGCTGTTCGTTTCCTGCACGGCGAACTCGTATGTACCTGCATTGAGGAACTGTACGGTATCCGCCAAGGTGCTTATTTCGCCGACGGGGATGTAGCTTTCGATGCCGACTTCGAGCCAGACCTTATCGCCTTCGATATTGAGGAAGTACGCCCGGACTGCCCCGATCTGATCGGTTCCGTTGTAGGTAAAGCTGCCCGTTTCCCAAAGCACGTCTTCGGCGGTAAGTACCCGCGTTTCGACCGTGAATTCCGCCGAAATCGGTTCGGGGGCATAGTAGTTGGGGCTGGAAGTCGTGAAGGAAAGCGTTGCGGTATAGGTGCCTGCATTGACTGCGCTGCCGACCGTTTCCCCGTCCTTGACGAAGGTATATTCGCCCGCTTCCACGCGCACATTGTCCAAACCGGTGGGCAGCGTGCCGACGAGCGAAGGCGCATGCGCCGTGCCGTCGTAGGTGAACGAAGCGCCGCTTTCCAGGCTCACGCCCGTCATGTCGTACTCCGCCTTTTCGATGATGAGCACGCTCATGTCGTCCAGGTTATACCCTTCCGTGTAATTCAGCGTTGCGGGAACGAACGCCACCACCTTATAGATGCCCGCGTTCACCGGCCGGTCGTAGATGAAGTCGCCCGTTGCGGGAACGTCTTCCTCCTTTTCGACCATGGCATAGGCATAGCGGATCGGCGTCGTGAGCGGATCGTATTCGCCGCTGCCGACGATCGGGGTGCTGCCCGTTGCGAACACGACAGACGCGTGTTCCTTGGGCGCTTTGCCCGTGTTGTCATATACATACTCTCCGTCATAGACGGGATTTTCGATCGTGTAATCCTCGCCGTAAACCGCCTGACGGATATTCCATTGCGCCGCATAATCCGCGCCGTCGCATTCAGCCCCGTCATACCACAGATAGTCGTCCGCATTCACGAGCAGCAACTCGACGGTATAAACGCCGACATCCTTGCCGCCCTCGTTTTTGCTGACGGTATACAGTTCGTTTTCGGGTACTTCCGCGGTCTGCGTTTCGTTGTTGAACGGCTTCGACCCGATTTCGGGGACGCTGACGCGCGCCTTCGCGATCGTGAACGACTGCGTTCCGCCCGCGAGGACAAAGTTTCCGTTCGTGTTGCCGAGCGCCGCCGTTGCGGTGTAATTGCCCGCCATGCTCGGCGCAGCCGAACCCGTTGCAAAGGTGCGGTCGCCGAACGGCGTGCCCGAATAAATCAGGGCAACCGTGACCCCGTCTTTGAGCGCCACTTCGTCGGTAAGCTCTGCCGAAACGCGTTTCGCCGTTCCGTCGTAAGTGAAGGAGGTGCTGCCGAACCGCACGGAGACGGTACGGACGAGAATGCTGCGCTCCGCCGTGTCCTCGTTCAGGCTGTAGTTGCGCGCCTCGTCTTCGGTTGCAAATTCTGCCGTGAAGGTATAGCCGCCCGCGTCTTTATACGCCGCACCGCCCGCGGTCAGCGTGACGGTCAGCCCGACGTCTTCGCCGAACACGTTGCGGTAGGTTGCGGAATACGAATGCTCTTCGCCGTCGTATTCGAACCCGCCCTCGATGTTCCAGGAGATCTGCGCCGATGCCTGCGCGACGGTGTATTGCGCCGTCATCTGCAGCTCTTCCGCTTCGCCCTCGAACACATAGTTTCCGCTCGCGGTCGTGAAGGTCGCCGTCACGGTATAGACGCCCGCGTCGGTCATCGAAGCGTACGGCGCATCGCCGATGGCATAGGAATAGGTCACCTGCACCGCGATGCCGTCCGCCCCGACGGGCAGATTGCCGGTCACCGCATGGATGTGCGCCGAACCGTTGTACACGCCGCTGCCGTCTTCGAAGGCGATGCCGCTCAAATCGTAGACCGCCGGGGTGACGGTATACGAAACCGCATCGGAAATCTTCGCGACATAGTTGGACGTTTCAAATACATACACGCGCACCAGGTAGTCGCCCACGTTCGCATACGGCTCGGTGCCGTACGCTCCGCTGTCTGCAAGCGCATACTGATAGCGATACGAAGAAGTGGAAAGTTTGACCGTTTTGCCGTTCGTAAACTCGATCGTTACCGTGCCGTTCGGGGTATGCGCGGCGCCGTCGTACTGCCAGTCGCTCATTTCGCCCCAGACGACCGTGAACTGATCTTCCGTTGCCTGGCGGATCGTCCATGCGACCTCGAGCGACGCACTGCCGTTGCCTTCCGCCCAGGCGTAGTTATACTCATTGGTCAGCGTGAACTGCACATAGTAGGTGCCGGCATCCGTCTTCGACTCGATTTCGCCTTGACTATACAGGGAATCCTCTGCAAACACGGGCTCCTGCACATCCGCATTGTAATACAGATCGTTCGTCTGTTCGGGCGTTGCGACGCTCGCCTTTGCGACGGCAAACCCGTCCGTCAGGAAGGATTCCACCGACAGCACATAGTTCGTGCAATCCGCCGAAAGAGCCGCCGTGACGGTATAGTTGCCCGCATCCACAGGGGTATCCGTGCCGCTGTACGGATCGCCCTTGAACGATGTACCCGCATAGGTCAGCACGATGTAATCGTTGCCCTTGTCGCGTTCGAGCAGGTCGTCCGTGAACGTTGCCGCCTGCACCTTTTCGCCGGTATAGACCAACCCGTCCGGCGCGGTGACGCGGACAGTCACTTCCCGAGGGGATACGACGTACTCCGCCGCATTGCCCTTACTCGTTTCCGCAAGCACTCCGTTGAAGGTGATCTCGTAGTTGAACGCGCGGTCGCCCAATTGATATTCGATATAGAAGACGCCCGCGTCGGCGATGTACAACCCGCCGTCCGACTGCTGCGCCGGCTCTGAAAGAGCAAGCGTAAATACCCTGTCTTCATCTCCGGCGAAGATCTCGCCTTCGATTTCGTGGTTCCATTCGCCGAGCGCGCTGTCTCCGTAGGTATGGCCGCTCTCGTCGACTTCGACGGAGAGTTGCGCCCTTTCGACGGTGAACTCGCCGATTGCAACGACGGTCACATCGTAGTTTACCGCGAGCGCATTCTCGCTTGCATCGGTCAGAACGATGTCGTATTTGCCTGCATCGACAAAATTCTCGCTTCCGTTGCCCGCTCCTGCGCCGCGCCAGGACAGCCCCAGCCTGATCGCTTCGACGAAATCAGCATACGGGCCTCCGACTGCCAAATAATCATCCGCTTCGGTCGTTGCCGCATGCGGCTGCCCGTTGTAGACTGCGCTCTGGTCGGAAATATACAGGGAAATCTCTCTGCGAGCGATGACGTACTCCTTTTCGGCGTCGTCGGGAAGGGTAAAGTTGGCATTGCTGAACTTCTCGCCGTCGGGCACGAAAATATAAGTGCCTGCGTTTTGGAAAAGTTCCGCCGTACCGCCGCCGGCAAAAGCCTCGTAAGAATCGATGCGCACCGGCACGGGATAAGTTATGCCGTCTGCGCCGATAAATTCGGCATAGATGCTGCCCGTTTGGTCGGCAGACGTATACACGAAGGTTCCGTCCGCCCATATGATGTCGCCTGCGGCCAGTACCTGCGGCAGGATGGTGATATGCGCGGTCAGGGTATTATTCCGGCTGTCGACTTCATAATTCCCGTTTGTTGCATAGAAGGTCGCAGTGACGGGCACGCTGCCGTCTGAAACGTTGCGCGCACTGCCGCTGTACCGGACGCCCAGCCCTGCAGGGAAAGCTCCGCTCAAAGTAAGCTCAATCGTCTGCGCATCGCCGTTGTATGTTTTTTCCGCATCCGCGAAGGCGATGCCGTACTCCTGACAGAACTCATCCGTTATGCTGTAAACAACTTTCGAAATGTTCCAGCTGAGGAGGATATTCTCCGAATCGCCCCGGCCATCCCAGTAGTAGTTGCAGGCGCCGCCCGGCGAGAGTTTGATATAGACCTGCAGCGTGTGCGTGCCGGCATCGGAAGCCACGATGACGTGCTCGCCCTCCTCGTTGACGGAATACGTCGCATCCGACATCTTCGCAATACCCATGGTGACTGTATTGAAACCGTCCAGCACCCACGAAGCGACTTCGGGGTCGTATACCGTATTCAGCTCGGTGCCGCCGCCGTTATCGCCCACCTGTTTGAACACGGGGACTGCGAGGGGCGCCTTGCCGATGCTCCATTCGAAGATCAGAACATTTGATTCGCTGCCCGACCAGTAATAATTGTCCGTATCCAGCAGGGTGACTTTGGCAACATAGTCGCCCGCGTCAATGTACGCATTGCCCGTCAGCGAAGCGACCAGATCGGTCGTTTCGTTGGGGAGCTTGAACATCACATTGCCGTTATCAGGGGAGAACCCGTCGCCGAATACCGGGGTATACGTCTGCAATTCGCCTTTATAGATAAACGATTCTGTGTTTGCGTCCGGCCGGTCGAGGGCGCGCTTTAAAATGGTAAACTTCGCATACCCCGTGCCCGTGCCGTATGCTTCTTCGCCGCGCGCGATGACGCGTATCCAGTAGTCGCCGGCATCGGTGGGGATCTCCGTCGAATAGCGCAAACTCTCCTGCGGCCTGCCGTCGTCCTTGGCAAAGCCGAGAACCACGTTTGCATCGCTGCCGTCCAGCATGGAGGACACGGCGACGGAAATGGTCGCTTTGCCCTCAGCCGCTGCGCCGATGGTGATCTCCGTCGTCACTATGTCGCCGTATGTCCAGCTGGCCGAAATGAGGATATGCACCTCGTTTTCCAGCTCTTTGACTTCGAACGTGACCCGGCAGTTTTCCGGATTGCTGCTGTCGACGATGTCGTCGTCCCAGCGGTAATTGTCTGCATCGAGCAGCCGGATGATCGCGCCGTAGGTGCCGATCTGCCGGATGATCTCCGCGGTGAGCGTAGTTTCGCCCTCGGTGATCTCCAGCCCGTTGATCGATGTGGAAAAATCCATGACCGCAGGGTCGTAATTTTGGATGGTGTTGACTGTTTCTTCAGAATCGGCGGTCAGGCTCTCTTCGTCCCACTTGAGGTCGAGCATGTGCTTTTCCACGACGATGGCTGCATCGTACACGAGCTCTCTGTAATTCTCCGTGCCGGGAAGGATAAGTTTGACATAGTAGGTACCGGCGTCCGTATTGTTATTGAAGAACTCTTCGGGATTTTCAATAAGGCCCGAATACACATAGGAGCCCGCTTCGCCCGTGCGCGTTTCGTAATACTCGTATATGATGTCGCCGACATCGCCGAACTTCACTTCCGGCGCCGTGTTCGGGGTAAGCCCTGTGAAGGCGGGGTTGACCGGGTCGCCGTCGATGCCCTTGTACGCCCAGCCGCTGTGCTCGTAATTCTCCGTCCAGCCGTTGTCGGTACGGTCAATCGTGACGGTAAAGAAGTACTCGTCCCCTTCCACCGTCTTGTGATGAGGCGCGCTTACACGGTAATAGACAGTGTAAGATTCTACTGTTTCAATATTATCGTCGGTGTTGTTGACTCTGTACAAGCTCTTGAGCGGCTCGTCGAACGAACCGCTGGTAAGGCTGAACGTCCAGGTGACCGTCTGTTCGCCCTGCGCCTCCGCGGTATGCGATTTGAGGAGCAGCTGCGTGTTGGCGGCGCCTTCCTTATCCGTTTCGAGGAAGAAATAATCGACGCCGTTGTACACGACCGTGTTCCCCTCGGCGGTTACATTCTGCAGCTCCGCCAGCCCGATGGTGAACGGGAAGGAATTTTCCGCGAGGGTATAGTTGCCGTTTTTGTTGCCTTCCGCCGCGAGGGCGAGGGTGATGACGGCGGTATACGACCCGTCATAGACCGGCATATCCTCCGTCGGCCCGAACGACGTATCTCCCGTGCCCGTATAGGTGATGATAAATTCGAGGTCGGCAAAGTCGTTTGCGTACACGTTCGTCAGGGAATTGACCGTAACGGCATACGCTTTGCCCGTATAGGTCGCGTTTTCCGGCACCGTCACGTTTTCGCCCGTCAGCGAAACTTCGCGCGGCACGATTTCAAACTCTCCGCGCCATTTTGCATCATCCGTCCATTCCGCCCACCGCATACCGGGAAGGCCGTTGATCGTGTAATTGTTCAGCACGCCGAGATTGTCGCCCCCGATCGTCCGAATGTAAGCATAATACGTTCCGACGACGGCGCCCTGCCGGACGGGCTCGCCGTCCGCATCGCACGTGCCATAGATAAAGGTGAGGCTCCGCAGGTCGTCCTCCGCGAACTCCGCTTCCCCGGAGACGAATTCCCACTTGAACGGAATGCCGGTCAGGGGTTCGCCGTACTGAATTTCGCCCGCATAGTCCTGCACCTTGATTTCGACTGCGTAAGGGGTAATCGAATAGAGTTGCGTGAGGCTTCTCGGTACAAACGTGTAATTGGGGTCCGCGACCGCCGTAACGAACAATTCATAATTACCGACATTTTTGAATTCGCCGCCGCTCACATCAACCGACACCGCGACGGGGGCGTCCATGAGGTTTCCGTCTTTGTCGAACGGATAGTACATCGCGCTGACGTCCTCGATCCGGTCCTTGCCGTTGTACACGAAGGTGCATGCGCCGCCCTCCTGCCAGGTAATTTCATCCGAGGTCAGGTTGTACGGGGCGATGGTGATATCCGTTTCAATCCGCTTTGTGAGCGAGCCGTTGGCAAAGCGATAGTTGCCGCTGTTGATCGTGAGATCGGCATAGCAGGTATACGTATCCGCATTGCGGAGTTCCTTGCCCCCTTCGATGCCGTAGCTCTTGCCGATCGCCACGCCGTCATCGCCAGGCTTAATTTCCCCTTCCGCTTTGAGTTTATACTCGAACAGGGCGCCGTTGTACATGACGGACGTGCCCGTTATTGTGCCCGTATGATCGGTAGCGACCAGCCCGCCTTTGACGACCGTGTCCTCCCATTCGTAGGTTGCGCGGGTGATTTCAAAATTTCTGGACGATTCTGCGAGCTGATAGTTGCCGGCCGCGGACTCGTCGATGGTTGCCGTTACCCTGTATTTGCCGGCGTCTTTCGGGCCGATGCCGTCCTGATTATCGTACGGCACGCCGCTGTTGCTTGTACCCGTATAACTATACTTGATGCCGAACGTTACGGTATTATCCGCGTCAATCGTAAAGGACTTGCTCGTATTATCGTATACGAGGTACTCCAATTCCGATTCGCCCGTTCCGCCGTGCTGCCAGCCGAACGTGAGAACCTTCCGGCTGATTACGAAGTACGCGGCGCCTTCGTGGGTGTTCGTATAGCCGCCGTCCTTCTCCTTCTGGCCGAGGAAGGTGATGGAATAGTTCCTGCCCAGGTCGCTATCGCCGTTCCGATGCACGCCGCGGATATGATAGGTGCCGGCGTCGGGGATGTCCGAAATTTCCGAACCGTCCGCTGTGAGGATGGAGAGGCTCCAGATCTGCGCGGGGTCGTCGCCCTCGAACAGGCCGTAGTGACCTTCGCCGGCTTCGAGCGCAAAGGATGACAGCATCCCCTTCATGAGCTCGGCGGTGGTGGTATATTCCGCCTCCTTGTAGTCGATGTGCACGACGATGGGCCGCGCCGTGATGGTCAGGCCGTTTTCGCCCGTCGCATCCGGCGTTTCGATGATATAGTTGTCTACATTCGCCACGCTCGACTCCAGCGTGATGGTATAATGGCCGACGCTGCCCTTTTCGCTGCCCGCCGCATAGCTTCCAAGCCCGAACGTGAGCACGACGCCACCATTATTGAGGACGGTTTCCAGATAGCCGACATCCCTGCCCACCAGGCCGCTGCCCGAATAGGTGAGCTTTGCGATGATTTCGTCCGCCGACGTGCCGTAGATCGCCGTCGCTTTGTCCGGCGTGAGGGTGAGCGTCGCGCGTTCGATGGTGAATGTAATTTCCCCTGTCTCTTCCTTGTGGTTGGGCGCGATCACCTTGTAGTACACGGTGTATTCGCCGTCCTCCGCAACATCTATGAGCGATTTGATCGGGTCCGAAAAATCATCCTTCACGAGGCTGAAGAACCACTGCACGCCGTATTCGTCGCGGTCGTTCACGAGCACAACGTCTGCGCCCGTCTCCGTCTCAATGTCGTATTCGGCGCCGATGTACGGCAGAGTCGGCGAGCCGATGCTGACCTTCATATCCGCCGCGAGAATGTTGTAGTCTTCGCTCAGCGTCGAGGTCTCTTCATTTATACTATAGTTTTTGCTGCCCTCCGCGCTCAGCGCCACATTGACGGTATAGACGCCGGCGTCGATGGGTTCGGCGACCGCGCCGCCCTTTGTATAGGTGGCTGTGTAGAATTCTTCCTCCCTGCGCCCGTCGCCTTCAAAGAGATTTCCGAGCGAAATCGTCGGCTCGAGCCGTCCGCCCGTATAGGTCTGGTCGGGCGCAGTGATCGTCACGGTGAGCTCGCGCTTGTTGACCGTGAGCGTGCCCGCCACGGGGTTCACCGTATAGTTGGGGAGATCGAATTTTTCGATCGTGACGATGTACGAGCCATTCACGGGGTCGCCCGCGGCGTATTCCTTGCCGCCGTCTACGCCCGCCCGATATTCGAGCGTGACGCCGTTGAGCACGCCGTCGATCGTATCCTGCACGAGGTCGTTATTGATGATGCCGCTGTCGGTGAAGCCGTACTGCTCTTCTTTGATCGGGTCGCCGTAGGTAACGGAAACATCCTTCGCCGTGAGGGTGAGCGTCGCCTTATTGATGACGTAATCCTTTACAAGCTCCGCCGAATCGCTGAAGGTGTAGTTCGGGTTGCTCAAAGCGACGGTGACGGTGTAAGCGCCCGCATTGACGGGGAAGTCGTCGCCGCTGTAGTCAGCGTCGTCGCCCTCCTTCTTCGCATAGGTAAACACTTCACCCGCGGACGTGCCCTCAATCAGCTCGGGGAAAGACACGCGCGCGTCGTCCGATGCGCCGTAGGTATAGGAAAGCGATTTCTCATCCCAATCGGGCGAGAGCACCTTCGGAACAACGGTGAAAGGATTTTTCTCAAAGGAAATTTTGCCGCCCTCGATATAATAATTGCCGAAATCTGCGCCGCCCGTCAGGGTGACAACGACGTAATAGGTGCCGACGTTGACGGGTTTATCCGCTTCGAGCGAACTGCCGCCTGCAACGAAATATTCGTACCCGTATTCGAGCTGATCGCCCTCGACGAGGTTGTCGGGAATAAACTCCGACTCCTTCGCGGTGTTCGAATAGATGAGGTCATCCCCTTCGGGGTTCTGAATCGTCCCCGTGAGAGCAAGTTTGGTGATTTCGAGCGCGCCCTCCGCGGCAACAAATGCAAGCGTGTAGTTCGCCACCTCTTCGACGGAGGAATCCATTGCAACATCGTATTTGCCGACGCCGCTCTCGCCCGCCGTATAGCCGGGTGCGGAATAGGTAAATTCGGCTACCACGCCCGCGAGCACCTCTTCGAGGTCATCGCCCACGACCAAGCCGCCGACGAGGACATACCCTGCCCAATTGCTCGGGCTCGGCGACGAGCCGTAGACCGCCGTGGTGCCGACATCCGCTTTGAGCGTGAGCGTCGCCCTGGCGATCGTAAATTCGACCGTGTCGGTGCCGTAGTCATAGTTCCCGTACGGGTTAATGGAAACTGTCAGCGTATAGGTGCCCGCCTGCGTCGGCCATACGACCATATCGGGCGTGCCGCTCTCGTTGAAGCTGCCGCCGCCGTTCGGCGTACCTGTAAACTTGAAAGTGATGTCTTTGTTGGGAATTTTGCCCTCGGGGTGCGTATACGAAGGCTGGTTGTGCGCCGTGCCGTAAGTCCAACCGGCGAGGGAAAGATTCATGTCAAACTGCGTCTGCGTGATGCGGAACCAAAGCTTTGCGACCGCCCCTTCAACTACGTCCTGTTTTTCCGTACCGGGCGCCGTCTGCGGAGTCCATTCGCCCCACTCGTAGTTGTCCGGATCGGTCAACGTGAGGGTGAACCAATAGTTGCCGACGTCTTTCGAAATGCCGCCGAAGAGCCATTCGACCTCCCACACCGCGCCGCGGTCTTCTTCCGTCGGCTCGGGGATCGCGGGTGTCCACCCGTCAGCATCCCCCTCGTCGTATTCGTGCAGGCGATCTTGCGAATCGGCAAATACAGGGATTTCGACCTTGAATTTATGGATAGTGAACTCGATTTCTTTTGAGGCGCCCGTATAGTTGGCGGTGTCGGCGATTTCGATGACGACCTTGTAATCGCCCGCATCCGCCGTGGCGAGTTCTTCGCTGGAAATCGGTTCGTCGCTGCCCGTGGTCACGCGGTAATACTTCACCTGCGATGCATCGTCGGTGATGTCCGTCTCGCCGACCATGGCGAGATAGGTAAGGGCGTGGTTATCGAGCGAATCGCGGTAGAACCAGTTATTCTTATTCCCGAGCTCGGGATTTTCGATGCTCGCGGAGCCCTTGATGGACACGGTGTTCTTTTCGATGGTGAAATCGAAAGTCCGCACCGCCGCAAACGTGTTGTCGCCTTCTTTAATCGTGACGCGCAGGACATAGTTGCCCACGGGCGTTTTGGAAGAAATTTCGATCGGGCTTGCGAAAGAGGCGTCGCTCTTTGCGAAATACTCGTAAACGAAATAAGTATCGTTATTCAGCGACTCATCGTCGAACTCGGCGGACAAGCCGAGCCTCGAAATTTCCGTGACAGCTTCGCCGTACTTCCAACCCGCATAGGTACCGTATGTAGCCTGAACACTGTTCGGCGCCTTATTGATCGTCCAGGTGAAGACGATTGTGGGTTTATTTTCCTTCGTGGGGTCGGTGACGCCGCCCGTCTTCCAAGTATAGTTGTCCGAATCGAGCAGTTCGAACGTAATGGTATACGAACCTGCGTTCTTCGCGCTGAACGTGACTTCGCTGCCGTTGACGTTCTGCGTGATCGTATCATCGCTCTCCACAGCCGCCGCGGTTACGCTCATCTTTTCGGCGTCATAACCCGTCGCGGTCTTTGTCTGATCCTGCTCATTATAGGTGCCGTTTGCCAGCGCGCCGTCAGTATCTTTGCCCTCCATTTCGGGGTTCGCCTCAACGGGGGCACGGTTGATGACCATGCCGTCCTTAAGGGTAAAGTCGCCCGTCTCGGAGCTGCCGTCAGCGCCCCAGCAATAGTTGGAATCGAGCTTGAAAACGACGTCGTACACGCCCGCATTTTTCGGCGTGGCGGAAGCCTCTTCCTGCTCGTAACCCGCTACCTCGTAGGCGGGAGAATCTTCGGAATATTCCTGCACACTGCCGTTATAGGTGAATTTCTTTTGACTTTCCGAAGGCTTAACTACACCCTGCCTTTGGATTTTCCAAGTCAGTTCAGTGTACAACTCGTCGCCGAACTTGCTGTTATCCTCTGCCGCGAAGCAATAATTGTCGCCGAGGGTGACTTTGATTGTGTAGTCGCCGGCGATCACACCGTCTTCGCCGACTGCCGTCACAGTGCCGTCTGCAAACGAAAGTTTATTGCCCGAAAGGGTCATGTACGCCTTGTTTGCGCCGTCCAGCTTGCGGAATCCCTCCACTTCGACGGAATTCCCCGTTGCGGAATAGACGGTCGTACCACCGTCGGATAGGGTCGGCTCCGAAATCACCTTGCGGGTGATCTTCCAGCCGAAAGAAACTGCCGCAATGTCATCGTCGGATGCGTTCTCATCGGACGAACCCGTGCCCCACTGGTAGTTCGCGCCGAGGGTCAGCGTTACCTTGTAGTCGCCCGCATTCGTACCCTTTTCACCCGCAAGGGTGTAGCGCGATTTATTTTCTTCATAGTTCGGAATCTTATCCGAAATGTTCTGCTCTTTTTCGTTGTATTCGAAAGAACTGCCTTCCAGCTCATCCGCGTCAGGCTTTTCGACGAACCTGCGGAATACGGTGAAATCGTAAGGATCGCTTTCGAACGCCGCAAAGTTGCCCTTTCCGCTCTTATCCGCGCCATAAGTGACCCAGACCTGATAATAGCCTGCATCCCACGACCATGCGTCATCGTTCACTTTGTCGGTGATGTCGCTGTAATCGCCGTCGTCCCAACCCTTATAGGAATAGTTGTAGGCGGGCTCTTCACCGCTGTTTTTGAAATGTACTGCAAATACGGGCGTCTTATCCTGTTTGCCCGATTCGTTATATATCCAGCTCGGCACGGTAGGCTCGGAATCGAGATAGTTCTCCGCCTCCATGATGCTCCATGTAAGGGTATAATACTCGCCGTTATCGCCGCTGACGGTGCCTTCCTCTGCGCCGGGGTTTGCCCAATGGTAGTTATTGGTGCTCGTCAGCTTAAACTCGACATCGTATTCTCCCCTGTGCGTACCGCCTTCGTTCGTAACGGTGTAAACTCCGCCCCATGAATCGATGCCGTGGTTGATATTCGGCTCGATCTCTTCGCCCGTATACGGGAAGGAATCTTGGGCGAGCGTAGGCAGGGCGACTTCTTTGCTCAGAATTTCGAAATCCTGCCAAGCGCAGAGGTCGTTGCTGTCGTTGTAGTTTTTCAAACCCGAAAGCACGGCGCGAACCTGGTATTCGCCCGCATCGGTCGGCATTTCGTTATCGGGCAGATCTTCGCCATCCTTGACGCGGTACTCCCACGTCACAGTGACGGCGCCGCCGTTTTCGCCCGCCGTTCCAAAGTTAATCGATTCTGACCCGGCGCCCACGGCAACAAGACCCGTCGGCTCATGCCCTGCCGTCGTGCCGTCGTAATCCCAACTCGTTGCGGGCAATTTAAACGTAACGGAGGTCAGGTTAACTTTGTTGATATGTATGGTATATTGAACGCCGATAATGGTCTCGGGGTCGCCTTTCTTCGGAATCGAAACGGCATACGAGGGAATACTGCGGTATTTATACCCCGCTTGCGCCGTAAATGTGATGGTATAATCCCCCGCATCCTTCGCCTTAACCGTAATCGTCGAATTGCTGCCCGGGGTGCTCGATAAATCCCCCCCCCCCCCCGCTTCGATGCTCGATTCCGATTTGTTGAAGTTATTGAAAATGAAATCTTGGAAAGCGGCAGTATAGTCTGACGTCAAAGATGCCTGGGTCGTCGGCAGCGGAGCGTTGACTGGCTCCTCTGTAACTTGGATACCGAACAGGGAAAAATTGATCGGACGACTGAATTCTTTACCGCCTTCCGTATATACGATCGTCACGGACTCATCGCCGAATTCCAGCGTGTCCCCGCCGCCCTGATATACGAAATGATAATCGCCTGCAGTAAGCGTTCTCGTTTGCAGCCCCAATACCGTCGAATAGGAAATCTGAACGTTGAACGCATCATCGGGAATCGGCGCGCCTGCCGTAAAACTACTCGTCTGCGGAATAGCCGAGAGCGAGTTCTCGGTCGGCTCATCCCAGGTAATCGTTACGGTTATTTCTTTTGACGTTTCCTTGCGTCCGCCTTCCTCGTAGGACACGGAGACCTGCCGCGTATAGCTCTCCTGCAACGCTTCTTCCGCCGTCGGGCGAAGATCGGGCAGATTCAGGGTATACCCCGAATCGTCCTTATAATCGCTCAACGGCCCCGAAGTATTGTCATTGAAATAGATCGTGCCCGAAAGGGCATTGCCTATGAGCGTAGTGCCCGACATGGAGCCGTATGTGCCGCTTAACTCATTCAACACGATGCTTGTCGGCTGGCGATCCTCCGCAGCGCGCGCGGAAAGAGAACCCGCCAACAAAAGCGAGCACACCGCCGCACAGACGGTCGTCAGCGCGAGCAACACAGCCAGCATAGCCTTTTTCGCTGTACTCATATCTTTTCCTCCTGCATAACTTTCTCTTTATATCGATTGAATTTTTGCCTTTCTTCAGCCGCTTTATTGCCTCAATGTGCATAAACCGCAAGGCGCTCTGCGCCTTTGCGGGTCAACTGCGGTCTTCTTCAGTTATTATATTCGTACCTCTGCTTGCAAAATGACTTTTCGTGTTACATCGTAACACGAAAATACCGTATACGGTATTTGTTTCGGCAGTTTGCGGCGCGCCGCCGGCGCGTTTTTTGACTTTACGGGAACAGGGTTATCCACACCCGTCCGGCAAAATTTTTCCGAATTGTCTCAATTTTTGCGCGTCTTTTAACACGTTTGTTACTTTTTATACAAATATAATACCGCGAAAAAAGTAAAATGTCAATAGTTATAAGCAAATTTATTACTGATTTTATTAAAATTTGCCCCTTCGCCTCTCGCCGGCGACCCGCCGATTCAGCAAAAAAGGAGCGCAATTTTCCACAAATTGCACTCCTTTGTATCCGTTTATTGAAAACGTTTATTCTTTTTTGTTACAAAAGCTCTTTTCTCTGCTCCGCTTCGGAGAGCGGGCAAAGATATTTCGGAGCCACGTCGAACGCGGTGATCGCGCCCGTTTTGCCCTCCTTGTGCATGCGGTACACGGCGCGCGCGTACGCGAGCAGGACGCTCGAAGTGAATTCGGGGTTGGAGTCGAGCTTCAAAGAGAACTCCATGAGGAATTTGCTGCCCGTTTCCGACTTGCCCGAGCGGAGCACCATGCCGCCGTGCGGGATGCCGCTGTGGTTCTTTTGCAGTTCCTCCTCGGAGATGAAATGCACCGTCGTGTCGTAGTCGGCAAAGTAGTTGGGCATCTCCTTGATTTCCTTTTCGATGCGGGCAAGATCCGCGCCCTCCTCGGCGACGACGTAGCACTCGCGGGTGTGCTTTTCGCGGGTGGTCAGCTGCGGGTTTTCGCCGCGGCGCACGCGCTCGAGCGCGCTCTCCACGGGCACCGTGTACTGGCGGGCATCCTTGACGCCCTTGACGCGGCGGATGGCGTCGCTGTGACCCTGGCTGACACCCTTGCCCCAGAAGGTGTAAGTGCTGCCGTCGGCGAGCGACGAGCCGAAATAGATGCGCGCCAGCGAAAACAGACCCGGATCCCAGCCGATGCTCATCGCGCTCAGATGCCCTGCATCCTTTGCCGATTTATCCAGCGCGGCGAAATATTCGGGGATCTTGGCGTGCGTGTCGAAACTGTCGACGGTGTTGAACAGCCCCGCGATCTCCGCCGACTGCGCGGGCAGGTCGGTCGCACTGCCGCCGCAGAGGATCATCACGTCGATCTTGCCGACGTAGTTCTTCATGTCCTCGTATTTTTCCACCTTGACGGGAAGGACGGTTTTGACCGATTCGGGCGCGCGGCGGGTGAATACCGCCACCACTTCCGTATCCGCGTTCTGCGCGCTCGCATACTGCACGCCCCTGCCAAGGTTGCCGTAACCGACGATGCCGATCCTGATCTTATCCATATTATATATATGCTCCCTCTCTTGGTTTATAAAACAGTTTACCGCGGCGAATAAAAAAAGTCAAGCGGACGGCGACGCGCCCGCTCGACTTAAGCCTTTAAAATTTCTTATAGGAGATATTATTGCCGCCTATATCTTTCAGGCAAATCCCCTGTTCGTCCAAAAGAATATAGCTGCGGGGCGTGCCGCCCTTGGGCAGGGATACCGAGCCGCAGTTCGCGACGATGACGCCCTCCTTTTCCTCGATAAAACCCGTATGATAGTGCCCGTAGATGAATACGTCGCCGCAGTTTTTCGGCAGGCGGTCGATGCTGAACCTGTCGCCGTGCTGCAAAAACACCTTTTTGCCGCCGATAAAGAGAACCGCTTCCGACACAAACTCAAAATCGGAGATGAGGGTGTCGACGTCGCTGTCGCAATTGCCCTTGACGACGGTAAGCTCCTTAACGAGCGGATTCAAGAGCGCCGCAACGCCCAGCGGGTCGTACCCTTCGGGCAGAGGGTTGCGCGGGCCGTGGTTGTAGATGTCGCCGAGGAGGACGAGCTGCTCCGCCCCTTCCGCGGTGTAACGCTCCAACAGTTTTTTCGTGAAATGCGCCGAGCCGTGCAGGTCGGACGCGATGAGAATTTTCATATATATGCTCCATACGGATATGCGCCGCAGAACGCGGCGCATACAGAAATTATTATTCGGTTTTTACGACCGGTCAGCGGCGGACGCTGAACTTGTATGCCGTGGTCGTGGTATAGATCTTGCCGCGCTCGACGACGGGGTCGCCCAGTTCCGCGTACGCGGGGACGTTGACGGCGTTGGGGATGCACTGCGTTTCCAGGCAGAAACCGTAGTTGCGGTTGTAGTAGCCGCTCTTGCCCTGCTGGTGCAGACCGTTGCCCGTGTACAGCTGAACGGCGGGCATATCGGTGAACACCTCCATGACGATTCCGCTGCGGGAGGCTTCCGCCTCGGCGATCTTGCCGTACTCGCCCTTCGGCTTGTTGCAGACGAAGTTCATATCGTACCCGTCGCCGTTGCGGATGTCCTCGTCATCCGTGTCGCCGATGCGCTCGCCGATGCGGCGGCCCTTGCGGAAATCGAAGGGGGTTCCTTCCACTTCCTTGAAGTCGCCGTGCGGAATGAGGTTTTCGTCCGTCGGCGTATAGCGGTCTGCCGCGATCTGCAAAAAGGTATCGTAGATGTTGCCCGAGCCTTCGCCGTCGAGGTTGAAATAGGCGTGGTTGGTGAAGTTGAGCACCGTCTTTCTGTCCGAAATGGCGCCGTATTCGATTTTCAGTTCGCCGTTGACGAGGGTATAGTTGACCTGAATATTGACGTTGCCGGGGTAGTTCTCTTCCATGTCCGGGCTGCGCAGGCTGAGCGCGAGGGTGTTGCCGTCGTCGCCGTCGAACACATAGTTCCACAGCTTTTTATCGAACCCCTCTTTGCCGCCGTGCAGGTGATTGCCGCGGTCGTTGCAGTACAGGGAATATTCCTCCCCGTCGATGACGAGCCTGCCCTTTTCGATGCGGTTGCCGCAGCGCCCGATGAGCGCGCCGAGGTAGCCGCCGTTCTGCTCGTAGGAGGCAACGTCGTTGTAGCCCAAGACCACGTCGACAGGCTTGCCGTCCTGCCCCGCGATCTTCAGAGACTGGATAATCCCGCCCAAACTGAGAATGGTCGCCTCGTTGGCGCCGTCCCGGATCTTGAACGAATATACCGTGCGCCCGTCCGACGTTTTGCCGAATACGCTCGCCTGTATCATAACTTTTTCTCCTTCGGATGAATTTGCCGCCCGCCCCTTGCGGATTCAGGCGGCGAAAAAAGGGAGAGAACTTTCCGTCCTCCCCCTTATTATACCATATTGTTCGCCGCGTTGCAAATAAATTTGCAAATTATTCTCTATTTTGCGGGATATCGGGAATGGTCGCAAATCCCTGCGCGAGTTCTTCGTCGGTCGGGATGCGGTCAGACATCGCACCGTCGTTGTACTGCTTGTATGCCGTCATGTCGAAGTAGCCCGTGCCGGTGAGGCCGAAGAGGATGACCTTCTTTTCGCCCGTTTCCTTGCATCTGATCGCCTCGTCGATGGCGACGCGGATGGCGTGGCTGGATTCGGGCGCAGGAAGGATGCCTTCGATGCGGGCGAACTGCTCCGCCGCTTCGAACACCTTCGTCTGCTCGACCGCGACCGCGCGCATATACCCCTCATGGTAGAGTTCGGAAACGATCGGGCTCATGCCGTGGTAGCGCAGGCCGCCCGCGTGGTTGGGCGAGGGCATGAACCCGCTGCCGAGCGTGTACATGCGCGCAAGCGGCGTGATCTTCGCGCTGTCGCAGAAGTCATACACATATTTGCCGCGGGTCATCGACGGGCAGCTCGCAGGCTCGACGCCGACAAACTCAATGTTGTTCTTGCCCGCAATCTTGTCGCCCATGAACGGAGCGATGAGGCCGCCGAAGTTGGAACCGCCGCCGCAGCAGCCGATGATCATGTCCGGCTGCACGCCGTACTTTTCCAGTGCCGCCTTGCTCTCCAGACCGATGACCGACTGGTGCAGCACGACGTGGTCGAGCACGCTGCCCAGAACGTAGCGGCAGGAATCGGACGTGACCGCCTTTTCCACCGCCTCGCTGATCGCGCAGCCGAGCGAGCCGCCCGTGCCGGGGAACTCTTTGAGGATCTTCCTGCCCGCTTCCGTCGTGTCGGAGGGGGAGGCGACCACGTTTGCGCCATAGGTGCGCATGACTTCCTTGCGGTGCGGCTTCTGCTCGCTGGAAACTTTGACCATATACACGGTCAGATCCAATCCGAAATATGCCGACGCCATGGAAAGAGCCGTGCCCCACTGCCCCGCGCCCGTTTCGGTCGTGATGGATTTGAGCCCCTGCTTCTTTGCATAATACGCCTGCGCCACCGCCGAATTGAGCTTGTGCGAGCCGGAAGTGTTGTTGCCTTCAAACTTATAATAGATCTGCGCGGGAGTGCCGAGCGCCTTTTCCAGGCAGTACGCGCGAACCAGCGGCGACGGGCGGTACATCTTATAAAAATTGCGGATCTCTTCGGGGATGTCGATGTACAGGTCGGTGCGGTTGAGCTCCTGCGCAACGCAGTCATCGCAGAACACGGGGCGCAAATCGTCCGCCGTGCAGGGCTGGAGCGTCGCGGGATTGAGGAACGGGTCGTGCTTGCGCTTCATCGCCGCGTTCAGGTTATACCACTGTTTGGGAATTTCGTCTTCGGAAAGATATATCTTGTAAGGGATCGGTTTGTTTGCCATGGGTTTTGTCCTCCTCCAAAAAAATTTTCGTTATTTCGGCATAAAAAAAGACACGGTTCTATCCGTTTGGGACGAATAAAACCGTGTTGCCACCCAATTTCGCCGCGCTCAAAAAGCGCCGCCTCATTACAGGTACTACCATACCCTCTTTCTGTAACGTGAAAGCCACGTCGGAAACTACTCGGAAACCCTTTTGCCCCCGCCCTCGGTAATCCATTCGCTCTGCGTCAAACTGCCTTTATCCCACCGCCAAAGGCTCTCTGAAAATTTGCGTTAGCAGGTTACTACTTTACCTCATCGGTTTTCTCAATCATAGCACACAAAAAGAGCGTTGTCAACTATTTTTCTAAAAATTTTTTCTGAAATTTTTTGCGCCGGCGACAGAATTTTCCGCGTATATGCTTTGCATATACGACCCGCTATTTTTTTCTTACGTTCGCGATTCCCCGCTTCTTTTCCGGCTGCTTCCGCCGGCTGATCGAGTTCTCTCTTTGCCGGATTTCCTGCCTTCGGCATTGTACTTCCTCTCTACCCCTCCTTCCCCGGAGGCGCATCGGACAAAAAACACTCGTTCGCTTTTAGAGTATCCCGCCCGCCGTTCCGGATGCACTTTTCTGTCGGATACCAAAACAAAGAAATTTTTGCGCGGGTACAGAAGGCGCGGGTGTATCAATTTGCAGGGCAGGCACAAACTAACATACATGAAATTCTTTTTTTCTATATTGCTGTCCATCCTGCTCGCCTGCTGTCTGTTTCCCGGATGCGCGCAGACGAAGGCAGAAAAAGGCAGAGACGCCGCACCCGATCTGCCGGAAACAGCGGAAGAGATTTCTGCTGACCCGCCGGACGACGGAGGAACAGGAAAACGGATTTGGCTGACATTCGACGACGGGCCAACCGACTCGACAACGCCGAAAATCCTGGATATACTCGAAAATGAAAATGTAAAAGCAACATTTTTTGTTGTCGGCAGACAAATTGCAGGCAGGGAAAAAATACTTCTGCGGGAGGCGGGCGAAGGGCATGCGATCGGCATACACACATATACGCACGAATACAACAAAATCTACGCCTCCGCGGACGCACTGCGCAAGGACATTGACCTCTGCAGCAAAGCGATCCGAAGCGTACTGCCCGATTTTAACACCGACCTTTACCGCTTCCCCGGCGGGTCGTACAATGTAAAAAAGGAACTCGTTCAGGTCGTTGAAAAAGCGGGATACCGCCACTATGATTGGAACTGTTCCGCCGAAGACGCCGTCAGCCCGAACACGCCCGCGAGCGTGCTGTACCAAAACGTACTCGACTCCGCCGGCTCAAAAAGCGAGGTAATCTTACTTATGCATGACGGCGTTGGATACAAAGAAACGATCAAATGCCTGCCCTCCGTCATTAAGCATTTCCGGGAAAAAGGGTTTGCGTTCTGCACGCTGTAAAGCCAACGGCGCAAGACGCCGCAAATTCCGCTTCGCAACGTACATGAAAAAAAAGAGCCTCCTGAATGAGCTCTTTTTTCATTTTTATCAAATTTATGCGTGACATAGTACTTGGCAAATCAACCATTTAACCGCAGAACACCGCATGTTTCGGAGATATCGGCGATACCATGCCTATCCAACCACGCATTCAATCCGTCGATAATTTTAGGCATGGCGAGAGTATCGGTGAAGTTCGCCGTACCGACCTGCACCGCACGGGCGCCCGCCATTATAAACTCGATTGCATCCTCCGCGCACGTTATGCCGCCCATGCCGATGACGGGGATATCCACCGCCCGACAGACTTCCCAGACCATGCGCACCGCGATCGGCTTGATGCCCGCGCCCGACACGCCGCCCGTATTGTTGGCGATGAGCGGACGGCGGCGCTCGATGTCGACGACCATGCCCGTGAGCGTATTGATGAGGGAAACGCAGTCCGCACCCCCCTTCTGCGCTGCCAACGCATTCGCCGCGATACTCTCCACATTGGGCGAAAGTTTGACGATAAGCGGCGTCTTTTTCAGCGCGCTCTTTGCCGCGCGCGTGACCTCGGCGACGCTTTCGGGTTTGATGCCGAACGCCATGCCGCCGCACTTTACGTTGGGGCAGGAAATATTCAGTTCTATCATATCGACCTTGCCGTCAAGCCTGGCGCAGATACCGGCGTAATCGTCAATTGTGCGCCCCGCGACGTTGGCAATAATCGCGATATTTTTGCTTTTGAGGAAGTCGAGATCTTCCCGCAAAAAGACATCAACTCCCGGGTTTTGCAGACCGACCGCATTGAGGATGACCCCATACCCTTCCGCGATGCGCGGCGTAGGATTGCCGAGGCGAGGCTCGAGCGTCAGGCCCTTGGTGCTGACGCCGCCCAAAACGCCGATGTCGTAAATTTCGTTGAATTCCTTTCCGAAGCCGAAGGTACCGCTCGCCGCAATGACGGGATTTTTGAAATTGACCCCGCAGATATTGACCGAAAGATTTGCCATCAGATTTCCACCTCACCGATTTCAAAGACGGGGCCGTCCTTGCAGACCCGCGCGTTTTCCTCTTTGCCGCTCTTTTTGCACACACAGACGAGGCAGGCGCCGATGCCGCACCCCATGCGCTCCTCCAGGGAAACGTAGCAAGGCACGGCAATCCCCCGCTCTTTCAATCCGGTCTTCAGCGCGCGAAGCATGGGCGTCGGCCCGCAGGCGAGGACGACGTCCGGTCTTGCCTTCTCATAATCGGCAAAAAATGCAGCCACTGCGTTATTCTTTTGCCCGAAGGAGCCGTCGTCCGTGACAATTTCCGCGCGCGCGGACAGCGAAAAAAATGTATCCGCCATACACACGGCATCGCGGTTGCGGAATCCTATATAAGAATAAAACTCTTTGCCCTCTCTTGCATACTCTTTGAGCACGGAAACCATGGGGAAGATACCCACGCCGCCGCCAATGAGAGCAACGCGCTTTTGCTCCTCGCTCAACCGAAACCCGTTGCCGAGCGGCAGAACGCAGGCAAGCTCGTCGCCGGCCTTTGCGCGGCTCATCGCCTGCGTGCCGGCACCCTTGACTTGGTAACAGATCGTCACCGCCTGCACCCCGTTTTCCTCGCCGTGCTCGCAGATCGCGATGGGTCTGCGCAGCAGATGCGCCCCGTCGCCGACGGAGATATTGACGAATTTACCGCAGAACAGCCCGTCCGTTTTTTCGGACAAGGCGAATCGCATTTTATAGATGCCAGCCGCGATCGGCGCGTTCTCCAAAATTTTGACCTTTTGTTCCTTCATCGCAACGTTTTCCTCTTTTAATCTCGTTTTATGCGTGACAGAATACTGTGCAATCAGCCTTTTATGGCGCGATTTAAGTCGTTTTTCATATCAACGCAAGCCTGGCGCGCCGCGGCGTCAAATGTCATGCCCGCGTATTTTTCCTGCTTGTACGCGCACAGAATTCCGCGGGAGGAGTTGACGATGCCGCCCAAACCGTCCTTGCCGAAGCAGACCTTTAAATCGTCCGCCTTGCCGCCCTGCGCGCCGTAACCGGGGATCAGGAAGAAGGTATGCGGCATTTCGCGGCGCAGAATTTCCGCCTGCGCGGGATGGGTTGCGCCGACGACCGCGCCGACGGCGGAATAGCCGTATTTGCCGATACTTCCCTTGCCCCACTCCTCGACGAGCGAGCCCATATATTCGTAGACGGTTTTACCGTTCTCAAGCTTCAGATCCTGCAATTCTCCGCTCGATTTATTGGAGGTTTTGACGAGCACAAAGATGCCCTTGTCGCGCTTGTCCATCCAATTTAAAAAGGGCTTGATCCCGTCCGAACCGAGATAGCCGTTGACGGTGAGAAAATCAGAATCGAAGGCGGTATAGGAGCTTTCGCCAACCTGCGTTTCGCCGAGGTACGCCTTTGCATAGCATTCCGCCGTGGCACCGATGTCGTTGCGCTTGGCATCCGTCATGACAAACATCCCCTTTTCGGAGGCATAGCGAAGCGTTTCCGCAAAGGCACGCATGCCCTCGATTCCATACATCTCATAATAGGCGATCTGCACTTTGACGCACGGGACAATATCGCAAATATTGTCGATTATCTTTTTGTTAAACGCGAGGATCGCCTCCGCCGCGCCCTTGAAATCTTTAACGCCCGCGCGCATATCCTCGGGAAGATAATCGAAGCTCGTATCGATCCCCGCGACCGTCGGATTGTCGTATTCCTTGATTTTATCGATCAGTTTATCTACTATCATAACACCACCGTTAATCAACAATTTTAAAATAAATGTTTAATTACAAAATCACAATGTGCAGGCGGCAACGACACCGCCGACCTCGCACAATCAAATCGGGCGAGCCTGCCGATGAAAGCGCTGCTGTAGATTTAATATATTTGTTTCAGTACCCGTTGAAACCACACGGGAACGACTGCACTCAATACTTCGCACCGTACTGCGCGAGGTATTCGCGGATGGCGGGAACATGCTCCTTGCCGGGAATAACGTCCGCTTCGAGCGCATCGATAATGTCACGGATCGTGACGATGGAATAGACCTTGACACCCTCCTCCGCATACGCCTGCTGCACTGCGGACTTTTCCGAATCGAGCGCCTTTTCCATGCGGTCGACCGTGATGACCATGCCCGTGATATCCACCTTCGCCGCGCCGCGCAGCTTGGGCAGGACTTCCTTCAACGCCTTGCCGCTCGTCATGACGTCCTCGACGATGACGACTTTTTCCTCGTCCTCCAGCTGCTTGCCGACGAACATGCCGCCCTCGCCGTGGTCTTTGACCTCCTTGCGGTCGAAGCAGAAATTGACGTCGACGCCGTACTTTTCGTACAGGGCGACCGCCGCAGAGAGCGCGAGCGGAACCCCCTTGTATGCGGGCCCGAACAGCGTCTGCACGGGAATCTTATTCTCGTGGATGCAGGCGGCATAGAACTCGCCCAGCCGCTTGATCTGCGCGCCCGTCTTGTATTCGCCCGCGTTCAGAAAGTACGGAGCGATGCGCCCGCTCTTGAGTTTGAAGGTGCCGAACTTTAAAACGCCGCATTCCGCCAGAAAGCGGATAAATTCCTCTTTATAATTCATTTTTGCACTCCTTATGTCTGACATAGTACTATAAAAATGGTGGTTTTAAGCATTTTATGCCGTTTTACGCCCCGTATTTGACGTCGCCGTCGACAATCGTGCAGCAAACCTTGCCGTATACTTCTGTGCCGTTGAACGGCGTATTTTTGCCCTTGGAAACGAATTCTTTGCTGTCGATGACGTACTTCGCATTCAGGTCGGCGAGCATAATATCCGCAACTGCCCCCTCCGCGAGCGCGCCCCCTTCCAACCCCAGAATACGGGCGGGAGCGGCGCTCATGCGGTCGGCGAGCTGTTCGAGCGTGAGCACGCCCGCCTTGACCAGATAGGTATAGGACAGCGAGAAGGAGGTTTCGATGCCGCTGATGCCGAACGCCGCAAGATTGTATTCGACGTTCTTCTCGTCCTTATGGTGCGGAGCGTGGTCGGTGACGATGCAGTCGAGCGTGCCGTCCTTCAGCCCCTCCTTGATCGCCTCGACGTCCTCCGCCTCGCGGATGGGCGGATTAACCTTCGTGTTCGCGTCGAAGGACATGATCACGTCGTCGGTGAGCGTGAAATAATGCGGGCAGGTTTCCGCCGTGATCGCGACGCCGCGTTTTTTCGCTTCGCGCAGAAGCTGAACGCCGCCCTTGGTGGAAACGTGGCAGATGTGCGCGCGCTTGCCCAGCGTTTCCGCGAGGATGATTTCGCGCGCGAGCATAATCTCCTCAGCCGCGCGGGGAATCCCCTTCAACCCCGCAAGCGTGCTGTTGTACCCCTCGTTGACGACGCCGCCGTCGACGAGGTCTTTATCCTCGCAGTGCGACAGACAGATGAGTCCGAAATCGGAGGCGTACTCCATTGCAAGGCGCATGATGCGCGCGTTGGCGACGGGTCTGCCGTCGTCGCTGATCGCTACCGCGCCCGCCTCCTTCATCTTGCCGATCTCAGCGAGCTGCTCGCCCTTTTCGCCCTTGGTGATCGCGCCGATGGGGCGAACCTTGCACAGATTTACCTCCCTGCCGCGCGCAACGATGTAGCCGACGACCGCCGCGTTGTCGCACACGGGGTCGGTGTTGGGCATACAGCACACCTGCGAGAACCCGCCGCGCACCGCCGCCGCACTGCCGCTGGCGATGTCCTCTTTATATTCAAAACCGGGTTCGCGCAGATGCACATGCAGGTCGATAAGTCCGGGAAAAACGTGCAGCCCCTTGGCATCGATCACTTTTGCGCCTTTTTCCTCAACATTTTTTGCGATTTTGACGATTTTTTTGCCGTCTACGAGGATGTCGCAGACCTCGCATTTATCCGCAAAGACGGCGGTGCCGCCCTTGATCAAAAGTTTACTCATGCTTTTCGCCTCCCTGACGGTTTTTACAGAGCAGGAACAGGAGCGCCATGCGCACCGCGACGCCGTTGAGCACCTGTTCGTTGATTTCGCTGTTCTCCGCATCGATGACGTCGGAAGTGAACTCCACGCCGCGGTTGACGGGGCCGGGGTGCATGACGATGCAGTCCTTATCCGCCAATTTGAGGTGTTCTTCGCCCACGCCGTAATACTTCGCGTATTCGGACAGGGACGGGAACAGCCCGCCGTGCATGCGTTCGAGCTGAATGCGCAGCCCCATGACGACGTTCGCGCCCGATAGCGCTTCCTCGCGCGACTTGGCGACCTTCGCCCCCATGCGCCCGATGCCCTGCGGCATGAGGGTGGCGGGAGCAAACATCGTGACTTCCGCGCCCAGTTTTGTGAGGCCGAACAGATTGCTCTTTGCCACGCGCGAATGCTTGATGTCGCCGAGAATTGCGACCTTCAATCCCTTAAACGAGCCGAACTTTTCGCGCATGGTATAAAAGTCGAGCAGCGCCTGCGTGGGATGTTCGTTCATGCCGTCGCCGCCGTTGATGACGGACGCCTTCACGTTCTTTGCCAACAGGTGCGGTGCGCCGCCCATCGGGTGGCGGATGACGATGACGTCATTCTTCATCGCGTCGAGGGTGCGCCCGGTGTCGATGAGCGTTTCCCCCTTCTGCAC
>ERZ1643247.614-NODE-614-length-42140-cov-46.640489_pt1 | contig 42140 bp, 39 predicted proteins | sample MGYA00579264_ERZ1643247 | MGnify/ENA primary metagenome ERZ1643247 (study PRJEB29033, sample SAMEA4952262) | chicken gut metagenome | biome: Broiler Chicken; feature: Gastrointestinal Tract; material: Caecum | place: Ireland | collected 2018 | study: Broiler... | reverse complement strand
CATTACCCTTGACGAGCTTCAAGGTTCGGATTTTAATTCGGTCACTGCGCCAAAATGAAAAAACAGCCATTTTTAGGGTAAAACGCCCCAAAAATGGCTGTTTTTTGTTATAAAGTATTCTGTATTTTGCTGGGTTTTGGTGTGTTTTGTTACTAAAATTGTTACTTTTTTCGAAACAGCTTACGAATGCCCAATGTAATGGCGATGCAGAGCGGAATGAGCGGCGTCAAAGGAAGCGCCCAAAACGCCATATAAGCGGTCGAATAGGTCAGATGCCACGGGTCGCCCGTGATAAAGTACAGTAGCCATCCCATCCACGTCGGGCAGGTGAAGACGAGGTACACCCCGCCGAAGATGAGCCAGTTGCGCCAGTCTTTCAGGACGGAAGCGAGCCAACGCACAAAGCGCAGGGAATCGTCATACAGCTCTTGCAGATACGACAGCGGCGGCGTTGCGCGTTTCCACAGCGGCGGCATCCGACTTCTCCTTTTTCGGCGCACTCTCGCACCATTTCATAAAGCGCTCCTGCTCGTCCGCTTTGGCGTTCAGCTCCTCTACCTCGCGCACGGAACTCATGTTCCACCCGCCGATCATGCCCCACGCCCCGCAACCGAGTATTATGACGATCTTCACGAGACACATGACAACCGTCGCAAAGGACGGGTTTGCTATAATATCCAACGCCATATACACGGAAAACACGGACGAAAGCGCGGTTGTTACGAGCGTCTGCAATGTCTGAATATGCCGCAGCGTCCGCGTGGTAAACCCGCCCGACGGAGACTTTCTGCGCCCGTGCTTGTCATACACGGTCAGATAACTCTCATCGTAGCGCAGCCGCTTTATCCTCTTTGCGCGGGCGATCGTTTCGCACTGGTACTCGGTCAAGTCCGGGAACGCCGCCGCGAGTTCCTTCGCCGAATATTTACAGTACTCTTCTTTGAACTGCACGAGCGCAATGCCTGCATCGGCAAGGACATGCGACCGCGCGCTGTCGATCTCCGCATCTTCCCATGCGCGGCAGTACTCCCGCGTCCGCGACGCATATCCTTTTCCCACGATCTCCGCGTTGTTCTTCTCGATACGTTCCTGCGCTTTCAGGTGGTTCTGTGTAAGCCTTCCCTTCCGGCTCGAAAAGGAACGCAACAGGAAATAAAACGAAACCGTGCACACATACATGAGCGCGCCGGAAAAGCCTACGTTTTTCCAATCGATATTTCCGTTGAATGATACCTCCGTGAGATACATCATGAAGATGACGATGATCAGGATCGCGGCGACCGACAGCGTGATGCCGTCGATGAGGCTCGCGAAGGACTTGCTTTTCGCGGGGCGCGAGGCGGGAAGAAACTCCTGCGGTTTTTCCTCTTTGATCATTTGGAATCACTCTCCTTCATCACGAACGCGCCGCTCTTGACGTTCGCCTTGATGCTCTCGTGCCAGCCGCCGAACTTGCGGTAATAGTGCCATAAAATACACGCTGCTACGCTCCCGACCGCCGCTGCCGTCTCTATCCACAGGAAGATCTCCACATAGTACCGGAACACGTCCATCGTAAAGAATGCAGCGAGTATGAGGAACACGATGGAGAGCATATTAAACAGCGGGAAATGCGCGAAGAACGAACGGAACACGCCCATCAGAAACGGCACGGTATTGATCGCCACGACCGCCAGACCGATTGCGACTTTATATCCCTTCGCCACGTCCATCATCGGGAAGAACACCGACGTCACTATGATGAACGGCACGAAATACGCGGCGATACTCAAAAAGAAGAACAGCCATTTTTCCTTGCGATAGGTTTTATAAGTTGCCATATTTGGTCACTCCAAAAGTTTTTTCTCTGCGGTCTCCGCCGCTTTGCGCTCCTCCGCAAATCTCTCGTTCGTGCCGAGCAGGGCGCGTGTCGCTTTCAGTTGCGCCGCCTGCGCTTCCGACTGCTTGTTCAGCTCCTCCTGTATCGGCTTGATGCGCGCCTCCACGATTCTATTTAAGATAGTATTGAGTGCTTTCTTCCCGACGATAACCCCGATGATGACGAGCGCGACCGCGAGGCACGGCGCCCATATCGAGGCATATTCCCCGAGCCAGCCGATAAAGTCCGCATAGCCTGTTTGAAGCTCGTCGGGCAGGTTGTCGGTCAAGGACAGCAGGTACGCCTCCACGCTCCCCCACTGCTCCAAAATCGCGTTCAAATAGTACTCGTAATCATCGCCGTATTTGGCTTTCAGGTTCTCGATAAAACGGTCTACCAGGTTTTCGGTTTCACTTATGTCCGTAAACGATTCAACCTTTTCATCGAAATACGCAACAAAATCATTCCATAACATAATTTGCTCATCCGTTAAAAGCGGAAACAACTCAGTCGGAGCTTCGGCTTTTATCTGCTCCCAAATAACCTTTGATTTTGTGTATTGATTTGAATAATCAAGACCAACCTCACTTTCCATCCTTTCCCGAACAAGTGTTTCAAGTTCTGTAAACAGTTTTTGTTTGTCGGCTTCCGTCGGCGTTTCGGGCGTCTGCGGCTCCTCCGTGACCGTATCGGGCGGCACAGTTTCCTCCGCATAGGCGAGAGGAAAAGCGGACAGAACCGCGAACAGTACAGCCGCCACAAGAACAAGGCTCAAAAGCATTTTCTGTGATTTCAACATAGTCATTCTCCTTTTATCTTTTTGATTTTTTCTGCAGATATTTTAGACAGGTCGATGCCGTAGGTTTGCAGAAACTCCTCGAAGCTGCCGCCGTGCAGGTACACGTTTTCGCGGTAGTCCTCGAACGCAAATTTGACGAGGGCGAGAGCTATATCAAGCGCGTACTCTATTGCCTCTTTCGCTTCCGTATCGGTCTGTACGCGCGCCTTTCGTTCCTCTTCGGCTTGTCTTTCGAGCGCCGCTATTCTGCGGCTCATATCCGCGATTTCGGGGTCGGCGCTCACGCTCGCGTTCAGCTCGGTAATGAGTAAGTCCTCCACGGGGAAACGCTTGACCTCCATACCCTTGCTGTAATGACTGACAAAGCACGAGAACCGCCCGGCAGTCAGTTTGTCGCGGGGAATTTTCACGCGGTTCTGCGCGGCGCTCACCGTGCTCTCCGTACACTTTGCGCCGTTACACAGAGCGACAAAACGGAACTCGCCGCTGTACGACGGTATGCCGACCAGTTCGATCTCCAAATCGCCCATGGGAAAGGGCGATACGTCGCCGTACCGCCCCATACCGTTTGCCTTCAGTTGTATCGTTTTCATGACTGTACCTCCCATGCCTGCGCATATTCTTCCGGCGAATATACCGTATCGGACAGGCATTTATAGATTCTGCCGTCAGTGTAAACCATGTACTCGCCGGTAAGATACATGTCTGTCGTTCCCGCCCACGGCTTGACCCACGGACGCGCCGTTTCCTTCTTTAATTTTTTGATATAGATTTCGGCTTTTTCTTGTCAATTTTCATAAATTGGTAAGTCATTCTCTTTTTGCCTTTTTATTTTAGTAAAAGGAGGTATTTACCAATGCAGAACGTTATCGACCAAGAAAAAGAAATTTGCCGATTGTTGGACAGCAAAGACCCGTTTGCCCTCAAAGTTCTCGACGACATGTTCATCTTTTTTGAGTACGACGATTACTTGCGTCCGACCGTTCACCCGATTTTGATCAACGCCATTTATGTCGAACAAGTCGAATACGAAAGATGGAAGCTGAACAATTTAGCCAACATCGGCAACACCACAAGCTATCGCTACAGGCATAAATACATAGACTATTTTTATTTGCGATACAATACCGCGAAAGCCAAAGCGGAAGCCGCTGCGACTTCCGTTTGATATGTTATCCCCCTTAAAATCGGAAAGGACGGCTATCTAACCGTCCTTTCTTTTTGACTGTTATACTTCCCTTACTATCGGGCATATTATATAATGGAACAAAACCCAGCAAAGTACAGAATACTTTTTATTGAAATTCTTGACAAAGTTAAACTTTTGTGCTATTCTAAATTCGTAATAAGAATACAAGGAGGTGTTTCAAATGGCTACTGTTTCTTTTCATCAAAATGTAGTAATCAAAGACCCGAAAACGGTAAAAAGGTTAAAAGAAGAAATGAAAAGCCCGAAAAGTGACTGCCCCGATATTGCACCTTCCAATACTGCAAAAGAAAAGGAAAGGTTTAACGCTTTATGGGGGAGCAAACTTCGTTAACCATAATATCGTTGTCAACACTACTCAATAGTGAAAAGTTAGATAAGGACATGATTCAATGTGCCTTATCTTCTTTTTGTCCTGTAAAAGACCATGAAGATATTAAACACTTTTTAGACAAGGCTGCCATTCCACAAGAGGAACAAAAAATTTCTCGTACATACCTTTGGTTTGATGAAGAAAGCCTCGCTGTAAAACAAATTAAAATTTTGGGATTTTTTGCTATTGCCTTAAAAGTATTTAGATTTTCAGAAGAAATTCCAACAAAGAAAAGGCAACGAATAACAAAAAATTCTAACCAAGAAACCAACCAATTCGCACCCGCCTTTTTGATTGGGCAAGTTTCTCGCAGTATCGATACACAAAAAGGTGTTGGTATAATTTTAGTCCGCGAGGCTTTAAGTAGAATTAAAGAAGCACAAAACATCGTTGGCGGTAATTTTGTTTACCTCGATTGCCATAATGAAACGAAAATCATTGACAATTATATGAAATCGGGCTTTAAGTATCTGCAAGACAAACAAGACGGAAGCGGCGATATACAAATGTACTTAAAACTTTAACAGAAAGAACGGTTAACCCGTTCTTTTTTACCGCTTGACACTTCCCGACTTTCATGTTATCATTGAATCATGGAAAAAGTTAAAGCATTTGTTAAAAAAAGTAAAGATTTTATTTGCATTCATAAATTTTGGTTTATTATAGAAGCCATAGCAATCGCAATCGCTCTTCTGTTTTCACCACTTTTTTCAATTAAGTGGACATATATTCGATATGGCGATAGCAGAAAGACTATAATCGATAATAAAGAAATTTTGTATCAAACCCCTGCCTTGCTTATATTCAATATTTTTCAAGGGCGCTATCAAAATTCTGACTACTCATTGTATTATGAATACTCTCCTCTCTTGTTAATCTTTTTTTGCTTATTCCTTATCGCAATTATAAGCATAATAATTTATTTAGTTTTAAAAAAGAACAAATTCCTCAATTTTAGTTGCACTATCAATATATTAGCATTTATTTTCTTTATTGCTGAATTGATTCGTCTATCCTCTTTAATAAACTATACATATATAGAAGATTACGTTGATAACCTATGTAGGGTTATTCCTCATGCAGCATTCTATTTTACCCTGTTGTTATTTATTGTTTCTGTTATAGTACTATCTATGAATATTTACAATGCTTATAGAAAAAAGCACCCTCGTGCTCCTACCAAAAACGAACGTATAGCAGAACTTGAAAAACGCATCGAAGAATTGGAAAACAGAAAGGACGGTTGAATGACCGCCCTTTCTCTATGCCCTTAATCCTGTTCGTGGAAATGCTTGAACCATTCGTTTTCAGCTTCTTCGTCCGCTTTCCGAAAACGTCCCTCCAAACGATTGACCCTATCCATTAAACCGCTTACTGCCCACAATAAAATTACGTTAACAGCGCCTGTTATAATAACAACCGACAGCACAGTCCAGCCAATTTCTTCCGCTAGTGTTTTCAAATCAATCAACAACATTAAAACAACAACAGCATAAACCAAACTGTAAATTATAGCTATAATTCGAACAACACTTTTCATATACATACCTCCCGCTTTCATTATATATGAAAACGAAATTGTTGTAAAGGAAAACTTAATCCTGTTCGTGATACTTGTGCAGATGATTAAAGTAAAGCGATTGATTTACATTCGGGTGGCTGTTCCGTGCTATGTACAGCCGCCCATTTTCGTCGGTGATTGCCCAGCCGATATAGTCGCCGGTGAATTTTGACATCAGCACGAGCAATTGAATCCTGACGGCGCCGGGGTCTGTACTCGGGCTCCCGTAAGCGACAAAGCAGTCCTCTCGGTTTGCACTCGTTATATCCGCTAACTTCACCCCCTTCGTCGAATCAACGACCACCGCCAAATTATCAAGCGGGGAGGTCAACCCCCATAGCTGATATTTTAATTCCTCCGTTCTGTCCTGTACCAAGGGACTGTTGTTTGCTATCAGCCCGCCGATCACTATATCCGGCATTTCAGTAACAAAATGCACCTGATAAGTCATTGCGATTTGCTCGGCAGAAGATTTATCCACATAAAATTCCTTGTCTATAACGGGGTTGCCGATCAGATTACTTTCGGCTATTTCGTTTGATTGCGGTAAGGCGTTCGGAGAAAGGTCGCTATCCAATATGCCAAATACCATCCGGGCGGCGCCGTCGACCGGAAATTCCCCGTTTTCATCTGTATACAGTACTTCTTGACAATAATATTCGTTATCGGGGTCAACCTTTCTCCCCGCCGTCAGGTTGTTTTCCATTTTAGCGGACAGCACGATCGACTTTTTTATCCCGAACGAATCGCAGGAAACGACTGCACCGTCGCGATATTGCCCTGATGCAGAGAGTTTCCTATATAATGCAAAGTTATTGATTTCTGTATTTTCGCCCGGTCTGCCGCCGTTAAATACATCCGCGATGGTCTGTACTGCGTCATTTGACAACAAGCCCTTTTCGCCCAAATTGGTCACAAGCCCGTCCGTTTCCGAAATGACGAAATAGTCCTGATAATGCAGATTGCGGGCGAGAATATCCGTCGGGATACGGGTATTGCGGTACTGCTTATTCTGTTTCAGCCACGAGGACAGCATAGACCAATTTTTCGAGAAAGTATGCGTCACCCGAATGTTCGTCTTGTTTGTCGCTTCGTACTCATTGCACACGAGCATATAGCTGTCGTTCCCTTCCTTGTAGACGGTATCGAGCGGGAGCACATCTGCAAGGCTGCGATACACACTCACCGCCTTCAAATAGTCCACGCCGAGTTGATTGACCGTTTTATCCAGCTCCGCCCCGAGCATTTCCGCGTCGACGACTTCGGCGCGCTGATTATATGGCGTAACATACTCGTAGCCGCATTTATGCTGCTTTACAGCGCGAATTTTCGTTGAAGGGCTTTGCGCTATGTATTCCACACGGAATTGAAGATTTCGCGGCTCATCGTTTTGAAAAGTATAACTAAATATAACCTTTTGCCCATTTACTGTAATATAATAACTGCTACCGTTTTGACCACATGGAGCATAGGCTTTATATATAGCCGACGCGATTAAGTTATAAATAGCAAGGCGTGAGAAAGTAGTCCCCCAGCCACTTGGATATTTCGTCGAAACAATTGTCAAATTTTGAGTATCTTCCGTCCAATAGCAGGCGTTGTTTTTGCACAATTCCGTATTTAATATATCATATTGACTTTCTCTAATTGTTTCTAATGAACCGTATTTATTGTATTCAGGGAAATAATCCGTTACATCAAGCGCCTCATCTCCGGTAATATCGAACAATGTTCCATCATCGCCAAGCGTAATAGTTTTTTGATTAATATATACCTTAATTATCTTTTGCAATACACTTGGCGTTTGAAGTGCACAGTTATCTGGCGTCAACTGTACATCGTCTGTTCTCGGCGTGATCCAGCCGACCTGTGAGGGAAAAACGGTGCTTGCCGTGCCCTGATTCGTAGCGATAACATTGCTGATATCTGTGTCGATTTCCGAACAGACCTGGCTTTCATCACAGCCATTGGCAAGGGAGATACAGTCAAAGTCCGTTATCTCCTGTCCTTTCCGCTCCGTGGGGAAAAACGAGATGATATACTGTCCTCTGCTGCCGAACTCCACCGCCGGGAAGTACCCGCCCATGTCCATGCCGATCTCTTTCAGACACTCCCAAAAGAGTGTACGGCACGACCATGCGTATTCGGGCGAACGGATAGACTTCATCAAATTGACGATTTGCGCGTCCGTCGTAGGGTTATACAGATTTTTTTGCGAAACCAATCGCAACGGCGTGGTGTTACACAGTCGCACAAACGTATCATACAGCGTGATAGAATTGCGGTCGTTCTGAATGACACGCAAGCCGTTGATAAGCTCGCCCTGCGTCCGTTTGGCGGGGTCTATGAGCATTACCTCGTGCAGCCAATAACCCGCTTTCTGCCGTTGCTGACCTTTAAAATAGGCGAAGAAATATTTAACCTTTGAAGAATTGTCCGACTTATCTGTTATCTCAATTCTCGCCTCGCGCATAGGCTCGAAGCGCGTCTTTTGCTCGGTACGGATATAGCACAGCGCCGTCGTGACCTGCCCGTCCTTGCGCTCGTCAAAGCGAAGCTGATTATAGATGTCGTAGCTTTGCCAGCTACCGTTAAGATATAATTCGCATTTATATTCGAACATATGAACTCCTATTTTGCATGAAAAAAGGCGGCGAGTGACCGTCTTTTTTTGCATAAACCCTTGACAAATCGAATATAATGTAATACAATGTATTACACAAGGAGGTGACCAAAATGGCTGTATCTGTAAGGTTGAGCGATAGGGATGAAAAGCTCTTCAAAAAATATGCTGAAATGCACGGGATAAGCCTTTCCGATTTATTCCGCGATTCCGTTATGGAAAAAATCGAAGATGAGTATGATTTGCAATGCTTTGACGAAGCCATGAAAGAATACGAAGCTGACCCCGTCACTTATACTCATGAAGAAATCGGAAAAATGTTGGGCTTGATATGAGTTATAGCGTCGTTTACACAAAGCAAGCAGAAAAGGCATTGCGAAAACTCGATAAACAAACCCAAGCGCTGATTTACGGATGGATTGGGAAAAACCTCGTCGGCTGTGAAAATCCTCGCCAACACGGAAAAGGTTTGACGGCGAACCGCAGCGGACAATGGCGCTATCGCGTCGGTGATTACCGCATTTTAGCAGAGATTCAGGACGACAAAATCCTCATTCTCGTTTTGAATATCGGGCATAGAAGCGAAATTTACGGTTGAGGTAGTTATTATGGCACTCCAACCCAACTATGCCGTACACCCCGGTATCCTTTTACAGGAAGAAATCGAAGCCTTGAACTTAACGCAAAAGGAAGTTGCCGAAAAAGCGGGCGTAAGTAAAACGATTATCAACGAAGTTATTAAGGGCAAACGCGGAATCAACGCGGAGCTTGCCGTGCGCCTTGAATCGGTGCTGGAAAGCCCTGCCCGCTTTTGGCTGAACGCGCAGTCCCTGTATGATGAAACAATGGCACGAGCAAAACTGCATCAAATTGAACTTGCGGCTACAAAAGCCGCAGTATAACGAAAAGGACGGCTAACCCCGTCCTTTTTTTATCTCCCGTCTTCGCCGGAAAAGCCGTAAATTATGGCATTTTGCTGCGCCTGGCGGTTATCCCACATGCGGCGCTTTTCGCGGGCGTAAACTTGTGACGCGGTGGAAATAATAAGCGCGCCGACGGCTGCTACCGCCGTATAGGGGTTACTGAACGAAGCGATCAGTCCCGCGCCCGTGCCGATAGCGGAAATCAAACTTTGCGCCCGCTCCTGCGCGTAATTGTTGCCCGTAGCCAAGCCGATGTTCGAAATCGCCGCATCGACTGCCTGCTTGCCCAAGGACATTGCCACATTTACGCCCGCAGAAACTGCGACGGTATTGCTCCCCGACTGCGACGGATTGCTCTCGTTGGGTTGCCCGATATTGGTCGGGGCGGCAGGGTTTCCTCCCCCTCCGCTGTCGGGCGTTACTCCGCTTTCTCCGTCGAAAATGATATTGAAATTTATCTCGCCCGACGTTGAAATCATATCAGTCCTCCACTTTTTGCAGATTGATACGGTACATCAGATATGCGCCCGCTTGGTGGATCACACTGCCGCCCGTCAGCTTCATCGCTTGCGAAATCTCAAAATCGGGGTACACACGGCGCACCGTATAAACCTGATTGAGCGCAGCCGTGTCCCCTTCAATGATTTTAATAAGCGCTTTATCGATATCTTTCCCGCGATATAGTACGGTATATTCCGCCGTGACCGCGCGGGAAATTTCGTCCATCTCCGTGAGCGTACTCTCGCCGGTCAGATTGAAATTATCGTCCGTGCCTTTTTGTATGGACGGCGTACCCGAAACAAGCGTGATTTCCTCATCGTCAATAAATGTATTGACGCGGTTGGAAACGATCGCCCCGCTCGTCGCATTCGCCACAAGGCAAGTGCCGGTGATGACGATCTGCTGAATCATTACCCCCGAATCGACACGGGGAGAAAGCGGCGGCTGCTGTTCGAGGAAAGAATCGCAATTGTACGTTTCCCCCTCCGGCGTTTTGAGTTGGAAAGACTGCCAACCGAGAATGCCCTTGATCATGGAATCCATTCTTACTTTCTTTTGTTCCATTTTCTTACACCTCTGAATTTGTATTTGCCTTTTTCGGGCAAGAGGCGGAGGTGCATAGGACGGTAAATGGAAAGTATTTTCTTAGTCGGCTTGCGGAAGTCAACGGGACAAAGACAAAATCGTTGCGTTATGGGCATGTAAAACGGCTTTTAACAAAAAGAGAGCCGAGCAAGGAACAAGTCCTTACTCGGCTCTGAAAGTCCATTATATAGGTGTTTTAAGCGACGATTTTGCGGCCGTTGACGTCCGCGAGGAACTATGCTAACCTAAGCCGACCGAAAAAGCCAAATTCAAGAGGTACAATGAACGGTAAAAACCAATAAAGAGAAAGCTGTGCGCGGCGGAAAAAGCGGCAGCCGATCCCCAAGCGGTTTAGCGGGGACGGCTCCGCGCCGCCGCGCTTTCGGTTTGGTTTTTCGTTTTGTTCTTGTTGTCTTTTTCGTGGCGTGTGCTTGGCTGCGGCGAGCGTCAGCGAGCCGCACTTGTCTATGCCAAGCACACGCCATGGTGCCAAAGTAGTGAAATAACGTAGAATTGCGGTAAAAAATTCATACATAAAAACATGGCAGGCTATTGCTTTTCTAACTGATATCTGCTATAATATGTTATATAACGACTTTGAGGTACAATTTATGACATTTGCGGACAAGGTCAAGTATGTTCGAATGAAGCTATACCTAAGCCAAGCGCAACTTGCCAAAGAAATCGGTGTATCGTTTGCTACCGTCAATCGGTGGGAAAGCAAGGGATATGAGCCGCAACTTGCATCCCTTGGCAGATTTAATGACTTCTGTGAAAAGCATGGTATTGTATTTGGTAATACAAATGACTAAAACTACATGCAAAACCTTTTGATATGTGGAGGATGTGAAAGTGAAAATTATTCATACAGCCGATATCCACTTGGGTTCAAGGATGGATTCTAGATTCAGTAAGGAAATTGCAGGCGAACGCAAAGCTGAACTGCGAAATACATTTAAGCGTTTAGTTGAATACGCAAAAGAAAATGGTGTATCTGTGATAATGCTCTGCGGCGACGTGTTCGACTCTGACAGGCCATTCAAAAAGGACAAAGATTTCTTTTATAGCGTTATTACGGCTAATCCCGATATTGACTTTTTATATCTGAAAGGTAATCACGATATAAGTGACGCCATACCGGAAGTGTTACCTGAAAATCTAAAATTATTTTCCGAACAGTGGTCGGCTTATCCGTATGGCGATGTGGTAATCTGCGGTACGGAAATTTGTCCGTCAAACAGTTCATCTTATTATTCTTCGCTTGTTCTCGAAAAGGATAAATTCAATATTGTAATGCTGCACGGGCAAATAAGTGACAGTCTTTCCTGCGGAGATATAAACCTAAAAAAACTGAAGAACAAGAATATTGATTATCTTGCTCTCGGGCATATTCATAAACCTTCACAGGGGCGAATAGATGAGCGCGGCGAATACGCTTATTGCGGCTGTTTGGAAGGGCGCGGCTTTGATGAACCGGGCGAACATGGGTTTGTATTATTGGATATTGATGAAGGTAAACTCAAGCACAAATTCATTCCTTTTTCCAAAAGAAAAATAAACCAAACAGATATCGATATTACCGGATGTAAAAATGCATTTGAAGCCTATACAAAAGTAAAAAACAACGTTCAATTTAGCAAGTGTGACCTTTACAGAATCAATCTTGTCGGAGAAATAAATTTTGACGTGGACAGGCTTGCCGGCGACGTCGAAAAATTACTCGCAGATTCCTGTTATTTTGTAAGCGTAAAAGATAAGACGAGTCGTAAAATAGATATTTCGCAATACGCAAACGACCTCTCCATCAAGGGTGAATTTATAAGAACGGTTTACGCTAAAGCGGAATTGGAGAACGAAGAAAAAATGACGATAATAAACTGCGGATTAAAGGCATTGGACGGAAAGGAGATCGAATTATGAAACTGATTTCCTGCTATATTGAAAATTTTGGCGCAATCACAAAGAAAGATATCCGATTTGAAGAAAACCTTACTTCCATATGTGAAGAGAACGGATTCGGAAAGACCACGCTTGCATCCTTCCTGGAGGCAATGTTTTACGGCATGAGCTCGGACAGAGCAAATAATAAAGAATTCGGAATGCGCAGACACTTTAATCCGTTTGCCGGAGGAAAGTTCGGCGGCAATGTGTTATTTTCTTTCGGAAAAGACCGTTATAAAATAGAGCGCTACTTTGATGAAAAGAGCGATACAAAAGACAGTCTTACCGTATATAAAAACGGTGAACTTTACAACGATTTCGGAGATAAAATAGGCGAAAAGATTTTTGGGATCGACAAACCTTCCTTTGAGCGTACAATATTTATCGACGCGTATGAAATCGAGATCAGCTCCACAGGCAGCATAAATGCAAAACTCAACAATTTTGTGGAAGGCAGCACCGATGATACAAACACAGAAAAGGCGCTTGATCGTCTTGATAAGGTAGCAAAAGAATATAAAAAGGCAAAATCTGGCAACGACCTTATTTCCAAAGAAAATAATTATATTCTTAAGCTGGAAGAAAAAATCGATAATGCCGAAACCATCAAAGCAGGTTTGCCTGGAAAATACGAAAGCCTTTCCGATTATGAAGATGAACTTAAAAATTTGAGGCAGAAACTTGATGCAAGCCAAAAGACGGCTTTAGAACTAAAAGACTGGGAACAGTATGATAATTTAATGTCTACTGCGGAACAGGCAGAGCGCACCGTTGAAGAAATGAAGCGTAAATATCCCAGCGGCATCCCCTCTTCTGGTGAGCTTTCTGCCATAAGAAATCATATTTCGGTTAAAACAACACTTGAACAGCAGACGGCAAAAGCATTGTCGCATGAAGATACGGAGATGCTTTCCAAATTGCAAAAGAAATATGACGGCAGGCTGCCTGCTGAAACGGAAATTTCTGATATAAACGCTAAAATAAGTTTATTAACTCAAAAAGAGGCCGAAATTCATGCGGAAGAAAATGTAAAGCCGACCGAAGATGAAATTGCCCTGTGCAAAAAATTTGAAAATCATACACCTACGGAAGAGGAGTTGGTGCAAATAGATGCCGCCGTCGGCAAGTATGAGCAGGCGGAAAAGGCATACACAGAAACGCCCGACTATATTGTTGAACGTACAGATCATGCATCTGCCAAGCATCAGGGCTCTAAAAAGAAGTATCTGATCATAGCAGTTATTGCGTCGCTCATTGCCGTTGCGGGCATAGGGATACTGTTTGTTCAGATGATACCTGGCGTGATATTGCTTGCCGTAGGGGCGGTCTGCCTGTTGGCAACGGGATTTATTTACCTCAACAAAAAGACATCTGCGCCTGTTTCCGATACCGTTCAAAGAATAAACCCTGAAAAAGCCGCGAAAGAGCGCATAAAGAACAATGCAGAATTTGCGGTGCAAAAGTTGCTTGCACCCTACGGTTATTCGTCCGACAAAAATATTCAGTATTCAGTCTCAAAATTAAAAGACGACGTTTTGAAATATAACAATCTTGTCCGCAAAGACAGCGAAAAGGCCGAAGCACTTGCAGGCAAAAGGGCTGAATGTGAAAGCCTCGGTCAAGAGATCAGCGATTATTTTTGCATATATAACTTTACGGAGGGTGATTTCAGCAAAAGACTTTCCGATTTGCAGGATGAGCTGAATCGTTATAAAATGCTTGAAAAGACGCTTAAAGAATTAGACAGGCAAAATGCGGGCACAAAAGCGCAACTTGAAGAACATGAAAAAGCGATAGATGATTTCTGCACGAAATATCGTTTTGATAAACAGATAACGGATCATATCCGCGAACTGGAAGATGATATAGCAAAGCGCGATCAGGCGGAGAGGGATTATGCCGAAAACATTAAAAAGGCAAAACGACTGAAAGAGGAAAAGAAGCTCGATACCCGTCCCGCTGCGCCTGAGGGCGACGACGCCGAAAAGACAGAAGAAAGAATCGCAGCTATAAACAAGGATATCTCCGCGCTGAATCTCGACATATCGGATTGCGAAACGGAAGCAGAAAAACTCGATGACTTATATGCCGAAAAACAGCAGCATGACGAATTGCTGAAGAAATATAAGCATGATTATGCTTTATTGATGTGGACAGCCGATTTGCTGAAAGAATCCGATAAGCACCTTAAAGACAAGTATGTTGCGCCCGTCAAAAATAATTTCGTAAACTATGCCGGATTGTTGGAAACCGCACTCGGAGAAAGGGTCACGATGACTCCGAACTTTGAAATAAGGTACGAACGTAACGGCATAGAGCGCAGCGAAAAACATCTCAGCGCAGGGCAGCGCAGTATATGTGCGTTTTGCTTCAGAATGGCACTCATTGACAATATGTACACGGAAGAAAAGCCGTTTCTTATCCTTGATGATCCGTTTGTAAACCTCGATCAGAAGCATATGGACAGAGTAAAAGAGATGCTTAAAAAACTTTCGGAGAAATTACAACTTATTTACTTTACCTGTCACGAAAGCAGGGCAATATAAGAGGAACAAATGGCCAAATTTTTTTCTTCGCAAGATGTTAAATTGCTTTTGGAACAACATAGCCGTAGGCTGAACAGTCTTAAGGCGGCGAGCAGCGTTCCAGAGCAATACTTAAGTCAGATAAAAACTACATCCGATAACCTCGCCATGCAAGAAGTTATGAACGTTTTGCGCGGGGTTCCCGTAGATGAACTTACGAAACAGAAAAAGGGATTAAAGATTAAACCTTTACTCGACAACGGGTATAGAACAGTTGCCGACATCTATTCTTCCACCCCTTACAGGCTTGCTTCTATTCGCGGGATCAGCCAGGATGCCGCCTACACTATCATAAGGATAGCAAAAGATTTCGCGAATAAAACTTTCAAAGAAATACATATAAAGTTGAGTACGGATAATAAAACAAAGCAAGCTACGGAACTTGTCAAAAATATTCACGCATACAATCTTGCCCGCCCGATCGTTTCCTCATGCAATCGCTATCTAAATGAATATGAAGAGCAGATCGATGACTTATGAAAACTCGTTAAGCCAGGTAAAAACGCACTGCGTTGGCTGTTTACATCCAAAGCGACAAAAGAACGCGCCAATTTTGCATATCAGAAGCTAACGGAGCTGTGGCAAGGCGAGTATGGTTCACAAACAAAAGCGCTCGTAAATGACCTGAAAAGTATTAGCACTGCTTCAGCATCAGACGCATGGGCAGATTTTGCGGCACAATCGCCTGCATATTTTTCCGTGCTCGAAGATGTCAATCCGGGTCTACTCGGAACATCTGACGCGGTCTATGGCTTGCCCGAGGAGTTGGCGCAGAAAATTCAGGATCAATGCTTCTTTCCGGATGGTTTGCTCTGTACTTTAAGGCGATATCAGGAATGGGGCGTAAAATATATTCTGCACCAGGAGCGCGTTCTGTTGGGCGATGAAATGGGCCTCGGCAAGACCGTGCAGGCAATCGCCACTATAGTATCATTAAAAAATACAGGAGCAACGCATTTCGTTGTCGTCTGTCCGGCAAGCGTTCTTACAAACTGGTGCCGTGAAATAGTAAAGCACAGCAAGCTCAGCGTTATCAAGGTGCATGGTAGCTTACGGCTCGCTGCAATGAAAGACTGGATAAAACGCGGAGGCGTCGCCGTCACGACTTACGAAACGACGAAGTATTTTAAGCTGGATGTTAACTTTCAACATACGCTTACTGTTGTGGATGAGGCTCATTATATAAAAAATCCTGAGGCGCAACGCACAAAAAACACGCTGGCTTTATGTTCTCATTCCCCTCGCTTGCTGTTCATGACCGGTACGGCATTGGAAAACAATGTCGATGAAATGATAACGCTTATTAGGTTTTTGCAACCGCGTATTGCAAGCTCCGTCAGCCGAATAGCATTTATGTCCTCCGCGCCTCAATTCCGCGAGAAAGTAGCGCCCGTATATTACAGACGTAAACGCGATGATGTTCTTACAGAACTCCCTGAACTCATTGAATCGAAGGAATGGTGCGCGCTTTCCAAGGAAGAAGAGGTCGCTTATGAAGATTCGCTTATGACAGGACACTATATGCAGGCAAGACGAGTTTCGTGGAATGTAGAAGATTTGCACCATTCATCTAAAGCGAATAGATTGCTGGAGATTATTGAAGAGGCTGAGTCGGAAGGCAGAAAGGTGCTTGTATTCTCCTATTTTCTCGATACTATAAGGAAGATATATGACTTCCTCGGCGACAGGTGTCTCAACCCGATAAGCGGTTCTGTTACGCCGCAGAGGAGACAGGAAATTATAGACGAGTTTAACGATGCGCCCGCTGGTACGGTATTGATTTCGCAGATACAGTCAGGCGGAACGGGCCTTAATATACAGGCGGCAAGTGTTGTCGTTATCTGCGAGCCACAGTTAAAGCCTTCCATTGAAAATCAAGCGATATCAAGAGCTTACCGTATGGGTCAAGTGCGTAACGTACTCGTATATCGCCTGCTTTGCCCTGAAACTATCGATGAAAAAATCACTGCGATTTTGGAAGAGAAACAGGCAATTTTCGATGCGTTCGCCGATAAATCCGTTGCGGCAAAAGGAAGTCTTGAACTCGATAAGACCACATTCGGCGAGCTTATAAAGGCGGAAATCGACAGGATCAATGCCAAAAATGGTACAAGCTCAAATGTATCAGATGAGGAAGTTGCCGCTGCATTCAATGAATAAAAAATATTTTTGCAGATACAACAGGGGGATTAAACATATGAACGCTAAAATTTCAAATGAGGCTCAGCATTTTATCATCTTTAAGACCGAAGACAGCAAAGTTGAAGTTGATGTTCGCTTTCAGGGAGAAACCGTATGGCTGACACTCGATCAAATGGCTATGCTGTTTGAAAGGGATAAGTCTACTATCTCCCGCCACATCAAAAACATTTTTGAAGAAGGCGAACTTTTGCGTGAAGAAGTTGTTGCAAAATTTGCAACAACTGCCGCGGATGGTAAAACCTATCAGGTTGATTACTTTAATCTCGATGTCATTATTTCCGTCGGCTATCGTGTAAAATCATTGCGTGGTACACAGTTCCGTCAATGGGCAACAAAGCGACTCAATGAATATATCCATAAAGGATTTACTCTTGACGATGACAGACTGAAAGAACTTGGCGGAGGCGGATATTTCAAAGAACTTTTGGAGCGTATTCGCGACATCCGCGCATCCGAAAAAGTGTTCTACCGTCAGGTACTCGATATCTATGCGACGAGCATAGATTACGATCCTCACGCTGAAATTTCCATTGAGTTTTTCAAAAAAGTGCAGAACAAAATTCATTACGCTGTGCACGGTCAAACGGCTGCCGAAGTCATCTATAACCGTGCCGACGCAGAAAAAGAATTTATGGGGCTAACCACCTTTAAGGGCAATCGCCCACATCTACAAGATGCCGTCGTTGCAAAAAATTATCTCAATGAGAAAGAATTACGCGCCCTCAATCAAATCGTTTCGGGCTATCTTGATTTTGCAGAAAGGCAAGCAGAGCGCGAACAGCTAATGACGATGGCTGATTGGGCTGTGCATTTAGACAGAATACTTACGATGAGCGGTGAAAAACTACTTGTCGGAGCAGGAACTGTCAGTCACGAACAGGCAATAGATAAAGCTAAATCGGAATATAAAAAATATCAGGCACGAACGCTCTCCGAAGTAGAGCAAGCATACCTTGATTGCATAAATGAATTAAACCAGAAAGCGGAAAATGATAAAAAATAGTATCAATTAAAGCAATTCCTTTCTATTCCTGTAAGAAAGTGTCCATAAAGATATGTGACAGTGTCTACATAGTATCCCTTACACGCTTTCTCAGTATCTCTCGTATTTCCATTCGCTTTTCTTCATAGAATACTTTTCTCCTGTATTTTGGCGCGAACACGATATGATACTTGCAATTCCATTTTGTATGTGCTGATTGTCCTTGGGGATTTTTTCATCCCCAAGGCAATTTTCGCTTTTACTACTACTGCGGTAAATTTACCGCGCCTACCAGCTTATAGATAATCTTTACTTCCTGTACTCTCCTCCCGTCTATCCTTTCCGGTTTGCCAATGTATATCTTATCTATAAAACTATTCAGAATTTCGGACGTCAGTTCCTTTACTTCCGTATAACTTCGCACCAGCGAAACAAACTTTGCAAGACTGCTGTCACTTTCCTCTTTTGCCGCAAGACTCGCTTTCAATGACTCTGTTTTTTGCTTGAGCTCTGCTTGTTCGGTTTCATAATTCTTGGCAAGCAACTCAAACCGCTCTTCCGGCATTCTTCCGCAGACTTTTTCTTCATAGAGTTTGACGATTATTCTCTCTATTTCCGAAAGCCTGCTTTCTGCCTTCTTCAGCTCACTTTTTGCCGTCGATTGCAGCCTTTCACTTTCTTTCACGGAACATTTCCAGAAATCCTCCACAAACTCCTGCTCATACTGTTTGACATAGGCGCAAACCTTGCGAATATCCTGTAAGACAATCTGTTCGAGAGCGCTTACCTTAATGGCGTGTTCGGTGCAAAGGTTTTTCTTCTTTTTGCGATACGTTGAACAAATAAAGGCGTCCTTTCTTCTGTCTTCCTTTCTGCGGCGAATCGTCATCCTTCCGCCGCAATCCGCACAATATAAGAGCCCGGAAAAGATATTGACTTCATTGAACTTCGTATATGCTCGCTTTGTCCCGCGCATCTTCTGTACTGTTTCAAAGGTTTCTTTATCGATGATCGCTTCCTGCGTTCCCTCAAAGACAGCCCAATCTTCCTTACTCTGTATCCATTGTTTCTTATTTTTAAATGATTTGCGCTTTGTTTTAAAATTCACCGTGCTTCCCGTGTATTCATAGTTGGAAAGGATATACTCTACTGAAATTCTGCTCCATATTTCGGGATAGGTCGCAGCCTTGTAATGCTTGATCCCTCTGTTTTCGGCATATAGTTTAGGTGTTTCTATTCCCTCTGCTGTAAGCATTCTGGCGATACCGCCCATCGTATTTCCATCAAGGTACAATCTGTATATCTTTCTCACGATTTGCGCGGCATCCTCATCGATGATCCACTTCTCATTATCGAGAGGATCTTTCTTATACCCGAGCGGTGGAATCACGCTCAAGTGCTTTCCCGAATTTCCCTTCGCTTTGAGCACACTGCGAATCTTCTTGCTCGTGTCCTTGGCATACCACTCGTTGATGATGTTCCGAAAAGGAGTAAAATCATTGTCTGCCTGATTTTCACTGTCCACGTTGTCATTGACAGCTATAAAGCGAATATCCATCTGCGGCAGCATGATCTCTGTATAATACCCGACCATGATATAATCCCTGCCGAAGCGAGACATATCTTTGACAATGATCGTTCCTACAAGTCCGCTATTCACGTCATCCATCATTTTCAGAAAATCAGGGCGATTGAAATTTGTACCGCTATATCCGTCGTCCACATAGAACCGTGTGTTTCCAAGACCGTACTTTTCCGCATAAGCCGATAGAATTTCCTTTTGGTGTACGATACTGTTGCTGTCGCCGCTGAGTTCATCGTCGCGGCTAAGACGACAGTAAAGCGCTGTTATCTTCTCACCTCCAGTATTTTTATTTCTGATTACTACCGTTTGTGTTCCCAACATACTTACATACCTCCGTCAGGTCCCAAACAGCAAATTCGTTCTCTGTTGTTGTGTATTAACCGACTTATCGCGTCGTAAGGCGTTTGCGTTGCAAAATTGTTTTCCTCAACAACTACCCTGTACGCCATTCCGTCGATCATTACTACTTCCACTCTGTTATTTTTATTTTTTTGGCTCTTCAATCTCCTTTTATTTTTTGCCTTATAGGTCGCAAGGGTCGGGATTTCTGTCTTCTCTTTTTTATGCCGACACGGCTCTGTCTTTCATTTTCATTCTGTTACCGACTACTCTCCGTTGCCTTGCTTTTCCTGTTGCTTTACAGCTCACGTGCATAGCGGAAAGATGCGCGCGGCTCACCTATCACAAAATACTCCTTTTCAATTCCCGACATTACGGGTGTGTAAAGTGTATCGCTACATTCCGCTGTGTTCCGTTTTCATGAGCTCATAGGCGCGTTTGATAAACTCCACTTTGGAAATACGGTTTTCTTTCAGAAAGGCATTGATTTCGATGAGAAGTTCGCGCGGAATCATCGTCCGAAAATTGCCGCTCTTTTCCTGCCGCTTCTCTTTATTCTTTTCTTCGTACTTTCTCTTTGCAAGCCTTGCGGGCGTATCTTCTTTTCTCGTCACCATAGTTCCGTTCCTCACTTTTCAATCATATATATTAACGCGCCGATTGCGTTCATGATCAGATTTCCCGCGATCAGCAAGCCTGCCAGAACAAAGCTCGCCACCGCCCCTATGATCCGTAAAACTTTCATAATTCAGCCTCTCCGTAGATGAGCTCGGAAAGAATCTCTTCCTCGATGATGCTTTTTACCGCATTTTCACGCCTGACGTCTTCAAGGAAGTTTCCCGTTCTTCGGAAGCGCTCGTCTTTCTTCAGCTTTTCATACATGGTTTCGTAGAGGGCATCCGCCGCCCTGTCGATCGCGTGCAGATATTCGGGCAAATCTTTCCCGAGCACCGCTGTTTTTACCCAATCGTGCTCTTTCAGATATTTCTTCTTCATCGTCCCATATTTGCCGTAAACGTGCCGCACAGGTTTTACAAGTCTCCAATACTCTGTTACCTCTTCCGCCGTCAGCCCTTCCGTCTCGGACTTTCTCTCCAATTCTTCCTTTGTCATCACTTTCCCTCCGTTTTATACATCTCGTATATATACGACTATATATTTTTATTATACTTATTACAGAGGCTTTAGTCAAGCTGTTTTTGAAAATTTTACAAACTTTTCTGTCTCCGATTCGGTTGCTTGCCTGTTATGTCAATACGTTTGTTCCTCAATTCATTTTTATTTTTTCTCCTTTCCCGTGATTTATAGTAAAAGACAAGCGGGTTTCCCGCTTCGTCTTAATACCGCAAAAAATCTGTTTTATGATTTTTTCTTTACCTGCTCCAAAAATCAGCCTCTTTTCGCTGCATTTTCATACTTTTTGATCTGCATTTTTCTCTGTCCCAAATCGTTTTTCCCTTTTTTTGTCCACTTTTTCGATATTTCACCCCTCACTTATAAAAGGACACTTTTTCCTCGTCAGTACACGGTTTCGTGAAAAATTTTTCCAAATCTTTCTACTGAGTTTTCTTTTGAACCCATCGTCATAGCCATTTTCAGTACATAAGCATCATCTCCTTTTGATAACCCCCCTCACTATATAAAGGACACTTTTTTGCTGTCAGTTCGTGGTTTTGGAAATATTTTCACAAAATTTTCATCCAAACAGAAAAGGAAGCCCAGTAAGGACTTCCTTTATAAGTATCACTCTGTTGCCTTTTTGATTCAAGCCGACATGCCCAAAGCTATTCATGTTACATTGTTTGCTCTCATGAATTAAATCTTGCCACAAAACGGACATTTTACAATCATGATATCATTTTAATTTGTTTTTTCGAGTCAATATAAAATCTTCCAAATAATCTTTAGCTTTTATTATAACTTTACGTGCCGGAACTGGTGCGCCCTCCAATCTTTCCAAAATGATCTGAGCAAAATTTTTGTCTATCGTCTGAACAAGCGAATCAAACCTGCTATATTGTCTCAATTCGCCACCATTTTTAAAGTGAGACTCAACCAAATATGTCAGTATGGATTTGTCCACGCCAAATCCTTTAGCATACATTGCAATGTTTTGATACAACTCACGTTGAGAATATTCAAGAATATAATCCATGAATCCTTTATTGTCTTGGTACTTAAACTCACCAGATTGAATATCCGAAAGGATTATTTCTGCAATTCTTTGTTCGTCTGCCGATAAAACCGCAAATTTTGTTCTAAGCTCCAAAAGAACTTTTTCTATTTCCTGAGGCGTCGCATTGTTGGACAGATCTTTGTAGAAAGCTTGAAAATTTGCTTCCAAAAAGGCGAGATCAATATTATTTTCCTGCTCAACCAAATAGGTCTTAATCTCATATACGTTGGCGGGGTCGACAACTTGCTCGCGCGGCAGTTCGGAATACCGCTTTCTTAATATTTCAAAGGTAAGTTCATCAATATCCACCGAGACGTCTCCACAATCTTCCGTCTTATATGTGGTCTGAGCCCAATTAAACAATTCGGGAATTGCTCTTGATACTGCCGACGCCATCTCGCTAAACGCATTTGCAAAAGCCCTTTGATCAGCCTCATCCCTTGGAATTTTATCAAAATTCGGTACACCTATTCTTGTAAACAAGGTTTTAATGTCTTTGAAACACTCATTTATCGTGATAATATTATATCCCAAAGACGAAGCAAATACATATTTGTACTCATCCGATTCTATATAGAGTCTCAAGGCTTCATTCGCTAATTCTTCCTGCAAATGCGGCACTCTATAATACTTTATAATTCCATAGGGTTTTAAGTCTTGTCTGAATAATCTGTTCGTTCTGGAAGCTGCCTGAATAAACTTTTGATAGACTAGAACCTTATCAAGATTCAGAACATCGATCCATTTGGAGTCAAAGCCTGTAAGCAACTGATTTACTACAATTACAATATTAACCGCATCGGCTCTATTTCTATCCAAGAATTTATAAGGTTCAATATGTGCAAGGCGAGAACAAACATCATCCTTAAAATTTTTATAGGATGCCACATTATACTTAAAACCGAATCGGCGATTGTAATCGGTTAATATCCTTGCAATTGCATCTTCTTTCCATGTGTCGCCTTCGGACAAATCTGTACTCGGGTCAAATATTGCCGTTACAAACAAACCCTTGTCGTTTGAAGCAAACAAATCATAGTATTCGATTGCTTCACTTATTGAGGAAGTTGCAAGTATCTGATGAAATTGTCCGCGGTTACTTTGAATATCCCAATTTTCAAGAATGCTATCGACGACCGCCTGGCGGTGTTTTTTGCCAGACATCCCTTCGCGATATATGTTTCTATCAAGCTCCTTTTCGATTTCAAGCATGCTTTTCTGCATCCATGTACGATAGGTTGCAAACTGTTCATCCGATGCTGCAGCGACATCCGTCACTCCACTTTTCTGTTTTGCGACGATTTCTTTTAGTTCGTTTTCATCGAAGGTACTTATCTTAAAAGTTTTAAAACCTAATACGTTTTTATCTCTTATACCGTTAAGGATATTGTAAGAATGCAAACATTCGCCGAACAACCCTTGCGTAGTTATTCCGTTTATAGCGTTCTCCGGCTTAATCGGAGTGCCGGTAAAACCAAAAAACAGCGCGTTTTTATAAGTGCGCTTTATCCCTGCCAACATTTCACCCGCAACGTCTTGATGTGCTTCGTCAATGATAAATACGATGCGCTTCTTTTGAATTTTTTGCACGTCAAGCGGATTTGCCCCATTTTCGATTGTGATCCTGCTCATCTTTTGAATAGAGGCAACAATAAGTTGAGATGAATCGTCCTCGGGCCCTGTGCCTGAACACAACTTCGCGATTAAATCACGAGTGCTGGTAACGTCGTCCACCTGCTCGCTTACGGCAAACCCTCTGTATTTAATAAATGTCTGCTTCCAAAGTTCCGTCCTGTCCATCAGGAAAACAATTTTATCAACTTTTTTCGACGATGCAATCAGTTGCGCGCACTTGAAGCTCGTCAGAGTTTTACCGCTTCCCGTAGTGTGGTATACGTAACCGCCCTCCTGCTTATGCGCATCCCAAACATTTTCATCTATGGCGCGAGCATAAACTTTAATCGCCGCATAATATTGATAACTGCGCATGATTTTAAGAGTATTATCCGCGCCGTCTGCCACCATCCCGTAACCTATCATTTGATGAGCCATGGGGATAGAGAGGAAGTTCCGTGCAATATCTTCCCAATTATTCATAGGGTTATTATTGAAGTCTGCCCAGTGGAATTGATCATCGGGATTGAACGTGCCATGATCATCGGGATTGAACGTACCAGGTCTGCCGGGATTTGCAAAATAAACCGTCTCTTCCGGTGTCATCGCAACAAACATTTGTACCAGCGAGAAAAAGCCCGTAAACACGCCGAGTTTCATATACTTTTCAATCTGGTTGCATGCTTCGCTTACATGATGGTTTGATGCCTTTAACTCAATATGTATCAATGGCATGCCGTTTATAAGCAACATCAAATCGCCGCGTCTATTCCCCAAAATCTCGCTGTCTGTTGTAAAACGCGGTTGCCGTGCTATCTGATACTTACTATTGCCGCCGCCGATTTTATCTTTATCGAATATGAAAAGATATATCGTTTTCCCCAAGTGCTGTAAATCGTCGGGATTATCTCTTGTAATCGGGATGAGATTTCCGCTAAGCAACTTATTCGTTTCGTAGGGCGTGGTGAAATTAAGCTTGGCAAGTACTTGCCGCATCTCTCCGTCTGTCAACGGGCAATTATTTAACCTGTCCGGCAAATTATTGTTCGTGTTCAAAAAGTCTGCCCAGTTGTCTATCAATTCCTGTTCGGTTTTATATTCAAGAATATCAGGCGACCATTGATTGGGCAATTCCGTCAATCGTTTAATCAACGCATCTTCAAAATCTTTTTCGATCGTAAACGGCATTTATTCATCCCCCTTGGAAAACATTTTATTTAAGAGTGCAGACTTTATATTTTTCAGTTGCGCAATTTTCTTCTCCTGTGCTTCTATGAGCTTATCAAGATTAAAGAAAAATGCACCTATTTTTTCCTGTTCTTCCGTTTTTTCAGGCACAGGAATTGCGATCTCCATCATCTTAGTTTTTGAAATATTAAACCGTGAAATACCCTGAGCCAGAAAAACTATTTTTTCTCTCACGACAGAAGAGCGCAGCAGATACGCCAGATAATATTTATCTATTTTTACATTTTCATTCAGCCTATAACCAAAGCAAAAACTGTTCAGATATGTTGTTCCGCTCTTTGCCAACAATACAGATGACATTCCAACCTCTTCAGGTGTTTCGGAAGAAGTTGTAAAGAATATATCACCTTCCTGAACTTCATTTTGCATAGCATCCGATTCAATAGAGTCAACTTGCAATGGATTCGTTATCGGATTGGTGAATACATTCATATAAGTAATATATGTTGCATCTCCATGCCCGAAATCTTCCTTCGTTTTTCCAGACAACCCAGTATAAGTTTTTCCCATCGAGCCCAAATCGAGATAATTCCAATCGCCCGAAAAACCCTTAAAACGAATGCGGGGCACTTTTTCATCACCCTGAGGGAACATGTTGATAAGCATAGACTTTTTTATGTCCATGATTTTTTTGCATTCATTTATGTTAAAACCAATAAGCTCGTTTAATTTATAAATCAAAGAAGCAATTTTTCGTTGTTCGATAATTTCTTGAGGAATTATTGTCTCAATGGTTGAAAATTCGGCTTTGTTAACTATCTGAAAAGTAAGTGCTCCAGCATTTCTTTTCATGATTTTTGACCAATTGAAACTATCAACAAACAAAAAATATGGATCATAATCCACAAAAGGCAGAACGGCATTGATCTGCTGATTAAATGCGCATTCAGTAGGTGTAAAAGCATTCTTGCCAATACTGGCAATACATGTACAGAGAATTGAATTCGCGCCAGCTATTCTTGCCTCTTTTTTCCCTTTTGCAGATAATTGCTTTGCTGTAGATTTAATTATATCTTCAGTTATATCTGATGGCGTCACCCACAAAAAGCCATCATCCTCATAAAAAGATTTATTTGCCGTAGGAGGCGTATTTCCTGTTTCTATTCGTCCAAGTTCACTTATTAGATGTTTAACCCAATCATCCGTAAAACCCTTAAATCTTATATCCGGCGTCAATGCGTTACTCATGTTTATCACCGCCAAATAGTTTTATCATCTCACTGATCGCATCGCTATCGAAAGAATCCGTCGCTCGAAGTTCGTTCATCAGCTCCGCAACGACACTTTCCGTTGTTTTGATCGACTCTTCCAATTCACAAAGCGGATGCGCATATTTATCGACTATGCCCGAAAGCTCGCGCACGAAGTTTGCAATCACTTGTCCGGGCAGCGCCAAAATGCTGTCCATGATGGGCGTGATCCATTTGAGACGCAACAAATTTTTAATCTCCTCGTCGGAAAGTTTAGAAATTTGTTCTTGGGCCTTGACAGTGAGTGCTTTTGTCGCAACGTTCTTTTGACTGTTAAGACTCATTTTTCGCTGATACAATCTATACAAGTTCCAATACGCGTAATTCTCATCAGACTCGTCAATATTTATCGTTGCCTTTATGGATTCAATTAAATTATTTATTACTTTCTTTGGATAAGTTCCGTCGGCATTACGGTCCCCTGCCGGCCATTTGATTTCCGGGTGCGCGTCGACTATATCGCGTTTTGTCTGCTTATCCGCTTTAGAATTACCTAAAGAATTGTATTCGTTCAAAATCTTAATCTGTGCATTATCGGAAGCCAAGGCGTCAACGATAGAGTCATATTTTGCCTTTAATTTTGCCGTATCTACAGAAAAAGCGTTATCATTCTTCTTGTTTTCCTTTTTGATTTCGTCCTTGTCATCCTGTGAAAGCTCTTCGAGGGCAGTATCATACTCGGCAACAGCCGACTGATATTCGCTTATCAGATCTTCCTTTGCCTTAAATTCATCGGGGAATACATATTCTTCAATAAGATCAAAAGGTATCAGTTTACCTTCGGTCTTTGTTTCGGTTTTTACGTTATCTTTGTCCAAGTCGTCAAGATATGACTTTGAATATACTTCGACCTCTTCCACTTCGCGTGCAGCAGCAAAGCCCTCCTTACTTACGATGCCTAAATCTATAGAAATGGGAAGCCATACGTCATCAAAAGCCTTATATATCTGATACTTATCGACAATTTCTATATCTTGCGTGCTTTCAACAAACTTCAAATAATAACCGAACAATTTGTCTACGAGGGCAGCCTTGCAATGCTCGACATTGTAATCGGTATTTTCAATAAGCGCATTATTTAAATCGGAAGAAAAAGCGGTAAATATTTTCTCAAATATATCTGCAAACGACTTAACTTCACTGCTGTTATTAACTGTTTCTCTTATATTTTCGCATTTAAGTTTAGAGGTGTGCTCATTGATCTTTTCAAACAATTCTTCTCTTAAAGAGGAAAATACACCCCAAAACGTTTTATTATATAAATCAAGCTCGGCATTGGGTAAATTTCCAAATACGCAAGCGTGAATATCATAGGGCTGTTCGGGCTCCGCGCTTACGTAACGGGGAATATTGAGATTGTACAAATTGTCCTCTATTGTTTTACGCTCCACTAACGTCGCAAAATGAGGAATTGTTTTTCGTGCAAGCACCGCATCAACTATTTTTTTGATATTATGACCGCCTAATTTGTTTTTACTGCCGTCCTTTAAGAACTCTTTAGAGGCATCAATAAACAAAACGTCGCTACTCTCTCGATGTTTTTTAAGGATCATGATGATCGTCGCAATGCCGGTGCCAAAAAAAATATTCGCAGGCAGACCGATTATCGTTTCAATATTATCGTGATTGATCAGGTTGCGCCTGATGTCTTCCTCTGCCCCGCCGCGGAAAAGGGTTCCGTGCGGCAAAATGATACACATGATACCATCTTGTTTTAAGTGATATAAATCGTGCAATAAAAAGGCATAGTCGGCTTTGGACGCAGGAGCAATGCCATAATCTTTATATCTGGGATCCTCCTTCGGCTTCCAGACTTGAGAATACGGCGGATTACTTACGACACAATCGACCATAATAGGACGCTCTCCGCCTTCGACATAAATCGGCCAATCTTCCGCCAAGGTATCGGCACATCTTGCATTGATATTATTAGGGCTGACCCCACGCATCAATAGGTTCATTCTCGTCAGGTTATACGTATCGTCAATATTTTCCTGAGCAAAATACCGTATCCTGTTGTCGTTGTTTAAGTATTTTTGAATACTCTTGCCTATGTTAATAAGCAGTGATGCCGAACCACTGGTGGAGTCATAAATGGATATCTCGGTTTTATTCTGCAAATGATCCGCCACGATCTCCGACATCAATACGGAAATCTCATAAGGAGTATAGAATTCGCCACCTTTTTTTCCTGCGCCGGACGCGAAATTTTTTAACAGATATTCGTAAATAAAACCAAGGACGTCATAGCCCTGCCTGTCGTCCATCGGTATTTTTGATACGATATTTATTATTTTCTTCGCGGCTTTTGTCTGATCAGCAGGCAATGTGCCGAGCTTAGGAATTTTTTCACTGAAAGACTTAAATAGCTTATCAAAAACTTTTATATGATTTTCTTCGCTGCTGATATTCCTTTCAAACGCACTTAATGCCTCGGTAATGTTATTTATTGCAAAACTGCCGAGATTCCTTTTCCACGTAGAAAAAAGATTCTCGTAGGAGATAAAATAACCGTTTTCCTTTTTGCAGTCGTTTAAAAGATCTGCATCGCTTTCGGTTAAATTTTCGGCAGTTACATCTTCCTCTTCCCATCCCAATTTGGTTGTCAAATACGCAACTTCATTTTCCGAGAGAAAGCGATAAAATATAAAGCCCAAAATAATGTCTTTATACTCTACGGTCGTAATAGAACCGCGCATTGCATTGCAATATTCCCAAATAAGTGATGCTAACTGTTGTTTATTCATTGTCTGATCCTCAATTTGTATCTTAAATATATATAAATGACTGTGGCGCCGATTTTACACCATAATCTAAAAGAGTTTTAGGGGTATCAAATACCTTTACTTCTCCCAACCTGTAGGCATACGCTATTTGCCTGTTTTTAAAATATTTATCAAAAAAATCCTTTGATATCCCGGAAGCATCTTTTGTTTGTTTCCAAAGTTCTTTCGGGGGCAGCATTATGACCTCGGCTATTTCGGCTTCGGCAACAATACGCTTTATCGGAGACGTCTCATAGATTATGATTGACGAAACATCTTGCTTGGCTGCAATTTTACGGTACTCGTATTTTTTTGTTCCGTTTATAATGTTGGCAACGTGTTCTGGTTTGATTGAAATCAAAATCTTATTCTTCATACTGTTCACCACTCCCCAACCCGCATATTGTTTCAAATTGTTCTTTTGTAATTTTCGTAAACGGCCTTGGCCCGGAAAAGACGTCAACAACATTCATTTCCCGCAATTCTTTTAATCTGATAGGTATCTTAAAAGGTTGGTAATCCAACAATTTTACAACTGTTGGATATTTTCCCTTAAAGGCTCGAATTTCTTCCTCTGTAAAAATAGATTTATCTTTACAGATCCCGACTCGCTCATCATCCGTTTTCGTGGTGATAATTTCTTGAATAATGGCAATCCCTGTTATAACCGAAGTATAGTATTTCGGCTCCCATTCACCGATTCTGTAAATCAAAACCACATCGCCTGCAACTGCTTGGATGTTATATGCGGCAGAAAGATACATTTTTTCAATAGCATAACGATGCCCTTTATTCTCCTCATACAATCGCATATCCTCATTCCGCAATATGTTATCGGGGAACAAGTCGGTATGATACTGTGGATAGATAGGCAAAATAAAATGTTTTGCCGCACTTTTTACTATTGGATAATTGAACTTTGGATCCCTTCCCGGATTATAATTTTTCATATCCTTTACAAGGACTGCTTCACCATTATCTTTATATCCCCAAAAAACAAATCCCCATTCTTGCATGAGTTTTTTCAAAGCGGTGACCTCTTGTCTTTTATGCTCAAAAAGCGTTACATAAATTTCTTCGACACCATGTTTTTTTGCGTTATCAAATATAATTTTTAAAAACCGCTCGCCAAGACGAAAACCTGTTCTCGCTATTTTGAAAGTGCCGACTTTTAGTCTACGTTTAGGAGTTAATTTGGGTTGCACTTTAAGATAATCCGGTTCATTGGGATCTTCTACCTTTAAGTATAAAAAGCCTTTAAGGCCTGTTTCATTTTCAAACACGTACACAGATTCTCCATGTAAGGCTTTTTTCTTAAACCAATTATCAAATTTTACTCCTTCGTAATCCTCACGCAAAGTATCAAAGAATCCTGAACTCAAATCTATCTCTGATATTGGCTTCAGTTTAACTGATAACATTTTATATTCTATATTTTGCGGATACGTGGATTCAATAATTTTTAACAAATCAGTAGATGACAAAACATGATCGCGCAAGAATAGTTCTTCTGCCTTCGTTAAAATCAACGTATCATCTGTTAATAGAATATCAACATTAGCATTATAAACTTCAAGTAATAGCGCATTGTCAATTTTTCCGTTTTCATCTTTTGGATACTTATCGATTACACTATTGAAGTAAGAATCAGCACTATCACTAAAAGTGGGTAATTCATCATACGCCTGCATTTTAACCAGCATATTTTGTTTCACTTTTTCATCTGCATGCTTTTGAATTTCAATTTTAGATAACCTATGAATATGCTTGGTTATATGCTTTTTATCAAACCACTTATATAAACTTGCCACTTCAAACGATACATTATTGCTACTTTCACGTCGAATAATAATGTTGGTGTCCAATAATATGCTGATGTTTTTATAATCGATGAGCAACGGTTCGATCTCATAACAAATTATTCCGTATTCATTTACTTCATCGCGAGTATAGAACCGATTACAATCTCTAATTGCCTCCTCAAACGACGGATATATATTTTGAAAATCGCTCCAATTAGCCTGTAATGCTTCTTCCCAATTTTTATATAGATCAATTTTCTTTACTGTTACACGCACAAAGTGTTTTTTTTCGGTAGTTGAAATTACAACAAGGGTATCTCCAATTTTAATGTCTTTACGCTCTTCTGTAGCTAGACGATACTCATGCTTTTTTAAACCATTTCTTATTGCTTCTATAAATTTGTCTCGGATTTTCAAATAATACGTTTTCATGAGATATTCACCTATTAGTATAGCATTGTAATGTTGCCAATAGCTGTCAGCATTAAAAATTATTCTTCAAAATTTATTTTACTCTCTTTACATAAGGCAATAAAACTTTGCTGTGTTTTATAGGTGGGCATAGAATGACCTGTTTCCCAACGATTAACCGTTGCGAAAGATACTCCCAAAAGTGAAGCGAGTTTCTCCTGGCTTAACTTTAATTGTTTCCTGACATATTTGACTTGATCAGCAAATTCCATCGCAACTTCTCCAATATAATTTATAACATCTTTATTATAACACAGATGTTATAATAAAACAAGAGTATTAATAAATTTATTTTCTTTATTAAGTCAATTAACTTTCGTGCAGTGGCAATATCGTAGCCGATCCTTTTTGAGTAATTTACTTAAATAATGTAAGAATCATAAATTTCTCTGATAAAATAAAAACCGACCACCTTAGGGTAGCCGATTATACGAATTTGCCGTTTAGTTTACTTGTTATTTAATCCCCAAGGATATTTACTTTGTGCTAAACTGTTTACGATATTGTTTTGCTCCTGTATTATGATATCCTCCGATTGTGTATTCCTTTTCTGACTGGCAGGTCAGTTCTTATTTTACACAATCGGAGTCTTTTTTTCAAGACTCATCGGTAAACCTCTTTTCAACCCCGCGACTATCGCGTGGTTTTCGTTATACAAAAAAAGGCATTGCAAAAATGCAATGCCTTTTTTTGGTCGAGGTGACGGGACTTGAACCCACGACCTCTTGGTCCCTAACCAAGCGCGCTACCAAACTGCGCTACACCTCGTTGCTGCCTGTACGGTTTCCCTGTAAAACAGCATAATCTATTATACATTATTTTTAAAAAAAGTAAAACGATTTCGGGGGCTTTTTCCGAAAATTTATTTTTTTATATAATTTTCGCCCACGAGGAGAAACTCCCGCCCGCTATACTTGTTTGCTTTAACAATTATTCGATAAAGCGGAACGAAAAAACACCGATTTATCACAGATCGACGATGGTCGGCACCGCCTTTTTACCCGCGATTACAAGATAGCAATAGGTCTTGCGCGGGGAATACAGCGTCATGCAGCCGGGGTTGATGACCAAAACTCCTTCTTCCTCATGCACGTCGGGGATGTGGGTGTGACCGTAGAGCGCGATGTCGCACAGCCGCTCCTTCGCCGCCCGTACGAGGTTTTCGGTGCTCCCCTTCACCCCGTAGCGGTGGCCGTGGCAGGCGAAGATACGCCGCCCTTCCGCGTCGAGCACGATTTCGCTTTCGCCACCCCAAAAATCGTTGTTCCCCGCAATGACGTACGTCTTTTCGGGGTAGTCGCGCATGAGTTCGCGCGCGTCGCCCGCCATGTCTCCAAGATGAATGATATAGTCGCACTCGGCGAGCACCGTCGCGATTTTATCCAGCGGCTTTGTGTTGCGGTGGGTATCGGAGAGGATGACGAACGTCTTCATAGCTCTTTCAATTTCTCCGCGAGGGCTCTGAGCGCCTTGCCGCGGTGGGAAACGGCGTTCTTCTCCTCCGCCGAAGCCAGCCCGAAGCTCTTGCCCAGCTCACTGCTGAAAAACAGCGGATCGTAGCCGAAGCCGCCCTCCCCCTCCGCGCGGTGCAGAATTTTGCCGTACGTCCTGCCAGAAGCGGTCACTTCCCGCCCGTCGGGGAAGCACACGGCGACGCAGCTTTCAAAGTACGCACCCCGCTCCCCGTCGGGTACGTTCTGCAATTTTTCGAGCAACAGGCGGTTATTCGCCGCGTCGTCGCCGTGGCGGCCGCAGAAGCGCGCGCTGTACACGCCGGGCGCGCCGCCCAGGGCGTCCACGCACAGCCCCGAATCGTCCGCCAGGGCAGGCAGATTCAATGCTTTGCACACCTCCCGCGCCTTGATGAGCGCGTTTTCCTCGAACGTCTTGCCCGTTTCCTCCACGTCGCCCGCAAACCCAGCCGCCTGCATGGAAACGACGTCGTAATCCTTCAATATCTCTGCAATTTCGCGCAGCTTTCCCTTGTTGCCGCTCGCAACGACCAAACGCATAGCATTCTCCTTTTTGTCCTGTTTTCTCGAATACGTCTTTGTAAAACTACGGCAGCATGTAGCCCGCGGCGAGATAGACTTCGTACCACTCTTCGCGCGTGAGGACGACGTCTGCGCCCGCCGCGATCTCCAACAGGCGAGCCGCCTTCGACGTGCCCGTGACGACCTGCATCTTCGCGGGGTGGCGCAAAATCCACGCCGCCGCGATTGCCGATTTGGAAACGCCGTACTTTTCGCCGAGGCGCGCGAGCACCCCGTTCAGCTTTTCAAATTTCGGGTCGTCCAAAAAGACGCCCTCGAAAAACCCGTAGCGGAAAGGCGACCACGCCTGCACGGCGATCTCCTTCAAACGGCAGTAATCCAAAATATACCCGTCGTGCGAAGCCGCGCCCGCGGTGAGCATGTTGACCTCCATGCCGCAGGAGACCATGCCCGCGTGCGCCGCCGAAAACTGCAGTTGGTCGGCGACGATCGCCTGCCCGATGCGGCTCTTTAACAGCTCGATCTGATGCGGGTGCATATTGGAAACGCCGAACGCGCGCACCTTGCCCGCGCCCTCCAATTCGTCGAACGCCTCCGCCACCTCGTCCGGCTCGAACAGCGGGTCGGGGCGGTGCAGTAGGAGCAGATCGAGGTAGTCGGTGCCCAGCCGTTTGAGCGAGCCGTTCACAGCCTCGACGATGTGTTCCTTGGAAAAATCGTACATTTTGCCGGGTACGATGCCGCATTTGGACTGCAAAACGAGCTTGTCGCGCGGGATCTTCAGCGCCTTGACCGCCCTCCCGAACGCGCTTTCGCACTCGCCGCCACCGTAAATGTCCGCATGGTCGAAAAAGTTCAAACCCGCACCGAGCGCGGCGGAAACGAAATCCCTCTGCTGTTTTTCTTCGGCGCCCGCCAGTCCCATACATCCCACCGCGACGGCGGGGAGTTTGTAATTGCCTACCGCTACATATTTCATCGGCATATCCTCCGCTTTCTTTCCGTATCATTATACCGCAAAATGAAAGCCGCGGCAATCGTTTGCCGCGGTCTTTTTCTTTTCCTTGCAATATTGCCCTATCGGTTGACCTTCGGGTTGTCCGTGCGCCCCAGCAGATAATCGACGGATACGTCGAAATAGTCGGCAAACAGAATGAGCGTGGCATAATCCGCCTCCCGTTCCCCGTTTTCGTAGCGGCTGATGCTGTTTTGATTCATATTCAGATCGATGGCGAGTTTGAGCTGGGAAATTCCCCTGCTCTTTCGCAATTCTTTCAAACGCATCACAATACTTTTTTACCAAAATTATTTGACAATATTATACCATTTTGGTATAATCAAAAATATCCCAATATGGGATATTCATACAAACACCGCCGAAAGGGACGGGAGTGTAAGAAAGGCGCGGGTTCGTTAGAGACGGGAGTGTAAGAAAGGCACGGGTTCGTTGCGGTAAGAGCGCCGCCGCATAGAAAAAGCCATTGCCACACGCGGACGCAAACGCCCTTGCACATGTCTAAAACTGCGGTTTATCAATCGGCAAAGGCGCCTTGCCGCCTGCGTGTAAACATCCATCGGCAATTGCTTTTACGCGCAGACATGAGTTTGTTCAATACGGTTGACAAGCATACGCGCGTGTGATACTATGATAGGAGAAACCGCTTGCCGATAAAGCGGCGGCGAAAGACAGGAGATTCTATGGACAACAAAGTTTTGGAGATCAGGCACCTCACCAAGCGCTACGGCGCGAAGGTGGCGGTGGACGATTTGTCGCTCGACGTGTGCGCGGGCGACATTTACGGGTTCATCGGGCAGAACGGCGCGGGCAAGACGACCACCCTGCGCGCGCTGACGGGCATCCTCGGCTTCGACGAAGGCGAAATTTTCATCGACGGCAATTCCGTAAAGGAAAAGCCCGTTCTGTGCAAATCGCTGACGGCGTACATCCCCGACAACCCCGATCTGTACGAATACCTGACGGGCATCCAATACCTCAACTTTATGGGCGACGTGTACGAGGTGCCGCGCGACAAGCGCAAGGAGCGCATCGACAAATACGCGGACATGTTCCGCATTGCGGGCGATTTAGGCTCGCTCGTTTCCGCCTATTCGCACGGCATGAAGCAGAAGCTCGCCATCATCGGCGCGCTGCTGCACGAGCCGAAGCTGATGGTGCTCGACGAGCCGTTCGTGGGACTCGACCCCGAGGCGGCGTTCAAGCTCAAAGAGGTGTTCCGGCAGATGTGCGCGGCGGGCTCCGCCATCTTCTTTTCCACCCACGTTCTGGACGTGGCGGAAAAGCTGTGCAACAAGATCGCCATCATCAAGGGCGGCAAGCTGATCGCGAGCGGAAACATCGAGGACGTGCGCGGCGACGAGAGCCTCGAATCGGTATTCATGGAGGTGCTCGAAAACGATGCACGCTAAATGGCCGCTCCTGTTAAAAATTCAGCTGATGGGGCTGACGGGCATCAACCGCGCGAAGAACTCGGGCGACGCGAAGGAAAAGCGCAAAACGGCGGGCGGCATCGTCGCGCTCGCAGTCGTCGGGGCGGTGATCCTCTTCTACGCCGCCATGATCGCCGTCGGGTTCTGCGCGCAGGGGCTGGGCAAAAACCTGCCCGCGCTCGTCGTGGCGCTCGCCTCTGTCATCATCTTCGCGTTTACCCTGTTCCAGGGCAGTTCCATCCTCTTTGCGACCAAAGACCACGACACGGTGATGAGCCTGCCCATCCCCCGCTGGCAGGTGGTGCTGGCGCGGATGCTGTGCTCGTACGTCGTGAACCTCGCGTTCGCGCTCGCCGTGGCGGTGCCTGTGACCGTCGTGTATTTCATCTTCGACGGATTTTCCCTCGGCGCGTTCGGAACTATCCTTCTCTCCGTACTCACGACGCCCCTGCTCCCCCTGGCGGTGAGCGCGGCGCTGAGCACCCTCATCGCCGCTCTGACGGCGCGGATGCGGTTCAAGAACCTGCTACAGAGCATTCTGGGCATCGCGCTGTTCGTCGGCGTGATGATCGCGAGCTTTTCCTTCTCCTTCAGCGCGAGCGCAAACGGCGAGGCGGATATGTCTGCCCTGTTCGCGATGCTGGTCGGAAAGATCTATCCCCCCGCCCTGCTCGTAGACATGACCCTTTCGGGAGCCGTTTGGGGCGTGTTCGCCTTTGCGGGCATCTCCCTCGCCGCGGCGGCTCTGTTCGTGGTTATCGTCGCGTGCTTCTACGAAAAGATCAACACCGCGCTTCTGAGCCGCGGGGCGCGCGCGGGATACAAGGCGAAGGACGTGAAGAGCTCTTCCGCGTTCGGCGCGCTCGCCAAAAAGGAGCTCAAACGGCTGTTCTCCCATTCGGGCTACCTCCTGAACGGGGTTTGCGGGGCGCTGCTGCTCATTATCTTCGGCATTGCGCTGGCGTTTATCGACCTTCAAACCGTCTTTGAAATACCGGCCGAGGAGATTGCAACGTTCAAGGCACTGCTCGCGCCGATGGGCGCGGGATTTATGATGCTCTTTATCGGCATGTCCTGCCCCGCCGCTTCGGCGCTCTCGTTGGAAGGGAGTTCGCGCGGACTGCTCTTTTCCCTGCCCGTTTCGGCGCGGCAGATATTGCTCGCGAAGGCGTTTCCGACCTTCCTGTGCGACTGCGCCGCAGGTTTGGTGTTCTCCGTAATTTTCGGGATAAAGCTGGGCGCGGGCGTGTTCGGCTGGGCGGCGCTGCTGCTGACGGCGATCTTATATTCCGCGTTCACCGCGCTTTTGGGCAGCTTCCTGAACTATAAATACCCCAAATACGACTGGACGAACGAAACGCAGGCGGTGAAAAACAGCATCCCTATGCTGATCGTCATTTTCGGGAACATGGTGCTCGGCATCGCGGTGCTCATCCTCTCCGTGTTCGCGGGGCCGTGGCTGGCGATGGGCGTCGATGTCGCAGCCGCGGTGCTGTGCGTCGTACTCTTCAGCCATTTCAAAAAAATAAAACTGTACGTTTAACCGTGACAAAAAAGCGCGCCTTTGCGGCGCGCTTTTTTGTTTGGCTTTCGGGCGAAAAAAATTTATTCGTTCGCCTTGAGCGATTCCGCCATGTCGATGCGGAGAATTTTGCGGCTGAGCAGAAGGTCGGTAACGCCCGCGAAGAGCAAGACGAGGAAAAAGCTCGCCAGATACGAGTACCACTGCACGTCGGCGAGGGAGCCGAAATTCAGGTATCCCAACACGCATTGCACCAGCGCACAACCCAACCCCACGCCGAGCGCGGCGCCCGCCGCCGCCATCATCATGATCTCCCGATAGATATAGCCGAGGATTTCCCTTCCGCGGTAGCCGAGCACGGCGAGCGTGGCGATCTCGCGCTTGCGCTCCCCGATGTTCATGGTTCTCCTGCAGAGTGAGCACGGTGAACCCCTCCCCTAATTCCGCCGAGAGCGCGGAGGCGGTTTCGAGCGCACGGCGCCGACCCTGCCGCGCGGCGAAGCGGAGAGCCTGTTCACCTACATCCTGTCCGGGTCGGTCGGTCTCATCGCCGATTAGCTGCGCGCAAAGCAGACCGCGCCCGAAGAGGAAATCGCCGCGAAAATCAGCCGTCTGAACGGCGCGGTGCTGGCGTTTGCACGGCAGAAATGCACCGAAACGGACGATACGTCCGATATATTTTGAGACATATCGGCATTTACAAAAAGGAGAGGCTGAACAGCCTCTCCTTTTTGTATGCCCGGATGCATTCCGAAGCCAAAAGAAATATCCTTTTCGGGCAATGCAGCTGCCGCGAAAGCGCGCCGTTATAGCTGCGCGCGCTTTTCTATATGCAGACTTGCTTTACCGACTGCGAGGGAGTTTACCACATACCGAGAGCAAGCTGCACGCCGATGCTTACGCAGGCGATCGCCACCCAACAGGTAAATCCCAGCAGAATGGGTTTCCAGCCGCTGCGAACCAGTTTGACAACGTTCGTGTTCAGTCCGATCGCCGCCATGGCGAGCGTTATCATAAACTTGCCGACATCCGACAATACGCCCGAAACGTTTGAACCTACCCCGACCGCGGGAAACAGCCAGGTATTCACTACCGCCGCAAGGAGGAAAAAGATCACGAACCACGGGAACACTTTGACAAAGCTGAAGGAAAAAGCACCCGCTTCGCCGCCCTCTGCCTTTGCCGCACGGCGCGCCCGGATCAGCTGCCACACCGCCAGCGCAAGCGTGATCGGGATGATCGCCAGCGTTCGCGTAAGTTTGACGATCGTCGCATAGTTCAGCGCCGTATCCCTGCCCGTGATGCTCTCCCAGCTCTGCCCTGCCGCCACGACGGACGAAGTATCGTTGATCGCCGTGCCCGCCCACATGCCGAACCCCGTATCGCTCATGCCGAGCGCCTGACCGATTGCGGGAAAGGTGAATGCGGCAATAACGTTGAAGAGGAAGATCACCGAGATGGATGTGGCGACTTCGCTGTCCTTTGCGCGGATAACGGGCGCCGTTGCAGCGATCGCCGAGCCGCCGCAAATGGACGAACCGACCCCGACGAGCGTTGCCGTGCCGGCGGGGACTTTGAGCAGCCTGCTCATCGCAAAGGAAACAATGAGCGACGTTGCGATCGTAGAGAGAATAATGAGAACGGAGTTCCCTCCGACCTCCAGCACGGTTATAAAATTCATGCCGAACCCGAGGAATACGATGCTCCCCTGCAGCACCTTTTTCGAGGTGAAGCGGATGCCGCCTTCCAGCCATTTCGGACGCCGGAAAAAGGCGATGATCATGCCGATGACAATGGCAAATACTGCACTGCCGATGACGGGGACAAGCTTTCCCAAAAACCATGCGGGTACGGCGATGACCGCACACAGCGCAACGCCCGGCACGATCGCCTTGACATAATTCCAAACCTTGTGCCAAAATTTCTTTTTCCCGCCCGTACCGCCTTCGCCCGCGCCGTTTTCCTGCGCGGTGATTTCTGCCGCCGAGCCGCTCTCCCGTTCGCCGTCTTCGGGCGGAACGACATTTCCCTGCGCGCCGTTTTCCCGCGCGGCTTCCGCAGCCTTTTCTTCTGCAATGTTTTGATCCATATCAGACAACCCTTTCTTTTGTTTTCCAGAACGGGCAGAATCTTTGCCGATCTTTTTTTGCACGGAACCGCCGCTTACGCCTTGAACGCCCAATTTCCTTCGCGGAAAATGGGAACGCGCTCTCCGCTCTTCGTAACGCCCGTGATGTTCAGATCGTCGGTGCCGATCATGAAATCGACGTGGATCATCGAATCGTTGACGCCCATCGCCTTGAGCTGCTCGTCCGAATAGTTTTCGTAACCCTTCACGCAGTTGGTGAATCCCCTGCCGAGCGCAAAGTGGCAGGATGCGTTTTCATCGAACAGGGTATTGTAGAAGAGGGTCTTGCTGCGGCTGATGGGCGAATCGTACGGCACGAGCGCGCATTCGCCGAGATACGCCGCGCCCTCGTCCATGGAAATCATCTTTTTGAGCGCCGCCTCGCCCGAAGCCGCGTGCGCCTCGACCGCCCGCCCCCCTTCGAACCGGATGGAGAAATTGCGGATGAGCTTGCCCTGGTAGGAGAGCGGCTTGGTGGAATACACGATGCCATCCGCCTGCCCGCGCATGGGCGTGGTGAAGCACTCCTCCGAGGGGATATTCGGGTTGAAATACACGCCCGTAAGCGTGGTTTCGCCGCCGCCCATAAAGAGCCCCTGCTCCATCAGCCCGACTTTGAGGTCGGTGCCGTTGGAGCTCTTGTATTCGAGGGATACGAGTCCCAGATTATTCAGATAGGCGCACCGCGCGGCAAGCTCCTCGTTGTGCGCCTGCCAGTTGGCGAGCGGGTTGCCCTCGTAGGCGCGGGAGCATTTTAAGATCGCCTCCCACAGCTTTTCCTCCGCCGCCGCGGCGGAAGCTGCCTTCGGGAACACCTTTTTCGCCCAGTTCCTGCCCGCGACCGCCGCAATGCACCACTGGTATTTGTTCTCCATTTCGTCGCGGTATGGCTTGGTGATCTTCAGCCGAGCCTGCCGCGCGCGGGAATACTTTTCCTCGTCGATGCCGTTCATGCCGTCGGGGTCGCTGCTTTCCAGGTACAGCCGCGCGGGCAGCGTTTTCGTTTCCTCGCGCAGCTTTTCCTCCTGCCACGGGAGCACCTCGCCCAGAACCTCCTCCGAGCGGTATTCCGCCGAAATTTTATCGAGCGGCTGGTGCGTCCACTCCACGCGCACCTTCGCCGCGCCCGCGCGGTAGCATTCCTCCGCGACGAGCGAAACAAATTCGGGCTGGTCGAGCTCGGCGGAGATGATGACCTCCTGCCCCTTCTGCACGTTCAACCCCGCGCGCGCCAGTAACTTCGCATAATTCATCAGAACCGTTTTCTGCATCGTATCCTCCTATCAGCGGAGCGCCGCCGCCCAGGTGCCGTTCTCAAAAACGGGCACACGTTCGCCCTTTTTCGTGACGCCCGTGATCTGCAAGTCCTCCGCGCCGACCATGAAATCGACGTGTACGGACGAATCGTTGACGCCCATTTCGGCAAAATCCGATTTGGTATAATTCTCGAACCCGACGATGGTGTTGCTGTACCCCCTGCCGAGCGCGAGGTGGCAGCAGGCGTTTTCGTCGAACAGCGTATTGTAGAAAAGGATGCCCGTGCGGTTGACGGGCGAATCGTACGGCACGAGCGCGCACTCGCCCAGGTATGCAGCGCCCTCGTCCATATGGATGATTTTTTCGAGCAATTCCTGATTTTTCTTGGCGCCGCAGGCGACCGCCCTGCCCTCCTCGAACCGAATCCAGAAATCCTCGATGAGTTCGCCGCCGTAGGAGAGCGGCTTGACGGCATAGACGATGCCCTCCGCCTGCCCGCGCTTGGGCGTGGTGAAGCACTCCTCGGTGGGGATGTTCGGGTTGAAATACTTGCCGTCGACCGTACTCTTTTTGCCCGCGATGAACTGCGCCTTTTCGATGAGTCCGACTTTGAGGTTTGTGCCGTTCGCGCTCCTGTATTCGAGGGACGCAAGACCGAGTGCGTTGATTTTGTCGCACTTGTCGCGCAGGGCGCGGTTGTGCCACATCCAGTCGGTGAGCGGGTCTTTCCCGTCCGCGCGGGATGTTTCCAAAATCAGCTCCCAAAGCCGCTCCATCGCCGAATTTGCCCGTTCTTCGGGGAAAATCTTTTTCGCCCAGCCGACGGAGGGCACCGCCGCCACGCACCACTGGTGGCGGTTAGTCATGCGGTCGGAATAGGGTTTGGTAATGGCGAGCCGTGCCATGGAGGCGAGAGTCAGTTTTTCCCTGTCCGCGCCGCGCATGCCGTCGGGGTCGGCGGAGAGGAGTTTGATGGTGACGGGAAGGGTTTCTGCATTGTATGCGAGCTTCTGCTCCTGCCAGTACGGAACGGAGGCGAGTTCCTTGACCGTTTCGAATTTGGAAGCGAGTTTTTCCAGCCGCTGATCCTGCCACTCGACGCGCACGTCCGCCGCGCCGGCAAGGTAACATTCCTCCACGAGCGTGCAGACGAATTGCGGCTGGTCGAGCTGCGCCGTTATCACGACGCGCTGCCCCTTTTGGATGTTCGCGCCCACCCGCGCGATGAGTTTTGCATAGTTTTTCAAGAGCGTCTTTTTCATAAAAACCACCGTTTCGGGCGCGCGTACGGCGCTCCCTGTATATTCGACATTATCATACACTTTTCGGCGGAAAAAGTCAACCTGTCGCATCCGCGCCAAACCATACAACGGCACAAGGCCGCGAAAAAATGCCGTTTCC
>ERZ1643247.613-NODE-613-length-42152-cov-25.709647_pt1 | contig 42152 bp, 35 predicted proteins | sample MGYA00579264_ERZ1643247 | MGnify/ENA primary metagenome ERZ1643247 (study PRJEB29033, sample SAMEA4952262) | chicken gut metagenome | biome: Broiler Chicken; feature: Gastrointestinal Tract; material: Caecum | place: Ireland | collected 2018 | study: Broiler... | reverse complement strand
GACCTTCGGGTTATGAGCCCGACGAGCTACCGAACTGCTCCACCCCGCGATAAAATGCCGCCTCTCAAAAGACGCTATATTATTTTATATAATCCGCAATCATTTGTCAACTGTTTTTTCGGATTCTTTTCCATGTTTTTGTGTTTTTTTGCGGCAAATGCGCTTTTTTATGGTCAAAAGCCCACGCCCCTGCAACCCAAAGCGCACGGCAAATTCAAATTACTTGACATACCGCGCGGTTTTAGCTAAAATAATTAGGAAATTTACTTTATAATAGAGAAATGCGTCGGCAGCGTTTTCGGGCTGCCGCTCTTTCGCAACAAAAAAGGAGCGCTTACATGAAACTCAGCGGAGCAGAAATACTCATTCATTGTCTGAAAGAACAGGGCGTAGACACCGTATTCGGCTATCCCGGCGGGTGCGTGCTGGATATTTACGACGCCGTTTACCGCGACGGAACGCTCAAACACGTGCTTACCGCCCACGAGCAGGGCGCGGCGCACGCGGCGGACGGTTACGCGCGCGCGACGGGCAAAACGGGCGTGTGCATCGCGACCTCCGGCCCGGGAGCAACCAATCTCGTGACCGGCATTGCGACGGCTTACATGGATTCCGTTCCCCTCGTTGCCATTACGGGCAACGTGACCGTGGCCAACCTCGGCAGAGACAGCTTTCAGGAAGTGGACATCGCGGGCATCACGATGCCCGTTACAAAGCACAACTATATCGTAAAAGATATAACGAAGCTTGCCGATACGATACGCGAAGCCTTTTATATCGCAAATTCGGGCAGGAAAGGCCCCGTGCTGATCGATATCCCAAAAAACTTACAGACGGAAACGGCGGAGTTCGAAGAAAAATCCGTACGCCGCTATATCCCCAAACCGGTGGCGAAAGAAGCGCTTTCCGAAGCGGTAAAGGCGATCCGCTCCGCGAAACGCCCCCTCATCATCGTAGGCGGCGGCGCGATCAGCTCTGACGCCGCAAAAAACGTGCGCGCGCTCGCCAGGCGCATACAGGCGCCCGTTTCCTCCACGCTCATGGGGCTCGGCGCATACCCCGCCTCAGACGCGCAGTTTTTGGGGCTCGTGGGCATGCACGGCACGGACGCGAGCGCCAAAGCGTTTTTACGCGCGGACACGGTGATCGTTTGCGGCATGCGTTTTTCCGACCGCGTAGCGGGCGACAGAGCGAAATTCCATGACAGAAAGACCATCGTACAGTTCGACATCGACGCGGCCGAGATCGATAAAAACGTGCGGCCGGATATCGCCGTAATGGCGGATCTCAACGAAATATTGAAAACATTGCTCCCCCTTTTGGAGCAGGCAGACCGCGCAGACTGGCTGAAAGAGACGAACGCTTACAAGGAATACGAAAAGAACACGGCGGAGTACCCTGCCGCGCAGAAGATCATATCCGCAGCCAAAAAATTCACCGACGAAGCCACGCCCGTAGCGACGGACGTAGGCCAGCACCAGATGTGGACGGCGCAGTATTATCCCTTTGAACAGCCGCGCACCTTCATTTCGAGCGGCGGATTGGGCACGATGGGCTTCGGCATGGGCGCGGCGATCGGCGCGTGCGTCGGCACGGGCAGAAAAACGGTGCTCGTTACGGGAGACGGAAGCTTTCATATGAACCTGAACGAGCTGTGCACGGCGGTCACCTACCGCCTCCCGCTCGTGATACTGCTCACGGACAACAATACCCTCGGCATGGTGCGCCAGTGGCAGACGCTGTTTTACGGCAAGCGCTATTCGCAGACCACGCTCGACAGAAAGACAAATTACGTGAAGCTTGCCGAGGCGTTCGGCGCGAAGAGTTATCTGCTCGACAGCCCCGAAAACGCCGAAGCGGTGCTCGCAAAGGCCTTTGCCGAAGACGGCCCGGTGCTCGTAGACTGCAAAATCGACATCGACGACAAAGTTTTGCCCATGATCGCGCCCGGCAAATCCTTCGATTCCATCATAACGAAAATATAAAGGCGGTGAAGCGAATGAAAAAGTATACCATTACGGCGCTCGTTTCCAACAAAAGCGGCGTTCTGACCCGCATTTCGGGCCTGTTCGCGCGGCGCGGCTTCAATATAGACAGCCTCTGCGTGTGCGCGACGGAAGACGCAAGCCTCTCTCGCATGACCATCGTCTTGAACGGCGACGATTATATCCTCTCGCAGATGACAAAGCAGATGGACAAGCTGATCGACGTAAAAAAGATCGCTTTGGCAAAGGAGGAGGATTCCGTTCTCCGCGAGCTTTTGCTCATCAAGGTTTCCGTTCCCGCGGAAAAACGGTCGGAGATCATAGAGATCAAAGACGTATATAAAGCGAAGATCGTAGACCTTTCCCCCGACAGCCTTGTATTGGAGATCACCGGCGATCCCAACAAGCTGGACGGATTTATCGGCGTGATCAGGCCGTACGGGATCCTTGAAATGGCGCGGACGGGCGTAACGGCGCTCGCGCGCGGAGATAAAAAACTCAAAGACGAACTCGACTACAACGAGATGATCTGACAAAACGGATCGCGCCCGCGCCCCCCGAAAAATATTTCCCCGCAAGACTCGCCTTGCGGGAAAGTCTGAAAAGACAGTAAAATCCGAAAACCATTGAGATCATGCCTTATTTTAAGATCGACGCGCCCTTTTGCATTTCCGTCTGGAATGCGGAAAAAAGCATAGGTTCCCTGAAATGGACTCTCCTTTGGGACGAGGTGCCGTTTCTCGAAAAAATCTGGATCGACGCCCCCGAAAGGCGCAAAGGCTTCGGCACGCAGGCAATGACTTATTTCGAAAGCATGCTCGCGCACGCGGGGCATACGTGCGCGCTCGTTTCCACACGGGCGGACGAAGACGGGCAGTATTTTTTCCGCAAGCTCGGCTACGCGGATTGCGGCGCGCTCGACATGCATAAATTTACGCAGCAGAGCGCCGCGGAAATATTTTTGTTCAAAACATTTAAAAATTTATAACGGACGGTAAAAAGCCATGCAAAACATCTTTTCCGAAGGAACGGCTATGTCTTCCCAGCGCTCGCTCATGCGCGCGCTCGGCTGGACGGACAGCGAAATGAAAAAGCCCATCATCGGCATCATTTGCGCGCAGAGCGACATCATTCCCGGGCACATGTACCTCGATAAGATCGCAGAAGCGGTCAAAGAGGGCGTCATTGCGGGGGGCGGCAAACCCGTCGTCGTGCCCTCCATCGGCGTATGCGACGGCATCGCGATGGGGCATGCGGGCATGCGCTATTCGCTCCCCTCGCGCGAGATCATTGCGGACAGCGCGGAGATCCTCGCGCGCGCGCACGCGTTTTCGGGCATCGTTTTCGTGGGCAACTGCGACAAAATTATCCCCGGCATGCTGATGGCGGCGGTCCGGCTGAACCTGCCCTGCGCGTTCGTTTCGGGCGGGCCGATGCTGGCGGGCAAAATGCACGGCAAGCGGCTCTCCCTCTCCTCTATGTTCGAAGCGGTGGGCGCCTACAACGCCGGCAGGATCGACGCGGAAGAACTGCACGAATACGAATGCTCTTCCTGCCCCACCTGCGGCTCCTGCTCGGGCATGTTCACGGCGAACAGCCTCAACTGCCTGACCGAAGCGCTCGGCATCGCCCTGCCCGGCAACGGCACCATACCCATGGTTTACAGCAGGCGCATCATGCTCGCCAAAGAAACGGGCGAAGCGGTGATGAACGCGGTAAAAAACAATATCCGCCCTTCCGACGTGATCACGCCCAAGGCGGTGAGAAACGCCGTCGCGGTGGACAACGCCATAGGCGCTTCCTCCAACAGCGTTCTGCACCTTTTGGCGGTGGCGAACGAAGTGGGCATGAGCGAAAAGGACTTTTCCGTAGACACATTCAACGAAGTGAGCGCAAAGGTGCCGCACCTCTGCAAGCTTGCGCCTGCGGGTGAGCATTATATTGAAGACCTCAACGAAGCGGGCGGCATTTCGGCCGTCATCAAACAGCTCGAAGGCGCGGGGCTTTTCGACGGCTCTGCGATGACCGTTTCGGGCGTTACGCAGCACGAACGGGTGAAAAACGCGCGCGTTTTAGACAAAGAAATTATCCGCCCGATGGACAACCCCTATTCCCCCACGGGCGGGCTTGCGATCCTCAAAGGCAACATCGCGGCGGAGGGCGCGGTCGTCAAAAAGAGCGCGGTCGACCCCGCGATGCTCAAACACAGCGGCCCCGCAAAGGTATTCGACAGCGAAGAGGCGGCAATGGAAGCCATCTCCACGGGCAAGATCGTGAAGGGCGACGTCGTGGTCATCCGCTACGAAGGGCCCAAGGGCGGCCCCGGCATGCGCGAAATGCTCTCCCCCACCTCCGCCATCGTGGGCGCGGGGCTGGGCGCTGACGTTGCGCTCATCACCGACGGCAGGTTTTCGGGCGCGACGCGCGGAGCCGCGATCGGCCACGTATGCCCGGAAGCCGCGGCGGGCGGGCCCATCGGCGTCATTAAAGACGGCGACACGATCGATATAGACATCGAAAAGGGCGAGATCAACCTGCGCATAAGCGACGAGGAGATGAAGGAACGCCTCGCCTCGTTCAAGCCGTTGGAAAAACCCGTAGACGGCTATCTGAAACGCTACCGCGCGCAGGTAACTTCGGCGAGCAAAGGCGCGATATTCACGAAATAACTCGCCGATTTCTCGGCAAGCCGATGCCTGCGAAATCGTGCGATTTTGAGGGGAAACCCATGCGGTTTTCCCCTTGCCGCGCGATATCTAAGGGCACACATATTACGCAATCGCGCGGCTTCACCCTTTCCGTAAGCCAAAGCATTGGCAAATTGAGTAAAAAAGCAAAAAGCGTCGTTTTTGCTTTTTTGCGTAATTATTTAAATAATCACTTGCGTTTCCGAAAATCGCACTTTTCGGAATAAGCCCCCCATTTGCCGCACACTTGCGGCTTGTCGAAAAAGAGTGAATGCGAAAATTGCTATATTAGGTAAGCCCTTAAATTAAGGCTTCCAAAAATCGCAACGCGCGTAGCGGTGTGAGATTTTTGGAAATAAGGAGCGGCAAATATATAAGAGCATAGCATTTGCAAGTATTGTAAATGCTTGCATAAAATATTTTGCCGCGACGCCGCAGAGAGAAAAACGCCGCAGAGCCGACCCTGTGTGTCGGCGAACGGCGGTTGTTTCTCAGATCACGACTTTAGCGACAACAAAGTTGTCGCATCAGTTTAGCCGATTTTGCATAAATGACCGCGAGCGGTCGCTTCGCAAAATCGGCGGCACTATTCGCAGCGCCTTTGCGCGAGAAAAGTGTGAATCCCCTTTGCACGAGAAACGCGTGAACATAGGTGTATTATGAAATTACAGATATTCGATTCTACCCTGCGCGACGGCGCGCAGGGGGCAAACGTCTCCTTTTCGGTAGACGACAAAATAAAGGTCATCGAAACGCTCGACAGGCTGGGCATAGACTTTATCGAAGCGGGCAACCCCTTTTCCAACCCCGCGGAAATGCAGTTTTTCCAAAAAATAGCGGGCATGAAGCTGGAACACTCCAAGATCGTCGCATTCGGCTCCACGCGCCGCAAAGGGATCGCTCCCGAGGAAGACAGCAACCTGAGATCTCTCCTGGCGGCAGGTACCGAATACGTAGCTATTTTCGGCAAGAGCCACATCATGCACGTGACCGACGTGATCAAAGCCACGCCGGAGGAAAATCTCGCCATGATCTACGAAAGCGTGAAATTCCTCGGCGAACACGGCAAAAAGGTCATATTCGACGCGGAGCACTTTTTCGACGGCTACAAAACGGACGCCGACTATGCGATGCAGGCGCTTGAAAAGGCGCACGAAGCGGGCGCGTACTGCCTGTGCCTTTGCGACACGAACGGCGGCATATTCCCCGACGAGGCGTACGCCATCACCAAAGCGGTGACAGACCGCTTCCCCGACACGATCGTGGCGATCCACTGCCACAACGACGGCGGGCTCGCCGTTGCCGACTCCATAGAAGCGGTAAAGGCGGGGGCACGGCAGATCCAGGGCACGTTTCTCGGCTTCGGCGAGCGGTGCGGCAACACGAATCTTTCCACCGTCATCTGCAACTTACAATTGAAGCGCGGATACGAGTGCATTCCGCCCGAAAAACTCAAAGATATTTACGAGAGCGCCATGGCGATCGCAGACACGGCGAACGCGGCGATCCCCGAAAACCAGCCTTATGTGGGCATGAGCGCATTTGCGCACAAAGCGGGCATGCATGCGGACGGAGTGCTCAAATATTCCTCCTCCTTCGAGCACATAGACCCTTCCGTGATCGGAAACAAGAGAAAGCTGCTCCTCTCCGAAATTTCGGGCAAGAGCGCCATTTACGACAAGCTCAAAGGATATTTTCCCGATCTCGACAAGAACGGAAAGGAAATGGCTGCCATCGTTGCGGAGCTCAAAGAGCGGGCGCTCGCGGGGTATCAGTACGAGGCGGCGGAAGCGAGCTTTGTATTGCTCGTGGAAAAGCTTTTGGGCAGATACCGCTCCTCCTTCGACCTCATCAATTATAAGATCATCAACGAGCTGCCCGCCATAGAAGGCAAAGTGGCTTCGGCGATCGTAAAAATACGGGTGAACGGCGTGACGAAGATTTCCGCCTCGGACGGCGAAGGCCCCGTGCACGCGATGGACCTTGCCCTGCGCGCGGCGCTCTCCGATTTTTACCCCGAGATCGCAAAAATGTCTTTGACGGACTTTAAAGTGCGCGTGCTCGACTCCGATAAAGCCACCGCCGCAAAGGTGCGCGTGCTCATCACCTCTGCCGACAGCTCCGACAGCTGGACGACGGTAGGCGTTTCGGAAGACATGATTGAGGCGAGCTGGTTTGCCCTCGTAGACTCCATAGACTACGCTCTCATGCGCCGCTGATCCCCTTTCGGCGCGTTTTGGAAAAAGAAAATTCAATATGAAATACGCCCCTCTGCGGCAAAGCCGCAGAGGGGCGTATCGCTTTAACAGAGGCGCGCTTCGGCGCGCCTCCGCCTTATTTTGTTGCGTTACGAATCGGAAGACTCGCCGTCTGCCTGCGCTTCCGCCTGCTTCTGCTTTCTGCGGGCGCGGCGCGCTTCTCTGCGGCGTTCCTTCGCGTTTTCAATGTCTATGGCGATCTGTTCGAGGGAGAGATCGACCATTCTGTGCGCCGCCGCAAGGTCTGCTTCCTCGCGCAAAACGAGTTCCGTGGCGTGGATCTTCAATTTTGCGGAAGAATTCGTCGTCCTGCGGAAGTCTTTGAGCATCTCGTTTTCCAGCAAGAACAGCGCTACGGGATAGCCGCGCCGCACGACGAGTTTTACGACCTGCTTGCTGCCGTACTTGACGCAAATGCCGCTGCTGAGATCGACCTGCCTCGTTTGGGGCTTGGTGAGCGCGTATTCCTTAACGTCGTTAAAGAGTGCCTTTTTGTCTTCGTCGAGCTCCTCGTACGCTTCGTTAAAGGTGCGCACGTTCGCCTCGATCACGATCCTGTCTTTATCGTCGTCTGCCGCGGCGAGCTCGTCGGAAGCTTCTTCTAAAGCCTCGGCGGGCTGCGCTTCCGCTGCGGGTGTTTCTTCCTGCGCCGCTTCTTCTTCGGCAGTTTCCGCCGCAGGCGTTTCTTCCTGTGCCGATTCTGCGGGAGCCTCTTGCGCGGGATCCTCCTGAACGGGCGCCGCCGCCTCTGCCGCCGGCTTCTTTTTGAGGGTGAGCACGATGATCGCGGCCGCCGCAGCGATCAGCACGACGAGCACCACCGCAAGCAGCACGTACACGCCCGTGAGCGCGGGGGTATTGCCCGCCGCCGCTTCGACCGACGCGACCTGCGCCTTAAAGGTGGATACCGCCATCGTTACGTCGGAAACGGATTCGGCATTGTCGATCGCCGTGAGCGCCTCGTTGTAATATTTGAGCACGAGCGGCGCGTTCTTTTCGCCGAACGCACTGACGATCTTGGCGTACAAATCGCCCTCTTCCGTTTCGAGCGTTACCGCCATGCTTGCAACAATGTTCTGCGAAGCGGAGCCGCCGATAATCTCGTCGAGATACCCTTCGAGCCAGGAAGCGATCTCAGCGACGGCGTTCGTTTTTGCCTCTTCGACCGCCGCTGCCTGCCCGACTTCCGCCGCGATGCCGTCGATCGTAGTTTTGATGCCTGCGATCGCCGCCGCGATCTCATCGGTATCCGTGCCCGTTGCGAGCGAACCGAGCGAGCTGTTCACGCTGTCGATCGTCTGCTTCAACGCCGCTATATCCGCCGCGATGCTCGCTCCGGCCGTTTCGCCGAGCTTGCCGCTCAGCGCTTGCAGCTGCGTATTGTAGCCCGTAAGCAGGGCGTTGTACGAAACGAGTTCCGTTTCGACCTCGCCGATCGCCTGCGTGATCGCATTCTGTGCGTCTGTTATCGCCTGCGAAAGCGCGGAAAGATTTGTGCCGGCCGCAGCGCTGTCTATCGCGCTCTTTGCATCGGCAACTGCCTGCCTGATCGCGGAAAGCCCGTTCGTTTCATCTTTCAGCAGGCTTTCCAGCTCGTCTACAAATCCGTCGATCGTGTCCAGCTCCGCCTTGATATCCTGTACGGCGGTATCGAGCGTCGACTGCACCTCGTCGATCTTGTCTCCGAGATCTTTATAGATGCTGCCCAACGAAACGGAATCGTCTGTGCCGACGATCGCGGTCTGCGCCTGAGAAATCAACGCGTCGATCTCGTCGAGCAGACTGCTGTTTTCTTCGCCGTCGACTCCCGCGATCACGTCTTTGAGCGCTTGGAGCATGGCCGTCTGATCGGCAATGTCTGCACGGTAAGCGCGGATATCCGCGATCTCTTTGAGCGCGTTTTCTTTATAGGAATTCACTTCCTCTACCGTCGCGGCGCTGTTGATGGCAAGCAGTGTAGCCGTGGGCACCACGACTTCCGCCTGCGTTTCCGTCGCTTTGGCGGCTTCGGCGATCTCGTTGAGAGCGTCTGTCTTTGCCGTTTGCAGAGCGGTTTCCGCCGAGGATACATAACCTTCGATCGCGTCCATCGCGTTGAGCCGCGCGACCGCAACGGCGCTTTCGCTCAGCGCGCTGCCGATCGCATCGTACATGTTCACGACGAGAACAGCCTCTTCATAATTTTCCGATTCCGCATCGGCGGCGGCATTCACGATCTCCTGCCATTTGACGCCGAGCGACGCGGCATACGCCTTGACGTCTGCCTGCGCGTTTGCGCGCGCCGCGAGCAGGGCCGCGGTATCGTCCGTCGTGGACTCGATGACTACATAATATCCGTTGTATTCTACGCCTTCGTAATTGTCGGCAAACGCTTCATCTGCCGGCAACTCGATATATTGTCCGCCGTGAATGTACTGCTCTACATTCTCCGAATCTACCGCGGCGTTATATGTACCGCCGTTGAGCGCGATCTCTATAACGTCGGTCGCTTCTTCGTTTTGAAGGTCGACTTCATACACGGCATAGCCGCCGTTGCCCGTCGCGTTGAAGGTACCGCCGTTTACCGTAACGGAAATCGGCATGTTCGTCGTATGCTGCGAGATCGCTAACGCCGCGCCTCCGACCGTGGAACCGTTGCCGTAAGGCTCTTCCGAAAAATCTCCCGTTGCCGTTACCGTTCCGCCGTTAAAGACGAGGTTGCCCGCACGCATCTCAATACCCGTATATCCCGTGATCTCCGTATCGCCGGATATATACATATAACCGTATTGCGGGTGATAGATCGCCTGCGCGGTTTCGCTTGTAATCATGCTGTCTGAAATGTCGATCACCGTGCCGTGCGCAGCACCGTTCCCGAGTACGGCAAATCCCGTTGCGGTAATTTTGCTGTTTGTGATGGTCAGCTTAGGGAAGGTATTTTGATCGGCTTGTACGGCCGCCTCTTTCTGCTCGTCCGTATTGCCGTATGTACCGACGATCATGGCGCCCGAGTCGTTCGATACGATTTCAACGTTATTCAATACGGTATCCGAATTGCCGATCGAATGGAACGTATGCCCCTCTCTGCGGTTGCCGCTGATCTCTGTTTCCAGATACGAGTTCTCTATGACCGCCTCGGAATTGCTTACAACTATTGCCGCCGCCCACATGTTTTGGTTGGTCGGCTCGATCGTAACATCGCCCGATGCCTGCACTTGAATGTTGACGCTGTCTACCGCTATCTCTGCATTGTCCGCATAAATACCGATCACGGTGTTTATGGAATCGGCAGAGGAAGACAGATCGATCCGGATATTCGTGATCGTAACGGGGGCGTCGGTGTTATCGACATAAACGGCGATATACGCGCTGTTCCGAATAACGGATTCCTCTTCCGCACTGTTCGTTACGGTAACGTTCCCGGCCGTTATGCTTAAAGATACGCTGCCTGTGGTGATGATGTCATTCCCGTTCAGGTCGAGCGTAACGCCTTCCTTTGCGAGCGAGATGCTGCCCGTATAGTCGGCAAGCAACCTTATAGTGTCTCCGCTCTGCGCGGCTTCGAGCGCGGCTGCAAGCTCCGCAAACCGATAAACAACGCCTTCGCGGTCGATCTCTGCCACGGCCGCCGTATTTGCGGGAACATAATTGCCGTCTTCCAGCGTGAAGGAGTAGCCTTCGGCAAGGTAATCTTCCCGCACGGGGGAAGCGAACGTGCCGTTTGTGATCGTAATGCCTTCCAGACGGGGCGCATTGCCGTTGCTGAAATTGCGATCTTCCACGACGTTATTGAACACGCCGCCCTGAATATCGGTAGAAACGTCGTATTCGCCGAGGTTGGCTCCGTTATAATACCAGGCGATGACCGAACCGTTAAATTCGCCGCCCGTGATCGTCGCCTTTGACCAGTTCATCAACGCCTGATCGGGTGCATGGAACGTGCCGCCCGCGATCGTGAGCGTGTTGAGCTCGTCGTTCTTGACCGTTCCGTTTCCGCCGTAGAATGTGCCGCCGTAAATGGTCAGGGTCGGATAGGCATTTTCTTCCTGATATGTCGCCGTATCAAAGTACCCGGAAGAGATCAGGGAAGAACGGCGATGGTTTGCGCTGTCTTCGGGAGAGGTGCCCGCATATACGAGGATCTCCTCGTTTGCCGCTTCGTCGTCTGCCGTGCCGATGACCATTTCGCCCTGGTTGAGGATAACATAATAGCTGTTGCCGCCGTCGGATTTTCCGTCCAGGCTGCCCGCCTCCTGGCTGCGCACAAAGGTGCCGCTCAGAATGGTCAGGCTCGCATCGGGCGCGTTATACAGCGCCGATCTGCCGTTTGCCGTATTGTCGACGGTGCCGTTTCCCGTAACGGTAAGCGTGCCGTAGTTTGTAATGGTATGGCTGCTGCCGTCGTTTTCGATCTTGTTTCCGTTCAAATCGAGCGTGATCTGCTTATCCTGCGCAACGGTGATATTTTCCTTAACGTCGGAGAGCAGCGTAACGGTTTCGCCCGTTTCGGCGGCATTGATCGCCTCTTGCAAGGAGGTATAGCCTGCGTCGCCGATCATTGCGACGACGCCTTCCATGACTTCATAAACGCCGTTGCCGTCGTTGTCTACGGGCGTAAAGCCTTCGGCAAACAAGGTGCTTTCGGGAAGCGCATCGAAGAAACCTCCTGAAATAAACCCGCTCTTATTTTCACTGTATACCTGGCCGTTAAACGTGCCGTTTTCCACTTCAAGGCTTACGTTTTCTATTTCGGAAGCGTCGTTCTGCTCAGGATTTGCCTGATACAGAGCCGCCAGACCTTTCAGCGTGCCCCCGGTAATGCTCGCATTCAAAGCGAGCCCCGTCGTATGCTGTATCACTGCCACCGCGACGCCGTTCGTCGTTGAGCCGTTGCCGTTGGAAACGCAGGAAAGCTTCGTTCCGTTCGCAACGATCGTCGCATCGCCCGAAATTTTGAGGATACCCGCACGGATCTCAATGGCAGAGGTTCCGCCGATGATCTCGCCGCCGGTAATAATGAGCTCGCCGTATTGCGGCTGATAAATGGCGAGGTCTTTGCTTTCGATTTTGCCTCCGTTGATGGTTACGCTGGTACCGAAATGGTTATTGATTCCGTCTGCGGAGCCGTTGCCCTGTATCGCACCGAACGCCCCGTCGGTAGAAAGATTTGCCGAAGTAACGAGAATGGCGTTGAATACGTCTTTATCCGTCTTGTTCGTCGGTTCAATAAACACGGCGCAATAATTCTCCGACTTTGCAGTAAGGCTCTCTTCAAGCACGAGCTTTGCCACCTTTTCCTGCTGATCGGGCACGATGCGGAACACGTCTCCCATCGCCAGAATATATCCGTTTTTAACGGTAAGCGTTCCGTCGATCAGCTGTATCGCTCCGTCAAAAGAAGAATAAATACTGTGCCCCGCAAGGTCGAGCGTTACGGAAACGCCTGCCTTTTCCATTTTGAAGATCAGCCCTTCGCGCGCTTCGTTCGTACCGATATCCGCGAGCAACGTAATCGTCACATCTGTTTCGGCTGCGTCAATCGCGTCTTGCAGGCTTGTATATGCAACGCCCGTTTCTTCAATCATGGCGACCGCGCCGTCGAGTTCTTCCGCGCTGCCTACGATAAACCCGTCATCGCTTTCCATCTGCGCGCAATCGGGAGCGAGGTATTTGCGTTCAAGCGGCTTGCTGAACGTGCCGTTCTCAATAAAGTTGCTCACTGTTTCGCTGGCAACTGCGCCGTTGAACGTGCCGTTTTTCAAAACCGCCTTAACATCAGCGATTTTATCGGGTTCCGTATCTGCCTGATAGTAGGCATAACCCGTGGGATCGGTCGCCGTAAAAGTACCGTCGTTGATCGTCACAACAATCGGCATTTCCGTACTGTGTTCGGAAACCGCCACTGCAACGCCGTACAACGTGGAGCCGCTTCCATTTTGAATTCTTTGGAATTCACCGTGGGCAATAATCTCGCCGTCATTGATCACAAGGGAGCCGCCGCGAATCTCCATACCGGAAACCTGCCCTTCCAGTACGCCATCATTGATGACAAGTTTGCCGAATTGCGGCTGATAGATGGCACTGAAATTGGAAGTCAACTTACCGCCGTTGACGGTAATGCTTGTACCATGCGATGTACCATTCCCTTGAATGGCCGCAAAAGTCGTGGGCGTATCCAAGTCGGCGGAAGTTTCCAGCACGGCATAATAAGCAGAACCGTCTGAAACGATCGCCTCCCCGGAAGGAAGCATGAACACGGCAGGCCCGCCCTGCCCTATCACCTTAACGCCTTTTTCGAGAACAAGTTTTGCCTCAATCTTCTGCTCGGGCTCAATCCGGAACGGAATTCCAGACGCAGAGATCACGCCGCCGTTCTGCTGCGAATTCGTTACGATGATCGTACCCGCTCTGACGACCATAAACCGCAGGCCGTTATTCACATGCACTGTACCGTTCGTCAAATAGAGGCTGTGCCCGTTCAGATCGAATGTAACGCTTACCTCTGCCCGATCAAATTCGATCGAAGATGTTTCCGTTGCAGCCTCCTGTTCGCTGCCCATATCCGCAACCAAGGTAATCGTATCGCCGTCGTCTGCCTCGGCAAACGCCGCCGCTAAATCGGTATAGCCAACATCGCCGATCATTGCGACGACCCCTTCGCCTTTCGACGGAATATCCATATGACCGTTCAGTTCGAGCGCTCCCGTGATCTCGGAAGCCTGCGTCAGGTCAAACGTGATGTCGTCCGTCAGCGTGATCGTATCGCCGTCCGCTACATTCTGCACGGCACTCATCAGCCCGAGCGCGTCGGAAGCCGTAGCGTCTTCCGCATGTGCGCGCCGCGCGGGAAAGCCGAAGCAGAAAAGCGCCGCCAAAAGGAAAGCCGCCGCAAACGCAAGCAAAGCGGCAACGCTCTTCGTTTTTGCCCTACTCATAAAAATTCCTCCTTTCTAAAATTAAATCGGGCGCCCCGCATTCGGCGAAAAAACGCACTTTTTCGCTCCCCCTTCCATAGAAGGTCTCCTCTGCGCTCCTCTGCACATGGAACGAATGATACTATAAATCCGCATAAACACAGAATGCCGTCATTATTTCTGTTAAATAAAGTATACCCCCCCCCTTGTGCTTTGTCAACTTTTTAATAAATAAAAAAACAAAAAAATACAAATTTTTGACAAATTCTATCATACGTTTAATAAAGACACAACAAAATCGGAAAAAAATGCCGCAAATCAGACCTTTTCCCCGCGATAACCATGCACACATTTTCATATGCGCAAATGTATATTTTGCAAAGCATGCTCCGCCTTTCATGCGGCACATGTTCACAATATATCCGATTTTCCCCGTCAACGAAGCAAAAATTGCCGCCACGCAAACAAAATACAGAGATGGCGCATAAAAAAACGCTCCTTTTTGAGAAGCGTTCGTAATTTTGCAGCATCGACAAAGTAAACAGCGCGCCGTCAGCTCGGCGCGCTGTTTTTACATGTCTTAAAGATCGTCGGCGTCCTGCACGGGCGCTTCGCCGTCTTGCGGGGTGCCCGTGTAACTGCCGTTTACGTCGTAAGGAGACCGCATCGTCTCTTTACGCGCTCTTTTATCTCGCTTCATTCCTTAGCCCTTATTGTTCTGCTTGGAACTCGCTTTTGCTCCGTTCGCATTGCTCTTGGAGCAGCATCTGCCGCCCGAGCTCTTGGAATTCTGCGCCTGCTTAGACGCGGAAGAAGTTTCTTTGTTGTTGTTTTTCATCTTTTTTCTCCTTATTTGTTGTCAAAAGGTAAGTGTATCTCCACGAAGCCCTGGCTCGCTTTGCACAGCGGGCAGATGTGCCACGCTTCGTTAGTCGTTGCGCGGTAACCGCACTCGCTGCATACCCAAAGCGTCGGTTTATCCCTCTTGTACAGCGTGCCGCTGCGGAAGGCTTCATACAAATAATCGAAAACGATGTTGTGTTCCTTTTCCACGCCCGCGACGCGGTTGAACAGCGCCGCTACGTCGGCAAATCCTTCCTTTTCGGCAATCTCCGCAAATGCGGGATACACCTCTTCGAATTCGGCGCGCTCATCTTTTGCCGCGAACGCGAGATTTTCTTCCAAGGTCCCGAAGTGAAACGGATAGCCTGCGTTTAAGTCGATATTCTCACAGCTGCCCGCCTTTTGCAGAAGCGTATTGAAAAAAGTTTTTGCATGATACGTTTCGTTTTTGGCGATCGTGCGAATGGTATCGGCAAGCACCGCATACCCCTCCGCCGTGGCAAGCTTTGCGATCAGCTGATACCGCATGCCCGCCTGACTTTCGCCCGCAAACGAACGGGCAAGATTTGTATAAGTTTTCGTATCCTTAAACTGCATTGCGTAATCCTCCTTACGCTCCTTATTATGCCCGGAGCGGGCGCGCGGCATACCCCGCGCGGCGAGGAAATTTTTGGCGGGGTTTTCTTTTCGGCACGCAAAAAGCCCCGCCTTCAAAGCGGGGCTTTTATCTGTTCGATTTATATCGCGTTGCGGAAAAGGCGGAAAAGGCTTTCTGCCGTCTCCTCCGTTTCGGGAACTTCCGGAACGCTCTGCTGCGCGCCGTAAAGCGCATTGTAGATCCAACCGCCGATATTGAAGCTTTCTTCCATTCTGCCCCGCAAAGGGTTTTCCCCGAATATGTATTTGAACACATATGTATGGGAGCAGAAATCCGACGCCTTTGCGATGGGCTGAAAATCGACGAACGTGCCGACCACCGCGCCTATGGCAAAGAGCAGCGCCACGGTGAACGCCGCGGAATAAATGCCGCCGAACAGCTTGTCGATAAAGCGGAAAGCCCTGTATTTATACAGCCCGCGGAACACCGCTTTGAGGATCGCCATTACGATGACCACGGCGAGCGCGAGCAAAATCCAGATCGCTATGCTGAATATGACGTTCGTGATCGTTTCGGGATTGCTGATCGTAAGCGTTCCGCTCGTCTGCCACGCGGTAAATTTCTTCAGAACGGAGGCATAGAGCGCCGTGCCCTGCATGCCTGCCAGCACGGTAGGCGCCACGAGGATCCCCAAAACCACGATGAGCGCCAGATCGACGAGCCACCACGCTTTGGTCATGAATCCTTTTCTGAAACCGAAAAAGAACATCAGTGCCACAAAAAGCACAAAAAACACATCAATTACGATATACATATTCTTCCTCTGTATGCCGTCTCGGGCGGTGCGGCGTTATTGCAGGCCGCCTTCGGCGAATTTATCCTTTTTAAAGAAGCAAAGGAAGATCGCGCGCACGAAGTTCGCGCCTGCGCCGAGCAGGAACCACACGGTGAGCGCGCTGAAACCGAAAGACCAGCAGAAAACGCCGAAAAGGACGAGCGCGACCAAAAAAGAGATCCACGCCCAGAACCTGTGCCACGCGCGAAATTTGATCTTTCCGCCGAGGCTGAACAGAATGGGCAAACTGAGAATGAGGCACGCCGCATATACGACCACGCCCCACTGCACGACGTAATGGCAGACGTTCTGGATAAACCCGGAGATCGCCGCGCCGCCCGCATAGTTATGGGCGTCGATCGTAGCGAGCACGCCTACGAAGCCCTGCACGTCTGCGCTGTTCTTGTCGAACAGATACAAAAGCCCCTGAAAGCCCTTCATCGTGCCGCCGAAATCGTCGAGCCACTGATCGACCCAGACCATAAAGAACATGCCGATGCTCAACGCGAGCAAAAGCGTGCAGAAAACGGAAACGACCACGCGGTTTGCGCTGCGTTTTTTGACGGCTTTGCCGCCTGCGACCGCACCGTCTCCCTGCACGGGCTGGCGCGCGTAAACGCCCGCAGCCGGCATCGTTCCTGCCGCCACCGCGCCCGCAGGCTGTTGGGCATATACGACGGATACGGGAGCCGCCTGCGGATTCTGCCGCTGCGCGTCGTGCAGCCGCTCGATCTCGTTCTGCAAAACGCGCACTTCGCCTTTGAGCTGCGCCACCTCGCTCAGAAGCTCAAACCTCTCACGCGTTTCGGGCTGCTGCGCCGGCTGATCCTGCGCGGCAGCCTGAGACTGCTGCGCGGGGCGGGGCTGTGCAGCCGCGGCCTCCGCCGCAGCCTGCTGTTTGTAATTTTTCAGCGTGCTCTTCATGTCGCGGAGAACGTCGTCCATGTCCTCCTCGAACAAAAAGCCGCAATGGGGGCAGCGGATCTTGCTGTCGTCCGTCTGCTGTCCGCAATTTTTACAGATCTTCACAGTACATCACCCTTTTGTTTAATATTGTAAACGAAGATGAAAAAACTTCATCGTTAACATTATAACCCGTCCGCGCCGAAATGTCAATCTCTCGGGCGTTTTTCCCTTTGTCACTTCTTGTTAAAATTATCTTTGAGGGAAACGATCTCGGAAAGCACGAGTTTTCCGTTCTCCGTGCACTTTTTGTAATAGCCGGTGCGGAGCAGTTGAAACGCCTTGCCCTCCTCCGCCTCCGCAAGGTACGGCTCCGCCTTGGCGGAAACGATCTTTTCGCTGTTTTCGTTCATGCGTTCGGAAAAATCCTGCCCGGCATACGCCGCGTCTTTCAGAAGGCTCTCGTACTGCCGCACTTCCGCATCGGCGGCGGTGTCGGCGTTCACCCATTGAATGACGCCCTTGACCTTGATGCCGCTCGTGTCGTTCCCGCTGTGGCTTTCCGGCACATAAGAGCAGAGCACTTCGCGCACCTTGCCGTCTTCGCCGAGATTTACGCCGTCGCAATGAATGATGTAGGCGTTTTTCAGGCGCACATAGCCGTCCTTTTTGAGGCGGAAATATTTGGGCGGAGGGTCGAGCGAAAAATCCGCGCCGTCGATGTAAAGATTTTTGCCGAATACCACCTTGCGGCTGCCCGAGCCTTCGTCCATGGGGTTCACGTCGAAATCGAGCGCCTCCTCCCCCTCGTAATTGGTCAGCGTGAGCTTTACGGGATTCAGCACCGCCATGGCGCGCTCGGCATGGGCGTTCAGATATTCGCGGACGCACGCTTCGAAGTAAGAATATTCGCATTCAGACTGCGCCTTCGCCACGCCGATGCGGGAACAGAAGTCCCGCACGGCCGCCGCGGGTATGCCACGGTTTTGCAGGCCCGCGAGCGTGGGCATGCGCGGGTCGTCCCACCCGTGCACGGAACCGTCTTCCACCAGTTTTTTGAGGTAACGCTTGCTCATCACCGTATTCGTGATGTTCAGCCGCGCAAATTCGATCTGGCGGGGCTTCGGATCAAAACCGAGCGTTATGCCCACCCAATCGTACAGGGGGCGGTGATCCTCGAATTCCAGCGTGCAAAGGGAATGCGTTACGCCCTGCAAATAGTCGCAGATGGGGTGCGCGTAATCGTACATCGGATAGATGCACCATTTGTCGCCCGTGCGGTGATGCGTCGCATGCAGAATGCGGTAAATGACGGGGTCGCGCAGGTTGACGTTGGGAGACGCCATATCGATCTTTGCGCGCAGGCACTTTTCGCCGTCTTTATACTTGCCCGCCTTCATCTCCTCGAAGAGCTTTAAATTTTCTTCGGGAGTGCGGTTCCTGTACGGGCTTTCCGTGCCCGGCTCGGTGAGCGTACCGCGGGTGTTTTTGATCTCCTCCGCGGAAAGGTCGCACACGAACGCCTTGCCCTCCTTGATGAGCCGCACGGCGTATTCGTAGATGGTATCGAAAAAGTCGGAGGCGTAGCACTCGCGCGCCCATTCGTAACCGAGCCAGTGGATATCGCGCTTTATGGCGTCTACAAACTCCGTCTTTTCCTTCGAAGGGTTGGTGTCGTCGAAAAAGAGGTTGCACTTGCCTCCGTATTTGAGCGCGGTGCCGAAGTTGACGAACATGCTCTTCGCATGCCCTATGTGCAGATAGCCGTTCGGTTCGGGCGGAAAGCGCGTCTGCACCTGCTCGGGGCGCAGCTTGCCCGCCGCTATATCTTCATTGATAAACTGTTCGATAAAATTTGCCGCTTCGGGCAATTCGTTTTTGATGTCTGACATATATTCACTCCAAAAAGTCGACTCGCAAAATTTTTTCGGCACGCCCCGCACGGGAAAAGCGCACGCTCAGCTCAGACCTTCGATCTCGCCGTTTTCGTCTACGTCGATGTGTTCGGCGGCGGGGTGCGCGCCGAGGCCGGGCATCAGCATGATGTTCCCCGCGACCGCCACGATAAATTCCGCGCCGCCTTTCACGATGATGTCGCGCACGCGCACGGTGAATCCTTCCGGCCTGGAAAGAAGTTTCGCGTCGTCGGACAGGGAATACTGCGTTTTGGCGATGATGACGGGAAGCTTTCCGTACCCGCGCGCCTCCGCTTCGGCGATCTTTTGCTTCGCAACGTCGGAAAATTCCGCGCCCTTGCCGCCGTACACGCGCGTTACGATGTCGTTTATCTTCTTTTCGATCGGATCGTTCAGATCGTAAGAATAGGCGAGCTCGCTCTTTTCTTCCGCGGCGGAAACGACCGCCTCCGCAAGCGCCCTGCCGCCCTCTCCGCCCTGTAAAAACACGTCGGTAAAGACGGCCTTCGAACCCGCGGACTCCACGCTTTTCATGACGAGTTCGATCTCCGCGGGCGTGTCGCTCGCAAAGCGGTTCATCGCGACGATAACGGGCTTATGATAGACGTTTTTCACGTTTTCTATATGTTTGAAGAGGTTGGGCAAGCCCTTTTCGAGCGCGGCAAGGTTTTCTTCCGAAAGGCTCGCCTTGTCCGCCCCGCCGTGCAGTTTGAGCGCCTTGACCGTCGCCACGACGACCACGCAATCGGGCTGAATGCCCGCCACGCGGCACTTCGTATCGAGGAATTTTTCCGCGCCGAGATCTGCGCCGAAGCCCGCCTCCGTTACCACGTAATCGGCAAGAGAGAGCGCCGCATACGTTGCCATGACGCTGTTGCACCCGTGCGCGATGTTGGCGAACGGCCCGCCGTGCACGATGGCGGGCGTACCTTCGAGCGTCTGCACGAGGTTGGGCTTGATCGCGTCCTTCAAAAGGGCGCACATCGAGCCTTCCGCTTTCAGATCGCGCGCAAATACGTATTCGCCCTTTCTGTTTTCGCCCACGATGATATTGCCGAGCCGCCGTTTGAGGTCTTTGAGGGAGGTGGCAAGGCACAAAATCGCCATGACCTCGCTCGCGGCGGTGATCTCAAAGTGCTCCTCCCGCTCGACGCCCTCTCCCCTCTGCCCGACCGTAACGTTGCGCAACGCGCGGTCGTTCATGTCGAGGCAGCGGCGGAAGTATACTTTATCGGGGTCGATGTCCAGCGCGTTGCCGCGGAAAATGTGATTGTCGAGCATGGCGGCAAGCAGGTTGTTCGCCGCCGTGATCGCGTGCAGATCGCCCGTAAAATGCAGGTTGATGTCTTCCATGGGCACGACCTGCGCGTATCCGCCGCCCGCGGCGCCCCCCTTGATGCCGAAAACAGGCCCGAGAGAGGGCTCGCGGAGCGCGAGGCAGACCTTTTTGCCGCTCCGCCTCATGCCGTCGGCAAGGCCGATGGAAACGGTCGTTTTCCCCTCGCCCGACGCCGTCGGATTGATGGCGGTAACGAGTATGAGTTTGCCGCGCCGTTTCCCGTGCGGCAGGGCGGCGATCTTCGCCTTATACCTGCCGTAGCGCTCGATGTCCTTTTCTTTCAGACCGAGCGTTTGCGCGATCTCGCCGATGTCTTTCATTTTGCACTGATGTGCGATTTCGATGTCGCTCAACATAACCTCTCCGTCCCCTCCCGTTCTGTAATATCTCTTCTCTATTTTATCACAGCCCGCCGCGTTTTGCAAGCGGCGGGCAAAGATACTCCGTTCAATTGCCGCAGTCGTGCGGAAGGCGCAGTTTCTCCCATGAAGAGCGGAAAATTTCCCCTTCCCTCTCGAAACCGAAGCGCGTAAGGTCGACGCCCCATTCTCCCCGCGCAAACACCTCGGGCACAAAATCGTTCATGCACTTGTTGACGAGAGTGCGCAGCATCAGTTCCTTTTGGGTGCATGCGCCGTCGCATACGAGAAAACCGTCTTCGGCGAGCCCGCCGCCGAAGGAGCGTTCCCCGTCGCGCAGTATAAAATAAAAGCGAAAGCCCTCTTTTTTTGACGACAAAACGGATAACATGCGTCTATTATAACACAAAATGCCGCCGATAGCAAAAAAACGCTGTACCGCGGGCGCAATTTGTGTTATAATTTTTTTTGCCGCACGGGGTTCACGCGTTTCTCGCGCAAAGGGGATTCACAAAATTCTCGGCGAGATGTCGCCTGCGGTTTTTGTGAACCCAAACGATTACGCGAAAAAGCAAAAAGCGTCGTTTTTGCTTTTTCGCGATATCATTTCAATAATCACTTGCGTTTCCGAAAATCGCACTTTTCGGAATAAGCCCCCGATTTGCGCGAAGGAATCGGAGATTTTTGCTTGCTTGCAATGGCAAAAATCGATGTTTCCGCAATATCGAGACTCGCCTCGATATTATACGCGGCCTCGGGCAGGAAAGGTGAATTTGCCGCTTTTATATTAGTGCAAGCCCTATAAACAGGGCTCCCAAAAATCGCAACGCGCACAGCGGTGTGAGATTTTTGGGAATAAGGAGCGGCAAATATATAGGAGCAAAGCATTTGCAAGTATTGTAAATGCTTGCATAAAATATTTTGCCGCGACGCCGCAGAGAGAAAAACGCCGCAGAGCCGACCTGCGTGTCGGCGAACGGCGGTTGTCTCTCAACTCACGGCATTTCGCAGCGCCTTTGCGCGAGAAATGCGTGAACAAGGATTTAGGAGTTCTTATGGACGTGATCATTCTCAAAGCGCTGGAAAGCATACGCTGCGGCTTTCTCGACGTGTTTTTCAGCATATTTACGCTGCTCGGGGAAGAAATGGTCATCGCGGGCATCATCGCGGTGATCTATATCTGTTTCAGCAAAGAATTCGGGGAGCGCGCCATCGTTACCGTCCTTTCGGCGAGCTGCGTCACGACGGGCATAAAGAGCGCCGTGCAGCGCCCCCGCCCCTTCGCCGCGGGCGCGGTGGACAAGGCAGACAACTTTCTTACGGAGGGGCTGGACGAATACATGTCTTTCCCCAGCGGGCACGCCACTGCTTCGAGCGGATTTTTCGCGGCGCTCTCGATACGCTTCCGCAAAGCTTACGTGATCGCGCCCGCCGCCGTATTGACGGTGCTCGTCGCGCTTTCCAGACTTTACCTCGGCGTGCATTACCCTTCCGACGTGCTCGCGGGGCTCGTCGTCGGCATCGGCATGGCGTTCTTGTGGGCGCTCATCTACAAGGGCTTTTATAACGCGCGGCTTTACGTATACCTCGCGCTGGCGGTGCTCACGCTCATCTTCTTGTTTATTCCGAAAACGCAGACGGAATCGATGTTCCAGATTTCCGCCATCGCGCTCGCGACCTCTGTCGGGCTCATCATAGAAGACAGATTCATCAGGTTCGAAAATACCGATAAATGGGTCAAACGGGTCGTGCGCCTCGCTCTGATGGCGCTGCTCGCGGCGATCCCGTATCTGCTCCTTTCCCTCCTTCCGGAAGGAAACTGGTTCAAATTTTTGCAGTACTTTGTAACGATATTCATCGCCATCACGGGAACGCCTTTTCTTATCAAGCTGTTCCGCATATGACGCCTGCCCGCCTGCGGCGGGCGTTTTTTTGCAGAATCTGGATACAGCGCCCGAAAAGCGTTGACTTTTTCCGCCAAAAATGTAAAATGATATTGTTCTATTTCAACAGATATTTCCGAGGTGTTTTTTTATGGCAGACAAAAGAGCGGTTACAATGGATAAGATCGTAAATCTCTGCAAGGCGCGGGGCATCATCTTCCCCGGGAGCGAAATTTACGGCGGCATGGGCAATACGTGGGATTACGGGCCCGTGGGCGTGGAAGTGAAAAACAACATCAAACGCGCCTGGTGGAAGCGCTTTGTGCAGGAGAGCGAAAACTCTTACGGCGTAGACGCGGCGATCCTGATGAACTCCCGCGTATGGGAAGCGAGCGGGCACACCGCCTCCTTTACCGACCCGAAAATGGACTGCAAGGAATGCAAGGCGCGCTTCCGCGCGGATAACCTCATCGAGGCGCACTCCAAGGGCAAGGTAAACCCCGATACCATGACGAATGAGGAGATGGAGGCTTATATCGCCGAGCACAAGGTAGCCTGCCCCAACTGCGGCAAGCACAACTGGACGCCGATACGCACCTTCAATCTCATGTTCGAGACCTCCCGCGGGGTAACGGACGAGAGCCAGAACAAAATTTACCTCCGCCCCGAAACGGCGCAGGGCGAATTCGTGAACTTTCTGAACGTACAGCGCACGACCCGCGCCAAGGTGCCCTTCGGCATCGCGCAGGTGGGCAAGGCGTTCCGCAACGAGATCACGCCCGGGAACTTCATTTTCCGTACCATCGAATTCGAGCAGATGGAGCACCAGTGGTTCTGCAAGGAGGGCACCGACCTCCAATATTACGAGGAATATAAGCAGAAGGCGAAAAACTTTCTTCTGAGCCTCGGCTTCAAGGAAGATCACCTGCGCTTTAAGGATCACGACAAACTCGCGCATTATGCGAAGTCTGCCTGCGACATACAGTACCTCTTCCCGATGGGCTGGTCTGAGCTCAACGGCATTCACGACCGCACCGACTACGACCTTTCCCGCCATCAGGAATATTCCGGCAAGAACATGAACTACCTCGATCCCGCCACGGGCGAGCACTATATCCCCTACGTGGTGGAATACTCCATCGGCGCGGACAGGCTGATGCTCGCCGTGCTGTGCGAGGCGTACGAAGAGGAGGAGCTGGAAGGCGGCGACGTGCGCACCGTGATGCATTTCCACCCCGCTCTGGCGGCGTATAAGGCGGCCGTTCTGCCCTTGCAGAAAAATCTGGGCGAAAAGGCGAAGGAAGTTTACAAAAAGCTCAGCAAAAAATTCATGGTCACCTACGACGAAGCGGGCTCGATCGGCAAGCGCTACCGCCGTCAGGACGAGATCGGCACGCCCTTCTGCATCACCATCGACTTCGACACGCTTGAAAACAACACCGTTACCATACGCGACCGCGATACCATGGCGCAGATCCGCCTCGACATCGACGAAGTCGCTCCCTACATCGAAAAATCCCTCGAATTTTAAGGATATTGCCCGATATAAGCAAAGCGCGCCGTTCAGCGGCGCGCTTTTTGTGCGGAAATTTTTTATAAATACGGTAAACCGCGGCGGCATGCATATGCATGCCGCCGCGGTTTTTTCAATTTTCCAGATCGTCGGAATATCCGTTGGCACGCAGCGCCGCGCGCAGCTTATCTTCGATCTTAAATACCTTGCGCCAAAGACTGCCCAGCCCCGCCAGAATGACGGAGGGCAGCACGAGCAGGAGGATATACCCGCCGGCCACGCATGCCGCCGCTATGAACATGGGCTTGCTGTCGAACCCCGTATTGATCACAGAGGTCAGCACCCCTATCGCGAGCAAAATCAGCGTGGCGGGCACCACGAGATAGCGCACGATATTGCGGATAAAAAAGAATATGTTGCTGATGAGCTCCGTCAGCCTGAACAGTAAATTGGAGGAATACGGAGAAACCCTGCGAAATTCCATCGATTTTTTTGTGCGGGTCTCCGTCCTCGTCGTCTTTGTCGCATACGTTTCGTGAAAACGCATCTCCTCGACGTCTCGCGATTCCTCCTCTATCTCGTCGCCCTGATAAAACCAGCCAAACGACTTCATGATCAGTTTCACCAGCCAGCCGTCAAACAAAAAAGACCGTAGCCATTTTGTATGTATGGTAAACCTTTATCTCGCCATACGCTCCTCCTCTGTAATTTTTTCGATGCTTACAGTATTTTCATGCAAACATCACGGTCATTATTATAATTAGGTATTACCTAATTATCAAGCATTTTTAGGCGTAGCTTAATTATTAAGTTTTTTAGGCACAACCTAATATAATAAATAGCATGGAAGCAACCGAACAAACGATCAGAGAAAATTTGCGCAAAGAAATACTGTTGTGCGGAAAGTCGAAAAGCCAGATCGCGGCGGAGCTCGGGATCTCCAAGCCCACGCTGTCGCAATATCTTTCGGGGCGGATACTGCCCTCGCTCGTGACCTTTGCAAAGCTGTGCGAGGTGATCGACTGTTCTGCCGACGATATTTTAGGGCTCGAAAAATAGCCCGCTCCTGTTTTTGCCGCCCTGCGCCTTCACGGAGGGCATTTTTGCATTGTTTTTATGCGGAATACAGACGGAATATACACGAAAGATAAAAAACGAGCCGCCCGTTCGCTACGAACGGGCGGCTCTGCATAAGCTCAGCAAAATATCGGTTAAAATATGTTCTGTACGGCAAACGGCTTTGCCTCCCCTTTTTTCACGGCAGCGATAAAATCGGCAATACAGGCAAGGGGAAACTCTGTTTCTATCCCCGCGAGCATCTTCTGCCGCGAAACGTGCAGATCGGAGCCTCCCGTTTTGGCAAGACTGTATTCGTCTGCGAGAATATCCGCAAGGCGGTTGCACCGTTCGTTCCTGCCCGCGTTGATCGTTTCGACGCCGTCTACGTCGGAAGGATACAGGCGGATATGATCGATATAGTCCGCCTCGCGGTACGGGTGCGCCTGCACGCACAGCGCGCCCTTTTCGCGCGCGAGCGACAAAAAGGCGCGTACCCCCGGCTCCAAAAGCCCGGGGTGCGCGTACAAAAATTCGCGGTCTAAGCCGTACACGAGAAAATCCGTACCCAGATAGGAATATTCGAAGCCGAAAAACACTTTCAGCCCCCGCTTTTCTCCCTCCTGCCGGACGCGCTCATAGCCGATAAAAAACTCGTCGATCTGCGCTTCCCAACTCTTGGAAAGGTCGACCGTCGTGTTGCCGTTGAGGAAATGATCGGTAACGATGATCCCGTCGTACCCGTTTTTCAGATACAGGGAAACGAGCGTTTCCGCGTCGAGCTGCGAACACGCGCTCGTATATTTCGTATGGCAGTGCGTTTCGTAGCGGTACATAGGTCAAAACCGGATATGGTCGAAATCCTTGCGGGAGGAACGGCGGTATAAAATGATCTTTCTGCCGATGACGGCGACGCACTCGGCTTTAAGCGCCTCCGCAAGCTCTGCCCCGAACGCTTTTGCGTCCTCTTCCGCGTTGGTAAGCACGTTAATTTTGATGAGTTCGTGCGCTTCGAGCGCGTCTGAAAGGGACTTTACCATATTTTCGCTCACGCCGCCCTTTCCGAGCTGCGCGATGGGCGAAAGCTTCGCCGCAATACTTTTTAAATTGCTCCTTTGTTTGCTTGTCATAAAAACACCTCCTCACTCTGTTCACGCGTTTCTCGCGCAAAGGCACTGCGAAACGCCGTGAGATTTAGGAAAACCCCAACGTTCGCCGTTTTGCAAACGGCTCTGCGTTCGGATTTTTCCTCTTTGCCGCTTTTTAAGGGCTTGCACTATTATAAATGCGGCAAATTCACCTTTCCTGCCCGAGGCCGCGCATCGCGGCAAATCGGGGGCTTTTTCCGAAAATGCGATTTTCGGAAACGCAAGTGATTATTTGAATAATTTAAGGCGCGTTCCGAAATCGCTATTTTGGATAAGCGCACTCAATTTGCCGCACACTTGCGGTCTCAACGGGTGAATGCGGCGCGCATGATACGTTGTGCCCTCAAAAAGCGCGCCGCAGAGGGCAGCGCCCTCAAAATCACGGAAAAATGATTTGTCAGCACAAATCATTTTTCGTGAACACAAATATTTATTCGTGCAAGGGAAATCGCAATTTTCCGCAGCGCACCCCTATTTGGCAACGCTTTGCCTTACGGAAAGGGTGAAGCCGCGCGATTGCGTATTATGCGTGCTCTTAAATATCGCGCGGCGAGGGGAAAACCGTTCGGGTTTCCCCTCAACTCACGGAAAATCGCAGGCGTCAGCTCGCCGAGATTTTCGTGAACATCGTTACTCTTTAAACTCAAACTCCACGCCGCCGACGACTACGACGTCATCTTCGGCAACGCCCCGCTTTTTCAGCTCTTTTATGACGCCCTTATCCTTCAACGCCTTTTGAAAATACGCCATCGAATCGGGGTCTGAAAGCACCACGTTGCGCTCCAACATATCCACCAAGCCGCCCGTAACGTACCAGACGTTTTCTTCCTCGTCTTTATATACTTCAAATTCGTTCACGTCGGGGCGATCATACTCGAACTCGTCCGCGGGGATCGGTTCTGCGGGCGGAAGCGTATCCAAGACCGCAAAGATCCCCTCGATCAGCTCCTTCGTACCCGCGCCCGTGATGGCGGCGATGGGATATTTTTTATATTTGCGGCATTTTTTCTTAAACTCTTTGATATTTTCTTCCGCGCCGTACACGTCGCACTTGTTGAGCGCCACGATCTGCGGCAGAGAAGCGAGCGTTTCGCTGTATTCTTTCAGCTCTTTGTTGATCTTTTTGAAATCTTCGTACGGGTCGCGCCCCTCCATGCCGGAAATATCGACGACGTGCACGAGCATGCGCGTACGCTCGATGTGCCGCAAAAAGTCGTGCCCCAGCCCGGCGCCCTCCGCCGCGCCCTCGATGAGCCCCGGGATATCCGCCGCAACGAAAGATTTGTCGTAATATTTCACGACGCCGAGATTCGGAGAAAGGGTCGTAAAGTGGTAATTTGCGATCTTCGGTCTCGCCGCGCTGATCTTGGACAAAAGGGTGCTCTTGCCCACGTTGGGAAAGCCGATCAGCCCCACGTCGGCTATGACTTTGAGTTCAAGGATCAGCGTGTGTACCTGCGTTTTCTCCCCTTTCTGCGCAAAGTGGGGCGCATGACGGCGCGCCGTGGTAAAGCGCACGTTGCCTTTGCCCCCGTTGCCGCCGCGGGCGATGAGCTTTTTTTCGCCGTCGGTATACACATCGCAGAGTATTTTGCCCGTCTCCGCGTCGCGCACGAGCGTACCGAGAGGAAGGGCGATCACCACGTCGTCTCCCCCCTTGCCGAAGCGGTTGTTCGTGCCGCCGCGTTCGCCGTTGCCCGCCGTAAACTTCGCGCCGAAGCGGAAATCGACGAGGTCGTTCTTGTCCTTATCGCCGACGACGTACACGTCTCCGCCCTTGCCGCCGTCGCCGCCGTCGGGGCCGCCGAGCGCGTAGCCTTTGAAACTCTTAAAGGAGTTCATGCCGTCGCCGCCGTCGCCCGACTTTACGGTGATTTTAACTTTATCGGTAAATAGTGATGCCATACGTTTTTAACCGTTTTCCTTTTTGAAATGATCGCAGCAGGTCGAAAGCGGGCAGTTCCCGCAGTCGGGCTTTTGCGAATGGCAGACGCGCCTTCCGTGCCAGATGAGCCAGTGGTGCGCTTCCGACCAGTGTTCCTGCGGGATCGCCGCTTTGAGCTGTTCCTCCGTTTTGAGCGGCGTGTTCGCGTTCGCGAGCCCCAGGCGGTTGCTCACGCGGAAAACGTGGGTATCCACGGCGATCGCGTCTTTATCGAACCAGACGGAAGAGACGACATTCGCCGTCTTCTGCCCCACCCCCGCAAGGGATTTGAGATCTGCAAAGCTCTCGGGCACTTTCCCTCCGAATTTTTCCACGATGTCGCGCGAGGCGGAAAGGATATGCGCCGCCTTGCTGCGGTACAGCCCGCAGGAAAATATGTACTTTTCCAGTTCTTCCTGCGAAAGCGTAAGCATCGCTTCGGGCGTGGAATGTTCTTTGAACAGTTCCGCCGTAACTTTGTTCACGCGCTCGTCGGTACACTGCGCGGAAAGAATGACCGCAACGAGCAGTTCGTAAGCGGTATTGTAATGCAGCGCGGGCCGCGCGCCCGCATACACTTCCGATAATATTTTCAGAGCCTGTTCTCTCGCCTGCTTGTCCATGCGCCTATTTTAACATACTTTGCGCATAATTTCAATTATTTTTGCCGCGCAAAACGCGCGGCTTTCTCAGGCAGGATAGACGAACGTGCGCCCGTACTTGTTTTCCACGCGGAAAAATCCGACAAAGGCGCAGTAACGCCCTCCCGCCAGAGCGCGCTTTGCCCGCGAGAGATCGAACGCGCCGATCTTCGCGGAAAGCCCGCACCCGACGTTCGCCTCTTTCGGCGTAGAGACCGCCGAGGCGGGAATGCCGAAGGAGCGCAGCCGCGCCACGAAGTCGAGCGTCTGCGAACGCGAACGGAATACCGCAAGATAAGTCTGCATCATAAATCTTTTCTCCTTAGCAAGATAAAAAACGCCGCCCGCGCGATAATTTGCGCAGAAGCCGCATACAATAAACTGTCTCAGAAAAAATCATTCGGGAGGGAACATGATCTATTTCGACAATGCCGCCACGGGCGGCGCAAAACCGCCGTCCGTGATCTCGGCGGCGTGCGAAGCGATCAAAAGCGCGAACGCCAACCCCGGAAGGAGCGGGCACGCCCTTTCCGTTACGCTCGCACAGAACCTTTTGAACTGCCGCAAGCTTTTGGACGGATTTTTCGGCGGTTACGGGTTCGAACGGGTGATCTTCACCAAAAACTGCACCGAGGCGCTCAACGCCGCCCTGTTCGGCTTTGCAAACGCGCTGCCCGCCGGTAAAAAGGCGCACGTGATCACGACCGTCATGGAGCATAATTCCGTATTGCGCCCTCTCCGCGCGCTCGAACGAGCGGGCAAAACGGAGCTGACCGTGCTCGGGCTGAACGGCGAGGGCACGGTGCCGCCCGAAGCCTTCGCCGCCGCCGCGCGCGAAGATACTGCCGCGGCGGTCTTTACGCTCGCTTCCAACGTGACGGGGGCGCAGATCGACCCCGCCGCCGTAAAAGCCGTTCTCCCGGAAGGGGCGCTCGTGATATGCGACGGCGCGCAGGCATGCGGGCATATCCCCCTGCATATGCGCGCGCAGGGCATCGACGCACTGTGCGCGGCGGGGCATAAAGGCATGCACGGCGTTGCGGGTTCGGGCGTTTTGCTCTTTTCGGAGCGCTTTGACCCCGCGCCCCTGCTTTACGGCGGCACGGGGAGCGAGAGCGCCGATCCGGATATGCCCTCCTTTTACCCCGACAGATTGGAAGCCGGCACCCTCAACTATCCCGCCGCGATGTCTCTCTTTGAGGGAACGATCTACTTAAAAGCGCACATGGAGGAAAACGCCGCCTATGTAAAGGGTATGACGCGTTCCCTCATATGCGGGCTGAAAAAGATAACCGGCATACGCGTGTACTCTCAGCCAAACCCGTTCGGGATCGTATCCTTCCGATGCGGCGGCGCGCAGTCTGAACTGTTCGCGCAGGAACTTTCCGACCGTTACGGCATTGCCGTGCGCGGCGGCCTGCACTGCGCGCCCCTCATGCACGAAGCGCTCGGAAGCGCCGGCGAGGGGCTCGTGCGCGCGAGCCTATCCGAATTCAATACCCCGCACGAGGTGCAAACATTTCTGCTTGCCGCAGAAAAGATCGCGCGGAGCGTTACATCTTTTTAAGGCGCCCGATCACGAACGCGAGTTTTTTGCGCTTGGCGCCGTCGAGCATGGGCGAAAGCGCGTTGTAAAAGTTGTCGAGGTCGGCGTCTGACAGAGTGCCCGCCCTGCGGCTCTTTTCCGCTTCGGCATAGATGGCGCGCAGCACGTCGCCCTCGCCTTTGCCCGCAAACGCCGCCGCGAGCCTCTGGGCGAGGTCGGAAATATCTTCCCCTCCTCCCTGCGCGCCATCCTCCGGCTTATACGAATTAAAATCTTTCATGAACACCTCCGCTGATTTTTACCGTACTCCATTATATGCGCCGCGGCGCACCTTTGCCATATCAACGATGGGAGGATATATCTATGGAAATATTGCTTGTGCTTGCGCTCATCATCGCGGCGGGCTCGGGTAAAAACGTACCGCCGCCGCAAAAGCTGCTGGAAACGCTCTCCGCGCTTTCGGGAGGCGCAAACGGCGATATATGGGAGAGCGACCTGCTCAAAGACGTGCGTATTCTGGGCATGACGCCCGCCCAGCTGATCGCCGCCGCAAAGGAGCTGCAAACGCTCGCAAGCGAGCTGACGGCGGCAAAGCCCGCGCCCGAAAGCGCGGCAAAAAGCGCGCCCGCGCCTTTCTCCGCGCCGGAAGAACAGGAGAATGCGGGCGAGGAAGACTTCCTCGCGCCCGTGCGCGGCATCGCCGACGAGAACATCGAGCGCATGCTCGGAAAATATTTTTCCTGACCGCTTTTCGGAAAACAGGCAAAGGCGGCGGCGCGAAGATACGCGCCGCCGCCTTTGATGCATGCTTTTGACCCTTTTATTTCAATGCGTTTTTTATGACGCCGCAATATCCGCGAGGATCGCAGACAGCGCGGGATCGCCGTAATCGGCGTTGGTCGCCGCGTCTATGCGGTGCGCGCCGTCGTCGGAGGTGACGCCCCTGCCCTGAATGCAGGTCGTTCCGTCCGGCCAGTAGATGCGCGCCGTGGTAAGCTTTGCCGCCTCGCCCGTGAGCGGGTTGTAATAAGTCGTCTGCATGATGCCCTTCCCGTACGTGCGCGCGGGATCGTCCGCGCCGCCGCCCGCCTTCACGAGATAAATATCCTCGTATCCCAAAGCATTATAGCAGAGCATCGCGCCCAGCAGTGCTTCGGAAGCGGAAGCGGTATTGCTGTTGCCCGCCGCATAAATTTTGCTCGAAGCGAAATAGTCGGCGTACAGGTCGTCTTTGAGGGAATATACGGCGCGATCGCCCTCTTCTCCCGCATACATGAGCGGGCTGCCTTTATCGGCGTCTTTCAGAAGATACGCCGCGATGCCGCGCAGAACGGACAGGCTTCCCCCGCCGTTGTTGCGAAGATCCAGAAGGAGCGTGTCGCAGCCGTCTTCCTTATATTGCTCCGCCGCCCTGCCGAATTCCTCCGCCGCGTTCCCCTCGAACTGAACGAGCCTGATATATGCCTCGCCCGCGGACAATTCTTCCATGCCGTCTCCCACGCGCTGCCACGTTCCGTTTTCGGCATTGTCGTCAAAAACGAGCGCATACGTATGCGCGGCGGTGGCATAGAGCACGTAACTTTCCGTATACGTTTCGTATTCGACGGAGAGGAGCACGCAGTTTTGCGTATCGTTCGCGGCGGTCCTGGAAAGGCGCAAAAAGAGCGTATCGCCCGATCCGGCACCGCCGAGCGCCTCGCTCACCGCCGCGGCGGTAAAGGTGTCTTTCACGGAATCGGCGCTCTCCCCCACGCCCGTGAGGAACATGCCCGCTTCCGCGCGCTCGCCCGATCCGCTTTCCGCATAAAAAGCGGGCGAACCGACGGCGACTTTATACACCATGTTCGTGTTTGAAAAGAAGGAAAGCCCCACGCCGTCTTTGATGCCGCGGTCGGAATTGAGCACGGCGTCGTACTCGTCGGCGGAATAATAGCAGGAATAGTCGTCGAGGATATTTTCCACCCCGTCGATGGCTGCCTGCCAAAAATCCTCGTCGGAGATCTCTTTATAATATTCGTCCCGGATACGGTCTTTGAACCACAGCAGAGATTTAAGCCCGTCGTCCAGCGTGAGCCGATAGGTAAAAAATCCGGCAAAAAATACGACTGCCGCCGCTGCGACGCAGCCGACGGAGATCAGCGCGACCCTGAGCGCAGAGCGCTTTTTTTTCTGTTTTTCGGCAGGATACAGCCCGTTATCGCCTTGCATATCGTTCTCCTTTCTGTTTCAGATAAAATGAAGCCCGCACTCGCGCGCGGGCATGCCGTTCATTCGATCGCGTCCCATGGGAACGGGAGCAGTTCGGAAAGTTTTATCGTCTTCTCCCCTTCGAGCGAGCACAAAAATTCGGTGTTCCTGTTTTCGGGAGAAAGGAGGGAAATAAATTCGCGGCAGCTGCCGCAGGGCGTCATGAGCGCTCCGTTCTGCCCCACGCATACGACGCGGCGGATAACCGTTTCCCCGTCCGTGATCATCGCCGCGGCCGCGCTCCGCTCCGCGCAAAAGCCCAGCCCGCAATACAGGTCGATGTTCACCCCGCAATAATATTTACCGTTCGCGCCTTCCAGAACCGCGCTCACAAAGCCGCTCGAAAAACCGCTGCCGTGCTCCTTCGGCAAAAGATTGCGCACCGCAAGTTCGTACATCTCCTTATACGTCATACATTCTTCCCCTTTTTCGCCCGATTTATGCCTTCGCTCAGATGCGCGCAAGCCCTTCCTTTTTCGCCTGCTCCGCGACCGCCTTTGCGACGGCGGGCGCGACTCTCCTGTCAAACGGAGACGGAATGATATATTCCTGCGAAAGGTTTTCCTCCGCCAGCGCCGCAAGCGCCCTTGCCGCGGCGACCTTCATGCCCTCGCTGATGTCTTTCGCGCGCACGTCGAGCGCGCCGCGGAACACCCCGGGAAACGCCAGGAGGTTGTTGATCTGATTGGGAAAGTCGCTCCTGCCCGTACCTACGACGTACGCGCCGCCCGCCTTCGCTTCATCGGGATAGATCTCGGGTTCCGGATTTGCCATCGCGAATACGACGGGCTTTTCCGCCATGCTCCTCACCATCTCCGCGGTGAGCTGCTTCGGCGCGGAAACGCCGATGAACACGTCGGCCCCCTTCATGCCGTCGGCGAGGGTGCCGCGAAGTTTTTGGCGGTTGGTTACCTTTGCGATCTCCGCCTGCGCGGAGGTGAGCCAGCTCTCCCCCTCGCACACGAGGCCGTTCCTGTCCGCCAGCACAACGTTCTCCGCGCCGCTTGCCATAAGCAGCCGGCAGATGGCGATGCCCGCGCTGCCCGCGCCGCAGATGACGATCTTCGCGCCGCGCATCTGCTTGCCGCATACTTTGAGCGCATTGAACAGCGCCGCCGTAACGACGATCGCCGTGCCGTGCTGGTCGTCGTGAAAGACAGGGATATCCAGCTTTTCTTTCAGCCGCTTTTCCACGGCAAAGCATTTAGGCGCGCAGATGTCTTCGAGGTTGATGCCGCCGAAGGTCGGCGCGATCATTTCCACCGCCTTCACGATATCGTCTTCGTCCTGCCCCGAAAGCACGACGGGTACAGAATCTATGTCGGCAAACTCTTTAAAAAGAAGGCTCTTGCCCTCCATAACGGGCAGGCCGGCAAGCCCGCCGATGTTGCCCAGCCCCAAAACGGCGCTGCCGTCGGATACCACCGCCACGGTGTTCCATTTGCGCGTATAAACATACGCTTTGGAGGGATCCTTTGCGATCTCTTTGCAGGGCGCCGCCACGCCGGGCGTATACGCCTTGGAAAGCGCGTCTTTGTCTTTGACTTCCACGAGCGGCTTCACGGCGAGTTTGCCGCCGAGCTCCGCGTGCAGTTTGAGCGAACTTTCGTAAATATCCATGTTTGCAAGTCCTCCGATCAGGTCAGTTTATAAAGTATGGTGATGACGCGGAAGGTTACCGCGTCTGAAAAATTGCGCAGGTTCAGCCCCATGACGCGCTCGATCTTGTCGAGGCGGTACATGAGCGTATTGCGGTGCATATACAGGTTGCGGGAAGTTTCGCTCACGTTCAGATTGTTTTCCAGAAATTCCTCGGCGGTGTTTACCATATCGTCGTCTTTGAGGATCTCTTTCGCGTCGCCTTCGAGCAATATGGAAAGGTATTCTCCCAGTTTTGCCTCAGGCAGATCTTCGAGCATTTTCACGAGCACGAATTCGCGATAGGTATGCACTTCTCCCTTGGAATTGAAGATACCGCTCATGCGAAGCGCGGTGTTCGCCTGGCGATAGGAAGAGGCGATCTCGTCAAAATGCTTCACCATGCCGCCCACGCCGATGCGCACCTTTACCCCTACCTCTTCCAACAGGGAGCGAGCCAGAAAGTTTGCAAAGTCCGCAGAAGACTGGTATTCTGAATCTTCCCCCATGAATTTGATGAACGCGCAGTCTTTGCCCGTAACGACGACCGCCGTATCCGCGTCTTCCCCGGCATACTGCGAGAGAAAGGAGGTAAGCTCGCTCGACTTTATGTCAGACGAGATGGCGAGCGCAAAGCACGGCGCGTCCGGCACGGAATATTTGATCGAATACGTCTGCACGTCGTCGGCGGAGCACTCCCCGAGCAGAATGCGGCGGATAAACTCCGAACGGGGAAGGTTGAGCGTTTTGCCCGCAGAATTTTCGATCGCGTCCGACAAAAATACGGCGTAATTTTTTTCTACCGCGCCCGCGCCCTTCACGGCACATACATATTCCGCTCCGCGGTAAAGCACCTTAAAAAAGGTGACCCCCGCGACTTCGTCCTGCATGACGCCCGTAAACGCGCGCGCCTCGAACAGAGGCTTTTCCCCCGCGGCGGAAAATAAAAATTTCCCCTCGGGAGAAAACAAAAATACGTCTACCCCCGTTTTCTGATAGACAGACTGTATGCTCTTTTTCAGATCCGAAACCATTTTAGCTCTCCAAAGATCGGTTTGCACCGTCGTTTGGCTTTCATTATAGCTTAAATCGCAAAAAATATCAATACTTTTTCAAATACAGCGCGAAATTGTGTAAATTTTTACGCGTTTTACACATTCTTTTATATAAAACCTGCGTTTTTGAGAAAAAACATCTTGCACAAAAATCTTTCCGATTCTGACAATAATTTGTTTTATACTTGACACTTTTCTCCTTATATAGTAAAATTATATATGTGAAAATATCCTCTCACCCCGCAAGGCGGAGGATAAGCACGGCAAAAAGGCGCACGCCCGAACTGCCGCAAAAAAATATCAGGGGTAACATTATGACGAATCAACAGACAACGGCACCCGATACAAAAAAGGAAAGCAGAGCCGCACAGATCGTGCTTTCGCTCATTATCTTCGTCGGCTTTGCGGTATTGCTGTTCGTGCCGGACGCGGCGCTCGCGGATACGGGGCTTTACCGGCTCATCTTCGATAACTTCAAAACGGCGTCGGAGATCCAATTCCTCAATATAGCCTACTACGCCTTTACGGGGTTCTATGCGCTGCTGCTCATCTTTACGGTCATTTCCCTGTTCGTAAAGAAAAAGGCGGCGTTCGCACTCAACTGCATCAAGGCGCTTGCGGGCATCGTTGTGTTTACATTCTTCATCTATGTAAACTATGCAAAGGTCGGCGCTTCGCTCGCAGAAATGTTCAAAGACGAAAAAACATATATCGCCCTGAACTCCACCTTCTTTTCGCTGGTGTTCGGCCTGTTTATGCTCTTCGTACTTTCCCTTTCTTATTATAAAGGCAAGGGCTGCGTAAAATGCGTGGGCGGACTCATCGGCCTCGCCTATGCGTCGATGCTGTTCTACGACAGAGCCTTCATCGGCGACCACGTTCTGCTCGACTTTTTCAACATCAACTTCTCTTACGGCGAAGGCGCGCTCGCGACCGTGATCTCCTATTCGTTCATCGCTCTCGCATACGCGGCGGCGGCAAACGCGGCGCTCGCGCTTCTTGCCCTTGCGATACGCAAGATGGGCGGCTTAGATCTGGTGCGCTCCGTCGTCATGTTCGTTCTTTCCGCCGTGTGCTTTATCTTCTTTGTGGTGGAAGACTCTTTCAGCACGCTCAGCGATCACCTCGGCATCGTCATCTTCCTCGGACTCTCGCTCGTACAGCTCATCTACACCATCATCGTATTTGCGGTGAGCGCGGCGAAAAAAGCGAAAAAGGAAAACGAACCCGTATTCGTGACCGAATCGGATAATCAGATGGCGTTTGCAGGCTTCGGCAAAGCAACGGCACAGCCCGCCGCAGAAGAGGCTCCCGCAGAGGCCGCTTCCGAAGACGCGGCAAGAGTCAACGCCGCGCTCGACGACGCCGCGCAGATCTCGATCGAAGACATCGTCGCGCAGAACCGCGAAAAAGAAGATGCGGAACCCGCTTCCTCCTACGACGGCGCGATCCGCGACGAGGCGCCGCAGGGCGAAGAGATCGAAGAGGAAAAGGAATTCAACTTCGAACAGAAACAGCACGACGGCGTGTTCAACCGCAAATTTACCGACTACGAGGCCGCGGAAGAGGCGCGCAGACAGCAGGCGGCGCAGGCCGCGCAGCAAGCGGCGCAGCAGGCTTCTCAGCAATACGGCGCGCAGAGCAACGGGCAAACGCCTTATGCCGGCGGCATGCCCTACTACGGAGCGGGATACGCGCAGCAGTATGCGCAGAACGCCCCCGGCTACTACGGCGGGCCTATCCCCTATCTGCCCGACGCATTCATCAACAGCCTTACCCCCGCCGAGCGCGACGAGTTCGACAAGCTGTTCATTTCCCGCGTTTACGGCGAGAACAAGCGCCTTCCCGTATATACGATCGGCGCGGATAACCGCGAGTTCTTCGCAAAAGTGTTCGTGTTCATGGGCAGATACCGCACCATCATTTCCGAAGGCCTGCTCGAAAAGATCTACAATTACAGCAATTCCATACGCTGAATTTGATACGGCACAAAGCGCCGCCCGACCGGGCGGCGCTTTTTTTTTGCTTTTTTTCAAATTTATAGCGGAAAATGCTTGACAAACTATACTATGCAATGTATAGTATTATGCATAAAACAGTATGCGGGAGGCGAAATGGACACACAGCTGAAAAAGGGCTTGCTCGACGTATGCGTGCTGTCCGTTCTAAGAAACGGAGAGTCGTACGGGTACAAGATCATAGCCGACGTGGCGCCGTACATCGAGATCTCGGAATCTACCCTGTACCCCATTTTAAAGAGGCTGGAAGCCTCGGGCGCGGTCTCTACGCACAGCCGCGAATACAACGGCAGATTGCGCAAATACTATGAGATCACGGAAAAAGGCATGCAGCGCATCGTCGAATTTATCGAAGACGTGCGCGAATTTGAAAAAATTTATGAATTTATCGTAAACGGAGGCAAAAAATGACAAAAAAGCAATGGGATAAGCGGCTGAACAAAAAATTATCCGCCCTGCCCGACAAAGAGCGGCGCAGAGTGCTCGATTATTACGACGAACTTTATTGGGATAAGCGCGACGCGGGGTTTTCGGAAGAGGCGATCCTCGAAGAGTTCGGCGCACCCGAAGAGGCTGCGGCGCGCGCGCTGGAAGAAAGCGGCGCACCGAAAACCAAAAAGGGCGCCGCAGGCAGATTTTTTATCGCCTTTTTCCTCTTTCTGTTCGTGGGGCTGCCCGTGCTCATCGTGCTGGCGGCGCTCGGCATAACGGGCGCGGCGGTGTTCGTGAGCGGTTTTGCCGTGATCGCGGCGGGGATCGCGGATTTCTTTTACTTTGTCGCACAGATGTGCATTTACGGCGCGAGCGGCGCATATGTGGCGCACCTCGGCATAGGGCTCGCCGCCGCGGGCGCGGGGTGCCTGCTCATTCCACCCTTTCTGTTCCTCACAAAAAAACTGTTTATTCTCTGCGGAAAACTGTTTGCCGTAACGGGACGGTTTATCCGCGGCAAAAGGGAGGCATACTGACATGGCAAAGACAAAGCGCAGATGGACAAAGGCGCTCATCATCATCGGCATCGTTCTGCTCGTTGCGGCGATCGCCCTGTTCGTATGCGGCATGAGCGCCGCCGACTGGGACTTCAAAAAACTGAGCACCGTGCGTTACACGCAAAAAGAGTACAGCCTGGAAGAGGGCGCGCAGACAGACAGCATTTTCGTGCGTTATACGAGCGCGCATGTAGAGATCAGCTACCGCGAAGACGCGAGCAACGTGCAGATCTCCTATCCCGTACGTATCAACAGCAACGGCGAGGAGATCGCCTCTGTTTCCGTTACGTTTGACGGCGGCGCGCTGCGCGTCGAAGAAAAAGACGATACTTTCGATCTGTTCAGCTGGAACCTCTCTACCCCCACCCTGACGGTGATCCTGCCCGCCGGCACCGAGTGCTCGCTCGACATCGACACGGGCAACGGTTCCGTGAGCGTTTCTGCCGCCAATGCCGTGAACGCACCTTCCGTAAAGGTGCATTCGGACAACGGAGATATCGCCATATCCCCTGCGGGCGGCTTGCACGTGCGCGGAAACGCGGAATTTTCGAGCGATAACGGCAGGGTCGCCGTAGAAGGGCTTACGGCGGAGGGGAACGTAACGCTCGAAAGCGACAACGGGAACATCGATTTAACGAACGCGAGCGCTTCGGCCGTTTCCGCAGAAACGGACAACGGAAACCTGACTCTCACAAATTTGCAGGTTTCGGGCGCATTGACGGTCAAGAGCGAGAACGGCGACATACGTCTGCGGGAAAGCGTGCGCGCGGCGAGCTTCTCTGCCGAAACGGACAACGGCGACATTTTCGTTGCCGAAGGCGGCGTGCTCGGCGCAAACGAGCTCACGTTCCGGACAGACCTCGGCGACATACGCATAAACGGCGCCCTTGCGGGAAGCCAAAGCGATTACACCTTTTTCATCAATACCGGCACCGGCTCCTCCAATATACCCTCGGGCGGCAGCGGCGCGATCCGCCTGAATGCGACGACCGACCTCGGAAACATTACGCTCAGGTTCGAAAAATAAAACGCCAAACGGCGCTCCCTTTTTATGAAGGGAGCGCCGTTTCATATGCCCGGCAACGCATTTCTTGCCCGAACGTGCGGCTCGGCGCATACGAAACGGCGGTATGCGCCGGGCCGCATATGCGCGCTGCGCGCACGCGAAAAAATTGTGCGCACGGCGGTTGACAATGCCTTCGATTTCAGATATAATCGAACGTACACGGGCAGGCAGATTTTTTGGCAATCTATGTTCGCCTGCCTTCGGGAGAAGCTTATGGTCACGGTGCGCGCTTTCTTAAAATATGTTTTGCCTTCCATGCTCGCCTTTGCGCTTTCGGGCGTTTATTCCATTGCGGACGGATTTTTTGTAGGCAACCAGTTAGGCGACAACGCGCTCGCCGCGGTCAACATCGCCTACCCCATCACGGCGTTCATACAGGCGGCGGGCACGGGCATCGGCATGGGCGGAGCGATCCGCTTTGCCATCGCCGCGGGCGGCACCGCGCCCGAAAGCAGGCACAAATATTTTGCCGCTTCCTGCATTCTGCTTGCCGCGGCAAGCGTACTGCTGACCGCCGTTTTTGCGTTTGCTTCCGCGCCGCTCATACGGCTGTTCGGCGCGGAGGGCGATACCTATACGCTCGCGGAAGAGTATATCCGCGTGATCGTATGGGGTGCGGTCCTGCAAATTTTCGGCACGGGCCTCGTGCCCTTTATCCGCAATATGGGCGGCTCGGTCGCGGCGATGGCCGCGATGATCTCGGGCTTTGTAACCAATATCGTGCTCGATTATGTTTTTGTTTGGGTAACGGGCTGGGGCATGGCGGGCGCGGCGGCAGCCACCGTGATCGGCCAGGCGGCAACGCTTATCGTATGCGCGGGCTACCTGATCGCGAAAAAGCAGAAACTTTCCCTGCGCCTCGGCATAGGGGCGGGGCGGCTCATGCGGCAGATCCTGTTGATCGGGCTCTCTCCTTTCGGGCTCACCTTTTCTCCGAATATCACCCTCATTCTCGTAAATAAATTCGCAGCCATCAGCGGCGGAGAATTTGCCGTTGCATGCTATGCGACGGTTAGCTATATTTCCTGCGTGGTGCTCCTGCTTTTACAGGGCATCAGCGACGGCAGTCAGCCGCTCATGAGCCAATACTTCGGCGAAGGAAACGAACAGAGCGCCAAGCGGGTGCGCACATACGGATTTATTTTTGCGGCGGCGACCGCCGTCGTATGCTGCGCCGCGCTGTTCTTTGCGAGGGAATACATGGCGGGGCTGTTCGGCGCCTCGGCCGAAGTTTCGAACGAGGTGGCAAAAATACTCCCCCTCTTTACGGCGGGCTACCTTTTTGCGGGCGTTACGCGCATGACTGCCGCCTATTTTTACGCGACGGATAAGTCATGGCGCGCCTATATCCTGATTTTCGGCGAACCGGCAATACTTTTAATCCTTCTTCTCTTCATGCCCGCACTTTTGGGCGTTTGGGGAACGTGGATCTCGGTTCCCCTTTCGCAGGCCGTCATATCCATCGTGAGCGCCGTGTTTCTGTTTATATTCAGAACAAAAAAATCCGGCTCGACGGAAAGCAAACAAAATATATAAAATACGATAATAAGTTTATGGAAAAGATGACAAACAAATTTCAGTTAAGCGAAATTCAAAAACGTTTGCGCGAAGCCATTAAACAGAGCAACTATAAACAAAAAGAGATAGCGCAAGCGATCGGCGTATCGGAGAAGACGGTATCTGCATACATGAAAAGAGACGTATTCCCCGCTCTCGACACTTTCGCGCGTTTATGTGATTTTTTGGGAGTTCCCTCAGACGAAATATTGGGAATCACCTCTTAAAAAATTTATTTTATGCGGTTATAAGTATGCTGCCGCATACCGTTGACAGAATATTAACAGGATTTATGAACGCAGCGTTGCGCATTTTGACCTATCCGCAGACGAAACAATAAACATCCACCGGCAGAGCCGGTGGTTTTTCAGTTTCGGGCTGTTAGCCCTAATACTACCAGCGGCGCGCAAGCCGCGCTTATGACGACCTGGCAGTCATGCGATTGTTACTTGCCGCCCGTTAACGGGCCTTTCCTGTGCTTAACTTTCTTCTCCTATGCCTTTGCTCCTCTTTTTTGTTCCTTATTCTAATTTTCCCGTTTGCTTTCTATCATTGCTTTTTCTTCTCTTTTTGCCTTTTTGCTTATTCCCTTTTCTTTTGCTCGTTTTTTGTTCATCGGCAAAGCCTCTCTTGAACCCGCGGACTATCCGCGGGTTTTCGTTATACAAAAACCGCGGGAGGCATATCTGCCTCCCGCGGTCTGTTTTACTGCAAATTATTTATCTCTTTTTTCTGTTCACGTAGCTCGTGTGCAGGATTTCGTGCGCTTTGTGCGAACCGGGCTCGCCGAAGAACTCTTTGTAAAGCGTCATGACCGCCTCGTTCTCGTGGCTCTTGCGGATCTTCGCCTTCTTGTCTTCATCGTAGAGCGCCTTGGCGCGCTTGGAACGAAGGTCTACCTGCCTGCGCGTATACGCGCTCTGGATCGGCTGGCCGCCGCCGTTCACGCACCCGCCGGGGCAGCACATCACTTCCACAAAGGTGTAATCGCACTCGCCCTTTTTGATCTTTTCGCACAGCTCTTTGGCATTGGTAAGCCCCGAAGCGACGGCGACTTTCACCTTCGTGCCGTTCAGATCGTACTCCGCTTCCTTGATGCCCTTGATGCCGCGCACCTGTTTGAATTCTACGTTGTCGAGCGGTTTGCCAGTGAGCTTTTCCGCCGCGGTGCGCAGAGCCGCTTCCATAACGCCGCCCGTGGCGCCGAAGATGACGCCCGCGCCCGTAAATTCGCCGAGCGGGTTGTCGAACGTGC